>Ga0066388_100001145_pt1 | contig 14450 bp, 12 predicted proteins | sample PanSoiMetaGPlot6_FD_64539 | JGI IMG/M metagenome (GOLD analysis project Ga0066388, IMG submission 64539) | Tropical forest soil microbial communities from Panama analyzed to predict greenhouse gas emissions - Panama Soil - Plot 6 (Hybrid Assembly) | ecosystem: Environmental > Terrestrial >... | reverse complement strand
ACGCTGGCGCTGCGGACCCAGCAGATCATCGCCCATGAGAGCGGCGTCACGAACGTGGTCGATCCGCTCGGCGGTTCGTATTTCGTCGAGCGGCTCACGAAGGACATGGAGGACGGCGCGCTCGCCTACTTCGATGCCATCGACAAGATGGGCGGGATGGTCGAGGCGATTGAGCGAGGGTACCCGCAGAAAGAGATCGCCGAGAGCGCGTATCGCTTCCAGCAGGCAGTGGAGCGCAAGGAGAAGATCATCGTCGGCGTCAACGACTTCGTGCAGCAGGACGAGCCGCCGATCGAAATCCTGTACATCGACGAGTCGGCCGCCGAGACGCAGCTGGCCAAGCTCGAAACGCTCAAGCGGACGCGCAACGGCGACGAGGTCGCCCGGTCGCTCGACGCGCTTCGCGCGGCGGCGCGGACGTCCGCGAACCTCATGCCGCCGATCATCGATGCGGTTCGAGCCTACGCTACCGTCGGCGAAGTCTGCGACGCACTCCGCGATGTGTGGGGGGAGTACGAGGAAGTACCGGTGATCTAGCTCGCCCTTCGACGAGCTCAGGGCGAGCGTGTCTCGCTCGTGGTGAGCGTGTCGAACCACGAGCCATACCAGATGAGAAAACTTCGAGTCGTCATCGCCAAACCGGGCCTCGATGGCCACGACCGCGGCGCGAAGGTCATTGCCCGCGCGCTGCGGGATGCGGGCATGGAGGTGATCTACACCGGCCTGCGCCAGACGCCCGAACAGATCGTGTCGGCGGCGCTGCAGGAGGACGCCGACGTAATCGGTCTGTCCATCCTGTCCGGCGCGCACAACCACATTGCGCCTCGGTTGATGGAACTCCTGCGCGCCAAGGGTCTCGACGACGTGCTGGTGGTGATCGGCGGGATCATTCCCGATGTCGATATCCCGAAGCTCAAAGCCATGGGCGTGAAAGGTATCTTCCTGCCCGGCACGCCGATGCAGGAGATCGTCGACTTCATCAACGGCAATGCCCGCGCCCGCGTTTAGCAGCTTCACACCAGTTCGGATTTCGTCATAAACTTTTCACGTGCCGTTGCCAGACAAGCCCGCACTGGAAGGGCTCGAAGCGAAATGGATCGCGCGCTGGGAAGCCGATGGCATGTATCGGTTCGACCGCTCGCGCCGCCGCGACGAGATCTTCTCCATAGATACTCCGCCGCCCACGGTCAGCGGATCGCTGCACGTCGGCCACGTCTTTTCGTTCACGCACACCGACCTCGTCGCGCGCTTTCACCGCATGCGCGGGAAGGAAGTGTTCTATCCGATGGGGTGGGACGACAACGGGCTGCCGACCGAGCGCCGCGTGCAGAACTATTACGGCGTGCGCTGCGATCCGTCGCTGCCGTACGATCCGTCGTTCACGCCGCCGGCGCAGCCGGCAAAGCCCCCGCTGTCGGTGTCGCGTCCGAACTTCGTCGAGCTCTGCGCCCGGCTGACCGCGGAAGACGAAAAGGCGTTCGAATCGCTTTGGAAGTTTCTGGGGCTCTCGGTGGATTGGTCGATGACGTACGCGACCATCGGCAAGCGCGCGCAGCGCGTGTCGCAGCTGGCCTTCCTGCATCAGCTCGCGCGCGGCCTCGCGTATCAGGTCGAAGCGCCGACGCTCTGGGACGTGGACTTCAGGACCGCCGTCGCCCAGGCGGAGCTCGAAGACCGTGAGGTCGCCGGCGCGTACCATCGCGTACGGTTCGCGCGTGCCGGCGAAGGCTTGAGCCCTGCGTTCATCGAAATCGAGACGACGCGTCCGGAGCTGATTCCGGCCTGCGTAGCCCTTGTCGCGCATCCAGACGACGAGCGCTACAAGCCGCTCTTCGGCACCGAGGTAAGCACGCCGCTGTTCGGCGCCCGAATCCCGGTCAAGGCCCACGTGCTCGCCGATCCCGAAAAAGGGAGCGGCATCGCCATGATCTGCACCTTCGGCGACATCACGGACGTGACGTGGTGGCGCGAGCTGGCGCTCCCGGTGCGCGCGGTCATTCAGGCGGACGGCACGCTCCGGCCCGTGGAATGGGGGACGGCTGGGTGGGAGTCGGTCGATGCCGGCCGGGCGCAGCGTCTCTACAACGACCTTGCCGGCCTTCCCACGGCAAAGGCGCGCGCCAGGATCGTCGACCAGCTGAAGGAGAGCGGCGACCTCGTCGGCGATCCGAAGCCGATCACACACCCCGTCAAGTTCTACGAGAAAGGCGATCGGCCGCTCGAAATCGTGACAAGCCGTCAGTGGTTCTTCAAGACGATCGAGTTCCGTGACGCGCTGCTCGCGCGCGGCCGCCAGCTGCGTTGGCATCCGGAGTACATGCGGACGCGCTACGAGAACTGGGTGAACGGGCTCACGGGCGACTGGTGCGTGAGCCGGCAGCGATTTTTCGGCGTGCCGTTTCCGGTCTGGTATCCGATCGACGACCAGGGTCGCGTCGAGTACGAGCGGCCGATCGTGCCTCCGCTGGATCGCCTGCCGATCGATCCCTCAACCGACCTGCCGCCCGGCTATCGCGCCGAGCAGCGCGGGACGCCGGGAGGATTCATCGGCGATCCCGACATCATGGACACCTGGGCGACGTCATCGCTGACGCCGCAAACGGTTTGCGGCTGGCCCGACGATGCGGATCTGTTCGCGCGGACGTTTCCGATGGACATGCGCCCGCAGGCGCACGACATCATCCGAACCTGGCTGTTTTCGTCCGTCCTGCGCGCGCATCTGGAACACAGCTCGCTCCCGTGGACCAACGCGGCGATCTCAGGCTTTGTCGTCGATCCGGATCGCAAGAAGATGTCGAAGTCGAAGGGCAACGTCGTGACCCCGATGGCGCTCCTCGAGGAGCATGGGTCGGACGCGGTTCGCTACTGGGCGGCGAGCTCGAGGATGGGCAGCGATACGCCGTTCGATACGAACCAGATGCGTATTGGCCGGCGGCTCGCCATCAAGGTGTTGAACGCGTCGAAGTTTGCGCTGTCGGGATCGGAGGCGCGGGCGGACGCCAAGGTGACCGAAGCCGTGGACCGCGCGATGCTGCGGAGTCTGGCCGCGCTCGTGTCGGAGGCGACCGAAGCCTTTGTCGCGTACGAGTACGCGCGCGCGCTCCAGCGCACCGAGTCATTTTTCTGGCGGTTCTGCGACGACTACCTGGAGCTCGTGAAGGGCCGCCGCTACGGCGAGCAGACCGAAGCCGGCGCCGCGTCGGCCAATGCGGCGCTCGTCGCCGCGCTGTCGACGATGCTGCGGCTGTTCGCGCCGTTTCTCCCGTTCGTTACTGACGAGGTCTGGTCCTGGTGGCAGGCGGGGTCGATTCATCGGGCCCCGTGGCCCACCGAGCACGAACTGCTGTCACGGATCGTCGACCATGCCGAGACGACGCGGCAGGCCGACGAGCGCGCGTACGAGTGGGCGACGGACGTGATGTTCGAAGTGCGCAAGCAGCGGTCCGAAGCCAAGCAGCCGTTGAAGGTTCCCATCACCAGCGTGCTCGTCAAGGCTCCCGAACCCGCCCTGGCGCTGATGCCGATCGTTGAGGCCGATCTGCGCTCCGCGCTTCGCGTGCGGGCGTTCGAAACCGCCGTCGGCGATCCGCGCGAGATTATCGTGCAAGCTTATGGGACGCCCTAAGACTCAGATGCCGGCCGCGGTGCCCACCGTTCAGCCCCTCGACCCGACGGTGTATCGAGACGTCGTGCGCCGCGCGCTCGAAGAAGATGTGCGGGGGGGTGACATCACGACCGACGCGGTCGTCTCTCCGAAACAGAAGGCGCGCGGCGTGTTTCTGATCAAGACGGACTGCGTGCTGGCCGGCCTCGACATCGCCCTCGAGACATTTCTGCAGCTGGACGCCAGCGTCAAGATCGACGTTCACAAGCGCGACGGCGAGATTTGCCGATCCGGCGAAACCGTCGCGAAGCTCGTGGGACCGGCACGTGCCCTGCTCGTGGGCGAACGCACGGCGCTCAACTTCCTGCAGCGCCTCACTGGAATTGCGACGCAGGCGCGGCGGTTCGTGCACGCCACGAAAGGGGCCGTGACGATTCTCGACACGCGAAAAACGACGCCGACGCTGCGCGCGCTCGAGAAGTACGCCGTGCGGGTCGGCGGCGCCGGCAACCACCGCAACGGGCTCTTCGATGGCGTGCTCCTCAAGGACAACCACGTCCGCCTGGCGGGCGGCGTGACCAAGGCCGTGCAGCGCGTGCGGCTGCAGCACCGCGGCCTGCCGATCGAAGTCGAAGCGCAGACGCTTACGGAAGTCAACGAAGCGCTCGCGGCGAGGGCGGACGTCATTCTCGTCGACAACATGTCGATGCCGGATATCCGGAAAGCGATCGATCGCGCGAAGGGCCGCGCCAAGGTCGAGATCTCCGGCGGCGTGACCCTCGATCGCATCCCCGAACTCGCCCGCACCGGCGCCGACTTCGTATCGGTAGGCGCTCTGACGCATTCCGCCCCTGCGGCCGACATCAGCTTCGAGATCGAGCCCTTGTGAAGCCCGGATCGGCCATTCCGCGGGGTTGGCGTGGATCCTCTTCCCACTGACCTCGCCACGGCAATCGAAGCGGCGCGGCCCCGGCTCGGACCACTCGCCTCACCGCTCGTCTTCTTTTCGACGGTCGGATCCACCAACGACGCCGCTGCTGCCCTGGCCACGGAAGGCGGGGTCGTCGTCGCCGAGGAGCAGACGGCGGGCCGTGGGCGCCGCGGCCGCGCCTGGTTTTCGCCGGCCGGCAGCGGTCTGTATGCATCCGTTGTGCTCGCGCCGGGCCGTGCGCGCGCCGATTCGCGCCGAGCGACGACGCTCTTGACGATCGCCGCGGGCGTTGCGCTGGCCGAAGGCCTCCAGGCGTGCAGCGGCCTCCGCGTCGATCTGAAATGGCCCAACGATCTGTATGCGTCAGGCCGAAAGCTCGCGGGCATCCTGGCTGAAGCCGCGCACGACGTCGTGGTTGTCGGTTACGGCATCAACCTGACCGACGCAGCGTATCCGGCGGAGCTGCGGGATCGCGTCACGTCGCTCGAAGCAGAATCGTCGGCCATCGATCGCGGGCGCGTGCTCGCCGAGACGCTGGCCGCGCTGGCGCGACGCTACAGCGATCTGCTCGAGGGCCGTTTCGATGCTATTCTCGACGCGTGGCGGGAGCGCGCCCCGGCCGCATCAGGCGCGCGGGTGACGTGGACCGCCGCAGGCGGCTCGCGTTCGGGCGTCACCGCCGGTGTGGACCGCGACGGTGCCCTCCTCGTGCACACGCGCGACGGTGTGGAGCGGATTGTCGGCGGGGAAGTGGTGTGGGGATGAGTTCACCTTCTAGTTTTCCATGCTGCTAGCTATCGACGTCGGCAACACCAACATCGTGCTCGGCGTCTTCGACGGCCCGACGCTCGTCCACAGCTGGCGCCTCCAGACGCTCCGCGAACGGACCTCCGACGAACTTGGCCTGCTGGTCGATGGCCTGTTCACGCACAGCAAGATCGATCGCGCGCGAATCCGCGGCGTCATCGTCGGATCGGTGGTGCCGCCGCTTACGGGCACGCTGCTGATGATGGCTCGGCGCTACTTCGGCGTGACGCCGCTCAATGTGGAGCCGGGCGTCAATACCGGTATGCCGATCCTGTACGAGAATCCGGCAGAGATCGGCGCCGATCGGATCGAGAACGCGGTTGCCGCGTACGAGAAATTCGGGCGCGACCGGAAGCATCCCTTGATCGTGGTCGATTTCGGCACCGCGACGACGCTCGATGCGATTACGGCGAAAGGCGAGTATCTCGGCGGCGCGATCTGCCCCGGGGTGCAGATTTCGGCGGATGCGCTGTTCCAGCGGGCTGCTCGGCTGCCCCGCATCGACGTGCGCAAGCCGCCCCGCATCGTCGGACGAACGACGGTGAGCGCGATGGAGGCGGGACTGTTCTACGGCTACGTGGGGATGGTCGAAGGCCTCGAGCGGCGCATGAGCGACGAGCTGGGGGGCGACGCGATCTGCATCGCCACCGGAGGACTCGCCGAGGTAATCGCGCCCGAGATTCCAGCCATCGTCCACGTCGATCCCGACATCACGTTGCAGGGCCTCAGACTGATCTGGGAGCGTAATCAGAAATAGACATTTCAGATTTCAGAATTCAGATTTCAGATTTCAGAGTTCACATTGATTGCGGACTTGAGGATTGCGGAGTTCTGTCGAGAGATAGAGGTGTACCTCTGTCGAAAGAACGACGGCCACTTGATTCGAGTGACTGGGCCGTCGTTCGACCTCGTGGCCGGCTGGGCAGAGCGGGGTGTGCCCCTCCGGGTCGCCTTTGCCGGGATCGATCGGTATTTCGAGCGGTATTACCGGAACGGGCCTCGGCGCCGGCCCGTCCGGATCGATTTCTGCGAGGCAGACGTGCTCGATGTGTTCGATGAGTGGCGACGGGCGACTGGCGTGATTCAGTCGTCAGTCGTCAGTCAGCAGTCGGCAGTCGGAAGTCATCAGTCGTCAATCGAAAGTCCTCAGTCGTCTGTCGAGAGTCACCAGGCGTCCGCGAAGCAGTCGTTGCCGGCTCACTTGCAGCGCGTGATGCTTCGGCTTACGTCCGCGCGGACGAGCGATGGGCTGGGGGAGGAGTTCGATTCGCTCATCGATCGCGTCTCGGGTGAGCTCGAGACGGCACGTGCCGACGCCCGAGGCATACGCGGCGAGCGGCGTCGGGAGTTGGTCGACAGGCTCGCGGCGCTCGATCGCGAACTGCTGGAGCACGTGCGCGCCTCGCTCGACGCTGGCGAACGAGAGGAGTTGACGCGCGAAGCCGACGCGGATCTGGCGCCGTTCAAGGCCGGAATGACCGCCGACGCGTTCGCCCGCGCCCGCGCTGCGGCCGTCGATCGGCTGGTTCGCGAACGCTTTCGGTTGCCGACGATCGCGTTTTCATAGCCGCTCGGCTAAAGCCTCGCGCTCCAGCAGCTTGTACTAGCAGCTCGGCGCCATCTCGCGCTCCGGCAGCGGGTGCTAGCCGATCGACGCAAGCCTGGGGCTTCAGCAGTATGGAGGATGGAGCGCGAGGCTTCAGCCGAGCGATGCTCACTCCCGGCCAGATCGTTTCGCTCACCATAGAGAAACCCGCCGCGGGTGGACGAATGATCGCGCGGCTGGGCGGGCAAGTCGTGCTCGTCAGCGGCGCAATTCCCGGCGAATCGGTACGCGCCCGGATCGAGCGCGTCGCCAAGCACGTTGGGTACGCCGAATCGCTCGACATCGAGCAGCCGTCCCCCGATCGCCGGCCATTCGCGGATCCGCAGTGCGGCGGCTGCCTCTACGGCCACATCTCGTACCCCCGCCAGCTCGCTCTGAAGAGCGACGTCATCAACGATGCCTTTCGGCGGATCGGCCGGTTGCCTTTGCCGAGCGTCGCCGTGGCGGCGTCGCCCGAGGACGGTTATCGCATGCGGGCCCGCTTCCACGTGCGCGGCGGGCGCCTCGGGTTCTTCCGCGAGGGGACCCACCACGTGTGCGACGCGCGGCAGACGCGCCAATTGCTGCCAGCGACGTGTGACGTCATCGACGAGCTCTCGGCGGTCATCCAATCGCTGGGCCTCGACGTCATTCGCGAAATCGAGCTCACCGAAAACCTCGATGCGACCGAGCGCGTCGTATTCCTCGATGCGGCGTCGGACATCCCGTACGACGCCGCGGAGCGTCTTGCCGGCACACGGGGATTGACCGGTCTCGTGTCGGCATTTGGTTCTTCGGGTCAACCGCACGTTGTCGATCGCATCGCGGTGAGCGATCACGGCAGCGTGGCGCTACGCCGGCATGTGCTGGCATTTTTTCAGGGGAACCGGCATCTCTTGTCCGACTTCGTTCGTCACGTCGTCCGTCAGTTGCCCGAGTCTTCGCGGGCGCTCGATCTCTACGCGGGGGTGGGCCTGTTCGCCGTGGCCGCCGCCGCTGCGCGGGGGGTCGACGTGACCGCCGTCGAAGGCGATCGGTACGCAGCGGCCGATCTCGCCAGCAATGCCTCAGCGGCTGCAGGGTCGGTGAAGGCGGTGCATCAACCGGTGGAGGACTTCCTGCGGGGTGCCCGCCGGCACGAACGGCCGTCGACCGTCATTGCGGATCCGCCCCGGACGGGCATGTCGGCGGAGGCGCTCGAGGGGCTCATCGCGCTCGGAGCCGACCGGCTGATCTACGTGTCGTGCGACGTCGCTACGCTGGCCAGAGACAGCCGACGCCTCGTCGATGCCGGGTACGCGGTCGAACGCGCCGACGGGTTCGATCTCTTCCCGAATACGCCTCACGTGGAGACGGTCGTTGTCTTTACCGGGCCGCCGTCTTCTGCGCGGCTTCCAGGAACCCCTCGAACAGCGGCCTGAACTCTCCAGTGCGGAAGAAATTCTCCGGGTGCCACTGCACACCCAGGCAGAAGCCTTGCGCCGGATCCTCAATCGCTTCGATGACGCCATCCGGCGCCGTCGCCGACACGCGGAACCCGTTCGCGATGTCCTTCACGGCCTGATGGTGACGGCTGTTCACTTCGCAGGCGTCGGCGTCGCTCAGCCGCTCTCGCATCAGCATCGAGAGCAGCGAGTCTTTTTCGAGCCACACCTCGTGCGCGAGCGAAAAGGACTGGTTGGGCGGAACCGGCAGATCGTGCGTGAGCGCGCCCGTCACCTGCGTGGGGATGTCCTGCACCAGCGTGCCGCCGCAGGCGACATTCAGGACCTGGACGCCGCGGCAGATGGCGAAGATCGGCAGACCGTTCTGGCGCGCGACGTTGACCAGTCCGATCTCGAAGTCGTCCCGGCCTGGTTCGGCGGCTTTGATCGATTCGTGCGCCTGCTCCCCGTAGATCGTTGGCGCCACGTCGTCGCCGCCGGTGAGCAGAAGGCCGTCCACACCGGCGAGGGCGGCGTCGACAGCCATCGACGGGTCGAGGATTCGCGGCTCACCGCCGACGTGCAGAATCGATTGCCGGTAGTCCTCTAACTTCCGGCAGGCCGTAATTCCGATCACAGGCAATTGGAATTCTTTCGTTCGTGTCTGTTAGGAGGGAGTCCAGCCGTATCCTGCTACATTCGTATGGGAACTTCAATCCCCATCAAATCCAGCGCGCGCGTGAGCTGCGCCTGGACGTAAGCGACGCCAGCCGCCCTCCAGCGTTTCCGATCGACCTGCTCCTCGTTCAGGATGGGGTAGCGGTGGTAGAAGGCATTGAACAGCTGCGCCAGGCCGAACGCATATTTGGCGAGCGTCGAGAACTCCAGCGACCGGATCACCTGTTCCACGACGTCGTCGAGTCGCGATGCCTCGAAGGCGACGGCCCAGAGCGTGTGTTCGCCTTCGTCGTGGTTGAGCTCATCGGTCGCGGCCGCGTCGAGCGACGCCAGAACATCGGCTTTGGACAGCCCCTCGCGCTCCTGCAGCTTGTTGAAGATATTTCGAGCGCGCACCACGGCGTATTGCAGGTACGGACCGGTTTCGCCTTCGAAGCTGAGGGCTTCTTCCATGTCGAAGACGATCAACTTCCCCCGCGAGAACTTCAACATGAAGTACCGGATGGCGGCGACAGCGATCTGCGCGCCGACCCGCTCGCACTCCTCCGGCGAGAACTCCGGATTGCGTGTCGCCACTTCGGCCGTTGCCTTTTTCGTCAGAAGCTCGAGGAGGTCGTCGATCTTCACGCCGAGTCCCTTGCGTCCCGACACCTCGACGAACGGCTTGCTCGCCTCTTCGCTGTCGGGGGCAACGGTGTAGCCCAGCTCCCTGGCCGTGGCATGCGAGAGCGCCACCATCTCGTACGAAAAATGAATCGAATTCTCGGCTTCCTTCGGACGTCCCAGTGTCCGCAGCGCCTGGCTCAAGAGCGCCTGCAGGTACATCTGCCGCGAGTCGATGACGTTGTAGATTCGAGCCGCGTGGCCGAACGCCGGCGCATCTCCGTCGCCATCGGTCGAGGTAGTGGACCACAGCTGGCGGCCGTCGGCCTGCAGGCCGAAACGGTGATACCGGAAGTCGCGGCCCAGCAGGCCGAGCTTCCAGAACTGGTTCGCGAGGTCCTTCCCGATGTAGGTGACGACACCGTTCGACCGCACGATGACCTTTTCTTTGACGTCGCCCTCCTCGTCCGCCGCGGCGGAGCCGTCGCCTTCCTCAATCGGCATCACCCAACACCCGGCCAGCTTGCCCTCGGTCTGTAGAAACACGGCGCCTTGGGCCTTGAGCAGCTCGAACGCGTGCGCCCAGAACTTCAGCCGAAGGATGTCGCCTTCGTAGGTGAGGAGATCGTACGAAATCTGCAGCCGCGCCATCGTTGCGAGGTGCGCGCGTACGATCCGCTCGACGATGAACGCGCCCATCACGGCGGCGTCGTTTCCGCCTTCCTCGAGATCGTGGAGCGCGGCACCGCGCCGCGCCAGGTTGGCCCTGTCCTGGTCGTACCACTCCGTGACCCGTGAATACAGATCCCAGCAGTAGTAGTCGAAGCGCGTCGTGTCGGCGATTCGGCGGACGTCGTCCAGCGTCGCGCGCTCGAGATCGCGGAAGCCGACGACGATGTCGGCAACCTGCACGCCGAGGTCGTCGATGTAGTTCTGCACTTCGACCTGCGTGCCGCGAAAGCGAAGCACACGGGCCAGGGTGTCGCCGAGCGTGGCGTTGCGGAGGTGGCCGATGTGCGCCGCTTTATTGGGGTTGATGGCGGTGTGCTCGACGATGGTTTTGTCCGGCGCCACCGCATCGCGCGCCACCTCCTCCCGCACCCGCGGCAGCAGGTAGGCGCGTCGATCGAGGAATACGTTGAGATACCCGTTTGGCGCCGCAACCACTCGGGCGGCCCCGGGAAGGGTCCCGAGCGCCCCGGCGACCTCCTGGGCGATGGCCTTCGGCGGCTTGCGCAGCGTGCGCGCGAGCTGAAACGCGACAGGCACTGCAAGGTCCCCGAGGGCGCGCGAGGGTGGGATCTCGACGGCGAAGGTGGGCACCTCCGCGAGGCCGTAGTGGCCGCGGATGCGATCGGCCACTTCGTCGTGCACGTGACGCTGGACGGGTCGGATCATCAGTTCAGACCGCGGATTTCAGACTTCAGATTTCAAGAGCGCCGCCCAAGATGGCAGAGTCTGCGTCCCGCAGGCGCGATGGACGCTGAATCTAACTCTGAAATCTGAACTCTGCACTCTGAAATGTCCCGGTGATACGATTATCGTTGGTGACCTTGAAGCGCCTCGAGGGCTGCATAGTCGGCTGGCGTGTTCACGTTGGCCAGCAGCCGATGGCGGTCGCCAAACCTTTCGATTTCCTCAGCCTCGACGACGCGGACGCGTACGTCGTCGACGAACGCGGCCATCTGGAGCATCCGCGCCGCCAGTCGCCGCTCGAGCGGCGCCAGACAGGTGCGAGTGTACACCGCGCACAACGGATGATAGCCGCGCTCGGTGCGTGGAACCACCAGGTCGGCGGCGTCGGCCAGCTCGAGCAGATACCGCACGAAGGCAGCGGTGACATGCGGCATATCGCACGCGATGACGAAGACCGTATCGTGTCGTGCCGTGGTCAGCGCGGCGTGGATGCCGCTCATCGGCCCACATCCTGGAATGAGATCCTGCTCGGCGCCGATAATCAGGGTCTCATCCGCCACGTCAGCCAGCAGGGCGAGCTGACGGTCGCGAATGGTCTGCCCGTCGACCACGAGCGAGCCTTTGTCGCGGCCGCCGAACCGGGTGGCGCGGCCTCCCGCGAGAATCGCTGCCGAAGGCATAAAATGGCAGTCACGATTCTATCGTGTCGATGAAGGATGCCCGTATCGGTCGGGTTCTCGTGGCCAGTCTGCATCAGGGTATCGCTGACATCCTTCCGGACCGATTGGCCTTCTACGAAAACTGGCTGGACGCGCGCGGGCTCCGCCAGGGCACCATCGGGCTGGCGCCGATCACGGCTGTTTTGAGTTTCCTGCGCCAGGAAGGCGAAGCCTACGGGATCATCACGACGCGCGCCGGCCAATACGCTGCCGAATGGACCATCGAGTCGCTGTCGGCACTGCAGCGCGCCAGCATCAAGGCCGCGCCCCGATGGCTGCGCAGCCGCCTCCTGCTGCGCATCGCCCGCCAAATCGTGCGCAGCAGCTATCGCGACAGCCGCGCCATCGCGCGGTTTCGACACGGCAACGCTGAAATCGACGTCCGCGCGTCGATCTTCTGCGCCGTCCGAGAGCCGGTCGCAAGCCCGCTCTGCGGCTTCTATGCTGCGGTCGTGCAGCGTCTGCTGGATATGTTCAACATCGGCGCGCGAACGGAAGTCGTCACGTGCCGCGGAACGGGGGAGCCGCGGTGCCTGCTGCAGGTGGCGCTCGCAAACGGCACGCACGACACTGCCCGGAGCGACCGATGACCGCCGTCCGGCTGTGCGTTGTCGTCGCCGCGCTGACTCTCGCGGCGGCGCCTGCCCGAGCGCAGACGGGCATTCTCGTCATGCCCTTCGAGAATGTCTCCCGCGACCCTCGCATTTTCTGGCTGGGTGAGGCCTCCGCCGTACTGCTGACCGACGATGTGAACGCGCTCGGCGGTGATGCGGTCACGCGTCGGGAGCGTCAGCGGGCGTTCGTCCGCCTGCAGGTCCCGCCGGCCGCCACGCTCACCGATGCCACGTTGATTCGTATTGGCCAGGTGGTCGGAGCCGCGGAAATCGTGGTGGGCACGCTTCAACTCGATGGCGAAGTGCTGGTGGTCACCGCGCGGCGCATTGCGCTCGATACGGGCCGCGTGCAGGCCACCATCACCGAGCGCGGGCGGCTGCCGGAGCTGTTCTCGATCTTCGAACGCCTGGCCCGACACATCGCCCCGCCGTCGCAGAAAACGTCGGAGGAGATCCGCCAAGAGCATCCATCAGTGGCGGTGTTTGCGAACTTCATCAAGGGATTGATGGCCGAGACGCCGCAAACTGCCGTCAGCTACCTGTGGGCGGCGCTCAAGGCCGAGCCGGCCTTCGAGCGGGCGCGCCTGGCGCTGTGGGACGTCTACGCCAACCAGGGCGATTACGGTCATGCCCTCGACGCGATCGCGGTGATTCCTGAGGATTCGCCGTACGCCCGGCGTGTGCAGTTCTTGACTGGCCTCGCGAAGCTCGAGCTCAAGCAATACGAGGATGCGTTCAAGGTCTTCACGGCCCTCGCGGAGGTCGAACCCACGGCGAACGTACTGAACAACCTCGGCGTCGTGCAGCTTCGCCGGTTTGCCCCGGCGCAGACCGGTGTTCCGATCTCCTTTTTCGAGAAGGCCGTGAAAGCCGATGCCGACGACCCCGATTACGCGTTCAACCTCGGATACGCGTACTGGCTCAGCCGCGATACCCAGGCGGCCGTCCACTGGTTGCGCGAGGCGGTCCGGCGGAACCGCGCTGATGCGGACGCGCACTTCGTACTAGGGACTGCGCTGGCGGCGGCCGGCAGCGCCGGCGAAGCCACGCGCGAGCGGGACCTGGCCCGCCGACTGTCTGCCGAGTACGAGTCGCTCGGCAGGAAACGGTCGGCCACGAACCTGGTCGAGGGTGTCCCTCGCGGACTCGAACGGGTGAAGCCCGAGGTCGAATTGCCGCGCGCCCGCCAAATCGAGTCGCGGCTGGCGGCCAGCGGGCAGCGCGATCAGGAGGAGACGGCGCAGTTCCACCTCGAGCGTGGTCGGCGGCTCTACCAGCAGGACAACGACCGCGAGGCGCTGCTCGAGCTGGATCGCACGCTCTATCTTTCGCCGTATCTCGCGGAAGCGCACCTGCTGCTCGGCCGCATTCACCTGCGAGGCGGCCGCGTCCTCCAAGCGATCGACGAGCTCAAGATTTCGTTGTGGAGTGCCGAGACCGCTGACGTGCGCGTCGCCCTTGGCGAGGCGTACCATCAGACGAAAGATCTGACGGCCGCCCGCGCCCAGGTGCAGCGCGCGCTGGAGATCGATCCCGCATCGCTCGACGCGAAGCAGCTGCTCGCGCGGATCGAGAATCGATAGCGCGCTTGTACTCGAAGAATTGACGTGGTACAATCCTTTCGGTTGTGACACCCACTCACGACGACGGATTTCATGAGATTCAACTGAACGGGAAGCAGGTGGTCTTCCTGTTCATGGCCGCGACTGTCGTGTCAGTGGTGATTTTTCTGTGCGGAGTTCTCGTCGGCCGGGGCGTCCACGTCGATCGCACGCTGATGGCCGACGCAGCGCCCAGCAACGCCGTCGCCGAAACCACTCCACCGCCGCCGTCCCAACCGGCGCCGCCATCGACGCCAGCCGCCTCCGATCCGCGAGCGGCAACGCCGCCCCCGGGCGTGGACGATCTCAGCTATTTCAATCGTCTGGAGACGAAAACCGCTCCGCGTGAGCAGCTGAAGGCGGCGGCCGATAAGGCCAACGTGGAAAGAACCGGCGTTGCGAAAACGAGCGGTGAAAAAACGAGCGGCGAAAAAACGAGCGCCGCAAAAACGAGCGCCGCAAAAACGA
>Ga0066388_100001144_pt1 | contig 14450 bp, 13 predicted proteins | sample PanSoiMetaGPlot6_FD_64539 | JGI IMG/M metagenome (GOLD analysis project Ga0066388, IMG submission 64539) | Tropical forest soil microbial communities from Panama analyzed to predict greenhouse gas emissions - Panama Soil - Plot 6 (Hybrid Assembly) | ecosystem: Environmental > Terrestrial >... | reverse complement strand
ACCGCTGGGGATCGAAAAACCGAATCCGGTCGCCTTCAGATACTGGGTCGTGCCGACATCCGCGGGTGGACTGTAGCCCCCGTAAACATCGTCACTGATCTTGGTCTCCTCCAGTCCGCCCCACGGATCGTCGGGCGGGAAAGTGCCTTCGTTGACGACCGAGCTCGGGCTGTTCGGCCCTTGCGACAGACCGCCCGCTGGCGCGACGGCGCCGATGACGAGCGCGAGCGCCGCTAGAGTGAGCCGCGCACGTCCGTAACGGTCGAGAGCCTGGCTCTGCGCCGCGGTTGAGCTCATGTCGTTCCCCCGGGAGACTCCTCGCGCGAACACGGCTGGCGGCCGGTTCCCGAGACACCCAAGCCAAAGGTAGTGCGCTTCCAGCTGTGAGGTCAATCACTTTCAAATAGTGACCGGGTGCGGGCGGAGGTGTCGTCGCAGCGGCACCGCGTGGGTTGTCCGCTCAGGGTGGTCGTGCGAGAAGCGGCAGCGGATGGCGGCCACGCTCACGATCGTCAATCCTGCAACCGGCGCAGAGCTCACGCGCGTCGACGCGGACAGTCCGGCGACGATCGCGGAGAAGGTCGCGCACGCCCGACGGTCCCAACCCGCTTGGGCGGCGGCGCCGCTGGCCGAGCGCGCCGCGGCGCTGGCGCGCTTTCGTGATCTCTTGTGCGCCGACGGTGAGACTCTCGCGCGCACGCTGAGTCAGGAGATGGGCAAGCCGATCACGCAGGCGCGCGCGGAGATTGCGGCGACGCAGGGGCGCGTCGACTTCTTTCTCGCTCACGTCGGAGACGTACTTGCGGGCGAAGTGGTGCTGGACGATCCCGGCGGTGGGCTGCGCGAGTACGTTAGCTGGGAACCGCTCGGCGTCGTCGCCAACGTCTCGGCGTGGAACTATCCGTACTTCGTCGGTGGCAACGTCTTCGTGCCCGCGCTGCTGACCGGCAACGCGGTGCTCTACAAACCGTCCGAGTATGCCACCTGCACCGGGCTGGCGATCGTCGACCGCGCGCACGCCGCCGGCGTGCCCGCCGACGCGATGATTGCGGTGGTCGGCGCGGGTGAGGTCGGGGCAGGGCTGGTGGCGGCGCCGGTCGACGGCATCTTCTTCACCGGCTCGTACGCCACCGGCCTGCGCGTCGCGCGGGCGGCGGCCGAGCGCCTTGTCCCTGTCCAGCTCGAGCTCGGCGGCAAGGACCCGATCTACGTCTGCGACGACGCCCCGATCGAGGCCGTCGCCACAGCGGTCGCCGACGGCGCCTTCTACAACACCGGCCAGAGCTGCTGTGCGGTGGAGCGCGTGTACGTGCAGCGCCGCGTCTTCGCGCCGTTCGTCGAGGCGTTCGTCGCGGTGGTGCGCGGCTACCGGATCGGCGACCCGCTCGACGAGGCCACCTACATCGGACCGCTGGCGCGCCGCGCGCAGCTCGACGTGCTGACTGCCCAGGTGAACGATGCCACGGCGAAAGGCGCGCGCGTCCTGTGCGGCGGCGGGCGGCTGGAAGGGGGCGGCAACTTCTTTGCGCCGACCGTCGTGGTCGACGTCGACCACTCGATGGCGCTGATGCGCGACGAGAGCTTCGGCCCGTTAATCGGCATCGCCGCGGTGGACGACGACGCAGCCGCAATCGCGGCGATGCGGGACACCGAGTACGGGCTGACCGCGGGCGTGTACACGCCCGATCGGGCACGCGCCGAACGCATACTGGCGCAATTGGATACCGGCTCGGTCTACTGGAACTGTTGCGACCGCGTCAGCCCGCGCTTACCGTGGTCGGGGCGCGGGCACTCGGGACTGGGCGTGACCCTGTCGACGCACGGCATACGCGCCTTCCTGCGCCCGAAAGCCTGGCACCTGCGGAGTCGGCCATGAGCGGCGACGATCCGCTTGCGGCCATGCCGCCGGCCGCCCGTCTGCTCGGCCGACGGATCATCGCGGTCGATCGCCAGCACGGCGCAGTCGAGCTTGCCTTTACCGCCACGGCCGAGTTCGCCAACCGCCACGGGCACGTGCAGGGTGGGCTGCTCGCCGCGATGCTCGATTCGACGGTCGGCTGCGCGGCGGTCGCGGCGCTGGATGGGGGGTCGGTGGTGACGCTGTCGATGAACGTCACCTACCTGCGCCCCGCCGCCATCGGACCGCTGCACGGCGGCGGTCGGGTCGTCCACCGCGGCGGATCGACGATATTTGCCAACGGCGAGCTGCGCGACAGTGACGGGGCTGTGGTGGCCAGCGCGACCGCAACGCTGCGCATCGTGCGTGCAAAGGACTGACGCCAAAACACAACGACGCCAGGCGGAGCAGATGAGAGATGCTCCGCTCCCTTGGTGTGCTTGGTGTCTTGGCGGTCAGCCCTTCGGTTAGGTGTCGACCTCGATCTCTCCGCGCAGGTACTCGACGGTCTGGCCAGCGAGCAGCACGCGGTCGCCGCGCAGCTCGCACAGGAGCTCGCCGCCGCGCGCCGAGACCTGCTGCGCGACCAGCTTGGACTTGCCGAAACGGGTTGCCCAGTACGGCACCAGCGTGCAGTGCGCCGACCCGGTGACGGGGTCCTCGAGTACGCCGGCGCGCGGCGCGAAGAAGCGTGAGACGAAGTCGACGCGCTCGCCCGGCGCCGAGATGATGAGCGCAAACGCATCGAGCGCCGCAATCGCGGCGAAGTCGGGGCGGAACGCGCGCACCTGCTGCGCGGAGTCGAACACCGCCAGGATGTCGCGGGCCCGCAGGACTTCGCGCGGCGCGGCGCCGAGGGCGGCAAGCACGGCCTCGCTCGGTGCGATCGGTGTCGCCGGTTGGGCGGGGAAGTCCATGCTGAGCAGTGCGCCATCGCGGGTCACGCTGAGTTCGCCGCTGCGCGTGTGAAACGCGACCCGCGCTTGGGAAGGAAAACGATGGGTGAGGAGGACGTGCGCCGCGGCCAGCGTGGCGTGCCCGCACAGGTCGACCTCGATCGTCGGCGTGAACCAGCGCAGCGGCGACAGCTCGGCGCGCGGGATGACGAAGGCCGTCTCGGAGAGATTGTTTTCGGCCGCGATGGCCACCAGCGTCGCGTCGGGAAGCCAGTCGTCGAGCAGCACGACCGCGGCGGGGTTGCCGGCGAAGCGCCGGGCGGTGAAGGCATCGACTTGATAGAGAGGTAGCTTCATCCGTCCTCCAACCGGGTGCGCGCCGCATGCAGCGACGCGACAGCCGAACGATACTGCGCGCCGCGCGCACGCCGCAATGCACTCGTCACGTCGATCGTAGAAGACCCGGTGGTCGGCTTTAGCTGCGATCCACCTGGGACCGCGGGCGGCCCGCCCGCTGGCAGCGCGCTGGCGGGCTAGCGGGCGGGCGAGCCGCCCGCGGTCCCAGCAACGGGCGTCCTCAGCCTTTGGGCTCGATGTTGACCGCTCCGTCCGTGCCGCCGCCCGAAATGCTCTGCCCGGTCGGGTTGCTGAAGCCGACGCGGCTGAGACCGAGCCGCGCGATGCCCGGGTGCGCGCCGGCCAGGATCTGGACGCGACAGGTGTAGAGCGTGCTGCCGTTGGCGATCGGGTCGACGTTGCTGAGCGACAGCACCAGCGCGCGCACCGACGTGCACGCGGCGCCGTGGCAGCCGGGCGGCAGGAAGTTGAAGGCGGTGCCCTCCTTGCCGAGCTGCGGGTTGGCGCGACAATCGGGCTTGCCCGCGGACGTCTGCGCGACCGCGATCTGCTTGGGGTCGTAGACAATGTCGTTCTGGGTGCCGGCGATGCTGGCTCCGCCGGTGGTGAGCGTTGCGGTGACGGTGACGGTCGAGCCCGACTCACCGCGGGCGCTGCTGAGCGCCAGGTTGGGTCCGCCGCCGGCGGCCGGCGCGCGTTCGATCGAGGGCGGCTGCTGGGCGGTCGGCGCGGTCGATTGCTTGGCGACCGGCGCGGCGGGCTGGCGCGTTGTTGGCGCGGTCATTTGGCAGCCGGGCAAAGTGAACACGACGCAGAGCGACAACAGGACAGACAGGCGCGAAGTCGTCGACATCTCGGTCCCCTCCTCGAGGGTGATTTTGCCAGTATGATCGGCCGGCACAAGAGAGTGCAGGGCGGAGGCTTGGTCTGGGCGCGCCTTTGTGGTGAGAATCCGCAGCATGGCTAACGAAGCGAAGTTCCAGGGCACGGATTACTACCAGATCGAGGAGTTGCTCGACCCGGAAGAACGCCTGGTGCGCGACACGGCGCGGCAGTTCGTCGAGCAGGAGTACCTGCCCGTCGTCACCGAACACTTTCGCCGCGGGACATTTCCGGTCGAGCTGGCGAAGCGCATCGGTGCGCTCGGATTCTATGGCGCCAATCTGCCGACCGAGTATGGCTGTGCCGGGCTCAACAACGTCGCCTACGGACTCATCAACCAGGAGCTCGAGCGCGGCGACTCCGGCCTGCGCTCGTTCATCAGCGTGCAGTCCGGGCTGGTGATGTACCCGATCCACGCATACGGCTCCGAGACGCAAAAGCGCTACTGGCTGCCGCGGCTGGCGCGCGGCGAAGCGATCGGCTGCTTCGGCCTCACCGAGCCCGATTTCGGCTCCAATCCCGCCGGCATGCTGACGCGCGCCGTCCCGGTCGAGGGCGGCTATCGCCTGAACGGTACCAAGCGCTGGATTACCAATGGCGACGTCGCCGACGTCGCCCTGGTGTGGGCCAAGGTTCCCGGGTCGGACGGCGAGACGGTGCGCGGGTTCCTGGTCGAGCGCGGATGCAAGGGCTTCAGCACGCGCGAGATGCAAGGGAAGTTCAGCCTGCGGGCGTCGATCACCTCGGAGCTGTTCTTCGAGGATTGCACGGTGCCGGCCGACAGTATGTTGCCCAATGTGCAGGGCATGCGCGGTCCGCTGTCGTGCCTCACCCAGGCGCGCTACGGCATCGCCTGGGGCGCGATCGGTGCCGCGATCGCGTGCTACGAGTGCGCGCGCGACTACGCGCGCGAGCGGCTCATGTTCACCCGGCCCATCGCCGGCTACCAGCTCGTGCAAGCCAAGCTCGTCACCATGCTGACCGAGATCACCAAGGCACAGTTGCTCTGCCTACGGCTCGGCCGGCTGAAGGATGCGGGAACGATGCGGCCCGAGCAGGTCAGCATGGCGAAGATGAACAACGTTTCGCAGGCGCTGCACATCGCGCGCCTGGCGCGCGACATCCTGGGCGCCAACGGCATCATCGACGAGTATCCGGTCATCCGACACATGTTGAACCTGGAGACCGTCAACACGTACGAGGGAACGGAAGACGTCCACCGCCTGATCATCGGCAAGGACATCACCGGCTGGGATGCGTTCGGGCAGTAGGCGTAGTTCGTATCGCGTATCTCGTCGCTCGTATCGCGCCTGGACCACCCAGAGATACGAGATACGAGATACGAGATACGACTACACCCCGACGCAGGTGAAGCCGAGCGCGCGGGCGCTGACGGCCTGGCGGCGGTCGTGCGTGGCGAACAGCAGATCGTCACTGTGCCGTTCGCGCAGCAAGAGCGCACTGGCCAGATGAATCGCGTCGAGCGTGCGAACCGCCGTTGCCATCGGCTGGGCGGCGCGGGCGAGGACGCGGCGCGTGAGGCGCACACGCCCGAGCGACCGCTCGATGCGCGCGAGCTCGGCATGGGCGTCGGCGACGCCGGCGTCGTCCAGCGCCGCAGCGAGTCGCAAGCGGTCGATCGCGCGTCGCGCTTCGACCCCCATCAGATCGCTGCTGTACGCCTCGCCCCAATTTCCCCACCCGGCCAACACCGGCAGCTGACCGAGGAGCGCGCGCAGAACGGTGCTGGTATCGAGGTAGACGATCACCGCTGGTCGCGGCTTTCGCGCAGCAAGGCGACGACGTCGACCTTGCGCCGCAGCTTCACGGGCTTGAGACGCTTTAGGGCGATCGGCGGCGCCTGCGGCGGCACCACCAGCGCCTCCTCTTCGTCGCCATACGGTACGAGCCAGGCGACCGGAATCGTGCGGTCGCACACCACCAACCGCTCGCCGCTGCGCACCTCGGCCAGATATCCGCTGAGTCCGGCCTTGAGCTCGGCGATCCCGACCTTCTTCATGACCACCATCTGACCATCGATGGTCACATCGCGTCAAGTCATCGGCGGCGCGGGCCCGGGCCTTGGGTGCGTGCGGGTACCATTGCCCACCGCCGCGCGGCGATCGGCTGCGGACCGGGCGCGGAAACCGTAGTGTAGACTAGTCGTCCCGCGGCCGATCGGTCCCGTCGGGGGCGCGCGCACCCGGCTTCCGATCCGGCGCTGACTGTCGTAGCATCCCTGGTTCGTGGAACGCGGGATGATCAGCGAAGAGGTGCGGCGCCGGCTGCGCTTGGTCAAGGTGTCGAACGGCGACGTCGACCTGGCGCGCTTTCCCGACTTCCTCATCATCGGCCCGCAGCGCACCGGGACGACGTGGCTGCACGCGCAGCTGCGCTACCACCCGCAGATCTTCCTCAGCGAGCCCAAGGAGCTGTACTTCTTCAGCAGCCTCAAGACGCGCGATCCGAGGCGCTTCGTCTCCGATGAGCTGAGCTGGTATCTGCGGTACTTTCGCGACCCGCTCTGGCGGCACGCCGCCAAGCACGGGCTCAGCCTGTGGAAGTACCGCGAGCTCTACGCCCCGCGCGTGCGCGGCGAGGCGACGACCAGCTACGCCGCCCTCGATGACGATGTCATCGCCGAGATCGTGGCGCTGAATCCGGCGATCAAGGCGATCTTGATGATCCGCGACCCGATCGAGCGCGCCTGGTCGCATGCCAAGAAGGATCTCCTGCGCAACAGCCACCGCCGCCTCGAGGACATACCGGAGGAGGAGGTGCACGCGTTTCTCACCGATCCGTACCAACTGCGCTGCGCCGGATACGTCGACCAGTACGACCACTGGTCGGCTCAGCTGCGCCCCGGCCACCTGTTCACCGGCCTGTTCGACGCGATCAACACCGGGCCCGAGGAATTCCTGCTCGAGGTCATGCGGTTCCTCGGGGTGGATGCCGATCGGCGCTACATCGATCGCTCCGTTCGCGAGCCGGTGAACCCGACGGCGCCCATGGCGATTCCGCCTCGATATCGGGCGCTTCTGACTGATCTCTTCAAGGAAGACTTGGCCCGGCTGAAAGCTCGATTCGGCCTCTCGTGGTCGTGACCGCGGGGCGAGCGGCGGGCGCTACCGGTCAATAGCCGAGGCGGCGCGCGGCGTCTCGGTATCCGAGAACTCCACCTCCATCACTCGCGCCCAGCGATCGGCCGAGCCGAAGATGAGCAGCCGGATCTGGCGGCTTACCGTGCGCGGGACCTCGAAGCTCCAACGCGTCGCCTCGAAGTTGTCCCGCACCCGCGTTGCCTCGATGTCGCGCCACTCCCTATCGGTGCGATACTGGAAGACGAAGCCCCTCAGCGTGAATTCGGGATCCGGATAACTGTACAAGGTGATGTGGCGAATGGTGCGGTCGGTGGCGAACATGAAGGTCAGATATTCGGGCGTATCGTCGGTTGGCGTCCCGGCCGAGCTCCAGCCGCCGCGATCGGCCCATGTGTTGACGTCGCTGCGTCCGTCGACCGTGGCCGCGGGTGGAAACGCGCCGTCATTGCCATAGCTCGACGAGGCGGTGACGAAGGTCCGATCGAGAAAGCCGGGCGTTGCGGCGAGGGCGCGCGCGCTGGCGCGCATGAACCCGATCAACAACAGGAGGCCGGCCGCCGCGGCGGCCAGGCGGGTTGAGAGGTGCCAGCCGCCGACTGTTTGACGAAGTGACGCCCATGCCCCGGCTGCAACCGCGGCGTGGCGACAGAGAATGACCAGCACGAGGCCGGTCGCCAGCCAGCAGGCGAACGACGAAACGAAGGTCGCATCGCTCCACACCAGATTCGTCGTGTACATGCGATAGAGGAATTCGCCGCTGATGGCGTAGAAGATTAGCGCCACGAGCGGTCCGGCTGCGACCGGCCATGGCACCAGCCAGGCGAGATACTGAATGCCGAAGCCCGGCGAGAAGAACAGGAAGAGAAATGCCGCCACGCCGCACTGCACGAACAGCGCTGGCGGACTGTCCATTCGGTTCATTCTGTGCGCTGCCAGGACGATGGCGCCGAGTGCGAGAAACTTTGCCCACTGCGCGTAGGCCTTCGCCGCAGTGACCGCCATCGCGTACAGCTCCATCACCCCCGGCACGCCGCTCCAGGTTTCCGAATAGAGGGCTGGAAAGCGCAGGTGATCCTCGGCCAATCCGATCAGCAGCGGAATGCCCCACGAGCCGCTGGGGCTGTATCCGAACACCCGTTGCAGGATGAAGCGGGGGTCGTCGAGCAGGTACGGCATCGATGCAATCAGGAACGTCGCCGCTGCGGCTACCGCCAACGCCAGACCCCGACGCAGCTCGTGCCGGTAGAGCAGCAGCGCAGGGGCGAAGATCAGTGGGACGACCTTGACGTTCATCGCCATGCCGAGAGCGATGCCCGCGGCCCACGCCGCCGCGCTCTCGCGCAGATGCACCGCCAGCAGAACGAAGAAGATCATCACCGGGTCGGTGTTGCCGTGATACCCGGAGATCATGAGCGACGCAGGGGCGATCGCCATCAGCAGAACGCCGGCGGGGCTGGCGAGTCGCGGCGCGGCGGATTGGGTGATTCTCCATACCAGCCACACCGACCCCACATCGGCGATGATCCCCGGCAACCGAAGGCAAAACGGAAACGGCAGTCCACTGCGCTCGGCGAGCCCGCCGATCAGCGGCAGCACGTGCAGCATCGCCGGCGGGTGATTGAAGATCTCGGACGTATAGAGCCGGGAGCCCAGGTGGCTGCCCATGATGTAGAGCTGCCAGTAGGCGACATCGACGGTGCCGAAGGATCGATAGGAGATGTAAAGCTTGACGCCGAAGGCGACCGCGGTCGCGAGCGCAACTACCGTGGCCCAGGCCCGTGGCGTGGATGTCGGCTGGGGCACCGGCGAGGCGCGTAACACGCGCGGACTTCGTCTCGCAAGAAGCCGGACTCGGGACGCGCAGCGCGGGACGCGATGCTGGTAGGTGCGTCCAGGATCGCGCCGCGCCCGGCTGCCAATGCCCTTCCGAAGGAGGACTTGGCTCGACTGAAGGCCCGATTCGGGCGTTCCTGGTCGTGACCAGGGGGCGAGCCCGGCGCGCTACCGTTCAATTGCGGCGGCGGCGACCGGCGTCTCGGTATCCGAGAACTCCACCTCCAGCACCCGCGCCCAGCGATCGGCCGAGCCGAAGATGAGCAATCGGATCTGGCGGCTGACGGTGAGGGGGACATCGAAGCTCCAACGCGACGCCTCGACGTTGTCCCGCACCCGAGTTGCCTCGATGTCGCGCCACCGGCCATCGGCGCGGTACTGGAACACGAAGCTCGTCAGGGTGAGTCCGGGATCCGGATAGGCGTACAGGGTGATGTGGCGAATGGCGCGGTCGGTAGCGAACATGAAGATGAGATACTCGGGCGCATCATCGTTGGGCGTCCCGGCAGAGTTCCAGCCGCCGCGATTGTTCCATGCGCTGACGTCGCTGCGTCCGTCGATGGCGGCCGCGGGTGGAAATGCGCCATCGTCTCCAAAGCTCGACGACGCAGTGACGAACGTCCGATCGAGAAAGCCCGGCGTTGTGGCGAGCGCGCGCGCGTTGGCGCGCAACAGTCCGATCACCAGCAGCAGGCCGGCCGCGGCGGCGGCGAGGCGGGTCGAGAGGCGCCAGTCGCCGACCGCTCTACGAAACGGCGCCCATGCCCCAGCGGTAACTGCGGTGTGGCGCCAGAGCACGACCAGCACGAGGCCGGTCGTCAGCCAACAGGCGAGCGACCAGAAGAATAGTGCATCGCTCCACACCAGATCCGCCGCATACGTGCGATAGAGGAATTCGCCGCTGACGGCGTAGAAGATCAACGCCACCCGCGCGCCGGCGGCGACGCACCACGGAACCAGCCAGGCGAGATACTGAACGCCGAAGCCCGGCGAGAAGAAGAGGAAGAGAAAGGCCGCCACGCCGCACTGCGCGAACAGCGGTGGCGGACGCTCCATCCGGTTCATTCTGTGCGTCGCCAGGACGATGCCGCCGAGGAGGAGAAACTTTGCCCACTGCACGTAGGCCTTCGACGCGGTGACCGCCAGCGCATACAGCTCCATCACGCCGGGCACGCCGCTCCAGGTTTCCGAATAGAGAGCTGGAAAGCGCAGGTGATCCTCGGCCACTCCGATCAGCAGCGGGATGCCCCACAGCCCGCCGGGGTCGTATCCGAGCACCCGTTGCAGGATGAAGCGCGGGTCGTCGAGCAGGTACGGCATCGATGCGATCGAAAACGTCGCCGCTGCCGCCACGGCCAACACCAGACCCCGACGCAGCTCGTACCGATAGAGCAGGAGCGCCGGCGCGAAGATCAGTGGCGCGACCTTGACGTTCATCGCCATGCCGAGCGCGATGCCCGCGGCCCATGCCGCCGCGCGCTCGCGCAGATACACCGCCAGCAGGACGAGGAACATCATCACCGGGTCGGTGTTGCCGTGATACCCGGAGATCATCAGCGACGCAGGAGCGATCGCCATGAGCAGCACAGCGGCTGGGCTGGCGAGCCGCGGCACGGCCCGCTGGGTGATTCTCCACACCAGCCATACCGATCCCACGTCGGCGACGATCCCCGGCAAGCGGAGGCAAAATGGAAATGGCAGTCCGCTCCGTTCGGCGAGCGCGCCGATCAGCGGCAGCACGTGCAGCATCGCCGGCGGGTGATTGAAGTACGGCGACGCGCGATAGAGCACCGCGCCCAGGTGGCTGCGCATGACATATTGTCGCCAGTAGGCGACATCCACGGTGCCGAAGGATCGGTACGAGATGTAGAGCTTGGCGCCGAAGGCGACCGCGGTCGCGAGCACAACCAACGCGGCCCAGGCGCGTGGCGTCAATGTCGGCCGACTCACCGGCGACGCGCGTAACACGCGCGGAATTCGCCTCGCAAGCAGCGGCGGGACTCGTGGCGGCGGGTGCAAGCGAGTCCCGCTTCACCGGTCCCGAGTCCCGCCTGTCATCTCGTGCAGGCGGCGCTCGATGTCCGCCAGCAGCCGTTCGGGCGGCTGGCGGGTATCGACGGCGAGCCGCTGCGCCAGTTCGTCAGGCGCGAACGCCTCGTAGCGCGTCCGCTGCTGCTGATAGACGCGCCAATCGGCGTCGGATGGGTCGGCGTTGCCGCGGCCGCGCTCGGCGAGGCGGGCGCGCACAGCGCCCGGCGGCAGGTCGCATTCGACGAAGAGAATCGGCACGCCCGCGCGTCGTGCCGCCGCGCGCGCCGCATCGCGATCGACGCGGCGCTGGAAGGTGGCATCCAGGATCGCGCCGCGCCCGGCGGCCAATGCCTGGCCGGCGGCGGCGTACATCGCCGTGTAGGTCGCAGCGCTGCGGGCCGGCGTATAGAGATCCGGGCCGGGGCGTTCAGTCGGCGCGAGGCCGGCGAGACGCTTGCGAGTGACGTCGGAGTTGATGTGGGCAAAGCCCGTCCGCCCGTGCAAGGCGGCGGCAACCGTCGACTTGCCGGTGCCGCTCAGCCCGACGACGACGACCAGGCAGGGGCTGTATACCCAGGTGTAACGATACGCGAGGGCGAAGTAAGCGACGGCACTCTGGCGTGCGGCGGCGCGCTCTTCGGCGCTGACCTCGGCCTCGCTGCTCTTCAGGCTGTCGACCTTACCGCGGATGTAGGCGCGGTGGCAGGCGTAGAAGGGCACCAGTCGCGCCAGTTCGGCGTCGCCGGCGAGCGCGCCATAGCGGTCGACGAGATGGTCGGCGAGGTCCGGCCGGCCGCGAAACACCAGATCCATAGCCAGGAAGGCGATCTCGGCGGCGACGTCGCGATGGCGGAACTGCGGGTTGAACTCGATGCAGTCGTAGATAACCAGCGGGTCGGTGCAGCAGATGTGCTCGGCATGCAAGTCGCCGTGCCCGTCGCGGATGCGTCCGGCGGCTTGCCGGCCGCGCAGGAGCGCGTCGTGCGAGCGCAGAAACGCGTGGCAAAAGCGCCGGATCGTCAGGTCGTCGGCGGCGGCAATGGTGTCGCCGTGATAGACGTCGACTTCGCGGAAGTCGTCGTCCATGAGCTGGGCGAGCACCTCGGGATCGCCGCCGCGCGCCACCTCTGGACCGCGATCGGCGGCGGCGTGAAAGCCCGCCAGCTTGTCGGCAATCGCATCGATGAGGGCAGCGTCGACGGCGTTGCGCTCCAGCAGCGTCGTGAGCATGCGGTCGTTCGGCAGGCGGCGCATGTGCACGGCGTACTCGACGGCGTCGGCGGCGTCCTCGCCGGCGAGGGCAAAGCCATCGCCGCGGGCGCAAATCGCCGCCACGCCGTGGTACACGTCCGCCGCCAACCGCCGATTCAGCCGCACCTCCTCGCGGCAGAAATGGCGCCGGCGCTCGAGCGTCGAGAAGTCGAGGAAGGCGAACCGCACCGGCTTCTTGACTTTGTAGACCGCGTCGCCGGCGAGCAGGACATACGAGATATGGGTCTGGCGCAGCTCGACCGTCGGCGGCCGGTGCGCGTAGAACTCGCTGCGCAACATCGCCCGGACCGCGGGGGGCAAGCGGCTATCGTCACGCGCAGACATGTCGCGTCGATTGGTGCAGCGCCGCGCGCTGCGTCAGGGCATGGGATGATCCTGATTGTCCAACTGCCGCTTGGCGACCACCCAGGCCCACGCCGAGAGGCCAGCCGCCGCCACGATGGCGACGCCGGTCCACAACCATTCGTCCGTGAACACCGCGAACGCCAGACAGCCGACGATCGCCAAGCCGAGCACATGGAGGAGCCCGAACGCCTGTTGCGGGTCTGGCATTCGCGCGCATTCCACCACAGGGCGATTGGCGAGCCAAGCGACGCGACGCTCGCGTCCGCCGCTGCAGCAGCGCGTTCCGCCGTGCAGCGCTCAGCGCCGCTCCGCTTGCCAGCGACTGCTGAGCCAGAATGCCGCCGCGAAGCCGACCATCAGCGCGATGCCGAGCGCGGCGCCGAACGGCCAGTTGCGTGCAGTACCCTTGAACTGATTCTCGATGATGTTGCCGATCATGTCGACCCGACCGCCGCCGAGAATGTCGTTGATGGCGTAAATGCCGAGCGCCGGGACGAACACCAGCAGGATGCCGGCGGAGATGCCTGGCATCGTCAGCGGCACGATGACGCCGGAAAAGGCGCGCAGCGGGCCAGCGCCGAGGTCGAAGGCGGCCTCCACCAGCCCGCGGTCGAGCTTCTCGACGCTGGTGTAGATGGGCAGGATCATGAACGGCAGAAACGTGTAGACGAGCCCGAGGATCACCGCACCGCGCGTGTACAGCAGCTCGAGCGGCGCCGCGATGATCTGGTAGTGCAGCAACAGGCTGTTGAGCAGCCCCTCGCTCTTCAGGATTGTCACCCAGGCGTAGGTGCGAATGAGAAAGCTGGTCCAGAAGGGAACCATGACCAACACCAGCAACGTGTTGCGCCAGCGCTGCGGGGCGCGCCCGATGTAGAACGCGACCGGATACCCCATCAGCAGGCAGATGGCGGTGGTGAGCGCCGCGATGACGACGGAACGGACGACGATCCGCAGGTAGGTCGGATCGAAGACCGCCGCATAGTTGTCGAGCGTGAAGTCGAACACCACGCCGCCGAGCGTGCCGCGCCGGCAGAAGCTGTACACCAACATGATCAGCGCCGGGGCCACCACGAACGCCGCAATCCATGCGAAGAGCGGCGCGATCAGCATCCAGGCGGCCGCGGTCGGCGGTTTCTGGGGCCCGAGCGGGGCGCTGACGGTGGTCGATTCCTGGCGCATCGCGCCGGCTCACCCGGCCGCTTTCAGGTCGGTCACCAGCTTGTCGACCTGCACCGCCGAATCGCCGATATCGCCGAACGTCTCGAGCTTCAGGTAGCCGGGCGGGTAGCTGGCGGGATTCTGCAACTCCTCGGCCGAGAGCAGCTTGCGCGCCTCGAGGTTGGGGTTGGTGTAGGGGAAGTCGGCCGAGATCAAGCGGCTCACGGCGGGCTCGAGGATGTAGTTCATGAAGGCCATCGCGGCGTCGGGATTGGGCGCGTCACTCGGTATGGCCAGGCTGTCGATGAACTGATGCGCGCCTTCAGCCGGCAGCCGGTAGGCGAACTTCTTGTCGGCGTTGTAGAGCAGCGCCGCTTCGCCCGACCAGACGATGCCGAGGTCGACGTCGCCATTCAGCAACGCCGTCTTCGGGCTGTCGGAGTCGTAGACCTTCACCAGCGGCAGCCACTGCTTGAGCAGCGGCTTCACCTGCTCGAGCGTCTCGGGCGTGACGTCGTTGGCGCGCTTACCCATCGTCACCAGCGCCCAGGTGACGATTTCACGCGGGTCGTTGACCACGACGATGCGGCCCGCGTACTTCGGCTGAAACACGTCGCGGTAGCCGCTGACCTGGTCCTTGATCTTGTCGGTGTTGACCACGATACCCACCGATCC
>Ga0066388_100001143_pt1 | contig 14453 bp, 5 predicted proteins | sample PanSoiMetaGPlot6_FD_64539 | JGI IMG/M metagenome (GOLD analysis project Ga0066388, IMG submission 64539) | Tropical forest soil microbial communities from Panama analyzed to predict greenhouse gas emissions - Panama Soil - Plot 6 (Hybrid Assembly) | ecosystem: Environmental > Terrestrial > Soil... | reverse complement strand
ACCGGCAAATACACGACTAATGGGCATCCACCCGTGACGGTTACTCTGGACAAAGAGAGTTTGCAGAAACATGACGAATCTAGCGAGCTGCCACCAAGCAAGCGCAAGGATGGAGATCGCGACTATGCAAGCCAGCTTTTCGAAGTGACCGCCGTCAATATCTTGCTGCAGAAGGAGAACGCCAAGACAACGCCGCACGGACAGATCAGATACGAGCAGCATGAGCCGATTCCCGGAAAGTCACCCCAGGATACAGGCGAGCGCATGCTGGATTACTCGAAGCACCCCCCAGCGCCGGTGCTCGACAAAGAAGGCAAACCGGATAACAGCCCACCAATTAGTTCAGTTGGACAGATCAATGAAATCAGCCAGCAGATTAGCCCCGAGCCCAGGGGTGGCAAAATGCATGGCGTGACTGGAATCGACGACGACGGACTCGTGCGCGCTGATAACGCAATTGTCGGTCTTCGCCTTCAGCTTATAGGGATCGGCAAGGGCGAGCCGCTCGATCTAAGCGACCCGAAAGCAATCGAGAAGGCTCGTGAGGAGCTCGCTAAAAAGACTGATGTCAAAGCAGACGATCGTCAAGAGACCATTAAGGCGCTCAATGAGTTAGAGCGCGACCTGAAGATTCGCAATGGAGACGGGCAGGCCCACGTCCACAGCGCGGACGAGCTGAAGGACACGATTTTGAAGGCCAAGGCTGAAGGAAAGTTGCCAATTGTCGTCCAGGTATTCACAGGCAACGAGCCACTTTGGACCGACTCTGATGCAGGTTTTGCTGGTGGCGCTGGCGGCAAGCACGTGGTAACCATTACCGACTATGACCCGGTCACCGGACAGCTGAAATTGGAGAACCAGTGGGACAGCAAATCCAGCCACGACATCAGCCCAGAGCAACTCTATCGGGCAATGCGCACACCAAGCGAAAACATTGATGTCCTGCAGCAGGAGGTAAGCGCCAACAGGGCCAGGGGTCCGGAGCAGATCGACTACAGCAAGGAGCTCGAGCTGCTCAGACTCAAACATAACGAAGGAAAGGTCTCCGATCAGGAATTCGATAAGGAGCTGACCGGTCTGGCAGTCGAAAACTACAAGCGGCATATGGCCAGGGGAGAAAAATCGGACAATCCGGACTGGGTGCGTTCCAAGAACATCGGTGCAGGCATGCTCGGCTTAATAGAGGGCGAGAATCAGGCCAGGGCGGACAAGATAAGGGACGACGTGACAAAAGCCATGAAAGCCTAGACACTTGAGCAGCAACCGAACTGAGAGGACAAGCTTCACCGGATAGTCTCAATGCTTATCAGCCCCAGGTGCTCAGACCTGATGACGCCAAGCCATGCCTGCTTAGAGCGAACCGGCGCACCGCTTGACAGCAATATTCTTAATGATAAAATGTAAATCTTGTCTGTACTCCAACCGAAAGGGCTTACAAACTGGTCAAGTTAGCCTTTCAAGCTGACAGCGGTTCGAATCCGCCTGGGTAACCCCCCACAAAAAACAGCTCTTCCAACTCGTACAGACAAAGCTAATACCCCGGAATGAGCCCGACTGGCAACGGCGCTGGGCTCGTCTCACCTGGTAGCGATTGTTAATGACTGGATCAGGTGCTAAAGTGGATTTAGCCTGTACTCCAACAGCTTGAGCTTACATGCTTTGTTCAGCGAATCGGACAGCTCTTGCGACTTGTACAGGCGTTTCTTTGTCCCTTGAGGGTCCGGCCTTTCCTGTCTGGGAGTAGTTCCGGATACGCCGGTGCTTTCACCATTGCGGGGTGCCGATCTGGGTGATACATTAGGGCCGGCCTGTACTCCAACGGCTTGAGCTTACATACGTGGAAGTATCCAATAGCTCAGGCGACTCGTACAGGCATTTGCTTTTTCTGGACACCAGCGGAGACCGATTCTGCTTTCTTACTAAGTTCTGAATTTCTGCACCATGACTTCAAGACAATTTGGAAGTGGACGAGGAAGCGCCGAACAGGACTACCGTTTGCGAATTCTCAACAGCTTGTTGCGCACCCCTCACCGCGACGTGCTTCCGTTGATACCCACCTATCGGGAGGTGCATGATCGCGATCCACTTTTCTTTGGACATCTTGCTGCCTGGTATTTCGACAAGGGCGTGGTGAAAGATCTCAAGGAACTTTTCGTGGCGTTCATGTCCACATCCGATTTCTCCGAGGAGTACAGAGAAGCCGGATTGTCGATGCTGGAGAAGCTCCCACCATATCAGGTGGAGCGGGTCCACCGAATGATCAAGGGACAAAAGTCCGGCGACAAGTTCATCGCCGGCATCGCCGCGTCGGTCCCACGCTCGTTCCGTACCGCCGTCAAGCAGTACCTTGGAAAGCGCGAAAGTGATCATAGTTCGTTCGACAATGTGGTTCTGCACGCCAGGAAGCCGCTCAAAACCCTCTACGCCGCGCTTCGGATCAAACCCGGTGACTACGCACAGAAGGTGCTTTTCGACGACGATCCGCCTGAAGAAAGCAAGCTTTTCGTCCTCAAGAAAATTGCCCAGGCCACAGAGCCTGGGGAGCAAGCTCAACTTATTGTCGAGCACAAGATTCCCTACCGGACAGCCTGCTCGGTGATCAAGCACATGAGCCCTTCTGTTCTGGTTGCGCTTGTCTCTGCCATGACGCCTCAGGAGCTAATCAACAACCTGGGAAGCTTGAAGCGTCACGGAGCGATGGACAACGCGGACCTGCGGTCCATGATCGAGAGCAAGCTTGAGGCAGCCAAATCGGATCGCCGCGTCTCAGCGCTGAAATCTCGAAAGGCAGTGGAGGCCGCTCAGCTCGATGCTGATCTGGCGGCGCGTGTCCAGGCAGTTGGCGATACTCAGATCAAATCCAGGGGCCGGATCAAGCGCCCGACCGCCCTGCTTATCGACAAAAGCGGCTCCATGGAAGTGGCCATCGAGGTCGGCAAGCAAGTTGCAGCCATCATTGCGCCAATCTGCAACCGCGATCTGTTCGTATACTCGTTCGACACGATAGCCTACCCGATAACCGCCAGGGGAACCGAGCTGTCTCATTGGGAAAAGGCTTTCAAGGGAATAGAGGCCGGCGGCTACACTTCATGTGGCGTGGCCGTCGAGGTGATGCGCAAGAAAAAGCAGCGGGTGGAGCAAATTCTGATGGTCACCGACCAGGAAGAGAACAAGCCGCCTCATCTGTTGGACGCTTATCGGCAGTATTGCGAAGCGCTCAATGTGTTTCCAGATGTTGTAATCGTCAACGTCGGTTCACACAGGCCAATCCTTGAGGATCAGTTCAAGCATGCCGGCATTAGCGTCGACTCCTTTACTTTTGACGGGGACTATTACAGCCTTCCGAACCTGATCCCTTTGCTCCTGGGTGGAACACGGCTGGAGCTCTTGATGGATATCCTCGCTTATCCATTGCCAACCCGCAAGGAGCCAGCCATCGTCTGAATTGCCTGCCAGGTTTGAGCGGTCATCCTTTAGCCTAGCGGCCATCCTACGTGCTGTTCTCTTTCCGAATCCTCATTGCCATGACCATATCAAGGCGGCGCTTCCTCAAGAATGCAATGACAGGAGCAACATTGATTGCTTCGAGCCATTTTGACCGGAAGGCGTTCGGCAGCGAGCCCGGTGTCGAGCAGAACGAGGTTGAGAAGGCACCGCTCACTGCGGCACCACAGGCACACCGGCATGCCAATCCCTCTACAATCCGTGGCCAGATCGTGACGCCTGCTGATATCAACTATGACGAGGCCCGGAAAGATTACAACGAACGATTGGCTATCCGACCGAGCTACATACTCTATTGCGAGGACGAGAACGATGTCTGCCAGGCGGTGAAGTGGGCTCGCGACAACCAGAATCCTGTTTCAATTCGAAGCGGCGGGCACAGCTACGAAGGCTTCTCACTAATCGACGGCGGCGCGGTGATTGATGTAAGCAAGATGACTCGCATATCCGTAGACGCAGCCGGAAAGATCGCTGTTGTCGAATCCGGGGTCAAGCTGATGCCATTGTACGAGGCGTTGTGGGACAAGCGACTTGTCATTCCTGGAGGCTCTTGCGCAACGGTGGGTATCGCCGGACTGACGCTTGGAGGCGGATTTGGACTGCTGGCGCGCCATATGGGTCTTACTTGCGACAATCTTCTCGGTCTCAGGATCGTCGATGCTCGTGGCACAGTGCTCGAGGCCGACAAGGATTCAAATCCAGATCTCTTCTGGGCTTGTCGCGGTGGTGGCGGGGGCAATTTTGGAGTAATCACCGAGTTCGCCTTTCAATTGCACCCGATTGGTGAGGTGACCATGCTTCGAGTCAGGTGGAACTGGCATGACATGCCGGCTGTAATTCGAGCCTGGCAGGTCTGGGCACCAGATGCCGACGACCGCTTTACCACCGTATTGACACTGACATCCGCCGCTGCGAATGGACTTTCATGTGTTGGAGTTTTTGTGGGCGGGCAGGACCAGGCAGAAGCACTCATCAAACCACTCTTTGACGCGACAATGCCGGCGAAGGTGTCCATGTCCACCGTCCCGTTTATAGAGGCGGCCAGGAGATTCTCGGGATTCCGGAAAGCCGCTCCCAGCACTAGAGATTTAAGGTCGCCACCAGAAGCGGTGCATTTGCAGGCCCACCCACGCTTCAAGAACACCTCCGATTTCCTTAGCGCAGAACTCAACGAATCAGCTATAGACACTATCGTTTCCTTCCTTGCTGATAGCCCACGTGACAGTAGTTGTCTCCAGTTCGACAGCTATGGTGGAGCAGTGAATCGCGTCCCGATCAAAGATTCTGCCTTTTGTCATCGTGGGCAAACAAAGTTTTGCCTTCATTATCAAATCAGTTGGAAGGATCCGGCTGAGGACGCTCGCAACCTCAAGTGGGTCAATGATTTCAGAAGGGCTATGCAACCGTTCGTCTCAGGTTTCGCCTACATCAACTACTGCGATCGAGAGATTGACAATTGGGCTCATTGTTATTACGGAGAGAATCTTGAGCGGCTGATTGCGATCAAGCGCAAGTATGACCCCGAAAATTTCTTTCGTCATGGTCAGAGCATTGTGGATCAAACTTGACCAGCCCTGAGATCAATCGGCGCCGCACCGCGATGCATCGGGCTAAACGATTGCCTGCGCATGCGGTCGACACAGCGACCAGCAGAGCTTTTGCAAGTTGCTGCCGTGGCATCCCAAAAGCTAAGAACGACTGAGCTCACGAGCAAACAGCTTGAACAACCCCTGCGTACCAAGCTCCTCTCCACCTGGCTCCCTGGCCAGCTCCTCATAAAGCTGCTTGGCAAGCTTCAGTCCGCGGGGATCCAGGCCCATGTCGCTCGCCTCCTCGATAGCTATATTCATATCTTTGATGAAGTGGCGCACGTAAAATCCTGGCGCAAAGTCACCTTTTAGGATTCTCGGCCCGAGATTGTTGAGGGCTGAGCTCTGGGCCGCCCCGGCGCCCATCGCCTGGAGAACGAGGTCGAGACTAAGCCCCGCTTTCTGGGCATAGGACAGGGCCTCGCACAGCCCGATCATGGTGCTGGCAATGGCAATCTGGTTGCACAGCTTGGTGTGCTGCCCGGCACCGGGCCCGCCCTGGAGGGTAATGTTGCTGCCCATGGTCCTCAAGACCGGGAGGACAGCCTGGAGATCCTCCTCCTCACCACCGACCATGATGCTCAACCGGCCGTCGCGTGCTCCGATGTCTCCTCCCGATACCGGCGCATCGAGTGAGTGTGCCGAGCGCCGCTTCGCGGCTTCGTGAATCCGGCGCGCCAGGCTCGGTCTGGATGTCGTCATGTCAATCAGGAAGGAGCCCGAGCGGCAACCAGCCACAATTCCGTCCGCCGCCAGGTACAGCTCTTCCACATCCTTCGGATAGCCAACAATTGTGATCACCACGTCGCTGTTGCGCGCCAGCTCGCCCACAGAGTCATGCCATACGGCGCCCCGCTCTACCAGCTCGTCGGCCTTGGACCTGGTTCGATTGAAGACGTTGAGGCGGTAACCAGCGCTGAGAATGTGCCCGGCCATGCTCTTTCCCATCACCCCCAGGCCAATGAAACCGATGACTGAATCTGCCGGACTGACTTGCATGGACTCTACTCCTTTAGCTGCCTTCGGCAACTCTGACGGCGACCAGAGCGGCGTGGTGGCAGCCAGCTCACCGAAGGCAATGCACTTACCGGGGCTGGCCTATATTATTAAGGCAAACAAGTCTCAAACCGGCCGCACATGGTACAAACAGATGCCCGACTGGATTTTCTTTGCAACAATTGCCGCCGTGATAGCATCTGTATTCTACCTGGCGCTGATGAAGCCCAGAAAGGGCGGCAAGTAACGATTTGATGATCTACTGGCTCATGATCGCGGGAATCGCACTGGCTGCTACCAGCCTCACGATTCACGCCGCCCGGCAATGGCGCGGCGACCGGTACCTTTGCGATGACTGCTGCTTCAATCAGGGCGATCTCTGCCATAAGCCGGAACGCCCGCAAGCCATGAGCTGCTGCGCCTACAAGCCGATTGCAAAGCAGCTCAGGCAGCGAACTGAGTCCCAGCGAGGCAACGACGGCGAGCGAGCTCGACCTGCGGAGGCGCCGAGGGACGAAGGCGACGGACCTTGATTATCGAAGTCGAGCAAGGCAACGACGGCGAGCAGCCGTCGGCCGCCGAGCGAGCTCGACCTGCGGAGGCGCCGAGGGACGAAGGCGACGGACCTTGATTATCGAAGTCGAGCAAGGCAACGACGGCGAGGAGCCGTCGGCCGCCGAGCGAGCTCGACCTGCGGAGGCGCCGAGGGACGAAGGCGACGGACCTTGATTATCGAAGTCGAGCGAGGCAACGACGGCGAGGAGCCGTCGGCCGCCGAGCGAGCTCGACCTGCGGAGGCGCCGAGGGACGAAGGCGACGGAGCAGTTACAAATAGATCAACCAGGCCCCTTTGCCGGTTCACCCACCGGACCCAAAGGGGCCTGCTCCTATCGTACTCGCCGTCGCGAACACGGATTCCAGATGATCACTTCGTTCGACGCGCTCTATCGTCAGTGAGACTCATTCGGGGTCCAACACCTGGTGGCCCGCTCGTCATTTGAGCTATCAAACTCCGTCGATCTGATAATTATTGTAGCCACTTCCCAAGCGCTCGACCAGTTAAATCTGCGCATTGTTAAGGGAATATAAAGAAGTGTCAATCAGCTGCAATCCCGTCAGGTCGCGGATCTCCTGAGAGGAAGCTGTAGCCGGCCGTTGCTCTCCGGGGTTAGCACCTAAACAACCAGGGTTTTCCTGGAGCAGCCTATCAGGCGCCGCGGCCACCCGCCCATCACCGACTGGCAAGCGCTGAAGGCCGCCCAGTCACCCGGTCAGGCGCCGGACCTGGCTTCAGCCTGGCTCTTCTGCAAGATCGACAGGAAAAGCTTCACCAGTCTCGGATCCCAATCCTTAGAGGCCCCTGCTTGAATTAGCTTCACCGCCTCTTCGTGGCTCATGGCCTTGCGATAAGGCCGGTCGCTGGTCATGGCGATGTAAGCATCAACAAGGGCAATAATTCGCGACTCCAGCGGGATCTCCTCACCCTTCAGCCCCTTGGGATAGCCTGAGCCGTCATAGTGTTCGTGATAAGCCTCGATTACAGTAGCAACCCGATGCAGATTCTTGGCTGGCTCCAGGAACTTGGCCCCGAGCGAAGGGCTCTGCTCGACCAGCTTGCGCTCTTCAGGCGTAAGCGGTCCCCTCTTCTGGAGAATCTCCTGCGGCAGGCTGAGCTTGCCCACGTTGTGCAGAATAGCCGCCAGGGAGATGACGGTCACATGGTCTTTGGAGAGGTGCAGCGCCTGCGCCATCTTGGTAGCGTATTCCGCTGCCTTGGGCGAACGTTCGTTGTTGTACTCATCGCGCGCCTCAATGATCTTAATAATCGCGCCCATGATGCCCAGGATCCCGTGCTCCGCCACAAGTTTGAGGTCAATGGAGGCCATCTCCTCCGCCTTGTGTTTAATTGCTGCCTTCTGAACTTCAAGTGCTTCCTCGCCTCGCTGTTCCAGGCTGGGCTTCAGGTCCTCGGACACGGAGCAAACCTGGTTGCGCCCCCGGTGCTTAGCCAGATAGAGAGCCTGGTCAGCGAGCTCAGTGAGCTTGTCCCTGTCGTCAGCATCATCAGGATAGGTAGAGGTACCCACCGAAGCGGTGATGGTACCGATTCCCTCCACCGGTTCCTCGCGGATGGAGGCACAAATGCGCTCGGCTGCAACCCGTGCTCGTTTCACATCTGTCTCAGGCAGAAGAACTACAAACTCCTCCCCGCCGTAGCGGGCTGCGGTATCCACGTCGCGCACGCTCTTCTTGAGCACCTGAGCGATGTGCTTAATGGCCACATCCCCAAACTGGTGCCCGAGCGAGTCATTTATTTTCTTCAGGAAATCCAGATCGACGATGATGTACGAGAAGGCATGGCCAAAGCGCTGGAAGCGGTCTATCTCCTTGGAGAGCTGCTCGCCGAAGTGGCGCCGGTTGTAGAGGCCGGTCATCGGATCCGTCACAGCCTGCCGTTCGACCTGAGCAAAAAGCTCGGCATGGGAGACCACCACAGCCACCCGGTCAGCCAGGTCGCTGACCATGCGCATATCCTTCTCCGGGAACGGACGGTTGCGCTCGCGTGACACCATGCATAGTGCCGCCTTGAAGTTTCCGGCATGAACCAGCGGCACGAGAGTTGCCAAACCGATCTCCTGCGGAGGCAAGATGTTCTGTTGAGCAAATCGGCGCTTCAGGTCATCGCCAATCAAGGGAATTGTCTGACCCTGCTTCAGCTCAGTAATCATGTTCAAGAAGAGCTTCTCACCAAAGTTGGGTGCGGGCTCGTTCTCAGACGGTGCCAGCGGGCCAGCAGTCTTGGACTTTGTAAAATCCTGTGCCTGGTTATCAAAAAGCGCCACCACACAAAGATCCAGCCCAAAGTACTCTTGGAGGCATTGGACAAGGGTCTCCATGATGTGGTCGACCTCTTTGAGCGACTCACGGATCTCCTCGGAAACCCTGTTGATTAGCGCCTCACGACGCTGCTCGGCTCGAATCTGGGTAATCGCCTGATCGGCACGAATGGTGCTGGCCAGTTGACCGGCGACAGTCAGGGCCAGGTCGTTGTCCTGCGGACGAAGCTGCGGCTGGTTGGGACGGCGCTCCCAGAGACCGAGCACACCGAGCCTTTCACCCTCAGACAGTAGCGGCACCACCAGAGCAGTATCATGCCCGAAGAACGGATCGCCTTTGCGGGTATACTCGACGTTGATCGGCTTGACCCGACCGGATTCGTAAACTTGCACGAAAGGGTTCTCTTTCGCCGATAAATCTACAGGCGCATGCTGGCCATCAGTTAGCTGTGGCTCAAGAACTGCCTGGTCCTGACTGTAAAGATAGATCTGTGAGTGCACAAAACCCAGGTGATCGGCGACAAGCTGCAACGACCTGACCAGCATGTCGTGCCCTTTCTCCCCCTTGGATTCCCGGAACAGGTTGGCGATCTCGTTGATCAGCTTCATCTCCTGTGCGTCCGTCTCAATCTTGGACTGGTCACGGGATTGCTGGACAACGACGGAGAGCATTTCAGCCACACTTTGCAGAACAGCGGCGTCCTCCTCGCTCCACTGGCGGGGCTGCTTGCATTGCTGCAACTCGAGGAAGCCGGAGAACAAGCCCCGGCAGCGGAGCTGGGCCACCAGGCGCGCGCGCACCTCGCCAAGCTCGATGAGGGAGGCCAGGGTCGGAGCCATCTTGTGCAGCTTGCTGTCCTGCATCGTGTCCGGAACGCTAATCACACCTGCGCCCGACTCATCCGGGAAACGAGAGAGAAACTCGATGGTCATCGCGGTGCACTCTTCCGGGCCAAGCTGGTTGCCAACGAAGCAGTTGTGCCCGCTGATCGAGTATTCGTTGACCACCTGCAACTGATCTCCAGCCAACTGCCAGATTAGCCCGCGATGGGCCTTTCCCACCTGCGTGAGCTTCTCAATGGCAAGCTGAAGGATGGAGGATTGGTCCTTTGAATGCCGCAACTTACCGATGATTTCCCGGATGATCTCCTGCGCTGCTTGAGGAATCACCGAGCGCGAGCTATCCTTTTCCGCCGGCTGTCCCGGCACAGGCTGTCCAGCACCCGGCTGCACAAGCGTTCCTGGTGCGGTAAGTGGAGATCCGGCAAATCCTCTAAACTTGTTTACCGGCTCAATCCCGCCAGCAGCTGCCGGACCGGGAGCTGGTACCGGGCTGGTGAACGGCAGCGGTCCGGGACCGGTTACCAGAGGCTGCGGTCCGATATCGTGCGACGGCACCGGGGCAGGCACAGGAACTCCTCCAGCCAGGGCGCTCTGAAGACTTGGGTCAAAAGGCCTGACCCCCGGACCGGGCGCCGAGGTCGACTGGAAGCTTTGCCCCACGGAGGCCGGTGGCTTGATGATCGGCCATTCAACCCGACAGCGCTCAGCCAGCTGTGTCGTCGTTGACACCGGACCAAGATTTCTGCGGGCATCCTCCGATCTCGTGGTCTCAGGCAGATCAATGTACTGCCAGATTGGCTGCATCATGGCGCACGCCTGCCTGACAATCTGCGGATCCACCGAGCCTGCACACTGAAACTCATTGCCAGCTGTGGCATCCGGGGACTGTCGACCGTAAACAAACAGGCAAAACTGCCTGCTTTCTAGCACAAAACACCACTCATCGGGCGGCTCAGGGCGTTCCTCGGAGAAAACTGAAATGCAGAAACAATCGCGCATCAGCTCTCGGTAACGCTGATTCGACGGCAAGAGCCGCTTTGCTTGTTGGCTCGACCAGTAAACCAGAACCGGCGACAGTCGCTCGTCGATGATCAGCTGCTCAATCCGGCGTAAGAACCCGAGGAAGTCGTCGGGCTTGAGATTACTGAGCGGCAGCGAGCCTGGACCGGACTGCTGCAACAAAGTCATCTGTAGTTGTGACCGTCCCTGCTGAACCATTTGCCCGCCTTGCCATATGCGCAGTTCGCCTGGGAGCCCCCATATCTCAATACCCGTGATTGGAGTCGCCTAATCTAGTTATAGCCGCTCCGTCGCCTTCGTACCTCGGCTCCTCCGCCAGACAAGCTCGCTCAGCGGCCGACCCTTCCTCAGGGTCGTTGCTTCGCTCGGTTCCAGTCCCCTACCGTGGCCGGCATCTTCGTGCCTCCATGGCTCCGCGGGTCTGGTCGCTCATCACTCACCCCAGCATCCGGTTCCCATCCACCTGGCTTTACAGTCGGTGTCAGGCCCTTGTTAAACCGGTCCAGCCCTGGTAGAACAAGACAGGTGCGCCGAAGCTGCCCAGCGTAACAGCGCCATGGCCGAGGACTACAGGGCACGATGACCACCGAAAACAAACATTCGAGCACACCTTCCAACCAGCTTGAACTGTGGCTGAAGTCGGACGTGTATCTGCAGAACCTGGGCTTCTGGGAACGAGCCTGGGGAATGGTGAAGGTGCCTTACACCCAGATGCCCGATCTGCCCTATCTCGCCTCAATTCCGTCCGGGCTGAAGCGGGCCGGTGCGGCCCGCGTTCTGGACCTGGGCTGCGGAAGCGGCTGGCTCTCCGTTTTCCTCGCCCGGGAGGGATTCTTTGTGACCGGCATCGACGTCGCGCAGCACGCAGTCGAGCTGGCCAGAACCTGGGCTTCCCAGGAGGGTCTGGAGGTTGACTTTGATGTCGGCGACATCGCGGGGCTACCGTACGCCCCGGCCTCGTTTGATGCGATAGTCGCCAACTCCATTTTTGAGCACCTGACACGAGAGCTGGCCCGAGCCACCGTGGCTGAGTTGAAGAGCATCCTTGTGCCCGGTGGCACCTTCTTCGGTTGCTTCGACAAGGTGGGCACCGGACCTGGCGAATACTACACGCTGGAAGATGGGACTCACGTGTATACGGATAAAGGACGGCGGGGAATGTTTCTCCGCTGCTTTTCCGACGATGAGCTGAGTGAGCTCTTCTCCGACTGGACGATCACCGAGATTAAGACCCTGGACAGCGGCAGCCGCATCCTCTGGGCGCACACGTAGCCGGTCTCAGCAAAAGACGCCTGGCCGCAAACCGTCCTTTCACGGCAGGCAGCTACTGCTTGTGCTGCTGCTCCTCCATCTTGCGGCGGATAGCCTCGAGGTCTGGCTTTTGAATCACCCGTGAGAAGGTGTTTTTCTTTTTCTTGACCTGGCCGCTCTTGTTCATCTGATCCATCAGGGAGCCCTCTTTGCTCGACGGGCCGCCCGGTGTCGAGGACGAGCCGCCGCCACCGACCTTGGAAGTGCCCGCCTTGCCAAGGGCTGCGGAAAGGGTGCTCGGGCCGCCACTCCAACTATCATGAACGGGAACCGGTGTGACAACCGGAGCCGGTGCCGGCTCATAGTGTTGCGCCGGTGCCGAGTCATAGTGCTGCGCTGGTGCCGAGTCATAATGACTCGCCGAATAGGTTTCAGCCGCGCCATAAGTGTAATAGGTCTCTGGAGCGGGAGCTGGCGCCGGTGAAGCTGCCGGCGCTTCCGGTGCCGGGCCCGCGACCACCGGCGCAATGTACACGCCAGCACCCGGGTCGGGCACAGGCGGTGCGGCCGGAGCAGGCGCATCGGGCGGTGGGGTGACTGCGGCGGGAGTAAAGGCGTTGGCCACACCCGGATCCGCCCCCGGCACGGTAACACCGCCGGGAGAAAAGCCACTGACCGCACCGGGATCCACCGCCGGCGGCGTCACCCCACCCGGAGTAACCGGATTGGTCACACCCGGGTCTGTCCCGGGCGGGGTGACTGTACCTGGAACAAAGGTATTGGCTGCACCGGGATCCACCGCCGGTGTGAACGCACCGGGAACAAAGGATCCCTGTACCTGGCCAAACCCTGGATCGCCGGCAGCAGTAACGCCGCCGGGTACCACGGGCGGCGGGCCGCCAGCATTGGGATCTACACTCTGATTGGCTCCCGGTGGCAGACCGACAGTAGCATTTGGATCGACCCCCGGGGTAAAGGCACCGATTTGCGGGTTAGCAGCGTTGGGGTCCACATTTGCTGGTGTGCCGAGCGGCATGCCCTGGGCATCGCCACCGGGGCTGCCCAGCGGTGGACCGCCAGGGACAAAGGCTGCGCTGGTCACCGACCCGTCAGTAGAGGGAATTACCCCCGCCATGAAAGTATTGGGCGCGCCATCGGCTGGGCCGCTCCCGCCTGGCTCTTTACCGCCGCCTTCGAGGCCCGGAGCCGCAACGACCGGTTGTCCAGCATCACCGGCATGCGATGACGGTGGACCGTGCTGGCCGGGGTCACCTGCTGCACCGGCCGGGCCTGCATGGCCTGAACCCGGTCCTCCCCCGTGCGCAGTGGGAGCAAACGCGTGCGGTACGATGCCGGCTCCTTCTGACCGACCACCCGAGTGATCGCCGCTCATCGGCGGGGCCGCATGGGCAACCTCAGAACCGCTAGTCGGTAAACTCGGATGCGCTGCGTCAGCACTTCCGGGCGGCCCGGAGCCAGGATGGCCGGCATCACCACCGGAGCCGCTCCTGTCTGAATGCGGCAGCGTGTGACCGGCGTGGAGCCCTTTGCCCGCGTGGGAGCCCGGTCCCCCATGCCCCGGCCCGCTCCCACCAACCGGCACCGAGGTCGGCATGGTCCCTGGAGAGCCGGGCTGAGCGCCGGTACCGGTGTCGCCCCCGGGTGCTGCGCCGGGCGTGGTTCCTGGTTGGGCACCGGGGGCGGTAGCACCAGGGGCTTGAGCGCCTTTCGAAGCATCACCGCCTTTGCCGCCACCTTTGCCGCCGCCACCACCGCCGCCGCCCTTGGCCTTCTTGCCGGCCTCCTCGCCAGCAGCCTTGATCAGTCCGGCAAAGTCAAATGCGTACTTGACGCAGTTGTTTGCCAGGAAGTTGAGCGCAGTCATGATGATCGTCCCGGTGTCGCCCACATTCTTGAAGAGAGCCATCAACAGGACGGTAGTGTTCCAGAAGAGCATCCAGAAGCACAGTGTGATTACACCCTCGGCCCAGCTGGGTAGTGCCCCCCGCAGCTGCTGGGTCGGCCAGACCCAGAGCGCTGCCACCACCGGGCCCATGCAAAACAGGTAGTACAGATAGGCTGTCTGGAAGGCACAGAGTACATTCCACATCGCCGTCATCCCAGCGTTGGCGCCATTTATCGCCAGCCTCTGGGTGCTCTTGAGAACGGAGTCGGATTCATCACCGGAGGTACCACCGCCCGGGGCTGATTGCGATTGTTCAGGCTGCGTGCCGCCGTTGCAATTCCCGCTCGCTCCCACATCAAAGCTAATTGCCTCCTGGCCAGAGAACTGATCCTTGCCGCTGCCGACACTGATACCACCACCACCTGGTCCAAATTGGACTCCCACCTGAACGCCGCCCCTGCCACCTTTGACGCTAACCTTCACGCCCCCGGAGGGACCACCACCGCC
>Ga0066388_100001142_pt1 | contig 14456 bp, 14 predicted proteins | sample PanSoiMetaGPlot6_FD_64539 | JGI IMG/M metagenome (GOLD analysis project Ga0066388, IMG submission 64539) | Tropical forest soil microbial communities from Panama analyzed to predict greenhouse gas emissions - Panama Soil - Plot 6 (Hybrid Assembly) | ecosystem: Environmental > Terrestrial >... | reverse complement strand
CGAGTGCGGACCGGCAAGCGAGTAACGGAAACAGCACTTCTGGGATCTGATCGATCCCGGTCGCGCGGCTGCTCGGTGCAAACCCCAGCCGGCGCTTGAGGAAGCTCGATAGCAGATCACCCGCCATGGCGGTCGCGCCGATCAGCAGGCCGATTGTTACGTCGAGCCTCAGCAGCGGCGCGGCGGCTGCCGTTACGATAAGTGCGAGCAACGCCCCACGAACCGTCTTCGACGATCCCAGCAGCGGGCGCTGGTCGCAAAAAACGACGTTGCCATCGAGCGGATGGGCAAGTCGGTTGCCAAAGATCCGTTTTGTGATCACTGGCGTCGCGTTCGCAACGCTAACCAGGACTAGAATTTGGAGCAGTGCCAGGAGGTGCATGAAACATGGCTGCCTTGACGATCCGCCCTCTTGGATTGATGTATCGGCGCGTACATTGCAAGGCGCGACCTATGACAAACGATCTGTCGGCGGTGCCGGACATCTTGTTCGGCACGTGGAAGCAGCTCTCCGGCACGTATATTGATCTAGAGACCGGGGAGGAGCGCCCGGGGCTCAGCAAAGCGCCCAACGGTTACATCCATTTTGCGCGCGATGGCCGAATGTTCAACCTCACCGTCGATTCGGCGCGGCCCAAACCAGCCGGCCCGCGCACTACGGCTGCGGAAGCCGAGGCGCTTTATCGGAGCCTGATCGCCTACACGGGCACGTTCGGCGTGGCGGGCAACCGAGTATTCTTTGACCTCGACGTCAGCTGGAACGAATCCTGGACCGGAACCCGTCAGGTTCGGACGTTCGAGCTTGTCGGCAATCGGCTGATGATCTCTGCCGAGATCGTCAATCCGATGACGGGGAGACCGGCGCGCCACCGCTTGGTGTTCGAGAAGGTGCCGTAGATTTATTGTATCGCATTTCTGCAAAGAACCGGCGTCCAGAACCGAGTCAGAGGGCGGCTTTTCCCGAAAAAATGCTCTACTGAATTTTCGGAATATTGAACTTGCGCAGCAGCGCGCCGGTCTCTTCCCGCTCCTTTGCTACATAGGCGGCAAACTCCTGCGGACTTGTTACGGCCGGTTCGATCAACTGGTCGACCAGGAACTCGGTCAGCTTCGGCGTCTTGATGGCTTCGCCGACGGCGGCGTTGACCTGGGATACAATCGCGTCAGGCACTCCCGCCGGTGCGAACAACGCCATCCAGGTATCGATAGGGTAGTTGCCCAGTCCCGCCTCCGGATAGGTTGGAACATCGGGCAGTTTGGGCCACCGCTTGGCGCCATCGACAGCCATGATGCGGCCCTTGGCATCGTTCGGATTGTCGGCCCAACTGCCGAGCGCAGTCCAGGTCATCTGGATTTCGCCGCCGACGAGCGCGGTGATCAACTCGTTCGAACCTTTGTAGGCCACCTCGACGATATCGGTCTTCCAGCGCTCCGCCAGATAGTGGCGGAATACGTTGGCGCTGCTCGCCGGGCCATAGGTCCCGAAATTGAACGCGCCGGATTTGGCGACGGTGAGCGCGCGCAGCTCATCGATGTTCTTGACGGCAAGCTTCGGCGAGGCCACGAGCCCGCCGATAAACATCCCAAGATTGATGATCGGCTTGAAGTCGCGCGCGGGGTCGAACGGCAGGTTATCGATGAGGAACGGATTGAATGTGAGCGTAGACGTCGTGAAGACGCACAGTGTGTAGCCATCCGCCTTGGCGTGCCGGCACGTCTCGGCAGCCGGGATGAAGTTTGCCCCGGGCTTGTTTTCCATGATCCACGGCTGACCCAGGCGCGCCGAGGCGTCGGCCGCGATCCGACGCGCGATCACATCGGTGAGTCCGCCTGCGGTGACTGGGACGATGACGTGAATAGGCTTGTTGGGATAGGGCTGCGCGACGGCCGGTGCCCCCAGGAGCGTGCTAGCGACCGCAATGACGCGAACCGGCCGTAGAGCGCGTATGGTCACAGTTGACCTCCTAAAACAACTGTTCGCGGTAAAGGCGTCCGCCGTCGACGACAACCGACTCACCGCAGACCCAACTGGCGCGGTCCGATGCGAGGAACACGACCACATTGGCGACCTCCTCAACCAGTGCGGCGCGGTTTTGCGGTTGATCGAGCAAAGCTTCGCGCCAGCGCGACTCATCGCCAAATTTCTCCCGCGCGCGCTGCATGTGGATCGCCCGCCAGCGCTCGGTTTCGACCGCGCCCGGACTGACCGCCACCACGCGGATTCCGTCGTCGATGCTGCGGCCGCCCAGCGCCTTGGTGAGGCCGAGGAGCGCGATATTGGCCGGCGTGCCGCAGGCATAACGCCATTGCGGCTTGTCAGCTCCTGTGCCCAGGATATTGACGATGGCCTTGGGTGGGTGTCCGCGCATGCGCGCATACATGGCGCGGGTCAGATTGACAAAGCCGAACACCTTAAGGTCCCAGGCCGCGCGCCAGCGCGTTTCGTCGATTTCAAAGATGTCCCCGATCGGCACCGCACCCGCGTTGTTCACCAGGATATCAGTCTCCGGACAGGCATCGGCCAGCGCCTCGGCGGCGCCGCGCTGCGAGAGGTCAACCGACTTTGCCGCGATGCGCCCTGCTGCCTGCGCCGACAGCGTGGCAACCGCCTGATCGAGCCGCGTTTGGTCACGCGCCGCGATCACGACGTCACAGCCTTCGTCCAGAAAACCCTTCGCAACCGCATAGCCGATGCCTTGCGATCCCCCGGTGATCAGGACGCGTCGTCCGCGCAGGCCCAGATCCATCAATGTCCCTCCCGTGGACGCGGTTTGTCGGCGTCATCAGATCTTCAAGGCGCTAGTGTTCCGCTTCCGACGCTTGTATCCCTTTGCGGCGGGCGCTTTTACAAGCGTCGGAAGCAAAGGGACACTAGCAACTCAATGATTCTAGTGTGGCTTTGGATTTGACGTTCCTACGAAGGACTCGCCGCGATGCTGGTAGGAACGTCAAATCCGCCACACTAGTAGACCCTTTTGCAGAGCCATGCTCTTATTGGACGGGGTGGAGAAAGCCGGGAGAAGTCGATGCTATGCCGGTTCGTGATCGCTCTTGCTCTCGCATCCCTTCCTCCCCTCGCGACCAGCGCGCTCGCCCTCGACGCAAACGCGATCAACACGGCCGAAGTCGGTAGCAAGCCCGGCAAAAAGGTCAATGGCCCCGATCCGCTGCTGATCAAGGCGCAGATTCTTCTCGACCGGGCGCGGTTCTCGCCGGGCGAGATCGACGGCCGTGCTGGCGGAAACTTCCAGAAGGCGCTTGCCGCGTTCAAGGTGGCACAAGGCCTTCCTGATAACTCTCAGCTCGACGCGAACACCTGGTCGAAACTCGCCGCTACCTCAAGCGATCCGGCCATCAAGCAGTACACGATCACGACCGATGATGAGAAAGGCCCGTTTCTCAAGAAGCGTCCCGCCAAGATGGAGGACATGAAGGACCTCGACTCGATGGGCTATACAGGCCCGACGGAGGAACTGGCGGAACGGTTTCACGTGAGCGAAGACGTGTTGAAGGGGCTCAATCCGGGAAGGCCGTTGGACAAGGCCGGCACCGTGATCCTGGTGCCGAACGTGGGCGCCAAACCGGCCGACGAAAAAGCCACCAAGATCGAAGTCGACAAGGTCAAAAAGACGGTCAGGGCGCTTGGAAAATCCGGACAGCTGCTCGCGTTTTTCCCTGCTTCGGTCGGCAGCGAAGAGAAGCCGGCGCCGAGCGGCACGTTCAAGGTGACCGATATCGAACGCAATCCCGTCTACCGCTACGATCCGAAGTTCGCCTTTAAGGGCGTAAGCTCGAAAAAGCCGTTCGAGATCAAGCCGGGCCCCAACAACCCGGTCGGACTCGTTTGGATCGGCCTGTCAGCCCCGAGCTACGGTATTCATGGCACGCCGGACCCCTCCAAGGTCAGCAAGTCCTATTCGCACGGTTGTGTCCGCCTGACGAACTGGGACGCCCTGGAACTCGCGGGCATGGTCGCGAAAGGCGCGCAGGTTGTCTTCCTCGACGGTGGCGACGCGACCCCTCCGGTTGCCTCGGCCACCGATCAATCAAAGGATCAATCCGCCAACAAGCCTGCGTCGGGTCAGCGCCGCTGAGGTGGGGAAAGCCGCCGGAAACCGTGAGCGCGGCGGCACGTGGTTCACCGCGTAGCCACGATCTCTACTCGCTGCCCGCAAGCCCCGCCCGTTGCACGATCTCGCCCCATCGCACGGTTTGTTCGGTCACGAACGCGCGGAGCTCTTCGGCGCCCGGGCTGATCACCGGCACAAGGCCGAGATTGCGAAACTGCTGTTGCACCTCCGGCAGTGCGACCAGGAGTCTGAACTCGTCGCGCAGCTTGCTGACGATCGGGTCCGGCGTCCCGGCCGGCGTAACGATCATGTGCCAGGACGCTGCTTCAAAGCCCGGTACCCCGGCTTCGGCGATGGTCGGCACATCCGGCAGCGCATCGAACCGCGCGGCCGAAGAGACGCCAAGCGCCCGCACTTTGCCGTCGCGCACCAGCGGGACCGCCGAACCCGGATCGGCGAAGATCATCTGCACATGGCCGGCGATGATGTCACTCAGCGCCGGCGATGGGCCCTTGTAGGGAACGTGCGTTAGCTCAATGCCGGCCATGGTCTTGAACAATTCGCCGGTGAGGTGGATCGACGTGCCGGCACCGCTCGATGCGAACGTCAGCTCGCCGGGCTTCGCCTTGGCAAGTTGGATCAAGTCGGCGACTGAGCGCACCGGCAGCGCCGGATTGACCACCAACACCAGCGGAAAGCTTGCGGTGTGCGCCACAAAGGCAAAGTCCTTCATCGGGTCATAGGGCAGGCTCCGGTAAAGGGTCGGGTTGATCGTCAGCGTGCCGCTGGGTGCGATCAGCATTGTGTGGCCGTCAGGCGTGGCTTTGGCGACCGCTGCGGCCGCAATGACGCTGCCGGCACCAGGCTTGTTTTCCACGATGAACGGTTTGCCGAGCCGCTCCGCCAGTCGCGCCCCGAACGTGCGCGCGACGATATCGGACGATGCCCCGGGGGCGAACGCCACCACGATGGTGACGGCGTGCGTGGGATAATCTTGTGCGCGGGATGCGACGGGCAGCGCGAGGGCGAGTGCCAACAGCGCTGCAGCTTGACCGCGTCCTGGCGTCATTGTCGCCCCTCTGGTTAGGCAAACATATGATCGAACGCAGTGTTGGGTGTCGGCGGCGGGCTGTCGAGCACAAATATTGCAAACCGCGCGCCTGGCGCTACGCCACCACACGCTCCTTCTCCGGTCCCGAGATCGCCAGGTCGGGAAACGCGTCTTTCAGGCGCGGGTACACATTGCGGGCAAAGCAGCGGATGCCGGCGACCGTTTCGTCATGTTCCAAGAAGCCCGCTTGGCCCATGATCAGCAGGTGGCCGAAGCCACCGACGTGGTCGTAGAACTTCTTGATCTGCAGGAAGACTTGATCGGGCGTGCCGGCAAACATGATTCCGGCCTCGATCGCGCGGTCAACCGTGGCGTTGCCGCGGTTGGCCGCATGCTGGTCGAGAGTGGCACCGCGGATGAGGTTGACCTGGGCCGCGGGCGGCAGATAGCCGGGTGGATATTGGAAGTGCGGCGGCACCTTGTTGGAGGTCATGTACCACAGCAGTTTTTCTGCGCCCGCGCGCGCCTGTTGCTCGGTGTCGCCCGCGTAGAGGAGGCACGCATAGGCCAGGCGGTTGACCGGAATGTCCTGGCCGCGACCGGCCTCGCGCCAACCTGCGCGGTACGCGTTGTAGATTGCCGCCGTCTCCCTGTAGCCGGTGAGAAACGTCGCCTGCACGTAGCCGCGCGTGCCGACGCGCTTGGCGCCTCCGGGGCTTGTGGTGCTCACCCAGACCGGGGGGTGCGGCTGCTGATAGCAGCGCGGCCAGATGTTGACGTTGCGGTGATGGAAGAAGCGGCCCTCGTGGCTGAATGGCCCGTCGTGATGCGTCCACGCTTTCACGATCAGGTCCATCGCCTCCCATTGGCGCTCGTTCATCCGCACCGGATTACTATTGGCCGGCAGCACCTCGTATGGGACACCGCGAACGAAGCCGCATTCAAGCCGGCCCTTTGACAGCACGTCGACCATCGCCATTTCTTCGGCCACGCGGACCGGCTGGCGACGATTGGCCACCGGATTTCCAAGGATCAGCAACCGCGCCTTCTTGGTCAGCCGCGCCAGCGCGCCAAGTACGATCGGCGCCGCCGGGTCGACGCAGGTGGCGGTCTGGTGGTGCTCATTGAGCATGATCTCCACGCCTTCATCCTCGGCGATGCACCATTCATCGAGGAAGCGGTCGTAGAGCGCGGCGCCAAGCTTGGGATCGTAGTTGCGGTTGGGCAGCGTCACGCGGATGGATTCGTAATCCTGCTCCGGCGGCAGATACGGATAGGCGTTTTCGCTGAAATGCCAGGCTTTCATCGCGTCGCTCCCAGGAACTCCAACACTTTCGCGGCCGTGACCTGCGCTTGCTCAAGTTGCGGCGCATGGCCGGCTTGCCCGATCGTCGCGAGGCGCGCGTTGGGGATGAGGCGCGCATAGCGCTCCAGGTATTCTGCCGATACCAAGCCGTCGCTCTCGCCACGCAGGAACAGCGTCGGTGCGCTCACCCGGTGCAGCCGATGCTTGAGCTTCGGGTTGTGCATGTAGGGTTCCCACGCAATCAGCGCGAGCGTCTCGCGATTGCGCGCCATGGTCGCGATCTGCTCATCACTGAGCGCTTTTACGTCAGGCCGAAATTTATCCGGATCATGGTAGAGCAACCGCTGCAGCTTATCCTGCGGCATCGCAAACATATCGGGAACGTCGAGCCGATCGACAGGACCGGTCTTCACGCCGACCGGCCCGATCAGGACGAGGTGCGCGAACCGCTCCGGAGTCTTGGTGGCCATCTCCGCGGCGATCCAGCCGCCGACCGACGTGCCGATCAGATCGACCTGACGCAGCCCCAGACGGTCGAGCAATTCGAGATGGATGTGGGCGATGTCGTCCACGCTGTCGAGCCAGTCGGGCAGCGTCGATTTGCCGAATCCCGGATGTGAGGGCACGATAACGCGGTACCGCTGCGCCAGCAGGTCAACGAACGGATCGTCCGGCCGCACCCCTCCGGCGCCATGCAGGAACAAGATCGGCGATCCGCCGCCGCGCTCGAAGAGCTCAAGCTCGATGCCGGCGATCGTCACCCCGTCGCCGCCATGTATAACGTCGTTCATAAGCGGCGCATCCTCCTAGCGTCCCGATTCCGAAGTTCGATCGATCTTGCGGCACCCTTTGTAGCGAACTTCGGAATCAAAGGGACGCCAGCAAATGTATGATGCTGGTGTGGCTTTGGATTTGAAGGTCCTATGACGAGTAGGCCGCGAGCATGATAGGAACTTCAAATCCGCCACACTAGTGTGCGCTTGTTTGGAGCGATGATGGAGTCAACGCCGCGGCTGGGCAATCGCGAATGCGGTTGTGGTATCCATATTCCGCGCATTGTTGTCATGCGCTGCGGATGTGCGGTTCGGCGCTGACGTCGGCTCGATTGACTTGACGTTGTTCCGCCTGTCGAATGGGTGCATCGATCCACCAACACGCTTGCGGGAGCCCGCGGCAGGGGTGTGGCGATATGCACAAGCTTCAGATCGGCGACGTAACGATTGCCTGCATCATCGAGCGCGACGGACCCTGGCGGCTGCCTGAGAACCTGTTCCCGACCTGCGATCCAGCGTTGGCGCGCAAGCACCTCGCTGAAATGGAACCGTTCCTCTGGGACCCAGCGTCCGGCAAGTTGGTGATGCCGTACCAGACGTTCGTGGTGCGCACCCCGCGCCACACCATTCTGGTCGACACCTGTACGGGCGAGGACAAGGGCTACGGGCCGCCCTGGGATTTCCCGAAGACGGCTTGGCTCGACGGCTTCGGGGCGCTCGGCCTTAAGCCTGCGGACATCGATTACGTCTTTTGCACCCACCTCCACATCGACCACACCGGCTGGAACACCAAACTCGCCAATGGCCGCTGGGTGCCGACGTTCCCGAACGCCAAATACATCTTCCATCGGCGCGAGTACGCCTACTGGGAGGAGCAGGCACGTGGCGGCAAGACCCCGGGTAGTCAGTCCGGTGTGTGGACGATGAATTGCGAACCGGTGGTCGAGGCCGGGCAGGCCCTGTTGATCGACGAGAGCTATAGCCTTGACGACACGCTGTTCCTGTCGTTGACCCCGGGGCACACGCCGTACCATTGCTGCGTTCACATCCGGTCCAAGGGGCAGGAGGCGATTGTCGTCGGCGACCTGATGCACCACGCGCTCCAGTGTCGCGAGCCGGACTGGTCAACGGGGTTTTGCAGCGATCCGGTGCAGGCGGCGAAGTCCAGACGCCAGTTCCTCACGACCTACGCGGGGAGCCCATCCCTGGTGCTGCCGGTGCATTTTCCGCATCCCACCGCCGGCCGGATTGAAGAAGACGGGGCTCGGTTTCGTTACCGGTTTGTGAGTTGATTGCGTTCAGGCCTGCGCCCGTTCGCGAAGGGGGCAACGCGACGGCTGGGAGACTGTGATGACGAGGCTACTGACGGCGCTGGCGGCATGCGCGGTGCTTTCGCTCCCTGCGCACGCACAGACCTATCCGAACAAGCCGGTCAAGTTCGTCTCTTCGTTCGCGCCTGGCGGGGACTCCGAAATCGCGCTCCGCATCGTCGGGCAGAAGCTGATGGCGCGCGGTTGGCCGTCGGTCGTGATCGAAAACCGGCCCGGCGGCGGCGTGGTGGCCGCCCAGGTCGTGCGCCATTCGCCCCCCGACGGGTACACAATCCTGCAAGCCGACTCCTCTTCGTTCGCCATCAACGTCACCCTCATTCCTGATCTGCCCTACGATCCGGTCAATGACTTCACTCCCATCATGGAGACGTGGAGCTTCCCAACCTTGCTAGCGGTGCCGACAAGCCTTCCGGCCCAATCCGCATCGGACCTGTTCGCGCTGGCAAAGACCAAGCCCGGCGGGCTCAACTACGCCTCATCCGGAAGCGGGTCGAGCGGGCACCTGCTTGGGATGATGCTGACCAACGCGCTCGGCGTGTCGATGACGTATGCGGCCTACAAAGGTGCTGGCCAAGCGATGCCGGACGTCGCGTCCGGCCGCGTCGACCTTATCTTTGCGAGCCTTCGTTCGGTGAGGCAATTTCTCGAGACGGGCAGCGTTCGCGTGCTTGCCGTCACGTCCAGAGAGCGCTTGAAGGAAATGCCCGACGTCCCGACCATGACGGAGCTCGGGTACCCGTCGGTCTTCCTCGACACCTGGTTCGGCCTCGCGGCGCCCCCGCGCACCCCGCCCGACATCATCAATACCATCCACGCCCGGGTGAACACCGCGATCAATGATCCCGACCTGGTTAAGCGGCTGGCCGATCTTGGGCTTTACGTCACCACCAACACGCCCGATGAGTTTCGCGCCATGATCAAAAGTGAGATCGCGCGGCTCGGCCAGGTCGTGAAGGCCGCCAACGTCAAACACGAATAGCCGGCAACGGCGATCAACCTTGCAGATCGTAGTGCACGATCGTCGGCGGGATGGTCACGTAGTTGGGAATGTCCGCGACCACCGCCTGTCCTTGGGGCGATTGCAGAGACGCGCCCATCGCAGCCTCATCGGCGAATTCTGCCTCGAAGATGCAGTAAAAGGGCGCTGCCTCGCCGGCCGCCCCGCCGATCGCGAAGCTATACCGGGACGCTTTGAGTCCCGGAAGCTTCGCCACCAGGGCCGCGTGCTCGCGCTCGTAGTAGGGGCGGAACTTCTTCTCGTCCTGTCCCTTGGGGTAGAGAACCAGCAGCTTGTGCATAGCGTTACTCCCGGCTGCTTCGCACGGATCAATTCAAGATCAATCGCAGCAATTCATTCTGGCAGGAGATCTTCAGTCGGCCGTAGGCGCGCTTGCGGTAGGTCAGCACGGTATTGACGCTGATGCCGAGGTGCAGCGCGATCGCTTCGGACGTCATTCCGGACATGATCGCGGCGCAAACCTCCGCCTCCCGCGTCGGCATGTTCGGTTCGATCAACCGCAGCCGGTCCTGAAACAATTGCGGGGCCGGCTTCTGTCCGTTGAACGGATCGGTCGCACCATGCTTGACGAGCAAAGCGACCAGCAGGTCGGCCGAATTCATGATGTGGTCGACGTCCGACTGCGCGAACCGTCCCCCGCGTCCGCTGCGATAGAGGTTAACCCGATAGCTATGCTCGCCATTGCGTTGCATCACCGTGAACCGATCGGTGATGCGCAGCGAGGTATAGCAATCCTGCCGATAGAGGCTGTCGTCGATGTCTTGCGGCAGCGTCCGCAGTGCCATCGCGTTGCCATTGTGGGCATCTTCGAACAGACTTGCCGGATCGTGCCTCCAATATTGCGCCAGATATTTCACGGCCCGCATCTTTGCGGCCGGCAGCGGACCGTTGGTGCCGGCGAACAGGAGGCGAGGCGGCGCGTGCGGAGAAAACGCATAGGCGGTGACGTGCTCGGAGCGGGTCGCGTCGCTCATGGCCTTGACGAATTCGGGTTCAAAACGCGGCGTCCCGACGAGTTCGATCAGCCGCTGAATATGACTGCGTACCGGATCGTGCGCCCGCGCGGCATCCGCGTAGCTGAGCAATTCCATCCCGGGTTCTCCCGGCGCCTTCCTGGTTGGAGCTTGCGCCGTCGGTGAGATTGCCTGGACGGTATCACCGTTGTGGCATGCGGAAAAGGCGGGCCGCCGGGCGCGTCGACCGGCGCGACCGTGCGGGCCGGCTTGCAGACTTACCAAAATGTGATGCCAAACAGGGACGCTCGCATTCGACGACCCTTCCGCCCGGGCCGTTTTGTCCTACATTAACGACCGTGAGCGAATCCGACGCCCTGTTCTCGGTTCTCCGGCAATCCGCCGCCCCTGACGCGGTGGCGGCCATTGAGACCCTCGTGCGCGACGGTCCCGATCGCGCCCTTTGCCGGATCAACGTGCTCGATTTTGCGCGCAAGAACAACGTCGACGAGGAACGAGCGATTGCCGCTTTTTTGCATGCGGCAAGGCTCGGAATTTTCGATCTTTCTTGGAACATGCTCTGTCCGGGATGCGGCGGAGTGCTCGACGCCAGTGCCACGCTCAAGACCTTTGATCGCGACAAATACGATTGCTCTCTGTGCGCGTCCGCCTATGAGCCGACCTTGGACGAGATGGTCGAGGTCACGTTCACGGTCACCCCGCGTGTGCGTCACATCGCGGCCCACCGTCCGGATACGCTGCCGCCGGTCGATTACTTCCGCCAGATTTTCTGGGGGTCGGGGTTGGACCTGCCGGAGGAGGGGCTCGAAGCGCTGTTCGAAGAGATCACGATTGAATCGATCGAGCTTCCGCCCGGGGAAAAGGCCCTCCTTTCGGTGCAGCTGCCCGCCGAATTCGTGATCGTCTTCGATCCGGTCACTCATGGCACCCAGTTCATCGACGTGAAAGGTGAACCGACGCGCGAGCGCCAGCAGCTGGCGCTGGTCTTCAACAATGTGAAGGCGCCGACCGGCACGGTTGAAATGCACCCCGGACCGCTAAGGCTGTCGCTGGAGAACAGAACCGACCGCCGCGTGCTGCCCGGTCTGTGGGTCGCCGGTCACACGCTGCACGAACTCCTGGGCAAGCGTCGGCCATTCCTGACCGCAAAGCGGTTGTTGACCAACCAAACATTCCGGGACATCTACCGCACCGACACGCTCGACGCCGATCAGCGGCTCAAGATCACGAGCCTTACGTTCTTGTTCACCGACCTCAAGGGGTCGACCCAGCTCTATGAGCGGGTCGGCGATCTCGTCGCTTTCGATCTGGTGCGCCAGCATTTCCACGTCCTGAACGACATCGTCTCGGCGGAGGCCGGCGCGGTGGTGAAAACCATCGGCGATGCCGTAATGGCGACGTTTCCAACCCCCGACCGTGCGCTCAGCGCGGCATTGCGCATGCGCGAAGCGATGGTCGGTATCAACAAGGACCGCGGCAGTGAGGACCTGCTGCTCAAGATCGGGATTCACGAGGGCCCCTGCCTCGCGGTGACGCTCAACGACCGCCAGGACTATTTCGGCCAGACCGTGAACATGGCAGCGCGCGTCCAGGGGCTCGCCAAGTCGCGGGCGATCTTCGCCACCAAGCCGGTGATCGAGGATGCTAAGTCTTCGAAGATCCTGGCGACCAACGGCCTGACGCCGACCGTGCAGCGTGCCGCATTACGCGGGATCGCTGACGAGACCACGGTGTATGAAATCCCGTGACTCGGCGCTAGGATGGGGCAACCCGTCGTACCAGCACGACCCGGAGGAACCCATGAAACTCACGGCGCAGCAACTCGCCGCGTTCGATGAGCAGGGCTATGTGTTCCTGCCCAACTGTTTCTCACAAGAAGAGATCGGGCTTCTGCGCGCCGAAAGCGAAGCCATCCTGAAGAGCGACCGGCAGGAAATCTGGCGCGAGAAGACCGGCGCACCGCGCACGGCGTTCGCGGCCCATACGTTCAGCGAGGTGTTTCGGTTGTTGGCGTGCCATCCGCGCCTGGTTGAGCCCCTGCAGCAATATTTCGGCGAAGGCGTCTACGTTCACCAATTCAAGCTCAACGCCAAGGCGGCGTTCGAGGGGGACGTTTGGCAGTGGCATCAGGACTACGGCACCTGGGCGCGCGACGACGGCATGCCGCAACCGCGTGCCATGAACATCGCGGTGTTCCTCGACGAGGTGCTGCCGATTAATGGGCCGCTGCTGCTGATCCCAAAGAGCCACCGGCAGGGGGTTCTCAGCGCCGGTCACGACATAGCTACGACGTCCTACCCACTCTGGACGCTCGATCAGGAGACGGTAACGCGGCTCGCCGCCGAAGCGGCCGGAGCCGACGGAGTCGGCATCGTGGCACCGACCGGCAAGCCGGGCTCGGTGCTGATGTTCCACGGCAATCTCGTGCATGCCTCGCCGCCCAACATCACGCCTTATCCCCGCAAGATCGTCTATCTGACGCTGTGCGCAGTCTCCAACCACATCACCAAGTTCACGCGGCCGGAATGGATCGCCCATCGTGATTTTGCGCCGATCGTTCCGGTCGCCGACGACGCGCTGCTCGACTATGCGCGCGCGCATCGCGTCGCTGCGGAATAGCCGATGAGCCTTGCCGACAAGCTTGCGGCCCGCAACGCCGCCGGCAAGCCGGTGCGCGTCGGATTGATCGGCGCCGGCAAGTTCGGCTCGATGTTTCTGTCGCAGGTGCCGACGATCACCGGCCTCGAGGTCGCGGTTATCGCTGATCTTGATCCCGATCGCGCCAAAGCGGCCTGTCGTACGGTCGGCTGGGATGCGGCCCGCATGGCGCGCACGCGCTTCACCGATCGCGGCACCGACGCCTGCGACGCCGAGGTCGTGATCGAGGCGACCGGCAACCCCGCGGCCGGAATCGCGCATGCGCTCGCCGCGATCGATACCGGCAAGCATATCGTGATGGTCAACGTCGAGGCCGACGCGCTCTGCGGCTGGTTGCTGGCCACGAAGGCGCGCGAACGTGGCGTCGTCTACTCGATGGCCTACGGAGACCAGCCGGCGCTGGTCGCCGAGATGGTCGATTGGGCTCGCTCGGCGGGCTTCACGGTCGCCGCTGCCGGCAAAGGCACGAAATATCTGCCGTTCTATCACACGGTCACGCCGGACGACGTTTGGACGCACTACGGGCTCACTGCTGCCGAAGCCAAGGCGGCTGGCATGAATCCGCAGATGTTCAATTCGTTTCTTGACGGCACCAAGTCGGCGATCGAGATGGCGGCAATCGCCAACGCATGTGCGCTCGACGTGCCATCCGACGGCCTGCTGTTTCCGCCGTGCGGGGTCGATGATCTCGCGCACATGTTGCGCCCGCGCGCGCTCGGCGGTGTGATCGAGCAGGACGGGATGGTCGAGGTTGTTTCATCGCTCGAGCGCGATGGCCGGCCCGTGCACCGCGATCTGCGCTGGGGCGTCTACGCGGTGCTGAAAGCGCCCAACGACTACGCTGCGGCGTGCTTCAAGCAATACGGGCTGCCGACCGATGCGACCGGCCGCTACGCCGCGATGTACAAGCCGTATCATCTGATCGGGCTCGAGCTCTCAATCTCCGTGCTCAATGCGGCGTTGCGCGGCGAGGCAACCGGTGCCACCCGTGCGTGGCGCGGCGACGTTGCGACCGTTGCCAAGCGCGCTCTCAAGGCCGGCGAGACGCTGGACGGCGAGGGCGGCTACACGGTTTACGGCAAGCTTGTTCCAGCCGCGCGCAGCCTGGCCGAGCGGGCGCTGCCGCTCGGGCTCGCCCACAAGGTGCGGCTCGTAAACGACATTGCGGCCGGCAGCGTCGTGCGCTGGACCGACGTTGCGGTCGACGCCGGTGCGCTTGCGGTGCGGGTGCGCCGCGAGGCTGAAGCGATGGGGCAGGCGAAGGCGGCGTAAGCG
>Ga0066388_100001141_pt1 | contig 14460 bp, 13 predicted proteins | sample PanSoiMetaGPlot6_FD_64539 | JGI IMG/M metagenome (GOLD analysis project Ga0066388, IMG submission 64539) | Tropical forest soil microbial communities from Panama analyzed to predict greenhouse gas emissions - Panama Soil - Plot 6 (Hybrid Assembly) | ecosystem: Environmental > Terrestrial >... | reverse complement strand
ATCTGTCAGGGGGAAGTGTTCGACGTGACACCCTATGCGAAAACCGTCGCGCTTCATCTGTTGCGGAATCCGCTCAACCAAAGCCTCCCGCGCAAATTTAAAATTGCCTTCTCAGGCTGCAAGCATGACTGTGCGCTCACACCAATTCACGATATCGGGTTCCTTGCAGCCAAGCGCTCGGATGGAGTCATTGGTTTCCGCATGGTCGCGGGCGGTGGTCTCGGTTCAGCACCTCGGATTGCGCAGGTCCTTCGAGAGTTTACCCCTATAGATGAGCTCATCCCGAGTGTGGAAGCCGTGATTCGGGTGTTCGACACTTTGGGCAATCGAAAAAATCGCACGAAGGCCCGCATGAAGTTTGTGATCGAAAAACTGGGCTTTGCGGAATTCACACGTCGCTGGGAAGAGGCCTATGTGTCGATGGGGCATGCCCGTCCGACCCATCAGCCCATCAAGTTGCTGTCGTATCCGGATGAGCCCATTCACCTCATCATGCCGACGTCGAATGGGTCGAAACGAGCGTCGGCACAGACCAATGGGCATGTAACTGGCGCACCGGCAGAGACACCGTTTGATATGTGGCGGCGCACCAACGTGGTGCGTCAGAAGCAAGAGGGCTACGTTGCCGCGGTGACCAAGTTATTCATGGGCGATCTCACGGCAGAACAGATGGTATTCATCGCCGATCTTGCGGATCGTTACTCCAACGGCAACATTCGGACGACGATCAATCAAAACATGATCATTCGATGGATACCGGAGTCGCGCATCGCCGACCTCTATGCCGACTTGGCCACACAGGGCTTAGCCGATCCCGGCGCCGAGTCGGTCGAAGATATTATTGCCTGTCCCGGCACTGATACGTGCGGCTTAGGGATCACGTCCTCCAAGGGACTCGCACGAGCCTTGGCAGAAGTCTTCCCAGCTGGACGGGTTCCCGAGGACCTCAAGGATGTGAGTGTCAAGATCAGCGGGTGTCACAACTCCTGTGCCCAGCATCACGTTGCCACGATCGGCTTGCACGGAGTGGGGAAGCGCATCGGCGAGCACGTCGCGCCATTCTATGAATTGCATTTGGGCGGACGGGTCAACGGGACGGCAAAGATAGGACAAATGGTGGTCAAGTTGCCGGCCAAGAGTGTGTCGGCTGCGATCACGCACTTGATTGACGTGTATCGGCGTGACCGCCTCTCCGGCGAAGGGCTGCCGGCTTTCATCGATCGTGTCGGCAAGGTCAAACTCAAGGATGAATTGATCCCGTACACCATTGTTCCGTCCTTTCAAGACGACGCGACGTTTTACTACGACTGGGAAGGAGAAGCAGAGTTTGTCTTGGAGGATCTTGGGCCCGGTGAGTGCGCAGGTGGAGCGCTTGAAATGATCGAGAACGGCATTCTCGAGGCAGATCAGGAGCTCTATCAAGCGAAGCTGCTTGTTGATAACCATCAATATTCAGTTTCGGTGAACAAGTCTTATCGTGCCGTGTTGGCCGCTGCCAAGGCATTGCTTGTCACGGAGGGACTTGAGCCATCGACGGATGCAGAAACTTTCATCGAGTTCGACGGGCGGATCGCACAAAAAGGCATCGTTCCAGCGATGTATCGGGAACTGAGAAACCGGGTTGGCGATTTAGGGCCCAAGGACACAACGGGCGAATCGGCCCGCGACAAGATGGCTTTTGCCAAGGGATTCGTGGATGCCTGTCGTGCCGCCACGGAGCAGATGGGCAAAGATCTCAAATTGGCGCCGGTCGACAAGGCAGCGGTGGTCACGACCAGCGCGACGTCCGAGGTCAAGCCGGTTGTCGCTGCTGTGGCCACGCCCGCCGCGTCTGGTGCGCCGGTTTACGATTTGCGCGGAGTCGCCTGTCCCATGAATTATGTAAAAACCAAGCTGAAACTGGAAATGATGGATGCGGGTGAACGTTTGGAGGTCTGGCTCGATGCAGGGGAACCCATCAAGAACGTGCCCATGAGTTTGAAAAACGACGGACATATGCTGTTGCTGCAGGAACCACTCGAAGCCGCCGCGGATCATTATCGGATTCTGATCGAAAAAGTGGAATAGGGCGGCGGAGGGATGTTCCCTTGTTCGCGCAACGCGCGGCTGGCTGGGAGACGCGGCGTCTCGGGGCCGCGAGGGAGGGTGGGTGAGAACAGTAGACCGGCCCTCGCCCAGTCTAATGCACCTCTCGGGAACTCGATTGCGAAGCAATCGGGTGAGGGCGGAGGGAAAAATCTGTCAGTAGGTGTGCGGGCGAGAGAGTGGCGTGCGGTTGGGAAACATCCCTCTCGCCGTGTGAAATGTGAGTGAAAGCGGAAAAAGCCTTATGGTGAACATGTCATCTGAAGAATTGAAGACTTGGGGCGAGTCGTTCGAAGCGAAGCAGCCGCAAGAGGTATTAGCTGCTGCGATCGAGCGGTATGTACCGAAGATCGCGCTTGCCTGCAGTTTCGGGGCGGAGGATGTCGTGCTTCTGGACATGGTCCACCGCATCAATTCCTCTGTGCCGCTCTTCTATCTCGACACAGAGTTTCTTTTTCCCGAGACCTATGCCACGCGCGATCGTGTGATTGAGCACTATGGGTTGCAACCACAGCAGGTTATACAGGTAAAGTCGTTACTCACGCCGGAACAACAGGCGGCCCAGCATGGCGACGCCCTGTGGATGCGCCAGCCCGATCAATGTTGTGACTTGCGCAAAGTGGAGCCGCTCACTCGAGTGCTCAGGGGATTCGACGCATGGATTACCGGGATCAGAAGAGATCAATCTCCGACGAGAGCCAGTGCACAGCTGATCGAGTGGGACCAACAATTTCAATTGGCGAAAATCAATCCGCTCGCGAAGTGGACGTGGGAGGAAGTCTGGACCTATATTCGTGTCCATGATGTGCCCTACAACGAATTGCATGACCGCAACTATCCTAGTATTGGCTGTACCCATTGTACGAGCCCAGTGATGCCCGGCGAAGACTCCCGCGCGGGACGCTGGAAGAACTTTACTAAGACTGAGTGCGGGTTACACAAGGCTTCGTGATGTCGATGCAGGAAATTATCGCCAAGATTGCGAAGGGACCGAGAGCTGCCAAGGACCTCACATGGGACGAAGCGAAGCGGGCCATAAAATCGCTCATAGAAGGGGAGGCCACACAGGCACAGGTGGGGGCTTTTCTTATGGCCATGCGAGTCAAGATGGAGTCCGTCACAGAGCTGGCCTCGATGACCGCAGCCGTGCGCTCTTACGTGTTGCCCGTGCCAATCCCGCGAGAACTCGGCGTCGTAGATCTGCCGAGCTACGCGGGGAAACAGGATACCTTCCATGCCCTTGCTGCCGCTGCAGTGGTTGCTGCATCGGCAGGCGCATCGGTTTTGATGCATGGGTATGATGGAATACCAGGTCGCGCAGGGAATGCAGGGGTGCTCAAGGCGTTGGGCCTGTCGATCGACATGGAGCCGAAAGCGGCGGCGGAGGCCGTGGCACGACACGGGTTCGCCTATCTCGACATCGCTCTCTACCATCCTCCAGTCTATCGCTTCCTAGAGATGCGCCAAGAGCTGGGAGCGCGGAATGTCTTTCATCCGATTGCAAGACTCATGAACCCGGCTCGCGCCTTGTCTCAGGTCGTCGGCCTGTCCCATCCTCTCCATTTTGAAAAGACGGCTGAAGTGCTGCGTATGTTGGGTTGCTCGCGGGCTTTGGTAGTCAGTGGTGTTGAAGGCGATCCTGAGGTATCGGTTGCCGGCCTGACAAGGGTGCTGGAGCTGCGAGATGAACGGATGACTCCTCTCTCGTTCTCGTCGAAAGATGTCGGATTGCCTCTGGGCATTCAACGAGACATGGCCGGTTTCCCATCGAATCAACGAGACAAGGAGGCGGATCTGCTCCGGCGGATTCTCCAGAATCAAGTGCATGGTGGACCCTTCAACTGGGTATTGATGAACGCAGCGGTGATCCTGTACGCCGCAGGCAAAGGGGCGACATGGGCGTCATGCATACCATTGGCACGCCGAGCACTTGAAGAAGGGGCAGCAGCACGCAAATTGGAGGAATTGACTCATGAGCCGGTGTGTGTAGCTGTGACTCTGTGAGCACACTGACGATACGAGAGGATCAAGTCCGTGCAACACCTTCGTCAATTAGAAGATCTGAGTGTCTATATTCTCCGAGAAGCCTATAAGCATTTTGATAACCTAGCCATGCTGTGGTCGATGGGAAAGGATTCGACTGTACTGTTGTGGTTGGCCAGAAAGGCCTTTTTCGGCCATGTTCCGTTTCCCCTCCTGCATGTAGACACGAGTTACAAAATTCCTGCCATGATCGAGTATCGAGATCGAGTAGCCCGTGAGTGGGGCCTCAAGTTGGTCGTGGGACAAAACAAAGAAGCGCTCGCGGCCGGGATGAATCATACCCTGGGCCGGGTCAGCTGTTGTACGGCTTTGAAAACCAATGGGCTCAAACAATTGATCGAGCAAAAGGGCTACACAGGCATTATTCTCGGTGTGCGAGCAGATGAGGAAGGGACAAGAGCCAAGGAGCGCTATTTTTCGCCGCGGGACAAACATGGCGATTGGGATTTCCGAGATCAACCACCGGAGCTCTGGGATCAATTCAAGACGACCTTTCCTCCTGGAACACACATCCGGATCCATCCGTTACTGGATTGGACCGAGATCAATATTTGGGAATACATCAAGGTTGAGAACATTCCCTTCATGGACCTCTATCTCGACAAGGGGGAGGGGACCCGCTATCGCAGTCTCGGTTGCGCACCCTGCACAACTCCAATCAAGTCAACTGCCAAGTCTGTGGACGACATTATCGATGAGTTACGGCACACTACCGTAGCAGAGCGATCAGGCCGCGCGCAGGATGAAGGGCGCGGGATGGAGTTGCTCCGCAAAGACGGCTACATGTAACGTCAGAATGTTGAAACAGGCATCCAGCGGCGTTCTCGGGTCGGAAAAATCCTCGACGTACCTCAAAGGGTACGCCTCCGGATTTTCCTCCCCTGCGGCCTTGCTGGGCTGCCTGTTTGAACATTTTGGGGATTAAGAATGGCAGAAACAATCTCGAAACCATCTGACAATCTGAACATCGTGATCGTGGGGCATGTGGACCACGGGAAGTCCACGTTGCTGGGACGTCTCTATGCCGATACGGGATCGTTGCCGGACGGCAAGCTTGAAAAGGTTCAAGCAATCTGCCGCCAGCAGGGCAAGGAATTCGAGTACGCGTTCCTGTTCGATGCCTTTCTGGAAGAGCAAGAGCAGGGGATCACGATCGATACGGCGCGGACGTTTTTCGGTTGGAAGGGGCGTCACTACATCATCATCGATGCGCCGGGGCACAAGGAGTTTCTCAAGAACATGATCTCCGGGGCGGCCCGGGCCGAAGGGGCGTTGCTGCTGATCGATGCCTTAGAGGGTGTGAGGGAACAATCCAAGAAACACGGCTATCTCTTGTCCCTGCTGGGCGTGCGCCAGTTCGCCGTTGTCGTGAACAAGATGGATCTGGTCAGCTATCGACAGGATGTGTTCGACGGGATAGAGAAGGAATATCGGGAGTTCCTCGGGCAGTTCAAGGCAGTTCCACAGCAGATCATTCCTGTCAGCGCCAAGCTCGGAGATAATGTCGCCAACCGGAGCGAACAGATGCCGTGGTACAGCGGTCCGACCGTGCTGGACGCGCTCAGTGCCTTTCAAAAGGAACCGGGTCGATCCGAACAACCGCTTCGCCTGCCGGTTCAGGATGTGTATAAGTTCGACGCCCGCCGCATCATCGCCGGACGTGTCACGGCAGGGCGCTTGAAAGTCGGCGATACCTTGGTGTTTTCACCGTCGAACAAACGGGCAACGGTCAAGTCCATTGAAGCCTTCAATATCGATCCTCCGCCAGTAGAGGGTCATGGAGGTCAATCAGTCGGCGTCACGCTCGACGAACAGATCTTTGTCGAACGAGGAGAGATTGCCTCGCATCAAGAGCACCTCCCGCTGGTGTCGACGGCCTTTCGAGCCAATGTGTTCTGGCTGGGCCGAAAGCCGTTGGAACGAGGGCGACGCTATCAGCTCAGAGTGGTGACGAGGGATGTGGATTGTGAAGTGGCCACTATTCACCGAATCATTGATACGATGGATCTGGCTCAGCAGCAAGGCAGTAACATGGTCAATAAGAATCAAGTGGCTGAATTGACGATTCGGGCCAAAACGCCGGTCGCGTTTGACCTCTCGGCGTCGTTTGAGTCGACAGGCCGGTTCGTCCTCGTAGACGAGTATGACATTGCGGGTGGCGGTATTGTGACAGAACTGCTACATGACGATCAGGAGTTTCTCCGCGAAGAAGCCAGGCAGCGTGATTTTGCCTGGGTGAAGGGCGAGGTCGGCGTCGAAGGTCGCGCGAAGCAGTACGGCCACCGAGCCGCCATTGTATTGGTGACAGGGGGGCGGCATACAGGGAAGTCCTTCCTGGCCAGGACCATCGAGGCCAGGCTTGTTGCCGACGGTCGGCATGCGTACTTACTCGACGGAGAGAATCTCCGCCGCGGACTCGATGCAGATCTCTCGGAGGGAGAGCGAGGGCAAGTGACCGAGATGGCTCGTCGCTATGGTGAGGTGGCGCGGCTGCTTGTCGATACCGGGTTGATCGTCGTCTCGACGACCAATCCCTTTGGCATGGCCTATGTCGAAGCGGCACAGGCGATCAGGACGCTCGTCCATCCGGTTCCGGTCATCGCCGTTCATATGAGCAAGGTGCCAGAGGAAGTTCCGCCCAATACGGATATCGTATTGTCAGGCCCGGCAGATTTCGATTCGGCCACTCGTCGCATTCTTGAGGAGCTTAAGCGCCGTGGGGTTCTAGCTCAGGCGATCGGGGCGAAGCCGATCTTTCAGTATTCGATCTAGCGGGATGTTGAAAAAGCCCGCGAGCATGCTTGCAGAGTTGAAAGTTGCGGCCAAGAGAGAACGAAATCATGTCTTTGGGCAGCCTCGACCTCAAGCCATCTCACTCGCTGCTCTCAGGTTTGACTCTCCGGAAATCCCTGTGCTACGGTTGAACCTCCCTATATTCGCCTAGTTAGCGAGGAGGGTTCAGTTATGGCAGTCGAGAGGGATCTCAAGGCCATTCTTGGTAATTTGAAATATTCAGACGACGCCAAAGTCCTCAAACAGATTTTGGAAAATACCAAGCAGGTCCATGCTCGCATGGCCAGCATCAAGCACAAGCTGGTGGTCATGAGTGGAAAAGGCGGCGTGGGCAAGAGCATGACCACGGTCAACTTGGCTTTAGCGTTTGCGCGTCAGGGCGCGAAGGTTGGACTCTTGGACGTTGATCTGAACGGACCCTGTGTGCCTCGCATGCTGGGGTTACACGGCCATTCTTTGGCCATGGGGCCTGAGGGAATGATTCCCCCAGTTGGGCCGCTTGGGATGAAAATCGCGTCGATGGACTTCTTCCTGCAGGATACATCGCCGGTTCGCTGGAAGGGGCCGATGGATGTCAGTCCTGTGTGGTTGGGGCTGATGGAAATGAACGTCATTCGAGAGTTCTTAGCCGATGTCGTTTGGGGCGAACTCGATTATCTGCTGGTCGATCTCCCCCCTGGGGCCGCGGCGGACAAACCCCCGGTCGTCGCCGGGTTTATTCCAGACCTGGCAGGAGCGATCGTCGTCACGACGCCATCAGAAGTGGCATCGGACGTGGTGCAGAAGTCGGTCACCTATGCCCGCGACATGGGGATCAAAGTTCTGGGCATGGTCGAGAATATGAGCGAGTATCGCTGTCCTTCCTGTGGAGATGTAAACGAGTTTTTCGAAGGAAATACTGAGACGATGTGTGAGATGCTGGATATGCCGTTGTTCGGACGGATTCCCTTCGACCGGAAACTCGCGAGAACTTTTGACAAGGGAGAGCCGTTACTCGATGAAACGTATCCGACGATTCAACGGTACCAAGAAATTGCCGGACGCATCAGGACGTTGCTCGATTATAAGAGGGTGCTTGCCGATAAACTGTGATGTTACGGACGTAAGAGGAGACCCCATGAAATTCGTGTGTCTCAACTGTGAAACTTACATGAACTTTGAGAAGGTGGAGAAGCCTGGGGAGAGTACGCTTGGCGTGTTTTTCAGCTGTCCATCTTGCAATGCTAGGTTCTCCATGGTGACCAATCCAGGTGAAACCCAGATGGTCAGTGCTCTTGGGGTCAAGCTGGGCGGGCGTACCGTTGCAGCCGAGCCTTTTGAGATGACGCGTGGAATGTTAACGGAAGAAGCCGCCGCAGCTCCTGGTCAGATGGCAGCATACTTGAACAAGAAGCTTCAAGGAGGTCAGCCTGCTGCTACGGTCGCGGCTGCAACGCCTGGTGCACCGGAGGAGAAACCTAGCAGCGGCTGTCCCTTCTCTGCGATGGTGGCTGAAATGGGACTTACCTCTGGCCCTAAGCCCGGCAAGGGGGGAGCCGCGCCCTCAGAGTTTACCTGGTCGGCCGATGCCAAGGAGAAACTCGACCGCCTTCCCTCATTTGTGAAGCCGATGGTGCAGAGTAGCGTGGAGGCGTTTGCTCGCAAGCAAGGCTACAGGACGATCACATTACAAGTCATGGATGATTCCAGGAGTGAATCGAGCAACGGGATGACATGGACGCCTGAGGCTGAGAAGCGGCTTGAAAATATTCCAGATTTCATCCGTCCCATGGCAAGGAAAGAGGTTGAGCGTGTGGCGAAGGAGCGGGGGATGGCGACCATTACGGCACAAGTGATGGATGAGGCGAAGGATAAGTTTATGAAGTTCATGTGAGCCGGCACGGCGAAGATATATAGAATAACCTATGAGGATGGCACAAGGGCCCGTCCGGTCAGCTGGACGGGCCTTTCTAGTATGCAACGGTACAGATGAAGGTGTCTGGCAGGAATCACATCGAGGTTTCTGGATGGGATTTGCCATTCTGCTCTGTCTGTTCCTGTCAATCGGGCCCCTATGGGCACAGCATGATGATGCTCAGACATTGGTGCCGGAAGAGGTTATAACCGACCACGAACATCACGGAGCTTCGGGATCCCTGGCTGGATGGGAAGGATCCATAGAAGGCATCGCATTCTCTGAGTTCAATCATCACCTCACTGGCATGTTGGTGCTCATCATTGGGCTCAGTGAACTGCGCCAGTCTCTGGCTATACCATTCTGGGCCTGGACCAGGTTTCTTCTGCCGGGAGCCTTGCTCACAGCAGGCTCCTTTCTACTTGTCTGGAGCGACCATGATGCTTGGCCGATCGGGTCGATGAGTTTCATACAGACCTTTTTCGGCAGTGACTCAGAAATCTTTCAGCATAAGAGTTACGGACTCTTGTCGATGACGGTTGGGACCACTGAGTTGTTCCGCAGGCTTGGACATATCCGCAGTGCGGTTTGGGTCGCACCGTTGCCGCTGTTTGCCATCATTGGGGGAATGATGTTGTTCGCCCATTCGCACGGGGGACATCCCTCAGCTCACATGATTGCGATGGACCACGCGATTATGGGCACCATGGCGGTGATAGCTGGTTCATCCAAACTCCTGTGCAATTGGTTTCGCTCCCCATCACATGCACAGTCTTCTAAGTGGGAATTGCTCTGGCCCTTCTTGCTTTTGCTCATCGGGATACAGTTGCTGCTATATTCCGAGTAATCGACCAAGTTGCGGTGCCGCATCCAGCATAATTGACACCTTTCCAAACCCTGTGCTACGAGTACGAGGTCTCAGCGAGTGGCCCGTTTATTGTTCGGCTGGCTTTCCCGAGTCCGCTGCAGGGAGCGAGTATGGGTGGACATAGTCATTGGGCGACGGTTAAACGGCACAAAGGGGCCCAGGACGCTAAGCGCGGGAAGATCTTCACGAGGATTATCCGTGAGGTGACGATTGCCGCTCGCTCTGGCGCCGATCCGGACGGTAATCCGCGGCTCAGGCTAGCCATCTTGAAGGCCAAAGAGGCCAACATGCCCGGCGATACACTGAAAAAAGCGATTCAGCGAGGTACAGGAGAATTGCCCGGAGTCGCCTATGAAGAGTTCAGTTTGGAGGCGTATGGGCCTGGCGGGACCGGCATCTTGATGGAAATTACGAGCGACAATCGCAATCGCACCGTTGCCGAGCTGCGAAATCTCCTCACGAAGAATCATGGCAACATGGCGGAAGCCGGCGCGGTCTCCTGGCAGTTCCACAAGAAGGGACTGCTCACGATTGAGAAGGGCAAGGTTGACGAAGATACGTTGCTGTCCCTCGCCCTCGATGCAGGAGCGGAGGATGTGAAGGTGGGCGACAAAACCTTTGAGGTCATCACAGATCCGCACCACTTTGAGGCAGTAAGGAAAGCTCTCGTTGATGCGAAGGTCGATACCATGCTTGCAGAAGTCACATCTGTTCCGCAGAACACAATCAGGCTAGAGGAAAAGGCAGCCGAACAAATGCTCAAGCTGATGGAAGCCTTAGATGAGCATGAGGATGTGCAGAAGATTCATGTAAACTTCGATATTTCCGACGAGGTGATGGAGAAAGTGGCCGCCGCTGGATGAGGTAGCAGCAGCAGCGCTGCCTGACCTTCCTTCGTCCGCTGACGGTATGAGATCGCATGATCGCCTCACTGACAGGCCGATTGGCCTTCAAGGCGCCGACCTCTCTAGTGCTCGACGTGCACGGGGTCGGATACGAAGTATTTATTCCTCTCAGCACCTACTATGGGTTGCCCAATCTCAGTGAAAGTATCTCGCTGAGCATTCACACCCATGTCCGCGAAGACGCGATACAGCTATTTGGTTTTCTGACATCGCAGGAAAAAGATGCGTACGTGCTGATGACCAGCGTGTCCGGCGTCGGACCCAAACTGGCTCTGAGTGTCTTGTCGGCACTTGCGGTATCGGACCTGGTCTCGGCGATTCAGTCGGGAGATGTCGAGAAGCTGACAACTGTTCCGGGGATCGGACATAAGTCCGCCAGCCGTCTTGTGTTGGAGCTCAAGGATAAAGTGGGAAAACTCCATCCTGGCCTCGAGCCGGCAAGCGATTTACCCAGACAGGGGCAAGATGCAATCTTTGACGACGCGCTCTCAGCGCTCGTGAATTTGGGCTATGGCCCACAAGATGCTAAAGAAGCGTTGAAGCAAGTGAAGAAGTGTCATGCTGAGTCCATATCGCTCAAAGACATGATTCGTGAATCCCTGAAGGAGCTTGCAAGGGGGTGAAGATGACGACGAGATTGATTCAGCGAATCGTCCAGACTCAATTATCCATGGGCCTTGTGGTGCTCCTACTAGGGCTGGGGACCATACCTGTACAAGCCGAAGAGTCTAGCGAGCCAAAAAGCATACGCAAGACTTGCGGCAAATGTCCTGATGGTTATGCGACCACGGGCGTGACCGAGTCCAAAGAGATTTGCAAAGGCGGCGATCCCACACTTGTTCAGTGTGTCCCACTGGGTGCGAATCTGCTGCCCGTCTGCGGATCCTGTCCCGAGGGCTATCGTGAAATCGGCAACTCGTCGGTTCCTGCTCGCTGTGGAAATCAGGATGGGGGGCGCCTCACGCAATGTCAGCTGGAGAAGATGGAGTTGAACCTTCCTGATCCGACCCAAGGCGGTAAGATTTGCCCGCCAGATTGTGGTAGTACAGCAACGCCTGGACAGGGTGCCTTGCCGCCTCCACCCAAGTACCGCCCACCGCCGGAGACACCATAAACCCACAACGAGAGAGGTCCCCTTACAATGGCCGAGCGAGTTGTCAGTACACAGATCACGGAAGAAGAACGAAGCATCGAAACTATACTGCGTCCGCAGACATTGGAGGAATATGTCGGTCAGGAGCGGATGAAGGAATCCCTGCGAATCTGTATTGAGGCGGCGAAGCAGCGGAACGAAGCGCTCGATCACACGATCTTTTATGGCCCCCCCGGGTTAGGAAAGACTACCATTGCCCACATCATTGCTCGTGAGATGGGGGCTGCGCTCCGCTCGACTTCCGGTCTCGTGTTGGCCCATGCGGGTGATCTAGCCGCCATCCTGACGAACCTCCAAGAACACGATGTACTATTTATCGACGAGATTCACCGGCTCCCTGCCTCTGTCGAAGAGGCGCTTTATCCAGCGATGGAGGACTATCAGCTCGATCTCGTGATCGGCCAGGGACCGGCAGCCAGAACGGTCAAATTGGACCTTCCCCGGTTTACATTAGTCGGGGCCACGACCAGGGCCGGAGCTTTGACCTCCCCACTCAGGGATCGATTTGGCCTCGTACACCGCCTTGAGTTCTACTCTGCAACGGAGCTGCAGACCATCGTGACACGCTCGGCGGGCGTGCTTCAGATCCCGATCGATTCCGAGGGAGCCCAAGAAATAGCCGGTCGCGCTCGAGGGACGCCACGTATCGTCAACCGGCTTATCAAACGGGTGCGCGACTATGCCCAGGTCAAGGCGGAGGGGCGAGTGAGCCAGACTGTAGCCCAGGACGCGCTTGCATGGCTGGGTGTCGATACGGCGGGGTTTGATGAGATGGATCGTCAGATTCTTCTCACCATCATCGACAAGTTTGGCGGAGGACCGGTCGGGGTGGAGTCCCTGGCAGCGGCGGTCCAAGAAGACAAGGGGACTCTCGAAGATGTCCATGAGCCCTATCTGATTCAGGCCGGCTTCCTCGAACGAACCGGTCGGGGCCGCCAGGCCACGAAGTTAGCCTTCGATCATTTCAAAAGGCCGACCTCCCTCCTCTACTCGTGATGCATCCGGCCCCTGTGAAGTCCCTCCGATCGCAGACTTAATTGGATGAAAATTGTCATGCAAGCTCGTGAAACGTCTAGGGTCTCCTTGCAATGCCAGGAATGGTTCCTGTATCATTTTCTTACTTAGCTTGTGCCAATCCAGCCGACGGACGAGTGCCCGCTTTCTTGGGCTGGGAAGAGGGGGGTTAGCTGTGTCCGGTGACTTTTTCGAGTATCGGGAAAAGATCGATCGCATCGATGACGAAATTTTACGCCTGCTAAATGAGCGATCCAAGAGCGTCATCGAGATCGGCAAGCTCAAGAGACAGAAAGATGCGGGAGCCAATCTCCATACTTCGGCACGGGAGGCGGCGATAATCGAACGTCTCATACAACAAAACCACGGGCCATTTCCATCAGATGCCATTCGACCGGTCTATCGAGAAATCATGTCCGCCTCCCTCTCTCTTGAGGGCCCTCAGAAGGTGGCCTATCTGGGTCCCAGGGCGACGTTTACTCACATGGCCTGTATGCAGAAATTCGGCTCGTCCGCTCAATATGTTCCGGTCAATAGCATCAAGGATGTGTTCAGCGAAGTCGAGCGGGGGCGAGCCAACTTTGGCGTGGTTCCGATCGAGAACACGACAGAAGGTGTGGTCAACCACACGCTCGATATGTTCATTGATTCGAATCTCTTGATCTACGGTGAAGTGCTCCAAGAGGTGTCTCATCATTTGATGTCGAAGTCCGGCGTGATGGAAGAGGTAAAACAAATCCACTCTCATCCCCATGCCATTGCCCAATGCCGAAATTGGTTGGAAACCAATTTGCCCGATGTGCCTGTATCGGAGGCGGCAAGCACGGCACGGGCAGCAGAATTGTGTGTGGAAAATCCCTCTGTGGCCGCTATCGCATCGGAGTTGGCTGCCCAGCTGTACGGCTTAAAGGTCATCAAGGCTCGCATCGAAGATAATATCAACAACGTGACGCGCTTCCTCGTATTGTCTCAGAAGCCGCCCGAGCGTACGGGGAAAGATAAGACTTCATTAATGCTCTCAGTGAAGGACAAAGTCGGCGCCCTGTACGATCTCCTCAGGCCTTTTGCCTCCCACGGCCTGAGTATGACCAAGATTGAATCCCGCCCTTCCAGGCGAAAAGCCTGGGAGTACATTTTCTTCGTCGATATCGAAGGGCATATGGAGGAAGATCGGGTCAAGAAAGCTATCGAAGAAATTACCGGCCGCTGTCTCTTCATGAAAGTGCTGGGTTCCTATCCGGTCCACAGTTGATGTTATGCCACTGAAGGTCCATCCAGATATCGCTTCGCTGAGCCCCTATGTTCCGGGGAAGCCGATTGAGGAACTTCAACGGGAATTGGGTCTTGCACGAGTCATTAAACTGGCGTCCAACGAGAATCCGTTAGGCTCCTCCCCGAAGGCGCTCGCCGCGTTGAGCGGGGGAACCGCGACCCTACATCGTTATCCCGATGGCGGCGCGTTTCGCCTGCGCGAAGCTCTGGCCGATCGTTGGAAAGTGGGTCCGGATCAGGTCATTCTCGGGAACGGATCAGATGAAATCTTGGGCCTGCTCGCCCGAACGTTCTTGGCCCCCGGCGATGAAGCAATCATGGCCGATCATACCTTCGTCATTTACAAAATGGAGGTTACGGCAGCCCATGGCAAGCCTATTATCGTTCCCCTGAAACAGTGGCGGCACGATCTTCAGGCGATGGCAGACGCTAT
>Ga0066388_100001140_pt1 | contig 14461 bp, 14 predicted proteins | sample PanSoiMetaGPlot6_FD_64539 | JGI IMG/M metagenome (GOLD analysis project Ga0066388, IMG submission 64539) | Tropical forest soil microbial communities from Panama analyzed to predict greenhouse gas emissions - Panama Soil - Plot 6 (Hybrid Assembly) | ecosystem: Environmental > Terrestrial >... | reverse complement strand
GCGATTGAGCATCTCTGTTCGGCGATCTCGGCTGCTCGCATCGAGGGGAGGATACCGTCCTTGCGTTCGGATTCCGAACTCTATACGCTGCGTTCACTTTCTGAACCCAAGGAGGACCCCGCGATGCCGAAGCTCGACCTGACGATCCCCGCCGACACCCTCAGCGACGACGCTAAGCAGGAGTTGACCCGCGAGCTCGGCGCGACCCTGCTGCGCTGGGAGGGAGCACCGGACACGGGCTTCTTCCGCTCGATCACCTGGGCTCACCTCCACGAGCTCCCGGCCGAGGCGATCCAGACGCCCGACGGCGTCGCCGATCCGCACGCGGTTCTCGAGGTGACGGTCCCGGCCGGCGCCCTGAGCGACCGGCGCAAGGCCGGACTGGCGGAGGACGCGACCAAGCTGATCCTCGAGGCGACCGGCTGGGGGACCGATGCCGGCGTCCGCGTCTGGACCCTGATCCACGAGGTGCCCGACGGCAACTGGGCCGCCGCCGGCCAGATCGTCCGCTTCGAGCAGCTCCGCGAGGCCGCCAAGGCCGAGCGCGAGCAGGAGGGCAGCGGTGCGGCACAGGTTCCCGCGGCCGCCGGCAAGGAGGGAGCTCCCGCATGAGGCAGCTCGAGTTCGTCGAGAAGGGGAAGCTCGAATGGAGGGACGCGCCCGACCCGAAGCTCGAAGGTGACAAGCAGGCGATCGTCCGCCCGGTCGCGCTCGCGACGTGCGACATCGACGTCGCCTTCGTCCGTGGCCTGGCGCCCGTCGCGAACCCCTTCTCGTTCGGCCACGAGTGCGTCGCCGAGGTGACGGAGGTCGGAGACGCCGTCAGCTCGGTGGAGCCCGGTGACCTGGTCAGCGTGCCCTTCCAGATCTCGTGCGGTGAGTGTGCCGCCTGCCGCGACGGGCGCAGCGGAAACTGTGAATCGGTTCCGCGGATCTCGGTGTACGGACTGCCCGTGGGCCCGCAGTCCTATGGCGGATTCGCCAGTGACGCGGTCAACGTCCCCTACGCGGACGCGATGCTGGTTCCGATCCCCGACGGCGTGGACCCGAGGGCGGTCGCGAGTCTCTCCGACAACATCCCCGACGCCTGGCGCACGGTGGCGCCACCTCTGGAGGAGCACCCCGGTGCGCCGGTCCTGATCGCGATGGGCGCCGGGTCGATCGCCCTCTATGCGATCGCGATCGCCACAGCGCTGGGTGCCGAGCGAGTGGATGTCGTGGGCGGGCGCAAGCGCGACCGCGAGCTCGCCGTGACGCTCGGCGCGAACGTGCTCGATGAGGAGTTCCCTGATCGCGTCGGCTTCTACCCGATCACCGTCGACGCGAGCGCGGATCCCGAGGGGATCGCCTGTGTGCTGCGCTCGACCGACGCCGACGGTATCTGCACCAGTATCGGGATCTACTGGAAGCCGATCCCGCTGCCCCTCCTCGACATGTTCGGCCAGGGGATGACCTTCAAGACCGGTCGCCCGCACGTGCGGACGCTGATGCCAGACGTCCTCGACCTGGTCCGCGAGGGCAGGTTCGATCCCGATCCGATGACGGTCGAGAAGGTCGGCTGGGACGACGCGGCGGAGGCGCTCAGCGATTTGCGGGCGAAGACCGTCGTGAGCCGCGCCGGGTAGGCCGGGCCCGGCTAGGGCGTGACGCCGCCCGTGCTCTGCCCGGCGCTGGACCCCGCCGGGCGGAGCGCGTTGATCTGAGGCTGCTGGAAGAGCAGCCGCATCGCGTCATCCGACGCGAAGAAGAAGAACGCCCCGACGCCCTGCTTCATAGCCGGGCCGACGCAGGAGGCGGCCTGCGCGGCCGAGGTGCTCAGAATCGCCTGGCTGGCCGTGACGTCCGGGGTGTCCGTGAAGGAGATCTCCATCGCCAGGTTGCTCAGGATCGGCTTGGCCTTCTTCTTCAGGGGCAGCCGGATCGTCTTCTTCCGCTTCTTCTTCTCGCCGGGCACCTTGATCTTCTTGGTGATGAACTTGAACGTGTACTGGAGGCGCAGGTTCTTGGCCCGCGCTCCGAAGCCGGAGGTGCCGCCGTCCGCACAGGCGTCCTGCGTCTGCACACTCTGCGGGCCGAGCTTGCGAAAACCGAGCCGGGCGTTCTTCTTGTTCAGGTCCTGGGCGATCTGCCCGTAGTTCCAGCTGCCGAGATCCTGCGGAGCGAGGCCGGTGCGCTTGCCGGCGCCGACGGGGTTGCCGGCAGCCGCTGCGGCGAGGCCGAAGTCCAAGCCCTTGATGCGCGGGAAGGCCTGATCGAACTTGTTTGTCCACGGGGGGCGAGTCGGGTCGGTTGCCCGCGCGCCGTTCCAGTCGCTCTGCTCGAAGTCGGTGAGGACGGCGAAGACGTTCGGATCGTCGAGCGAGGTGAGGGCGAACCCGGGTTGGGCCGGGTCATAGCCCAACCCATTCAGCGAGATGATCCGGTTGCACGGAAACACGTTGTGCAGCTGGGACGAGAGGTTCGCCGCCTCGGTCGGCGTCATCGGGTCGAACTGGCCGCTGCCACCGAAGCGGGTGTTGAGCACGAAGATGTCCTGCGGCCGGACCCGTCCCCCCATCCCGCCGGCGGGCTTCGTGTAGGTGTCGACGTTGCCCTGGGTGTTGATGCGGATCAGCATCGTGAACCGGGTGGCAGCCGGCCCGTCCGGGCTCAGGCCGAGGGGAAGGGCAGGACAGGTCACCTGCGCCTGGGCGGCCGGCGGTGCAGCCGAGCGCCCCGCGGTCAGGACGGCCGCCAACAGCAGGGCGGCGAGCGCGACGAACAACGCCTGGACGGCGCGCGTGCGGGTTCTCCCTTGGATGTGCGTGGCGACTCCTGCCATAGGACGGACGATTCGCGGAAGCTAGCCTCGGTCCCCCCACCAACACGCGAGGTCACTTGCAGTCGCGGCTCGAGCAGCCGGTCAGCGCGCGAGGTGGAGGTTCGCCATTGTGCCGAATGCCTCTATCCCGGCACGCAGGTCGGCCTCCGGCGTGTCCTCCTCCCGTGCGTGGCTGATGCCGCGCATCGAGGAGGTGAAGACCATCGCGCTGGGAACGCGCCGTGCCATCTCGGCGGCGTCGTGGAGGGCTCCGCTCGCCAGCTGGAAGGGCTCGCCGGTCACCTGCTCGCAGGCGCGGCGGGCGAGGGCCACCAGGTCCGGATCGAAGGAGGTCGGGGCGATCCTCCAGATGGGCTCCTCGCTGCGCTCGCAGCCGCGCTCGCCGGCGCATTCGTCCGCGGCTCGGCGCGCCCGATCGAGCATCTCCGCGAGGCGCTCGGGATCGGCGTGGCGAAGGTCGACCATGATCGAGGCCCGACCCGGAACGGCCGTCGGGATCCCGGGCTCGAAGTCGATGTCTCCCACGGTCCCCACACCGGAGGCATCTCTGGCGATCGCCTCGATCCGGAGTGCCGACCCGGCTGCGGCGAGGCCGGCGTCGTGGCGGGCCTCCATCGGGGTCGTTCCCGCATGAGCTGCCTGACCGCTGAAGGTGAAGCGAACGCGCTCCACGCCGACGCAACCGGTGACGGCCGCGGCGCGGATCCCCCCCGACTCCATCACCGGTCCCTGTTCGATGTGGAGCTCCAGGTAGGAGCCGACTCGCTCCAGCCTTGATTCCGCCTCGAGCACCCGGCCCAGCTCGACGCCGTTCTCGGCCAGCACGCCCTGAGCCCCGAGGCCGTCGGCATCGCGAGCGTCGGCCAGCTCAGAGGGATCAAGTGTTCCGGCGGCGGCTGAGCTTCCGAACAGGCTGCGGCCGAAGCGCGCGCCCTCCTCATCCGCCCAGTCGACGAGTGCGAGCGTTCGCGGCGGCACCTCGCCGGCGTCCACCCAGGCGCGCAGCACCCCGAGCGCGGCCATCACCCCGAGGGCGCCGTCGAGCCACCCCCCGTTCGGAACGGAGTCCAGGTGCGACCCCAGGGCGAGCGCCGGTTCGTTCTCGCCGGTGACATATGCCCAGTTGTTCCCGGCCTCGTCGGTCTCCGGCGCGATGCCGAGCTCGTCGAGCAGCTCGGCCAGGTATGCCCTCGCCTCACGCCATTTCGGCGTCCAGCAGACGCGCTGAGCGCCGTCCTCGTCGCCGGTGCGGCGCGCGAGCTCGCGGAGATCATCGAGCACTCGGCCGGCGTCGACGAGCGGCCCGGTGCGGGGGTCGACGGCCGGCGCCGGTTCCTCGCTCATCCCAACCGCTCTCGCCGGAGTGCCTGTCCGAGGCAGTGCGGGCCGCCGCCGCCGAGCGTGAACATGGAGAGATCGATCTCGATCAGGGCCAGACCGCGAGCCCGGAGTTGCCCGTTCAGCTCAACCGCCCCCACCGACGAGATCACCCGCTCGGCTCCGAGCGAGACCGCGTTGACGCCGAGCGTGAACGCCTGCTCGGCGCTCACGTCGATCAGATCGAATCCCTTGCTCCGCAGCCACTCGACGACCCCTGCGGGGAGAACCTCGCTGCAGACCGCCGCCAGCTTCTCGGCGAGTACCGCGACGAGGACATCGATATGGACGTATCGCTCGGGGAACGGCTGGACCCGCGCCTCCCAACCGTCCTCTCTGAACCAGGCGGCGAGCTGCTCGGCTGCCGCCTCCTGTGTGCGGCCCTCGCCGCAGCCGATCAGGACCGCTCCGGGCTCGATGATCATCACGTCGCCGCCCTCTAGGGATCCGGCGGTGATCATCCCCCGGATCGGGATCCCGGCTCGCTCGTGGAAGCGGATCGCTGGCGCGTACTCGCCTCGGCGCCAGGGCTGAGCCAGCTGCGTTATGACCGTTCCGTTCGGACCCATTGCGCTCGAGTCGCGCGTGAATACCTGGTACGGAAGCGACGGGTCAGGGTCCAGGAAGTGGCACTTGGCCCCAGCATCCTCGTAGGCGGAGACGAGCGCCGCATGCTGCGACGCGGCCAGCTTCGGGTCGAAGCGGTGTCCGGCCTCCAGGGTTGCGCGGGTGATCGCGCTCGTCTCCCGCCAGCGGAAATTCTCCGGCCGGCAAAGCAGGACGTCCTGGAGCGACCCGTACTCGGAGTCGGCGCCCCATGACCGTGGATCGGGTTGCGCAGTCACCTTCTCACGACTCCTGCACCACCCTGATCGTCCGCAGGCTGCGGTCGCTCGCGCCGCGCACCAGGCCGCCATGTGCAAGGGAGTCCGCGATGTAGGCGAGCGTGGGGGCGGTGAGCCGCTCTCCCGGAAGAACGTTCGGGACGCCGGGCGGATATGCCGCGAGGGACTCGGCGGCGATCCGTCCCTCCGCCTGCTCGAAGGGCACGACGTCCTGCGGTCCCAGATACGCATCGCGTGGCGAGAGCTCGAGCGGCCCCCACGGGGGCGGCTCGGCGAACGCTCGACGCTTCTCCAGGTCCGCCGGCCCGATCTCCGCGGCCGCGTGGATCAGGCCCTGCACCAGCCGGTCCGCGGACGCCTCGGCATCCTCGGGCAGTCCGAACACGGCGACGATCACGTTCTCGGAGAAGAGCTCCAGCACGACGTCGTCCCGATCGCGCATCAGCTGGGCGATCCGATGCCCGGTCGCTCCCGTCCCCCGCACATCGATCGCGAGGCGGAGAGGGTCCCAGGCAGCGACGCTGGTTCGGCCCGCGAGGCGCTCGTCCAGCACGTCCAGTCCCGGGATCTGGCGGATTCGCTCCCGGGTCGCTTCCAGGGTCATCAGCGTGGTGTCGAGGAACTCGTGACCGCGGGTGACGGCGAACCTGCGCGCGGCATCGAGGGATGCGGTCAGCAGCGCGTTGGGACTCGTGGATTCGACCAGTGTCACCGACCGGTCGATCAGATCCTGATCGACCCGCCCCCCAGCACCGAGATGAAGGATCGCCGACTGGGTGAAGCTGCCGACGATCTTGTGCGTGCTGGACAGCACCAGGTCGGCTCCCTCCCTGAGTGCGCCGGCGGGGAGCGACTCGTGGAAGTAGAGGTGCGCGCCCCAGGCCTCATCGACAACCAGGGGCACGCCGTGCGAGTGGGCGACCTCGGCGAGGTCGGAGATCCGCGCCACCGCCCCGAAGTAGGTGGGGGAGACCAGCATCGCCGCGACGGCGTCCGGCTCGGCCGACAGCGCCTGGTCGAGGTCTTCCGGAAGGACGCAGTGCGCGATCCCCAGCTCGGGATCGATCTGGGGCTGGACGAAGGCCGGCGTCAGCCCCGACAGGACGAGCCCGTCGATGATCGATCCGTGGACGTTGCGCTGGACCACCACCCGGCCCCGGTCGGGGGGCCCGGTCCTGAGGCGACCCGAGGCGTGGGCCAGGGTCATGCAGATCGCGTAATTTCCGCCTGACGCGCCGTTCAGGAGGAACCAGCTCCGCTCGGCGCCCCACGCCTCCGCCGCGAGCCGCTGGGCGCGCTGGAAGGGCGTCGGTTCGGGGGGCGCGACGTCGATCCCCTCGATCCCGGCCGGCACATCGTGCTCCACGGCGGCTCCGCCGAGGGCGGCGATCAGCGCTGGATCGGCGGCGCCCCCCTTGTGCCCGGGAATGTGCAGCCGCCCCGGCTGCCGGTTGACGTAGGCGACGACAGCGTCGAGGTAGGGAGTCTCGTTCTGATCGGCCACCTGGCCGAGTGTATGTGCGCGCGAAGCGCCCCTAGCTGTCTAGGCGCCGTGGGGCGGTTCACCGCCCGCGTAGCGCGAGTAGGGGTACCACCACTCCTTCTGGGACACCTCGCTCTCGATGTGCACGTGCTTGGTCTCCTGAAACGCCTCGAGGCCCTCCCGCCCGAGCTCCCGTCCCAGTCCCGACTGCTTGAAGCCTCCGAACGGACCCGCGTCGTTGTCGGTGAGGGGGTCGTTGAACCAGACCGTCCCCGCCTTCACCTCCCGCATGCAGCGGAGGATGGTCCTGAAGTCCTGCGTGTAGACGTTGGCCCCGAGCCCGTAGGGCGTCGAGTTGGCGAGCTCGATCGCTTCGTCGAGGCTCTTCACGGGGACGATCGGGGCTACCGGGCCGAACGTCTCCTCTCGCAGCAGGTCGGTCTCCGCGGGAGCCCCGGTGACGACGGCCGGCGCGAAGAAGTGGCCCCGGTCCCTCCCGGCCGAGCCACCTCCGACCACCACCTCCGCGCCGGACTCGACGGCCGCCTCGACCTGCTCGACGACCTTCCGGCGCTGCGTCGCGGAGACCATCGGGCCGATGTCGGTGACCTGCTCCATCGGGTCCCCGATCACGAGGCTCTCGGTGTAGTCGACGAAGGCGCTGACGTACTCGTCGTAGACGTCGTCCATCACGTAGAAGCGCTCTGCCGACGTGCAGACCTGGCCGGAGTTGAGAAACGCCGCCCAGGCCCCGCCCTTCGCGGCGACGTCGATTCGCTCGGCCACGTCCGAACAGACGATGAACGGGTCCTTGCCGCCCATCTCCAGGTTGATCCGCGCAACGCGGTCGATGCAGGCGCGCGCCACCTTCTTGCCGGTCTCAACCGACCCGGTGAAGGCGATGCCATCCACGCCGTCGTCGGATGCGATCGCGGCACCGACGTCCCCAGCGCCCGCGAGCAGGTTGACGGCACCGGCGGGCAGGTGATCGAGGCACCCCGCCAGCATCAGCGTCGACAGCGGGGTGAGCTCGGACGGCTTGCAGACGACGGCGTTTCCTGCCGCCAGCGCCGGAGCCAGCTTCCAGCCGAGCAGCAGGAGCGGGTAGTTCCACGGGACGATGCAGCCGATCACGCCGAGCGGCTCCTTCAGGACCAGCGAGAGCTGACTGGACTCGATCGGGGGAATGACACGCCCAGCCGAGTCCCGGCCGATTTCGGCGTAGTAGTCGAAGCACGCCGCCGTCCAGCCCACCTCGTCGGAGTTCTCGACCAGCGGCTTGCCGCCCTCGAGGGTCATGACCTCGGCCAGTTGGTCGGTGCGGTCCCGCAGCCTCGTCGCGACCTCGTGAAGAAGCTCGCCCCGGTCGACCGCCGGCGTCCGGGCCCATTCCCGCGACGTTTCCCGCGCTCGCGAGATCGCGGCATCGATCTGCTCCGGGCCCGGTGTCGGAACGGACGCAAGCGTCTCCTCGGTGAACGGGTTCTCGACGTCCAGAAGCGAACCGGTTCCCTGCACCTGTTCTCCGGCGATCAGGAGGCGTGTCTCGAAGTCACGCACTCCCCGATCGTATTCGGCGGCTCGACGATCGAGTCAGCGGGCGGGCAATCCGTTTTAGGGATGGCGGGGTAGGACGGTCAGGGGGAGAAGGAAACCGACCGCCCTATCCGCCCGCCTGCGCCGAGGCTAAAAAACCCGGCGGAGGCGAGGCATGCTGCTTAAAGTGGGCGGGCGCCGGAGTAGGGGGTCTCCGAACGCCCGCCCGCTGCCTCGACTCGTCTACCACTGTACCCAGCTATGCATACAGGTAAACGGCTGGGTCATCAATTTTTCGCAACTAGCGGGGTTCTCATGACCAATTAGCGCGTTTCTCGGGCGACGGCTCGTTGCAATTGACTCTTGTTCATGCGCGATCGGCCCGCGACGCCGAGGCGCTTCGCCCGGTTGTAGAGCTGCTCCTTCGTCTGGCCCTTCGGCCGGTTCGTGCCCGAGCGCTGGCCGCCTCGGCGCTGAGGCGAGGAGCCGCGGGTCGAGCTGCGCGAACGCGTGCGGGACTCACCGGAACGGGCCCGGTTCTTGTTCACGGTGCGGGCGGCCATCTCCTTCGCACGGGAAGTGGACGCTCCCCGCTTGCGGGCGCTGCTCTTGACCTTCTCGTACTGCCTGGCATGCTTCGTGCCCTTCTTGACGCCACGCGGTGGCATGTGCATCACTCCTTCCGAGGGATACGCCCGTTGCGTTACCCACCGGTCAGCAGCTGAAACCGAAGCCCTCTAGGCACCCGGCACCATGCACAAGTTTGGGCCCCCGGGTGCGTCGGGTAGCTATTTTTGGACGACTCAGCTTCGTCTCAGCTCAGCAGATGAGAGCGAACTCGGACCGTGAGGGCGACTCAGGAGATGAGGGCGAATTCTTCGGCGAAAGCCTCGCAGGGAGCCGAGAGTGATGAATGACGTTGCTGCAGCAGAGATCCAGATGACCCCAACTCCTTCACCAGGACCGCGGGAGCAGCTGACTCCTGAGCGAAAGCTGCTCGAGCGCTACGCCCAGGACCGCTCGCCCATCGTGCGCGAGGAGCTCGTCGATCGCTTCATGCCGCTCGCCCGTCGTCTGGCGGCCCGTTACGCCGGCGGCGCCGAGCCGTTCGACGACCTGGTCCAGGTCGCGAGCGTCGGCCTCGTCAAGGCGATCGATCGCTTCGATCCCGTTCGTGGCACCGCATTCTCGACCTTTGCCGTACCGACGATCCTCGGCGAGCTCAAGCGCCACTTCCGCGACCGAGGCTGGTCGGTCCACGTTCCGCGAGACGTGCAGGAGCGGATCCTGAAGGTGGAAAAGGCCGTCGCGGAGCTGCCCGCGAAGCTGGGTCACACACCGACGGTCCAGGAGATCGGCCAGCGCATCGAGGCCACCGACGAAGAGGTGCTGGAGGCGATGCACGCCGCGCAGGGCCACCATGCCGTTTCGCTCGATGCCACTTCCTCGATGAGCGACGGCGACGAGCCGGGGCCGCTCAAGGACCGGATCGGCGCGGAGGATCTGTCATTCGACACGGTCGAGTACGGCGAGGCGATCGGGCCGGTGCTCGAGCAGATTTCCGAGCGCGACCGAACGGTGCTGCACCTTCGCTTCGTCGAGGACATGACCCAGAGCGAGATCGCCGAACGGGTCGGCGTCTCCCAGATGCACGTCTCGAGGATCCTGCGGGCGACGATCGAGCGCCTCCGCAAGCAGATTCCGGAAGAGGACTGAGAGCTAGCGGTCGACCTCGAAGGCGAGGAACTCGGCCGAGTCGCCTTCCGGAGTGGTCCCCTGCACGATCTCCATCTTCTTCGCGAGGGAGCGGAGGGATCCAGCACCAGGAACATCCATCTCGGAGAGAAGCCGCTCTCCGGCGCCCTGCACGAGCGGTCCGACTCGCACGTCCAGGGTGCCGTCGTCCTCGTTGATCGAGATTCCGAGCTGGCCGTCGAAGAACTCGCCCTCGCCGGAGGTCGAGACGGCGTCCCCCAGCAGGACGGTGTCCGCTAGGCGGTCGACCGAGAACTCAGCGCGGGCGGCGAGAGCGCCGATCACACGCGCGAGCACCGGGCGAACCATCGCGCCGGGCGTGATCGCCATGGCGAGGTCCTCACCGACGGACTCCGGGCCGCCGCCGTTGTTCGAGAAGTCGGGTGGGGCGTAGCCGAAGCGGATCGTGGTCGTGCTGCCATGGCCGGCCGCGCCGCTGATCTCGAAGCTGTCCGACAGCGCCGCGATCAGCGGTAGTCCCAGCCCGAGCGTCGCCTCGTCGCTCGCTCTCGGCTGGAAGCCTCGGCCGTGGTCCGCGATCTTCACCTCGAGCTCGTCCTCACCCGGGAAGGCCATCACCTCCATCGGGCCCTGGTCGTCCTCGTCGTAGGCGTGGAGGACGACGTTGTTGCACGCCTCGGTGACCACCGTCTTCAGATCGGCGACCCTGGCGCTCGAGAGCTCGAGCGCCTCGCCCAGACCGGCCAGCGCCTGCCGCACCACCATCACGTTCTCGGCTGTGGCTGGAAGGACGAGACGAAGTTCCCGATCGGCGGTCAAGAGGGGTTCCTCGAGTTGACGGAGAGCGCCGAAACCGCATCCTGCTTGTCCGCGTGAACGGGCAGCTCGGCGCGAAGTCCAGTGACGTCGAGCACTCGCCCGACCCCATCGGCGCTGTTCGCGTGTACCACCGCGAAGCCGATTCCCGCATCGGCTGCGCGCCGCTTCCCGTCCAGGATCGCTCCGAGGATCGATGAGTCGATGAAGGTCGCCGAAGAGAGGTCGACGATGATCCCGTCGCCGTCGCCCAACAGATCCTCGAGCTGCCGCCGAAGGGCCGGCGCCGTGCTGAGATCGTGCTCGCCGGTGATGGTCAGCACTGAAAGTCCTTCATCCGTTCTCGCGGTCGCGAGCTCCCCCGTCCGCACATGGCCGAAACTACCGCGTTCCACGGCGGCTCAAACCTCCTGCTCAGGACGCACTGAGGCCATTCGCTCGGCGCGCCGCTGCTGCCAGAGCACGAAGATGATGCAGGCGACGGTTGCCACGAACAGCATCGTCGCGAGAACGTTGACCTGCACCGGTATGCCCCGCAGATGTGCCCCGAAGACGTAGATCGGGAACGTCTCGGTCGTGCCCTTGTTGAAGTCGGAGACGATGAAGTCGTCGATCGAGAGCGCGAATGCCAGCAGCGCCGCAGCCACGATCCCGGGGGCCAGCAGCGGCATCGTGACGTACCTGAAGGTCTGTAAGGGGGTTGCCCCGAGGTCGGCGGCGGCGTCCTCGACGCTTCGGTCGAAGCCGATCAGGCGCGAGCGAACCACCACCACGACGAAGCTGATCGTGAACATGACGTGCGCAATCAGCAGGGTCGTGAAGCCGAGGACAACTCCGTAGATCAGGAAAAGGGAGAGCAGAGACGCCCCCATCACGACCTCGGGCGTGGCCATGGGCAGGACCAGCAGCAGGTTCGAGGCTCGCCGGCCGAAGAACCGGTGGCGAACGAGGGCAATCGCCATCATTGTCCCGATCGCCGTTGAGATCGCCGTCGCCAGCGCGGCGAGCCTGAACGACGTCAGCAACGCATGGTTCAGATCGGGAACCGCGAAGGCGTGCTGCCAGTACTTGAGCGTGAACCCGTTGTTGATCGCGAAGGCGAGGTGGTTTCTGTTCTCGGAGGCGTCCGCGAACGAGAAGACGGCGATCACTCCGATCGGGACCAGCATGTAGGCGACCGCGAAGCCGGCGTAGATGTGGAAGGCATGGTTCTTCAGCCACGTCCACGCCCGCGCCGGAGCGGCGAGCTGGGCGCGCGGTCTGACCGTCGCGGTCGCGGACTCCATCCGCTACTCCGCTTCCTCGTCTTCGCCCACGAACGCCTCGGTTCCGGCCATCCGGATGTAGATGAAGACGACGGTGAGAACCGCGGCCATCATCAGGAAGGAGAGCGCGGCCGCCTTCGGGTAGTTGCTCTCCTGAAGATACGTCGATTGGATCTTGTTGCCGATCATCGTGTTGTTCGCCCCTCCGAGAAACTCCGCGTTGATGTAGTCGCCGGACGCGGGGATGAACGTGAGCAGCACACCTGCGACCACGCCCGGCATCGTCAGCGGCAGGGTGACCCGGAGGAACGCCTGCCGCGCCGAGGCATAGAGGTCCTTGCCCGCCTCGATCAGGCTGGTGTCGATGCGTTCCAGGCTGGCGTAGATCGGCAGCACCATGAAGGGCAGGAAGTTGTAGGTGAGACCCGCGATCACGGCCCCCGAGGTTGCGAGCAGCCTTCCGTCCTGGGGAATGACATGCAGCGTCTTGAGGATGCTCACGATCGGGCTGTCGTCGGCCAGGATCGTCTCCCAGGCAACGGTCCGGATCAGGTAGGTCGTGAAGAAGGGCGCGATCACCGCGAACAGGAGCGGCAAGCGCCAGCGGGGGTTCACCTTGATCGCGATCGCGTACGCCAGCGGGTAGGCGATCAACAGGGCGATGATCGTCGCGCTCCCCGCGTAGAAGAAGGTGCGGACGATCTGCTCGCCGCGGCCCGCCAGCGCATCCGGGTAGTTGGAGAACTGCCAGCTGAAGGTGAACCCCTCCGGCGTGTTCGGGACGCCGGAGCGAAGCGACATCTCCGCCATGAAGTACATCGGGACGACGAAGAACAGGACCAGCCAGAGCACCCCCGGCGTCAGCAGCCCATAGGGCAGCAGGCGCCGGCGGAGACGCGAGGGTGCGCCGCCGCGCGCTATCCCTCGCGTTTGAGAGCGATCCGTATCGCCCATCGTCTCGCTCCTCCGCCGGCGCCGGCCTTCCTCTCCCCTTAGCCTGCGACCACCTCCTGGAAGGCCGCCTCGACGTCGGCGACGTCCTGCGGGCTTCCGGGCGGATCCGGGTCCCCGGAGCAGGGCGCGATCTCCTGCTCGGTCGGGAAGATCTTCGGGTCGCTCGCGACCTTCGGATCGGTCTTCTCGAGGATCGGCCGCACTCCGTTCACCGGCGTCACGTACTGGACGTAGTCGGTGATCTTCGCCGCGTTCTCCGGCGTGTAGGCGAAGTTCAGGAACGCGAGGGCCGCGGCCGTGTTCGGCGCACCGACGGGAATCACCGCCTGGTCGAAGAACAGGTCGCAGCCGTCCGTGGGCCTGCGCCACTCGGCGTTCTTGTTCGCGATCAGAGAGCCGTCTCCGGACCAGCCCAGTGCCGCGACGATGTTGCCCTGGGTCAGGTCCTCCGTGTACTCGTTACCGGTGAACTTGCGGATCTGGCCCGAGTCGCGCGCCTGGCGCAGCTTGTCGATCGCCGCGAGCCAGTCGTCCTTGGTCGCGTCGTCGGGATTGATTCCCATGCTCTGGAGGACCAGCGGCACGGTGTCGCGCATCTCCGTCAGCATCGTCACCTGGCCCTTGTACTTGGGGTCGAACAGGTCGGAGACGGACCTGATCTCGGGAGCCTTGGAGGTATCCACGAAGATGCCGGTCTGGCCGCCCTGCCACGGGACCGAGAACTTGCGGTCCGGGTCGGTCGATGACTGCTCGAGCTGCGGCAGGATGTTGTCGAAGACCGTCTTCAGGTCGTCGTGGTTCAGCTGCTGCAGGTAACCGAGGTCGTACATCCGCTTCGCCATCCAATCCGTGACGACGAAGAGGCTGCGGCCGCCCGAGTTGCCCTGGTCGAGCAGCGGCTTCAGCCTGTTGAAGAAGACCACGTTGTCGTTGACGTCCTCGTTGTAGTCAACGTTGACGCCGGACGCCTTCTCGAAGCTCGGGATCGTCCCGTTCGGGCCCGGGTCGACGTATCCGATCCAGTTCGAGATCGTCAGGTCGCCCTTGACCGGGCCCCCCTGGGCGGTCGGCGCGTTCTCGCTGGCGCCACCGCCCACGTTGTCGCCGCCGCCGCAGGCCGCGACGCCGATCGCCAGCGCCAGCGCGGCGGCCGCCGTCAGCGGCCATCTCAGTCTCTGTCTACTCACGATGCCTCATCCTCCTGTCTCGTTCATTCAAGTCAATTCCGCGTGGGGGCCTCGATCGCTTCGTCGCTCTCCTCGTGCGCGGACTCCCGGACAACGTGCATGTGCTCGGGCGCCCAGGAGACCTTCACCTTCGCGCCACCACCCGGAAGGCCCTGGCGCTCCTCCTCGCTCGCGTTTGGGACCAGGACCGTCATCCTCACCTCGTCCGGAAGGCGCACGATCAGCTGCGTGGACGTGCCCAGATAGAGCGAGCTCTCCACCAGGCCCTCGACGCTCGGGTGGCCGCGCCCCCCGGCGCCGATCTGGATCTTCTCGGGCCGGACGACGGCCTGGCAGTGGTCCCCCGCGGCGAACCCGTCGACGGCGGTGTGAACGGTGACCCCGTTGTCGAGCTTCACCTCGCCCTTGCTTCCGGTCGCGGTGACCTTGCCGGGCATCAGGTTCGAGACCCCGATGAAGCC
>Ga0066388_100001139_pt1 | contig 14463 bp, 6 predicted proteins | sample PanSoiMetaGPlot6_FD_64539 | JGI IMG/M metagenome (GOLD analysis project Ga0066388, IMG submission 64539) | Tropical forest soil microbial communities from Panama analyzed to predict greenhouse gas emissions - Panama Soil - Plot 6 (Hybrid Assembly) | ecosystem: Environmental > Terrestrial > Soil... | reverse complement strand
AGGCTGGGCTACTTCGATGGGGCCGGCTCCGGGGACGAGCCCTGGAGGGAAGGTGAATTCTTTGTTGGAAAGTTGTCCAGGACATTCCCTTTCTCCGAGGCATGGAACGATGCGAGTCGCGCCCCCTCATTCGACCATTCGAGAGAGAGCGATTCGGCCTACCTGGATGAGTATGAACACCAATTGACTGACTTCGAAGAGGATTACTTCGGAAGCACGGACGGAGCATTGCCTATTTGTCACATCGGATGTGCTCTGCGCCTGTGGCTCGTGGTTTCAGGTCCGGAAAGAGATCACATCTGGTGCGACTTCCGAGCTGACCAGCGAGGGTGGTTGCCTCAACAGGAATCCGGGAGAGACAGAGTAACATTCGCACAGTGGTATTGCACGTGGATAGATGAGGCACTGGCAAGATCGCGGTCAACATGATCAGCTTCTACGTGTTTCTACTACTGCGACTTGCCTATGTTGAACGACTCTGCTTGTAGGGACAGTGTCGGTGGAAGCTTCATGCAGGCGCCTGGTGCTCCGGCTTGCTCGAGAGCAGACGGGACAGCTCAGACAGACATGGCGGCGAACGTCCTGACAAGGGGGGTAAACGAGAATGGCATCATTCGCTAACGTCGACCAGTCTTTGGACCGCCCTGGAGAATCTCCGGCTGGCTCCCGTGCGCTCAATGAAAAGGAAGGGATGGCCCTTCAGGAAGGTGCCGCAAACAGTGCCTGCGAGAGACAAAGATTCTTGGTGAATAGCTTGGGCAAGAGCGTCTCGCCAAGCACAGAGGTTCTCAAGGACATGGTCGTCAGGTTCTTTGACGGTGGCAAGGACCGGGCTGAATGGCTTGAGTCGGCAGCTTGTGAAGATCCGCGGGTGGCCGGCGCCCACCTCAAGGAGCTTGCCCGGGATGCAATCACCAATCCGGCAGAGCTGGCAAGGTTTGAGGAAAACATGCAGAAGTTCGAGACGCGCGTCGCTGAGGGTCCGCTGCTAGCCGACGAAATTGCTGCGACCTACCGACAAGTCGGGCGCCTCTTTCAAGCGTCAGATAATCCGGCGCTCCCAGATGTCACCACCGCGGACAGAATACAACTGGCCAAGGAGATCATGGCGCAGGCTGCAACTCCTACCAACATCAATCAGGGATGCCACAATACTTGCAATGTCACTAGCGTTGAGACCCGTACTTACACCAGGAACCCGTCGGCTGCAGCACGGCTGGTTGCCGATATAGCCACGACCGGTGTTTATCGAACCGCTGGCGACCCGCAGGTCGAAGTACACGTTGATCCGTCGCGGATACCTGACCAGAGCTCCGATGAAAACGTCGACGAGGCACGCAGCCACGCCAGCCAGATCTTTCAGGTTACCGCCGTCAATGTTCACTACACCATTGAAAACAATTTCAGCGATCCGCCAGGCAAGATCGTTTACGAGCAAGTAGTGCCGGAAGCGGGTGCGACACCACCGGATGACGGCGAGCGCCTCTGGAATCGCTCCACGGACCCGCCGACGGAGATCGCACGCAATCCGAAACTTGACGACGATCACATTGTTCAGATCAGCAACCAGATCACGGGACAAAACGAAAGCGATGTTCTAATTGTGCACAAGGACAATTGCTGGGGCGAGGGGAAGCTAGTTACCAAGATTGATTCGGAGGCTAGCTTCAACGCGACACTTGAGCGATTGCGCCAGGAGGGTAAATTGCCAGTCATTGTTGGCGTTGGGTCCGGCAACGAGCCATTTCTAACCGATTCCGGCGGCGGCGCTGCCGGAGGGTCTGCTGGTCCGCACGTCGTTACGATTACCAGTTACCGTCCGGGTCCGCCCGCGCTGGTAGAGGTCGACAATCAGTGGGGCCCCAGCGCCGATCACCTGGGAAATCGGGCTCTCAGCATGCATGATCTCTACCTTGCCACTCGCGCGTCTAACGATCCCCGCACGATTGCCGATCTGCAAAAGGATGTGGAGTCCGCCAGAACGCGCAATGCACTGGATGCCTTCAAAGAGTTCGAGCTTTTGCGGCTGAAGCGCGTAGCCGAGATTGCCAAGCTCAAAGGGGCGAAATCAGAAGGGACCATGACTGAAGATGAGATTCTGGAAGCTAACCGCAAGTCCGCTGCTAAATTCGACGCAGGGCTTGCCAAGCAGATTGCGGCTGCAGCAAAGCGCTGGTCAAAGGGCGGAGAGCTCTACGAGGGCGAGCGCGAAAAGGCTGTGCAGAAGATGGATTCAATCTTGAAGGCTCTGCCGGCGGACGAGAGGTTCGCCACGCTAGGCGCGATCCGGGACTCCCACATGCTGTCATCCAATGAGTACGAGGACCGACTCGTGAGCGCTTTCATCGACACTCGCGAGCGCTGGGTTAAAGAGGACGCTAGGCCAGCTGAGCACCCGGAGCGACACGCCGCGTCCAAGCGTGCGCACGATGAGCGTGCGCGTGCGATGCCGAAGATGGACGAGCTCTTTAAGGACCTGCCGGCAGAGCAGAGAAAGGCTGTGGCCGCACGGGTGCTGCAGAAGAAATAGTCCCCATGGCCTGGCTGTGACTCGAACACAGATAAGCGGTGGCTATATGGTGGCACGGGTAAGACACATATCCTTGGGTGGTTGAGCGAACTCCCGTGCACCTCACGTGTTCGAGTCGATGTTCTACGTAGTCTCTCGTAATCAGGAAACCAGATCTCGGCTGATTGTCCGAATCGACGAGCAACCACAGAGCGCCATTGCCAGATCCAGCTCCCCGCGCAGAAGCTCCAGGACGCGCTTCACACCGTTCTCACCGTCGACTGCCAGGCCCCAAACCACCGGGCGCCCGATAAGCACCGCTTTCGCACCGAGAGCCAGAGCCTTGATTACGTCCGTGCCGCGGCGCACTCCCCCATCGACGAGCACATCCACCCGGCCGGCCACGGCCTCTACGATATCTGGAAGAACGGTGATTGTCGCAGGCGCTGTGTCTAGCTGCCTGCCCCCATGGTTGGAGACGATAATCCCGGCTACACCCTCTTGCACCGCTCGCACAGCATCGTCTGGTCGCACCACACCTTTGACCAGCACAGGCAGCCTGGTGATTGAGCGCAACCAGTCGAGATCCTTCCAGCTCAAGGAAGGATCGTGAAGCGATTTCGCGTAGGCGAACAACCCGGACTCGTCTACATCTTTGGGAAACTTGTCCAGGCGCGCCTCGGCCAGATTTTTGAGTGAGAGCCCTTCCGGTATCTGAAAGCGATTGCGCATATCGGCTTCCCGGCAGCCCAGCATGGGAGCGTCGACGGTCAGCACTATGGCTCGATAACCTGCCGCCTCAGCACGTTCAACCAGTGACCTGGTCACACCACGGTCTTTGTATACATAGAGCTGAAACCAGAGCGCACCGGTGGCGACCTTCATCACCTCCTCGATCGATGAAGTGGCTATCGTGCTCAAGATCATGATCGTTCCGGCTGCCCCAGCCGCTGCCGCCGTAGCCAGCTCACCGTCGCGGTGAGCCATCTTCTGTAAGGCAACCGGGGCAATCATGATCGGCATTGATATCTGCTCACCAAGCACGCTCGTCGACAGATCGCGATTGCTCACGTCGACAAGAACGCGATACTTGAGCATAATCCGCTCATAAGCCTCGTGGTTCTCGCGCAGGGTCAGCTCATCCCAGGCCCCGCTGGCGTAATAGGCGTAGGCCGTGGCAGGCAGCTTCTTCTGTGCCGCCGCTTCGAAGTCGAAGATATTGACAAGATCCATATGCGTTCCCGGCTGAGCTGCGGCCTAATACATTACTACTTGCGCTTGCCTGGATCGACATCTTCGTGAATGTGGAATCCTCCCTGTTTGATGCTGATAGCTACAGACTCGTGTTCGCCTGCACCGGGGGGCTGATAATCAAATTCCGTCTCCCCAAGGTCGTTTTCTCTCTTTTTGGCATCAGGCAACTTCCTTTCGTACCACTCAGTCACCTTTTCGGGAGAGTCACTGGTAGTCAAATCCCAGGACATGCCATCAACCGTAAAGTCATCTCCGCCGCTTTTGCTGCCCATGGAATCTGTCACCGTGGATGGCTCGTAAACGGGAATCTCAAAAACGGCACCCTCCAATTTGGTGCCGCCCGATCGGGAACCTCCCGACCCGGCGCATCCTCCGAGGACTAGCACTACTCCCAAGGCTGCCAACCTGGGCCTCAACTCTGCTTTCATGCCGCCGTTTCTCCTTCAAACAATGGTGCAGTATCAATGATTAAAGGGTATCAGCAAGGCCCGCAACTGAGGGGTGGAGCCGATTCTTGCTCGTCTAGCCCAAATATCGCGCCCCTATCCCATCCCATCCCATCAGATCGAATTATGACTTCTCTTGGATTAGTTTGTAATTTTTCTTACTGATGTGCTGCTAGTACAGGATGAGCTGACTGTACGACTTTGGGAGAGTCTTGGCTTCGAAAGTGTTGGACGTGTTCGGCACGCGTTTCTGCATCCAGGAATAGGGCTTGTGGACGCCCTTGTTGTGTTCCAACAGTGTCAATGACAGAATGGTGACTAGGATACATATCAGGAGGTTTTGATGGCTAAGCTGGCAATCGATCAGTCGACTCTTCACTTCGCAATTATTTCAAAAATTGTTGAGCAGGGCTTCGCACCAACAGTGGATGACTTGTGCTCCCAGTTTTCTGCGTCGCGTGATCGGGTGATCGATGGTTTGACTGCGCTGGCTCATAACCATGGCGTGGTGCTTCATCCGAAGACCTCTGAGATTTGGGTGATCCACCCGTTCTCGTTAGCACCAACAAACTTCTGTCTCGAAAGTTCAAGAGGAAAATGGTGGGCGAACTGTGCCTGGTGCTCGCTGGGAGCAGCTGCTCTGCTGCAAAGCAATGTATCCATTACTACTACACTTGGAGGAGAGGCACGACAGGTACAGCTACGTATCGTTAATGGAGAGCTGCTAGACAAAGAATTCCTCATTCATTTTCCTGTACCCATGAAGCGAAGTTGGGATAACGTAATTTTTACTTGCAGTGTAATGTGTCTGTTCGAGTCGATTGAATCAATAGACAGTTGGTGTTTACGACACAATATTGCAAAAGGTGATGTGCAGCCGGTCGAAAAAATTTGGCGATTTTCGCGCGCATGGTATGGGAACCACTTGAGTCCGAGTTGGACGAAGTGGACATCTTCAGAGGCCAGTGCTTTGTTCGAGCAATTTGAACTCACAGGCAGGATTTGGGATCTCGAACGTACTGACGGACGATTTTGAGGAAGCCTTGCTCCAGGAAAAAGGACAAATGAACTGCAGGCATTTCAATCATTTCGACAGGTCTGCGATCGTATCCGCACGCAGTGTCCAATAACTGGGCATCTTGCTTCCGTAAGGCTGCACCTGCTTATGGCTGTTTTCGGGGGTCATGCGGCCCAGGACGAAATACGGCTCGATCATTTCGCTGCGCTCCAGGTAGTAGCGCATCACCACCTTGTCCTTGTCGTAGACGGAAAACCGGTAGAACTTCAAGAGCGCCGGGTCCCCTTTATAGAACTCGACTGGCTCAAAGAACTGGAATCCGATGACCTTGGCCCCTTTTACATAGAAGGTATCCCGCACGAAAGCGTCGAACTTTTCCGGCGGAAAAATCTTGTTTCCCCAGAACTTGCGTAACTCTAGCAACTCAGTGACGATCTGATCTGCTTCATCATGGCGCTGTTCTGCGGACAGCCTGGCGAGCACTTCTCCCCATTCTGTGAAATGCTTGCTCGCCGCTTCAAGGAACTCTGGGGTCGGCTCGGTCACAAGTTCTTTCCAGCGGCGTTCCTTACGAATCTGTTCGATGACCTTAGTGACGTCGGGGTCGGCAGAAAATGCCTGCATCTGAGAGACGCAAACGGAGACAACAGTCAGGACGCTAAGCGCCGCGAGCCGAAGAGTAAGTAAAGTCATCATTTCATGCCTTTCTTAACGCCAGGTGCGGAGCTCACCGTAGTTGCGGAGTCTGTTGGTAAACGATCTCGAACGTCCACAAAAGCAGCCTGCCGTCGATCCAGAGGAGTCTACCGGTTGCTTGCCTCGACGCCACTTTGGCCAGGGAGACGATGGCAGATTGGCAAATGATGAGCTGAAGCGACAGGTAGCACATTGTCATCGCAACCGCGATGGAGCTGGTCCAAGTTTTGCTAAGCATTGCGGCTTACCTTACACGGTATAGTGAGATGCCGTCGAAATCTGATGACAACGACTGACATAAATAAATGCTTCGACACTCCTGGCCTACCCGATACGGACAATGCCTAAACTACTAGCCAATGCTAGCAGCGCGGGAGTCGCAGCGTTGCTGATGTCTCACCAGTAATTGGGCTTAGACGATCGATCGTGCTCAGTTGGCGGCGTATGCGGTCAAGGAAGGTTTCCGGATTTGCTGAAAGCTCTCACCGGTTCCGCGCGTGTGCAGGATTATCGCTGCGGTCTTAAGCAGATGACTGGACACCCGTCTCGCAGCGGGATGCTCGGTAGCGAGGAGCCGGCGCAATGGCAGCACGGACTGCATTGCGGTCGGCACCGAGAACTCCGAGCGGAACACCTGCAAGCCAGAGCCCAAACGGCTAGCCGTCAGCTTGCGATGAGCGACACATTGAGCCGGATTCGCGTCTGCGAAGCTCCTTTCTGATGTCACAGTTGCGTGGATTCCAGGGCTGAGGATCATAGTTTGTCCCGCCAGCGTAATCCTCACTGACCCGTGCTTCGCGTCGTCAAGGTCGAATACGGAAAGAGCGGTGCTAGACAAAATCAAGAGCACGACCGAGTTCGCCCCAACCTTGACCTGTCCATATGGTGTGGAAACGAAAGTGTCCTCGGCTGGAACGATCACAGCAGACCCCATCTTCAATCTAAGCGCTTTGCCCGGAACTACACGGCGACCGACCCAACCAGTCAACACTGGCTGGCCCGTGCTCAGGGAATGGTTAAGGAGCTGAGGCTGGGCAAGCGTACCCGGATCATCCCGCTCGAGCAAAGCCTTCTGACCCTGAGCCACGCCGAATGGAAAGTCCGTTACCAGCTCTCCGGGGACCTCTCCCGTCACAAGCTCTGTCTCGGTGCGCCAGGCACGGGGGGAACCTTCGGCCCCAACCGGCAGGCCGGGAGCAAGTGCTGCATTCTGATGCTGGGCAAGGCCGGCATTGAGACCAGCCGAGGCTGCATACAGAGCCGAGTCCTGGCGCATGCCCGGAGTGGAGGGCGCGCTGATTGCGCTACTGGCTGCGCTATCGGCGGACGCTGGCGTGTTGAGCCTGGTGAGCACCCCTGAGCTATTACCGGAGAGAGTCTTCACGGGCGCAACATACCCATCCGCCAGATGGATCATCGGCACACCAGCTACCGGTGGGTCGGCTGTGATGGTCACGCCACTGCCCAGTGTGATGTGAGAATTGACGTTACTGCCGCTGCTGAAGACCACATCCTTCCCGAGAGCATTGATCTGTGCCGGAGTTCCCGACGTTGGTCCAATGATGCCATTGGTTCCAAAGAATATGTGTCCTGGTGGCACCGTTGCGGTGTTGACCAGTCCCGAAGCTGTGCCTGCGACTTGCGGGAAGGGAGTCGTTCCGATGCCAATCTGCACCGAACCGCCGTTCGGTCCGCCCGTTTGAATTGTCGAATTCGTGGCGATGATGATGCTGCCTTTGCTGTTCTTGTCGTTGAGCAAAATGCTCCCGTTGGCAGCGCTAATGCCGGCGCTGGCAGCAGTCTGCAGAAGGGTGCCGGAAGTTGCCACGCTGATGCTGCCGTTTGTCGAGCTCGTCGTCGTGATGTTCCCGACCGTCAGAGACCCGGCGGCATTCAGGGTGAACGTTCCGCCCGCTGAAGAGCTGGCCAGGGTTGTGGTTGCCTTGCTGGTGTCGTCGATGTTAACTACGCCCGTGCCATTCGTATTGGCGGATAGAAGCGGAGTTATCACTTTGACGGCGGTGGTGGCAGTGTTACCGGTGCCGATGTTGCCTGTCCCGCTATTGAGGGTGACACTTTGTTTGGCGGCGAGCACGGTCTTGCTACCAGTCGTCGTTATGTCGCCTGATCCTCCTGCATTCAGCGCAACCGCTGTCGTCTTCTTCGAGTTGCCCACGCTGGCGTTGATGTTGATATTGCCATTACCGGACGCTGCCGTCGACAGAGAAATGGAGGTAGCCGACGCGATGGACGCAGATATTGTCAGGTCACCACCCGTCGACAGAATAAAGTCCTTCTTCGATTTCGAGCCCGCAATCGTTAGCGGTGCGGTGTTGGAGTTGTCTATGTTCACAACACCTGCGGTGCTCGGTGTGATACTGGCTGCAGATACTCGCAACGCAACCGGACTTGTCCCTATTTGTCCGATACTTCCGGTGGAGGTCAATAGCAGCACCTCGCTGGCTGTTATTCTGTCTGTCCCGCTAGCGAACTGCGTGACGATCGACCCGCTACCTGTGGCTGTCAAGCTCACCACGCCATTGGGGAGCAAAGCTGTGATGTTGCCACCGACAGTAATACCAACGCTTCCTGCCGATGATTTCAACGTGACATTGCCGGCTTCGATATCACCGGCGGTCGTTATGCTGCCGGGACTGGTGAGCGTGAACCCGCTTGTCGGGCCTGCCTGTGACGCGTTCAAGGTGAGGGCATTTCTGTTATTGTTGATGACCACCGTTCCTGCAGCCACCGCCCTCAATACACTTGCATTCGTCCGGTACCCCGCTGTGTCGCCGATACTTCCGGTCTGCGCCGTCAGAGAAACTTCCTGAGCAGTCGTCTGCGCAGGGACCTTATTGCTGTTGATTTGGATCAAGCTTCCTTGAGCATTTAGCGTAATCGAGCTAGTGGTGGAGCTTCCCAGGCTCGACTGATTGTTGACTATGTCCCCTGCATGCGCACCGAAGTTGAGAGTGTCCACCTTCGTTAGCGACTTCAAAATTGTTATGCCGCCACCCAAATTGGTGACGGTGATGGCACCGTCTGTAGATCCTCCTTCCACCGTCAGGGTTCCATCCACCCCGTTCGAACCCGCCGTTGCGCCAATCGTGAAAGGAACGCTGGTGTTCGACTGAAGCGTGAGCGTTCCTCCCGATCCACTGCCATTACCGGCAGCGCTCAAATTCGAATTGATAACCAGCGCGCTGTTGGCGGTAACGTTTCCCGCCAACAAGCTGATGTTGGCTCCGTTGCCGTTGCTCCCCAGGGGACCGGCCTGGAGATTGCCGGGATTGACAGTCAAGGCCCCACCGGTGGAGATGGAGACCTGTCCGCCATTTCCTCCCGCTGTGCCGCTGCTGGCACTGAGGTTCAGGTTGTTGCCCGCCCCACCGATGGTGAGCGCGGTGGTATTCGTTGTAACGTAGTTGAGCGTGCCCCCACTACCGGAGCCGCTGCCGTTGGCGCTCAACGTTAACGGTTGAGTACCACTGTTTTGATAGGTGATGTTCGGTGCCGTTAGGCTCAAACTGCCGCCGTTGCCAGTACCCACGCCATTAGCAGTTAGAGTGCTGGAGTTAATGTGCAGGGTGCCGAGCCCGCTGGTACCGGCAGTCAGGCTGACATTGGCTCCATCGCCGTTGTTGCCTTGCGGGCCGACGTTGAGCTGAGCCGTATTGAGTGTGAGATCGCCGCCTGTCGATATGAAGGCTGCACCGCCGTTACCGGCAGGTGAGCTTACCGAGCCACCGGTGGCGTTGATTTGCAAGTTGCCGGCGCCAGAGCCGATGACAAGGGCATCGGTGCTTGAGGTAATGTACCTGATGGAGCCGCCATTGCCTGTGCCAGTTGCATTTGCGCTGAGGGTCAGGGCTGATGAGCCACTGCCTGCGTAAGTAATTACGCCTGCGTTAATCGAGATTGAGCCGCCATTGCCGGCCAGATCGGTTACCACGCTCACAGCATTGCTGGCTAGCGTGACCTCTCCGTCCAGTGCCAGAAACTCAATGGAGTTGGCAAGCGACGAGTTCAGTGCCACATTGATGTTGCCGTCGAGAGAAAAGACGATAACGTGGGGAGCGCTGATCTGGGCGCCGCCGCCGGTTGTAGTGTTCGTGCCGCCAGGATTTTCGGCAACGAGCTTATATATGTTGCCGGCAGAATTGGTGATTAGCCCTGAATCTACCAGGGTGATGTCCGAGGTTGCTGAATCGAACAAGAAGACACTGCCGCTGCCACCGGCGCTGGCTGTCAGGGTAGTGGCGTTGATATTGATCGGCTTAATGAGTGAGCCGATGTCACCACCGGTAGTGGTGAGCACGAGGACTGGCGAGTTGAGGAATGCCGAGCTGTCGGCCTGCACAATGCCGCCTGTACCGGCGGCAATTGTTAAAGTGCTGGCGTTGATGCTGGCTGACTCACCGAGGCTGACGGCACCCAAGCTGCCGCTGGTCAGGATGACGGAGCCGCCCGTGAGGGCCGCTAGCTCTTGCACGCTAATCGAGCCGGTGTTCCCCGTTTGCAGGGATATGCTGGCAGCGCCGGCGTTTATGCTGTTGACGACAATATTGCCGTTGAACGTCGTCGGTGTCGGTTGAATGGAGCCGCCGGTGAAATTGCCGTTCTGGTCGAGAATTGTGCCGATGATCTGCGGTGTGGCCGCCGACACGGTGACTGCACCGGATGTGTTGGCTGTGGTGTCGATATTGCCAAGCGTCGCCCCTCCCTGCGCAATGACGGTAACGCTGCCGCCGGTGCCTGTTGATGCATCAGCGGTTGCAGTGATCGCTCCCAGAGACACTGATCCGTTATTCGAAACACCAGCATGGGCAGCGACAAGGATGTTTCCTGCCGACGCGCCGGACACCAATGAATCAGTGTGGATGGTCACATTACCCATGATTACCGAGCCACCAGAGGTGGACGGGGTGCTCGTGAGCGTGTAGACTGCCCCGGTCGGCGGCGGCCCGACCTGACCGCCTGTGGCAGGTGTGAAATTGAAGCCGGCCACGATGTTGAGCGAGCCGCCGACGCCGCCATTGATTCCGGAACTCGAATTTGACAGGTCAATCGTAATCGGGTTCTGAGCCAGCACATTACCGGATGCAATAATCGCCAGAGACTTGCCCTCAAAGGTCAAGTTGCTGTTAAGCAATACGTCACCCTGCGAATTCGCGATCGTTCCTGCGCCGGTGGGGCTCGTGAAGATCAGCGGGTTGCCAATCAAAGTGCCGAACAAGTTCAACTGGTTGGAGTTGACGAATACGGTATTGAACCCCTGGACTGTGACGCCTGTATTGACAGTAACCGTTTGCCCTAGACCGTCGACCGCAATGAGGTTGGTATTGCCAATGAAATTCTGGTTGCCTGTGAAAATGATGTCGTTAGTACTGGCAGGGCTGCTTCCGAGGGCTATGAGAGTGATGGATGGGCTGCCGCCACCGGTGACCTGTATGGCACCAGGCGTAGGACCACCGGCGTTGCCGACCAGCAGGTCCTGATCAACAGCGCTGGTTATGATGATCGTTCCGTTGGTCGCGTTAGCTACGAGCGTGCCACCATTTCTTACCGTAAGTGGGCTGCCAGCGTCTCCGTTGATTGCCAGAGATCCAGCCGTGAAGATCGTTCCCTGCGGATTTGTCAAGGTCTTGGTGTTGAAGGCTGCTAAGCCTGCAAATGTGCTGTTTGCTGCAATGGAGATTGTGGTGGCGGTCAGGGTGAAGTTGTTTCCCGAGGATGCCCCCAGGAATATGGTACCAGTATTGGTATCTTTAACGTAAACGCTGCCTTGCGTGTTTGCCGTGAAGAAGCCGGCGTTAGTGACAATAAACTGTCCCGGGGCATTGGTGCCGATATCGCCGGAGAACGCCTGAAGCGCAAGGGTGTTAGCGGCGATGGTGGGACTGCCCTGGGCCGTGTCTTGGATGGTGCCTGTGCCGCTGACGCTGAGGAAGACGGTGGAGGCATTCGTGCTCACGCTGGCCAGACCATTGATGTCTCTAGCAAGTGTCATACTGCCGTTGTTGAGAGTGCTCAAAGTTATGAAGTTAGCCGACAGCCCGCCGCCTGTACCACCAACCACCAGATTTCCCAGCGCGGTTAACTGGAAGACATTGCCCGACGAGTTGTCGAGCGTCGTTGATGCACCGGAGGAGCGGAGGAAGACGTTGCCGGTCGTATTCGCCGTGACCGTGGCCGCATTCACGACGAGATTGGCGCTGCCGGTTCCCAGGTCACCGCTGCTCGAGGAAAGCACTACTTTCGAGCCGGAGGTGGCTAAAACGCCAGTGCTCTGAGTGACTGTACCGACGCCATCTGCGCTAATCGAGATGCCGGTGTGGGAGGACATTGCATCAGTTGCCGATATGTTCGCGCCGATGCCGATATTGCCATTGGTACCGCTGGCTGTCTGCAGAAAAACATTGAGGCCATTAACCGGACTATTGACGGTGAGATTTCCTTTTGCCTGGAGGTCAACAAAGTTTGAGCCCGTGATCGTCCCTCCGACGGTAATGCTGCCGCTTGTGCCGGTGTTCTGAAGAGTGATATCCGTGCCGCTTATCGTGCTGCTCGTAGCGATGTTGTTGTCGGAGTCGATGGTGACAGTGCTAGTGGCAGTGAGCTTATTGCTGACAGTGATGCTACCGCTGGAGCCGGCTGATGTCTGGAGCAAAATCGTCGATCCGTTGATTGTGTTGTTGACGTCTAAGCCGCCGGTTGCAGTAACCGAAACCGGACCGGCGCCGGTAATCTTGTTGTTCACATTGATGGCACCCTGGTTAGACAAGGTGATGATATTGCCGGAAACCTGACCGGCAATGTTCAGGGTGCTAGCGGTTCCGGAGAAAATTACCGAGCTGTTGGAAGAGCCTGCCGACAGTCCGTTGATCGTGACAGCGCTGGTGGCGCTATCGTTGATGAACACGCCACCGCCGACACTTGTATTCCCTGTGGTGGCAGTCAGAGAGCTGGCATTCGTCTGAACGGGCTGAAGGTTAGTGCCAATCGTGCCCGTGCCGGAGGTCAAGATAAGTGTAGTGGCAGATATCGTCGGCGTGCCCTGAATCGTGTCCGTGATCGAACCGCTGCCGTTGGCGTTAAAGGCGACGCTGGCAGAGTCACCGCCGGTCAGCCCGCCGATTGGCGCGCTAATCACGAAGCTTCCGTTACTGGTCGAGTTGAAAGTGATGTTGTTTGCGGCAAGCCCTTCGCTCAGGGTGAGCGTTCCGCCGGCAGCAGAATATGTCATCTGGAACGTATTGCCCGACGAGGCAGCCAGCTCGACGCTCGGAGCACTGGCGCTCAAAAACACATTGCCGATCGAATTAGCAGAGATTATAGGAGCGCTCGTCGTTATGCTGGCGCCGGGCAGCCCGATGCCACCGGAGCCTGCCGTCATGGACAGGCTTGCTGCCGAGATGCTGCTGCCGGGCACTGCCGTGATCCCACCGGAAGCCCCGGTCGTCAGGAAGACCAATGCGCCGGCTGCATTGAGGTTGCCCTGCAGAGCAATGTTGTTATTGAATGTCCCGACAACAGGGATGAATCCGCCTGATATCAGGGTACCGTTGCTGACCACTGTCGTGCCGGTCGTTTGCGAGTCAGCCGCACTGATGTTGACAGTGCCAGGAGTGGTCCCTGCGGTCGTGATGGCGCCTGTAGTGACGCCATTCTGCCCGATGATGGTGACATTTCCGGAAGCGCTGCCGGCACCGGTGGCTGCGGTTGTGATTGAGCCAAGCGTAATCGAGCCGTTATGAGCGACCGCCAGCAGATTGCCACCGTGGGCATTGAGTCCCGGGGTGCTCAGATTGATCGAGACACCGGCAAGATTGATCGAGCCGCCCGTCGACTGCGATGTGATCGTATAGGTGCTGTTGGTCTCCGGTGGCGGTCCGATCTGTCCGCCGGTGGTCGGGGTGAAGTTGTAACCGGCTATAAGCGTCAAATCTCCACCGAACTTGCTCGTGCTGGATATTGTGCCGAACAGGTTGATGGCTGTAATTCCAGTGCTGTTGATATTGCCTGAGGCGAGAATAGCCAGCGAGCTGCCCACGAAATTCAGGGCGGGGGTGCTAGGCAGATTGACGTCTCCTTGAGAGTTGGCGATAGTGCCGGCAAGACCAGGAGCGCCGATGATGAGAGGATTGAAATTGACGAGGTCGCCCGGATTACCGTTGAAGGTCCGTGTCTTCAGCCACAGCAGGTTGTTGTTGCCGGTCAAAGTTACGCCATTGTCCAGCGTTATGAACTGGCTGGAGCCCTGGGCCGTAACCACCGCTGGTCCTCCGATCAGGTCTTGATCGCCAGCGAACTCGACGCCGTGATTGTTGCCGGACACCGGAAACGGCGCCAGAATGTTTATTTGCGCGGTGCCTCCGCCTGTGACCTCGATAATCCCCGGATTGCCGGGCCCATTGCCATTGTTGTTGATGATGAGATTCTGCCCGCTAGCGCTGCTTATGTTGACGCTGCCGTTGAATCCGTTGGCATTGATAAGGCCAGCATTCGCCACGGTCATCGTGCCCACTACTCCATTTATG
>Ga0066388_100001138_pt1 | contig 14478 bp, 13 predicted proteins | sample PanSoiMetaGPlot6_FD_64539 | JGI IMG/M metagenome (GOLD analysis project Ga0066388, IMG submission 64539) | Tropical forest soil microbial communities from Panama analyzed to predict greenhouse gas emissions - Panama Soil - Plot 6 (Hybrid Assembly) | ecosystem: Environmental > Terrestrial >... | reverse complement strand
GATTTCGGAGACAGCTTCAAAGACCAGCGACCCGTCTTGACCAAGATTTGGGAGGCCCTGCCCATCACGTTGACCTTGAACTTAATCGAGATCTTGATCGTCTATCTGATCTCCGTTCCTTTGGGGGTCTTCACGGCCCTTCGGCGCGATTCCCTCCTGGACCGCACCGTCATGCTGAACCTTTTCATTCTTTATTCGATCCCCACATTTTGGGTGGCGACCATCCTGATCATGCTCTTCGCCAGCGGCGACCATCTCAACTGGTTCCCCATCGTCGGCTACGTCTCCGACGGGGCCGAGGTCCTTCCTTGGTACAAATGGTTGGGCAATGTGGGCTGGCACCTGGTCTTGCCCATCGTCTGCATGGTCTATGGGACCTTCGCGTATCTCTCCCGGTTTTCCCGCGCCAACATGCTCGAGGTCATCCGGCAGGATTACATCCGCACGGCGCGGGCCAAGGGCCTTCCCGAAAGGACCGTCATCTGGAAGCACGCCTTTCGAAATTCCCTGATCCCCTTGGTCACCCTCATGGGGACCTTGCTCCCCGCCCTCTTGGGCGGAAGCGTGATCATCGAGCAGATTTTTTCGATCCCGGGCATGGGTAAGCTGGGCTTTGAATCGGTCTTGGCGAGGGATTACCCGACCTTGATGGCCATCACGGCCATCGAGGCCTTTTTGACCCTCTTGTCTCTTTTATTGTCGGACCTGCTCTACGTCTGGGTGGATCCGCGAATTAGTTTTGAGAAGGTGTGAAGAGAATGGCCGACGAAAACAAAAAATCCGAGCCCCATTCCCCCTCCTTTTGGTCGGAGGCCTGGCGCCGCTTTCAACGCCGACGTTTGAACCGTTTGGGCTTCACCTTGATCGTGCTCACCTTCTTGATGGCCCTGTTCGCCCCCCTGATCGCCAACGACCAGCCTCTCTTTCTCAAACTGGAAGACAGGGTCTATTTTCCCGTCCTCCGAGATTTTTGGCCCCTCAACCATTTTGTGCGCTATCCGGAGCTTCCCCGCGACGGGCTGCCGAAGCTCATCAAGCAGCAGGAGGGACGGGCCCTCTGGGCGCCGATTCCTTATTCCTCCACCCAATACGACCTGAACTCCATTTTGACGCCCCCCTCCCGCGCCCATTGGCTGGGCACCGATGAGCAAGGACGCGACGTGGCGAGCCGGATCGTCTATGGGGCGAGGGTCTCTCTCTCCGTCGGTTTCGTGGCGGTCGGGCTCTACGTGGCGATCGGAATCTTTTTGGGGGCCTTGGCGGGCTACTTCGGGGGCAAGATCGATCTGGTGATCAGCCGTATGATCGAGATCATGATCTGCTTTCCTACCTTCTTTTTGATCCTGGCCGTCTTGGCCTTCATCGGACCCTCAATCTACAACATTATGATCGTGATCGGGCTCACCGGATGGACGGGCATCGCCCGCCTGGTCCGCGGCGAATTTTTGAAGCTCAGGCAGAGCGACTATTCCCTGGCCGCCAAGGCCCAAGGGGCGGGCTGGGGGCGGATCGTCTTCCGCCACATCCTTCCCAACGCCTTGACCCCCGTCTTCATATCGGCGACCTTCGGCATCGCGAGCGCCATCTTGATCGAGTCCTCCCTCTCTTTTTTGGGCTTCGGCGTCCAGCCTCCGACGCCCAGCTGGGGAGACATTCTTTCCCAGTCCCGAGACTTTATCGACATCGCCTGGTGGCTGACCCTGTTTCCGGGCCTCGCCATCTTCTTCACGGTGACCTCTTATAACCTAGTCGGAGAGGGCTTAAGAGATGCGACGGATCCACGATTGAGGGGGATGTGGGGGCATGGAACAGCGCCAAAGGCGCGTTGAGGGGGAGGCTCCATCCGGCTTTGCCGGTGGAGGGGGCGACGCGAGCCCCTGATGGATAATAAACAATGAAAATCCTCGAGGTTCAAAATCTGACCACCGAATTCCACCTGGAGTCGGGCCTCCTTAAGGCGGTGGATGACGTCAGCTTCAGCGTCGAGAAGGGAAAGATCGTGGGCCTGGTGGGCGAGTCGGGCTGCGGAAAGACGGTGACCGCCCTCTCCATCTTGAGGCTCGTCGACGCTCCGGGACGGATCGCGGGGGGAAAGATCCTCCTCCACTCGGCCGCCGAAGAAGTGGCCCCGAAACCCTTTCTCGCCTCCTCGCACTTCGAAGTGACGTCCCCGGGCTTGACCCCGGTTCTTGAGCCAAATAAGGACAAGCCTCCGGAAGACGGCCCCGTCGATCTCTTGAGTTTAAAGGAGAAAGAGATGTTGAACGTGCGGGGGGCCCGGATCGCCATGATCTTTCAGGAGCCCATGACGAGCTTGAACCCCGTGTATACGGTGGGCGACCAGATCATGGAATCGATCCGCCTCCATCAGGGCCTCTCCAAAAAGTTGGCCCGCGAGAAGGCCCTCGAGAGCTTGAATCAGGTCGGCATCCCCGACGCCTCAAAGAGAATCGACGATTATCCCCATCGCCTCTCCGGAGGGATGCGCCAAAGGGTGATGATCGCCATGGCCTTGGCCTGCGAGCCCGAGCTTTTGATCGCCGACGAGCCCACGACGGCCTTGGACGTGACGATTCAGGCCCAGATCCTGGAGCTCATCCGAAAGATCATTGAGGAGCGGCACATGGCCATGATCTTGATCACCCACGACCTGGGTGTGGTGGCCGAGACCTGCGACCAGGTGCTCGTCATGTACGCGGGAAAGGTGGTCGAAGAGGCCCCGGCCCGGCGCCTCTTCAAGATGCCGAAACACCCCTATACTTTGGGGCTCATGAATTCGATCCCCTCGCTGACCGGAGAGACGAAGGACGATCTCTCGGCGATTCCAGGCTCCGTGCCCGATCTTTTGGACCTCCCGCCCGGATGCCGTTTTCGCCCCCGCTGCCCCCGGGCCAAGGCGGCCTGCGATAAAAGGGTCCCGGTCCTTCGGTACAAAGGGGGAGGTCAGTGGGTGAGGTGCATAAACACATAATTTGTAGGGGCGGCCCTGTGTGGCCGCCCGCAATTGTGTCCAAAGACGGACGGCCACGCAGGGCCGCCCCTACACGATAAAAATGCCTCTGTTAGAAGTCGAAAACCTGGTCAAACGATTCCCCGTCCGGGGTGGGCTCCTCGGCCGGCCCCAGGCCTACGTCCACGCGGTGACGGGGGTGTCCTTCTCCATCGAGCAAGGAAAGACCTTGGGGCTGGTGGGCGAGTCGGGCTCCGGGAAGACGACCCTCGCCCGTACTATCCTCCGCCTGATCGACCCGGACGAAGGGCAGATCCTCTTCGAGGGGAAAGACTTGACCAAACTCTCTTCCTCCAAGCTGAGAAAACTTCGCCGGGATTTCCAGATGATCTTTCAAGACCCCTACTCCTCCTTGAATCCCCGCATGGATGTGCAGTCGATCCTTTCCGAGGGTCTGAAAGTCCACCGGGTGGGAAATAAGTCCCGCCGGAGGGAGCGAGTCGCCGAGCTTTTGAAGATCGTGGGTCTCCCCCCCGACGCGGCGAGAAAGTACCCCCACGAATTCTCGGGAGGCCAGCGCCAGCGCATCGGCATCGCCCGGGCCTTAAGCCTGCTTCCGAAGCTCATCGTCTGTGACGAGCCGGTCTCGGCCCTCGATGTCTCGATCCAGGCCCAAATTTTGAACCTCCTGACCGATTTAAAGCGGGATTTTGGCCTCACCTATCTCTTCATCTCCCACGATCTCAAGGTGGTCCGACACGTGAGCGACCGCATCGTGGTCCTCTATCTGGGAAAGGTCATGGAGCATCTGGCGACCCCCCAGCTCTTTTCAACCCGCCACCCCTACACCCAGGCCCTTCTGGCGGCGGTCCCCGATCCGCGCTCGGCGGGGAAGACCCGGCGCGTCCTTCAGGGGGAAATCCCCTCTCCGCTCAACCCCCCCTCGGGCTGCGTTTTTCGCACCCGCTGCCCTTACGCCGAAGAAATTTGCCAACGGGAAGTGCCTGTGCTAAGGGAGCTCACGCCGGGTCAGTTCGTGGCCTGCCATCTCGCGGAAAAAATCCCCCCGTTCGACGCTGACCGATCCCCGGCGAAATAAAGTGAGGTCTATAATGCGACGCCGTCTCTCTTTCACCCTTCTTTCTGTCTTCCTTCTCCTCCCGACCCTTGGATGCTTTTCCGGGGGAGGGTCCGGTCCCGTCTCCAAGACCGCCACCCAGCAGAGGCTGAATTTACCCAACTGGGGCGTGGTGATCGACGCCAGCTACGATAGGAAGCTGGACGGCGTCGTGCCCGGATACCGGATCATGACCATCGCCCTCACCAATCGCTCCGTCGACATGATGAAGCTCGATCCGGTGAACGACCAGTGGGTCATCGAAGACGCCTGGGGTCGGAAGCAGAAGGCGGTCGTTTCCTTGCGCGTCCGCGACGGCCGCACCTGGGCCCAGCTTCCTCCCAGGGTGCAAGATTTAGTGGAATATCCCGCGGGTGTTCAGATGGGCTACACCCAGACCTTCGACATCTTCTTCCCCGAGCATGTCGATCTGGAGCGCTTCCGCTCCATCAGCTTTTACTCGGCCGTTTTGAAGCAGAACTTTGACGCCCTCTCTTCCAACTCCCTGGATCGGGCCGTTCCGGCCACGGAACCGGTTCCCGAGGAGATCCCGGATAAGTTCAAGGCCCCGAGCGCCCCCACCAAGTCGAAGAAAACGACCTCGACGCCCAAGTATCGGTAGGCAAATAATTCCATTTCGAATCCCAGCGAAAGCGGGGATCCCTCTGCGATCAAAAGGATTCCCGCTTTCGCGGGAATGACAAAGGGTGGGGATTTAAGCTTTCTTCACCGCCGCGTGCCAGGCCTCGATCTTCTTTTTCACCGCGGCCTTTGGAAGCTTGGGCTCGAAGCGCTGATCCTCTTGCCAATGGAAGGAAATGGAATCGGTGTTTTCCCAGACGCCGGTGGCGAGTCCGGCGAGAAACGCGGCGCCCAAGGCGGTGGTCTCGATCATCTTGGGACGGGAGAGGGAGACGCTCAAAATATCCGACTGAAACTGCATAAGCAGGTTGTTGGCCGAGGCCCCGCCGTCGACCTTCAAGATCTTAAGTTTCTTTCCCAAATCTTTCGTCATGGCCTCCAAGATATCGTGCTGCAGGAAAGCGATTCCTTCCAAAACGGCCCGGGCTAGGTGGGCCGACGTGGTCGCCCGTGTGATCCCATGGATCAAACCCCGAGCTTCGGCCCGCCAATGGGGCGCCCCGAGACCCACGAGGGCCGGCACGAAGATTAAGCCTCCCGTGTCGGGAACCGAGGAAGCCAGGGCCTCGATCTCTCCGGCCCCCTGAATCACCTTGAGCCCGTCGCGAAGCCATTGGACGGCGGCCCCCGCGATGAAGGCCGAGCCCTCGAGGGCATAGGAAACCTCTTGCCCCAATTTCCAGGCGACCGTGGTCAAAAGTTTGTTCTTCGAGTGGACGATCTTCTTTCCCGTGTTCATCAGGATGAAGGATCCCGTCCCGTAGGTGCACTTGGCTTCTCCCGCCTTGAAACAGGCTTGGCCGAAGAGGGCCGCCTGCTGATCTCCGGCGATGCCCGCCACTGGGATGCCATCGGGCAGCCCCGGCACGTTGGAGGTCGTGCCGTAGACCTCCGAGGAAGAGGCGATCTTGGGAAGGATCTCGGCGGGGATGTTCAAAATCTTGAGAAGCTCGGGATCCCAATCGAGGCTTTGGAGATTCATGAGCAGGGTCCGGGAGGCGTTGGAAGGATCCGTCACATGGACCAAGCCCCCGGTCAGTCGCCAGATGAGAAAGGTATCCACCGTGCCGAAGGCGAGCTCGCCTTTCTTGGCCCGCTCCCGGGCCGCGGGCACGTGGTCCAAGAGCCAGCGGATCTTCGTCCCCGAAAAATAGGGGTCAAGCACGAGGCCGGTCTTGCGGATGAATTTTTTCTCGAGCCCTTTTTTCTTCAGGGCCGCGCACAGGGGCGCCGTCCGGCGATCCTGCCAGACGATCGCGTTATGGAGGGGGCTTCCGTCGCTTCGATTCCAGAGCAGGGTCGTCTCCCGCTGGTTGGTGATGCCGATGCCGGCGATGCGGGAGACGTCGATGGGTCCTTCGCTCAAGGCCTCGTGGAGGGTCTTGACCGTGGAATTCCAGATCTCCTCCGGGTTGTGCTCGACCCAACCCTCCATCGGATAGTGCTGGGGGAATTCGTTGTTCTTCTTGGCCAAGACGTTTAGGTCGCGGTCCAAGACCACAACCGTGGTTCCCGTGGTGCCTTGATCGATGGCGATGACGTAGTCTTTCATGAGTATTTCTTGAAAAATTTGACAATCCGTTTTGCCACAACCTCGCGATCGTAGTCCACCGTTATGATGTGGCTCGACTTCTTCAAGGTGAGGGTCTCCACGTCTTTCGAGGCGATGATGGCGCGGATGTAATCCAAGTTTCCGTAAGGCACCGTCGTGTCGTCCAAGGCGTGGGCGATCAAGGTGGGCTGGCGGATCTCGTGGAGCTCCCGCCTTACTTTTTTCTGCAGGTCCAGGAGATTGGCGACGGAGACGACGGGAATCCGCTCGTAGGTCTGGTGCCGCCGCTTCTCCGTAGGATCGTTGATCGAGACCAAATATTTTTTCTGATATTTATAGAGGTACTTCAGGGGCGTCTTCCAGATGAGCGGGAAGAGAATACGGATCAGCCAGCCGTCTAAGAAAAGTGGGGTGGCCAAAAGGCTTAAGGCACGAATCTCCGGATGATGATACGCGAGATGGAGGGCCAAGAGGCCTCCCATGGAATGCCCCACGACCGAGACCGTCTCCGTCCGGCTTTTCAGCCGAAGGTAGGCCTCCTTGACGCTTTGGTACCAGTCGGACCAATTGGAAAGCTCCAAGTCCTCCACATGGGTTCCATGTCCGGCGAGGAGGGGGGCTAAGACGCTGAAGTGGGCCTGATGAAGTTCGCCCGCCAAAAATTTGAAGACCTGCGGCGTGGCCGTAAAGCCGTGGAGGAGGAGGACGCCTCTTTTCCCCCCCGAAAGCTCGATCGGTTGGATGGGAATGTTAATTCCGTAAGACCGTTTCGCCATGAGAACAAAATAGGGGATTTATCGAGGGAGCTCAAGCTGTTACGCATCGGGGAAAGGCCTTGACAAGCTAAAAAATCCCATGTTAACGCTCTGCGCCGTTCGGAGCCTGAAGTCCTCAAGCGGTAACATCTTCAGCCTCGTTTCCAGTCCCGTTCATCTTTGTTTTTTGAAGTCGAAGCACCCGGTGACGTCACCATGAACCTGGTTCCTGATATTACTCTGTTTTTTCAATTGGGCGTCTTCCTGACCGTCCTGTTCGCCTTGAATTTTTTGCTTTTCAAACCCTTGCTGAAGGTCATGGACAAGCGAAAGGCCGCCACGGAAGGGGTGAAGGAAGAAGTCGCCCGTCTCAGGCAAGAGGCCGATCTGAAGCTTCGCGAGTACGAGGACAAAATCAACCAGGCTAAGCTTCAGGGGGCCGCGGGCAAGGAAAAAATCAAGAAAACCGGAGAAGATGAGGCCTCCCGAATCATCGCGAAGGCCCGGAAAGATTCGGACACCCATCTCAAAGAGGTCCAATCAGCACTGGCCAAAGAGGCGAGCGAGGCCCGCCTGATGCTTCGAAAAAGCGTGGAGCAGTTGGGAAAGGAAATGGCCGAAAGGGTCTTGGAGAAGAAATTAGGATGACGCGAACCTCGATCAAAAATTTAAGCATCCGCGGGATTGGCGCGGCCATGGCCTTCTTGCCCTCGGTGCTCTTCGCGGCGGAAGAGGCCCACGGCGCCCATGCCACCGATTGGCTTAAGGATGTGATCTTCCCATGGCTCAATTTTTTGATCCTGTTTTCCGTCCTTTTCTTCCTATTGAAGAGGCCTCTCAAAGATTTCCTCCTCGCCCGGTCGAAGAACTTGGCCCAATCCATCGAAGCCCACGCCCATGAGAAACAGGAGGCCGAGGCCAAGACCTTGAATTACGAGCGGCGGCTTAAAAATATTGAGAAGGAGATGGAGGATTTGGTCGGCGCCTTGAAGAAAGAAGGGGAGTTGGTTCGCGGAAAGATCGTGAAGGAAGCCGAGGAATCGGCGGGGCGCATCCGCGAGTTGACCGAACGAATCGGCAGCCAAGAGGTGCGCAAGGCGAAAGAGCGCCTGAAGGAAGAGGCGGTAGACCTCGCCTCCGAATTCGCTGAAAAGCTGGTCCGCGAGAGTTTAAAGGCCCAAGACCGTGAACGCTTGACGGAAGACGCGTTCCAGAAATTGGAGAAACTCGCATGATCGCCGGGGCCATCGGACGCCGATATGCCAAAGCCTTGCTCGAGATTGCCCGTGACACGGGCAAGATCGAAGAGACCTTGTCCGAGATGACGGCCTTCGGGAAGGCCCTTGAGGTCTCCCCCGAATTGAATGTCTTGATGAGCGACCCGACCTTCGAGGCGGAGGAGCGGAAGAAGTCCTTGGATCCCCTCTCGAAGGTCTTGAAGAGCTCACCGCTCCTTCTCAAATTTTTGTCTCTCTTGATCGACCGCGACCGCATGGGCCAGTTCGAAGAGATCCTCCTTTCTTACCGGGACCAGTCCGATCAGGCCTTGGGAAGGGTGCGGGTTCAGGTGACGGCCTCGGAGGCCTTTTCCGAGCCGGCCGAAAAGAAGCTCAAAAAGATTTTAGAGAAGATCACCGGCAAGCAGGTGATCTTGGAGTCCCGAATCGACCCCCAGATCTTGGGCGGAGTCGTGATCAAGGTCCAAGACCAGGTGTTCGACGGAAGCGTAAAGGCGAGCCTTTTGCGCATGAAAGAAAAAATGATGGATGTGCCCATCACATGATTGGAGGGGCGCGGTCCCCGTGCCCCGCGTTAGGTTTGTTATCCTAAGGAGTGACGAATGCAAATTCGACCCGAAGAAATCAGTCAAATCATCCGCCAACAGATCGAGAGCTACGGTAAGGTCGTCGAGCGCTCCGAGGTGGGCACCGTGCTCTCCATCGGCGATGGCATCGCCCGCATCCACGGTTTGGGCCAGGTCATGGCCGGTGAGCTCATCGAGTTCCCCCACAACATCTACGGCATCACCTTAAATCTCGAGGAAGACAACGTCGGCGCCGCCATCATGGGTCACGATGCCGAGATCCGCGAGGGCGACACGGTGAAGCGTACCGGCCGCATCGCCGAGGTGCCCGTGGGCGAAGGCCTGATCGGCCGCGTGGTGAACGCTCTGGGGCAGCCCATCGACGGCTTAGGCCCCATCGAGGCCAAGGAGAACCGAAAGATCGAGGTCAAGGCCTTAGGTATCGTCGCCCGCCAGCCGGTGCGCGAACCTCTCCAGACGGGGCTCAAGGCGGTGGACGGCATGATCCCCATCGGGCGCGGGCAGCGGGAGCTCATCATCGGCGACCGCCAGACGGGCAAGACCGCCATCGCCATCGATACGATCATCAACCAGAAGGGCCAGAACGTTTACTGTTTTTATGTGGCCATCGGCCAGAAACAGTCCACCGTGGCCCAGGTGGTGGAGAAGCTCAAGCGTTACGGCGCCATGGAATACACAACCGTTGTGGCCGCCAACGCCTCCGACCCGGCGCCCCTGCAGTTTTTGGCCCCGTTCTCCGGAGCGGCCATGGGCGAATATTTCCGCGACTCGGGCCGCCACGCCCTGATCATCTTCGACGACCTCTCCAAGCACGCCGTGGCCTATCGCCAGCTGTCCTTGCTCCTCCGTCGGCCTCCGGGCCGGGAGGCTTATCCCGGAGACGTCTTCTATCTCCACTCGCGCCTCTTGGAGCGGGCGGCCAAGCTCTCCGACGAGAAAGGGGGAGGATCGCTGACCGCCCTTCCCATCATCGAGACCCAGGCGGGCGACGTGTCAGCCTATATTCCCACGAACGTCATTTCGATCACCGACGGGCAGATTTTCCTGGACACCGATCTCTTCTATTCGGGTGTCCGCCCTGCCATCAACGTGGGTATTTCGGTCTCCCGCGTGGGCGGCAACGCCCAGATCAAGGCCATGAAACAGGTCGCGGGCACCCTTCGGCTCGAGCTGGCCCAGTTCCGTGAGCTCGCCGCCTTCGCCCAATTCGGCTCCGACCTGGACAAGGCGACGCAGGCCCAGCTGGCTCGGGGCGAACGCTTGGTCGAGGTCTTGAAGCAGGGGCAGTATCAGCCCATGCCCGTCGAGAAACAGGTCCTTTCGATCTTCGCTGCCACCCAGGGCTGGGTCGATGAGTACCCCAAGACCAAGGTGCAAAAATATTTGGACGACTTGCTCCTCTTCATCGAGACGAAGCATCCGCAGATCTTGAAAGACATCGCGACCAAGAAGAACTTGGACGACGATCTGAAAAAACGGCTGACCACCGCCTTGGAGGAGTTCAAGGCAAATTTCGTTCCGTAGTGGCGGTTTGATTCCATGGCGACCCTCAAAGTCATTCGAAAACGCATCGGAAGCGTGAAGAACACGCAGAAGATCACTAAGGCCATGAAGATGGTCTCCGCGGCCAAGCTGCGTCGTGCCCAAAACGCCCTGATGCAGAGTCGGCCCTATGCGGCCCATTTGAGCCGGGTGTTAAGACGGCTGGCCTTAAGGATCGAGCCAGGTTCCACCCCTTATCTCGCCTCGGAAGACACCTCGGGCACCGCGCTGGTTTTTGTGATCACGTCCGACCGGGGTCTTTGCGGGGGTTTCAACTCCAACTTACTTCGCCGCGTGCACTACTCTCTGCGTGAATCCATCCCTTACGAAAAAATCGATTTCATGGTCTTGGGAAGAAAGGGCCGTGATTTCTTCAAGGCCAAGAAGATTCCCCTCCGTCAAGAGGCCTCCGCCTGGGCGGAAGGTATGCTTCTCGCCCGGGCGAGGGACATGGCGGCGAAGGTGTCCCAGGCCTTCGAAGCGGGGGAATTCGGCGCCTTTTATTTGGTCTACAACGCATTCCAGTCCGCCATTTCCCAAGAGATCCGCATCCGACGCATTTTGCCGGTGGAGGCCGCGACCGGCGAGGTGGACGCCCAGGCGGAGGCGATCTATCCCGTGATCTACGAACCTTCGGCACCGGAGTTGTTCAAGGCCCTGATTCCGCGCTATGTTACGGGGGAGATTTTCCTGGCCCTCTCCGAATCGCTGACCGCCGAACTCGCCGCCCGTATGTCGGCCATGGAAAATGCCACCAACAACGCGAAAGAGATGATCGGAATGCTCACGCTTCAGTACAACCGCGCCCGCCAGGCCTCCATCACGAGAGAACTGATGGACATCGTGAACGGGGCGGAGGCGTTAAAATAGTCGAGTCAACATCACAAAACGGAGTTTTTATGCCCGAGAAAAAAGAAAAGTCCAAAGGCCAAGTCGTCCAGGTCATCGGTCCCGTCGTGGACGTGCGTTTCGCCGGGAACGACCTTCCCGAGATCTACACGGCCCTGAAGATCACCAACCCCGCCATCGACAATCGACCCTGGAACCTGGTCGTCGAGGTGGCCCAGCATTTGGGCGAGAATACGGTCCGCTGCGTGGCCATGGATTCGACCGACGGCCTGGTTCGGGGCCAAGAGGTAGTGGATACTGGCGCTCCCATCCAGATGCCCGTGGGGCCCGAGGCCTTAGGCAGAATTTTGAACGTGGTGGGCGATCCCGTGGATGAGGCGGGGCCCGTGACGACCAAGAAGTTTTATCCCATCCACCGCTCGCCGCCCCCCTTCCTCGAGCAATCGACCGAAGTCAAGATGTTCGAGACGGGCATCAAGGTCATCGACTTGTTGGCCCCGTATTCGAAGGGCGGAAAGATCGGCCTCTTCGGAGGCGCCGGCGTGGGTAAGACCGTTCTCATCATGGAGCTCATCAACAACGTGGCCATGCAGCACGGCGGTTACTCCGTGTTCGGCGGCGTGGGCGAGCGGACCCGCGAAGGAAACGACCTTTGGCTCGAAATGAAGGAATCGGGTGTTATCAAAAAGACGGCCTTAGTTTACGGCCAGATGAACGAGCCCCCCGGAGCCCGATCGCGGGTCGGACTCTCCGCTTTGACGATCGCCGAATATTTCCGCGACGAAGAACGCCAGGACGTGCTCCTCTTCATCGACAATATCTTCCGCTTCACCCAGGCGGGCTCCGAGGTGTCGGCCTTGCTGGGCCGTATCCCCTCGGCGGTCGGTTACCAGCCGACCCTTTCCACCGACTTGGGCGAGCTCCAGGAGCGCATCACCTCCACCACCAAGGGCTCCATCACCTCGGTGCAGGCGATCTATGTGCCCGCCGACGACTTGACCGATCCGGCCCCGGCGACCACCTTCTCCCATTTGGACGCCACCACCGTTCTCTCGCGCCAGATCGCCGAGCTGGGCATCTATCCCGCGGTGGATCCCCTGGACTCCACCTCTCGAATCTTAGATCCCCAGGTCATCGGCGAGGAGCACTACAAGGTCGCCCGTTCGGTTCAACAGGTGCTTCAGCGCTATAAAGACCTCCAAGACATCATCGCGATCTTAGGCATGGACGAGCTTTCCGAAGAGGACAAACTCACCGTCGCCCGCGCGCGGAAAATCCAGCGCTTTCTCTCCCAACCCTTCTTCGTGGCAGCCCAGTTCACCGGCATGGAAGGAAAGTTCGTGAAACTCGAAGACACGATCCGCGGCTTCAAGGAGATCGTCGAGGGTAAGCACGACGAGATCCCCGAGCAGGCCTTCTACATGGTCGGCACCATCGAAGAGGCGCTCGCCAAGGCGGAGAAATTGGCGGCGTAAATGCATTGTAGTGGCGCGGTTTCCGCGCCCGTTTCGATTGCGGGCGGGAAAACCCCGCCCCTACGGATTTGAAAATGAAATTAGACCTGGCCACCCCTGAGAAAAGCCGTCCCACCGTCGAGGTGCATGAGCTGACCGCGCCCACTGCGTGCGGCGAGACCACGATCCTCCCGGGACACGCCCGCCTGCTCTCCGAGCTGGCGGAGGGGATCTTGAGCTATCGGACCGGCTCCGGCACGGAGCGCCTCGCCGTGAAGGGGGGCGTGCTCGAGGTGAAGGACGATCACATCCTCGTCCTCTGCGATGAGATGGAGTCGCCACCCTCCGCGTAACATTTTTGTAGGGCGACCCCTGCCTGTGCCCGGAACGGGTATGGTCGCCCGCGAACCCCTCCCATTTCTTCGCTTCGTCCCCCGTTCCGTGTGTGATAAAAGCCCTCCATGCTTTTTTTCGCCTCTCGGAGGATCGTACCGGTCGCCCTTTTCTGCGCCTTCTTTCTCCTTTTCTCTTCCGCCATAGGATGCAAACGCATCCGCCGCCTCTTTCGAAAAGAGAAACCGCCCGTCGCGCAAAAGGAGAAGCCCGCGCCGACCCCCGAAACGCGGCCGGTGGAAACCGCTCCCGCGGTCCCGGTGCCTCCCATGTTGAAGCCTCCCTCCGCTCCGGAGTCGCTTCCCGCCGCCGGCGCCGAGACCCTTCCGGTCCCGAGCCCCGGGACCCCGCCGCCTCCCGGCCCGCCCTCCACATCGGGAGACTTGACCGTCTCGGCGGGGGCGGAGAAGAAGGTCGCCGAGGGTTCTTATTTTCAGGTGGACGACGCCCAGGCCCTGGTTCCTTCCGGTCGTCGGCTCGAGTATCAATGGTCTTTGGTTCAGGGGCCTCCCGACCGTTTTCTGATCGTGAAAGGGAACACCCTTCAAGGGGCCTTTAAGCTCTTGAATCTGGAGGAGCCGACGTCGTTCGTGCTCCGGCTGACCGTCATCGACGGGGCCAACCGGGCCTCGTCGGACCTGTCCGTCTTGGGCTTTCCCGCCAAAATCGTCTTGAAGAATCACTTGGGGGGAATCACCCGCCAAGTGGAACGGGTGGGGGAGAAGACCTTCGTCGTTCGGGGAAGGACCATTGAAATTTATGACGCGACGTTTTCCCTGCTGGACCGCATCGATTTGGAAAACCCGGTTTTAGAGCTCGCCGCTTTTTCCCACCAAGGAAAAGACATCCTCTACGCCTTAAGCGAGGCGGGTGAATGGATCATGATGGACGCGAGCGATCCCAAGGCGGTGGGGCGGACCTTGGTTCAGAAATCCGGAGTCGCCTTCCACCGCTTGAAGGTGATCGTCACCCCGACGGGCACATGGGCCGTGGCCGTGGAGAAAGACAAGGGCCTGATGTGGTCGATCACCGATCCTTCGAAGCCGGAGCCCAAGCTGACCCTGCAGGGCGCCTATCAAGGGCTTAAAGACATCGCCCTCTGGGGTAAGACCCTCTATTTGGTCGACGGGACCCAGCTGCATTCGGTCGATGCGGCGTCGGGGATCCTCTCGGCCTCTATCCCGGTGGGCGGGGCCGCCAAGGCCCTCGAGGTGGTGGAGACGGGCGGTGGGGCGTCTTCCGGCGGCAAGACCTATCTCGTCTTGGGCCTCGGGGAGGCGGCCCCCGGCGATGCGAAGGGTGATTTTGGTCTTCGCCTCTTCGAGATCGAGGGGAGCGGAAGGCTCGTGCGCGAGCGGCGCTTCGGCCTGAAAGGCAATCCCGCGGTGGAGGCGATCGC
>Ga0066388_100001137_pt1 | contig 14480 bp, 13 predicted proteins | sample PanSoiMetaGPlot6_FD_64539 | JGI IMG/M metagenome (GOLD analysis project Ga0066388, IMG submission 64539) | Tropical forest soil microbial communities from Panama analyzed to predict greenhouse gas emissions - Panama Soil - Plot 6 (Hybrid Assembly) | ecosystem: Environmental > Terrestrial >... | reverse complement strand
TACGCCGGATAAAGCCTCAGCGGACCTTGTCTGTGACTGGACCGGGGATCCGCTGGCGGTAAAGGAGGCGGGGAAGGATGTCGAACAGGGTGTCTCGCGCATTTCGGTGGTGGACCAGGACAGGCACAACGCGCTCATCAAGCGATCGACCATTCGCATTCTGACCATCTCCCGGGGCGACAACTCGCCGATCAGCGACGCCGACATGAAAAAGGCTTGCCTGCACGAAGTCGGGCACTCACTGGGGTTGCAGGGGCACTCGCCCAATAATCATGACTGCATGTTCTTCTCGATGTCGCCAACCGTCTGGCCGGTTCTGTCCAAGCGGGACAAGGCGACAATTTTGCGGCTTTATGCCAATTACCCGGAGCCAGCCAGATAAGCACACCGCCAGCGGTGCTAACCACTGCGGTCGGGTTGCCGCTTCTCTGTGCCACAGCCTCGGCCGTTTCCGCCGCCTTTAAGGGCCCGCTCAGCGGCGCGACATAAGCCACGGCGCGGTGCCGGGCTGAGCCGGCCCTTAAAGGTTGTGGAGCGATGCCGATGTCGACACAAAAGTATATGCTGGCTTTCAGGTTTTGAGCGCCGGCAGATTTGGGTAAGGGACAGGTAACGGCAGGTATGGGAGCGGGGCAATGATTGAGACTTTCTTGACAATTGGCGTTATCAGTCTAATGGTCATCCTGTCTTCTCTCCGGTTCGTCAATGAGTACGACAGGCTGGTCATCTTTCGGCTGGGAAGGGCGGTCGGTGTGCGCGGTCCCGGGCCGGTGATCGTGGTGCCGATTATCGAGTCCGCTAAGAAGGTCGATCTCCGCATAATTACCATGTCGATACCTATGCAGGAGATCATCACCAAGGATAACGTGTCCTGCAAAACGGCAGCGGTGTGCTTCTTTCAGGTTCTGGATCCGTTCAAGGTGATTACCAAGATTGAAGACCCCTACAACGCTACCAACCAGATTGCCCAGACAACTCTGCGCAGCGTGCTCGGCCAGCATGAGCTGGATCATCTCTTAGCCGAGCGCGACACAATTAATACCAAATTGCAGGCTATGATCGACCGCCAGACCGAGGGTTGGGGGATCAAGGTCAACACCGTCGAGGTCAAGGACGTCGAGATACCCGAAAACATGCAGCGGGCCATGGCCAGGCAGGCGGAAGCTGAGCGGGAGCGGCGAGCCAAGGTGGTGGCTGCCGAGGGCGAATTGCAGGCAGCAGAGAAGCTGGCTGAAGCAGCCAAAATGATCTGCAGCCAGCCGGGCGCCATGCAGCTCCGCCAGTTGCAGACCATGGTCGAGGTCTCGGCCGAGAAGAACTCCACGCTCATCTTTCCGGTTCCGATTGAGCTCATGGAGTTTGCCAGAGGCGCTCTTTCTGGTGGCCGCTCCTCCCAGGCCCAGCAGCCAGAGGGGACCGGCGCCACCATTCAGGTCAAGGATGTCACCAAAGAGAAGGCCTAGGACGACTGGGCGCCGCCTGTATGCTTTTGCTCAATCTCCTTCAGGAACTCCTGGAGCGTCTTCTCCTTCGGCCGTGTGAGGATCCAGGTGCAGGCTTCGACTACCGCCTCGGCTAGATCCTTTTCCGGATCGTCCAGGACATCGGTCAGGAAGATAAGCTTATAAGGAGCCAGATTTTCTCCGTACCAGAGAAAGACCTTTGGGTCCTCGCCGGCCCCAAAGTTCAAAAGCAGGTGGTCCAGATCCTGCGGCGGTGTTACGTCGAACCGGCGCTCATACTCGGTGACCGTATCCAGGCCGTAGGGCACGTCAAGACCGGCTTTCCACTTGTTGGCAAACATGCCGCTGTCAGAAAATGCTCGGCCGCGGCAGATGACCAGCGAAGTTTTGTGGCGGCGATAGGACAGCCAGCCTCGCCAGTCTTTGGGAACCTTCTGGGCAAGCTTGATTCCTACCTCCTTCTCCACCTGCTCGAGCAAGATCAGGCACTCGTAAGGCAGATCGGCGAGCACTTTCTGGCTCTGTTCCTTGGCCAGAAGCTCGGACTCCAACTCGATTAGCCTTAAGTGAAACATCTTCTCTAAACCGGGATCTGGAAAGACCTTTCTCTCAAGTTCAATATGCCACAAAGCCCTGGCAACTATCGATCTGGTGGCGGTGCGCTTGCCGCCAGGCTCCCGGCAGAGCTCTTTGCCGCCGCTTTGCTTAAGCGGCGGCCGCTGTCCAGATAAGCGCTGGCCCGGGTCAGCGCTCCAGCTTCAGGAGCTCGGTCAGCTCCCGCCAGGCAAACACCACGGACAGACCGACCAGCAGCACCCCGAACGCTTTTCTCAGCCAGCTCTCCTTCAGCCGCAGCGCAATCGAGCTTCCCAACCAGGCGCCTGGCAGCGAGCCCAGGATCATGCACAGGGCCATGATCGCATTGACGTGGCCTGCCAGCGCGTGCACAACCGTGCCCGGTATCGACACCAGCGCAACCAGCAGCAAGGAGGTGCCAAAAGCCACCTTGATTGACGTCCGGAATAGATAACAAAAGCAAGGTACCATCAGGATGCCGCCCCCCAGGCCGAGAAAGCCGGACAGAAAGCCGGCAGCAAGGCCGACCAGGCGTGCATTACGGCAGTCGAGAGCGGTCATGGCCGGCAGCGCCCCGGTATCCGGGGCGGCCGCAGGTCGAAATCTCTGACCGAAGCCGCTGATGAAGTCGAATCCGGTAAAGGCGATGAGCGCCGCGACGAGAAGCATGAGGATCTGTCCATGCACGAACATGGTGGCCAGCGAGCCGAGGATCGTACCGAGCACAGCCGGGGGAGCGCAGGCTCGGGCAAGCTGCCATGCCACCAGGTTCCGTCTCAGGTAATTGAGGGCGCCGGCTATGGCAGTGGGAACGATAAGCGCCAGCGTCGTGCCCAGCGCTACATGAGCGCTGGCCCCGAGGAGGTGACGCAGGAGCGGGGTAGAGAGCAAGCCGCCGCCCACGCCAAAAGCACCAGAGGTAAGCCCGGTAGCGAAGCCAATCGCAACAGCGCTCAAAAGAAAGACCGGCTCGACCTTCACATGTGCAAGGAAAGGAACTTGCCGAGATCCGGATTTTCATCCACCATCTGGTTGAAGAACAGGTGTTTGGAGAGCACCCTGCCAATCTTCGGATCGCGTTGAATGGCCAGATAAATACCCTGAGGATCGAGCATTACTACCCGATCTGCTTCCCGGTTTTTGATGAGCGCCCAGGTTGCGCCCCTCCATTGCGTGAGGCGCCGACAGAGGTAATGATCGGTATCAGCAACGTCACCGAGGTGGCGATTCTTGGCTAAAAGTTTGGCCGGGCCGGGGTGCTCGCAGATTACCTCGATCAGGGAAGGGTCGGCGGCAGCTGTCTTGTACAACCAGGGGTCGCGAGCGAGCCGATAGGCAGTCCACTGGTCTCTCTTGAGCTTCACCTTGTGGGCGGGCGGGTTTTGCGCTAGCGGTTCGCGCAGTGCCGGTTGCGATGAGCTGCTGGACTGGGCCAGAGAGCTATAGCTGCCGCTGTCCCCGGCGCGCAGTGTGGGCTCGTTTTGAGCCGCTGCCGGGAGAGCCAGGCTGGTCAGGCACAGCCCCAGCGCTAATATCAGCGGTAAATGGAATTGATTTGAACGCCGCATCCTTTCTCCAACCTAGAGCCGATTCTCCGGCTTGACGCTGTACTCCAGCAAAGAGACCTGGTTCCCATTGTAAAAAACTGTGGCTGCCAACTCACCTGTCCCTGCCAGCGCCACGATTCTAACATAAGCCGATCTTAATCCAAAGGTATATGCTGGAGACATCCCGGTCGCCCCTGAGGCCGGGAGCCGCTCACTGCCTGGGCGTCACGGCAGCGGATAAAATGTTCACAGACAGATGAGCCACGAGATCGGAGAAGATGACCAACCCGCTTGGCCCTCCCGGCGAAAAGGACGAAAACATAGAAAAGCGGAAGGCTGACGAAAAGCCTGCCGATGGTCTTACCTTTGGCGATGTGCTGTCCAGGGATGTGAAGGATCAGCGGGTGCAGGAGTTTAAGGTCAAGGAGGCAGAAGCGCTGCGTCTGGAGCGGTCTGAAAAGCCAGCAATCGGCCCCCCGGCCAGGGAGCTGGGTAATTTTGCCAAGTCTCCTCTGGCTTACACGCTCGGGCAGAAGCCGCCGTTTCAACTTAAGAAATCGGAGTTCCTGCACGCTAAGACCGAGAAGCCGGTTACCGAGATGAAGCCGCTCGTCGACAAGTTCCTGACCGAGACTCCAGGGCGCGAAGACCGTACCTTGAGCCAGGCCGAACGGGCCGAGCTGAAGCAGTCGCGGGAGTCGCTGGCACGCTTTACCAGCGCCGATGATGCGCTCACCAGGGCGCTTCATCTGGCTCGCCTCTACCAGCACCTGCGCTACGTTGAGGAAGCGAAAAAGGCGACCGACCTTGCCTTGGGAATCGATCCGGAGAGCCATATCGGCCGGGAGCTGTTCAAGGAGCTGGAGAGGGTGCACCCACCGGACGTCGGGGTGAAGGCGCCGGTGACACGGGCGCCCGGGCCGCTGAGCAAGGCGAACCTGCGCAATCGGATTATGAGCATGAGCGGCGGCAGGGTGATCGTTGTCGGCGACCAGCTCATAGATGAGCTTCTTGAGGGCAAGCCCGAGAGGATCTCCCGGGAGGCGCCGGTGCTCATCCTGGAGCATGTGGACACCGAGCTTATCCCCGGTGGTGCCGCCAATACGGCCCACAACATTGTCGCCCTTGGCGGGGTCTGTCACGCGGCCGGCGTATGCGGGCGCGACGAGTATGCGGCCAAGCTGGCCGCCCTCTTCGACAGACTGGGTATAAGCCACTCCCTGGTTCAGGACCCGGCGCGCCCGACTACAGTTAAGACACGAATACTCTCCAAATCGCACTCCTTCACCCAGCAGCTGCTCAGGCTCGACCGCATCTCTCATGAGCCGGTGGGCGCCCTGGTGGAAGGGATCCTGATCGACAAGCTCAGGCAGGTCGGGGGGCAGTTCAGAGCGATCGTGCTGTCGGATTATCGCGGCGGTGTGATCACCGACGGGGTCATCGCTGCTTGCCGCCAGATCTCCAGGGAACACGGTTTACTGCTGGTAGTGGATGCTCAGGACAGATTCGAGCGTTTCCAGGATCCGACTTTGATGACGCCCAACCAGCCCGATACCGAAAAGGCGGTTGGCTTCACGATCGATTCCCGGGAGTCGCTGAAGAAAGCCGGGGACGAGCTGATGCTCCTGACCGGGGCGAAGGCTGTGCTCATTACCCGTGGCGGTCACGGCATGGCCCTTTTTGAGCAGGGCCAGGAGCTGCTTGAGCTTGCTGTCTTTAACAAGAGTGAGGTCTTCGATGTCACCGGCGCCGGCGACACCGTGGTGGCTACCATGGCTCTTGCCCTGGTCACCGGTGCAAGCTATCTGGAGGCTATGGCGCTCGGTAACCTGGCGGCCGGTATTGTGGTCCGCAAACAGGGGACCGCTGTCACAAGCCAGAAAGAGATGCTGGAAAACCTGGAGCTGCTTGACTTAGAAGACTGACTTGCGCTTAGCGATCGCTTGTGCAGAAGCTGCGAACGAGATCGTAGGCTGGACCATCCATCCCTTTGAGCGAGGCGAGGAACTGCATCCTGTGCTCTCTGGGCAATGACTGGATGCCGGCGATAATCGGTTCCATGATTCGGTGAGCGGTCTCCACCCTGGCGGCAGCGTCACCTTCCAGTCTGGCCATCTGCCGGTCAGATCCGCCGTGCCGGTGCATATCCCGGGCATCAATCATCTCAGCAAGAGAAGGGATGCTGGTAACCGCTTTCTCTCCTTTGTCGTCTCTAAACTCGAAATTCTCAACCATTTGCTTCTACTCCACGAAACGCATTGCTCAATCCTGACCGGATATACCGGACTGCTTGGCAAATTAGACATTGGGCTACGTAGTTCCCGCAGGGCGACCGGACAAGACTCATGCTCACGGCATCCTGGCCTCTGCCTGAGCGCAGCTTGCCCTTGGTATGATTGAGGTCCAAGCAATCAGGAGTATCTAGTGATAAGCAAAGAAAAGATACCAACCAAGCGCCTTAACCCGTTGGACTTCAGCTTTCTGGTGGTAGCCTTAATCGCTCTCATCGGTTTTGGGTTGGCCCGCGCTGGCCATGCCGGTGTAAACAAGGTGATCCAGGGCGTATCCAAGGTAGCGATCGATGTATATTTTGTTGGCCTCAAGACCGAGGACACCGAGCTCTTTAAGGTCGGGGACAAGGCAGCAATCACCATTCGCAACCAGCCTGTGCAGCCGCCGATGACGATCACGGACGTCAAGCACTGCCAGAAGCAGGTGAGCTTTCTCTCCCCGGACGGCAAAAAAGTCCTTGCTTTTCCTGACCCCACGCAGCCGCTGGCCCATGACTTCACGGTGACCGTGGTTGATGAGGCGGAGGTTACTGCTGATGGCTATGTGCTCAGGGGCAACAAGATTAAGGTAGGCAATCAGATTGAGCTGGAAGGCTTTAAGTATCGCGTGCAGGGTGTGGTTGTGGACATTCGGCCGCAGCCTTAGGCAAGCATGATTGCTGGAATACAAAAAGTGACCGCTGACCTGGTTCCAGCCATCGCCCTGGAGCACCTGGATGGAACCTGGGGGAGCACCCTGGCCGGCTCTCTTCCCGGCCGACTCTGGTTGGCAATTAAACGTTGGACGGTCGGGATTGCCGGCCAACCGGCCGGCAACCTGGGCTCATATCTGCAGGCTTGTGGATTCCTGGTCATCGTGGCCCTGGCTCTCGCTCTTGGTGCCCCGCAGTTCGTCAACGACAAGGAAGGGCTGGCGCTTTTTGTGCTGTTCGGTCTCGGGTTGAGGCTGTTGGGCTCGTTAATTGGCGGCAAGGAAGACTACACACCGAGTGCGATTGATAGCCTGGTCATCGCCTTGCTCTATACGAACATCATCGCCACAGCAGCATCCCACTACCTCGTCCCGAGCTTGAAGGGGCTGATTAAGGTGCTCGTCTATGTCGCCAGCTACTTCCTCTTCGTGGGAGCGTTTGCTCATTCCCGCAAGAGAGCCGTGATCGTCATGTCGGCTCTGGTTGCTGCCGGACTGGTGGTTGCGCTTTACGGTCTCTATCAATACAAGATCGGTGTCGCCCCGCTTGCTACCTGGGAAGATCCAAATGTCGAGATCAAGGGAACGCGGATTTACTCTACCCTGGGCAATCCAAATCTTTTGGCTGGCTACCTGGTGCCCATGGTGCCGGTCGCTTTTGCCCTGGCTATGGCTTCTGCCTGGATTGGGCGATGGTGGTTGTCCTTGCCAGCTTTAGCTGTGAGCGGGATCCTGGCTGTGGCCACCGTTCTCACCGGCAGCCGGGGCGGCTACGTCGGTCTGTTCGCGGCCGGCTTGAGTCTGACCCTGGTACCGGCCAGCTGGTTGTGGAAGGCGAAGCCGAAAGCGCGCCTGATCATCCTGGCGGCCATGTTACTGCTGCCGGTGCTGGCGCTTTTGGCTGTTCATTTGCTTCCCGCCTTTGAGCAACGCTTGCTGTCCATATTTGCTGGTCGTGAGCACACCTCGAACTCATTCCGCCTTAATGTCTGGCACGCATCCTGGCTCATGTTTCTTGATAACTGGTGGTTCGGCATCGGTCCCGGCAACCAGGCCTTTCGCCTGGCCTATGGGCTTTATATGAGGAGCGGCTTTGATGCGCTGGGCACTTACTGTGTACCGTTGGAGGTAGCGGTGGAAACCGGCGTGATTGGGCTTGCGGCATTTGGGGCTCTTTTGACCAGCCTCTTCGCCAGAGCCCACCTCAGCTTCTGGCGATCAAACGATAGTGTTCATCGCTGGCTCGTGGTTGGTTGTACCAGCGCTATTGTCGGTTTGATGGCGCACGGGCTTGTTGACACGGTCTTCTATCGACCGCAGGTTCAGTTCATCTTCTGGTTGATGGTGGCAATTGTAGTGGCGCTCAGCCTCTCACCGGGGAAACCTGGACAGAGCTCTGACCCCTGACCGCGGGCCCACAGCCGGTTACTGCTTGAGATCGACCTCAGTGGGGTCAGGAAAGTCATAGGCGGGCAGTGTGGTCAGGCGAGGATCGAGAACGGCCCTGCCTACCGTGAAGTTGTAGATCACCTCCAGCCCAGGCAGTAGATCCAGGTGCTTGTTGATCATGTCGTCGATGAAGCAGCCGATGCCGGTGGCCTCATAACCGAGCGCGGTGGCTGACAGGTAGAGCCACTGTCCGATTAACCCTGCTTCGAAGTGAACATATCGATAGCCACGATCACCGTATAGCTCAACGGCCAGCTCGAGATCGGCAATCATCGAGACGGCAAAACAGCCATCTGCAGCTATGTCCTGAAAGCAGCTGACGAACTTGGCCGGCTCCCGCTGGTCGGAATACAGGAGCGGAACTAGCGTCCTTTTTGTTCGGTCAAAGTAGTAAATGCCTGGAGTCACGTCGTCTACACGGTGCACGTATAAGTACAGGTGTATCAGGTGGTGTCCCAGATCAGCAGGCACCGGGTCTGGTGCCCAGGCGGTCGGTCGCTGAAAGTCGGCTGAAAATCCGCGTGTTGATGTGGAGAGGATCTGAGCAAGATGCTCCTTGCTCATCCGCTGGATCCCATCAAGGTCGACGGCCGACCTTCGTTTGCGCACAATCTGGTGAACACCGGCTTGTGATTCGCTGTCCGGATCGGTGGTCTGGCCAAAGCACGAAATCTCGGGCCCGCAGGCGGAGACGTTGCTTGGCCGCAGCGCTGATGCCGGCCGATTTTGCCCCCGGCGTGACTGCCAGCTCTGCAGGCTGAGGCAGGTTGCCCTGTGCATCTCGGCTATGGACAGGTACGGCACCTCCTCGGCAGAGAGACGATTGGGGATCCCGCTAAAATTGCTGCCGTCGGTCCGCCAGTCGACGCTCCGCTTCTCTGGTTCGGGGCTCAGCTCGGGGATTTTGAGCCCCGGCCTGAGCCCGATTAAGAGCGCCGGCCTCTCATCGCTGCTGGTCAATCCCAGGAGCTGGGCTAGTTGCTGGTCTGGAAACTCCCCGATGATCTGGCCACGCCAGCCGAGCGTTCCTGCGGACAGGAGGATTGCCGCCAGCGCGTGCCCGAGGTCGTGCTGGCAGTAGCGATAAGCGCGCTCCCTGTACTTCCAGGCCTCGCGCCAGAATATGCTGGTCAGGCAAATGGTGAGCGGCGGGCAGTCGGTTGACGAGGTGATTAGCTCCCAGATGTTTGACCTTCTTGATCCCCCGCCTCTCTGCTCGAGCGCGTGCCCTTTGACAGAATAGTGATAAAGGCCGGGTTCCAACCCACTGATCGAGTGAACGATGAGGTGCGTCTCGGTTGGATGCAAGTTGCCGGAAGATGGGTTGACCCTCAATGACCAGCGATGCTCCGTGTGCGGTATCTGTTTCCAGGCGCTAATCGCCATGCCGTAGAACAGCAGCGTCGAAACAAAACTCAGATCTGGCGGTTCCGGCTCGGGTAGCGGGTAGGCTGTGTCGATCCCCTGACCGGCGAGCGTCGCCGCTAGCGCTTGGAAATAAGAGAGGCCGGACACGCTCAAATTGCGCGGGAGCTCCAAGTAGGGAGCACCTTGATAAAGACGGAACGGGTCAGGCTGGTTGTCCCAGTCAAGGTAATGGCCGCTGGCCATCAGCTTTTGCACTGTGTGCTTGGTCAAGTGATGATAAGCATACAGAGCGCTGTCAAATAAGTGCGAATGGGAAGTCACATGACCTCTTGTTGACCGTGGGCTACTGGCGCCGGAAAAACTCCAGGGTAAACACCATGTTTTTCTTTGAGTCGCTCAGTCTATGCTGTCGTTAGGACGGAGTCGCCGTTTTTCTGAGTCCTGAGAAAGATTAACCAGCCGGCGACTTACTAATTATCCTGAAGATCTTTCTGGTCGAAAGGTTTTCGGAGCTGAACGGGCGGGGAGTAAATGCCCCGCTCTTTTTTGGCCAGCGCTCCGATAATCAGCAGATCTGGGCATTCATGAATAAGCGCTCGGCAGGCTGCGTCCCTTGACCGCTCGGAGCGACGAGACGCTCGGCTGCGGCCGCCTCCTCGGCGCCCTGGCCTCGCTGTACGTCGATTGCCGAATTCTTGATAACTATCGCTGCCGGCGTGGAATGAGGAGAGCGCCAGGAGGCAGGGCAGCGATGACCCAGGCTGGGGCGGCAAAAATTCTTGTTCTTGGCAGGCAGGTAATCTGTCTCTGCCTTAGTCTGGCTCCGCTCCTGGCCGCTGCCGGTTGGGCTGAGCACAAGGCTCAGGCCGCCGAGACAGCCGGCAAGGCAGCCAGCCTGGCCGATAAAGAGAGGACGCTCAGGGACAGTCTTGCCGCAGCCGAGAAATCCGGCGCTGACGACCTGCATCTGGCCACGGCTCTTACTCAACTGGCCTTCCTTTGCCAGGCTACAGGCAAGCTGGACGAGGCTGAGTCGCTCACCCGGCGCGCGCTGGAGATCAGGCAGAGAGAGCTCGGTCTGGGGGACCCGCAGACGGTGTCGACAATCGACTTCCTGGTGCATGTCTACTGTGAGCAGGGTAAGTTTGCTGAAGCTGAGCCATTGTGCCAAACTGCGCTGGAGATTGGCGAGATGGTGCTTGGTCCTGACCATCCCGATACAGCCATCTTTGCCAATAACCTGGCCTTGGTCTTGAAGGAGCAGGGCAAGCGCGAGCCGGCTGAGCGGCTGTACAGGCGGGCGCTGGCAATTGCTGAGCAGTCGCGATCTCCTAATCGCAAAGACATCGCTGACAGCTTGACCGGACTGGGGGCAATATACGAAGGTGAAAGCCGATATGCAGATGCTGAGCCGCTTTTGACTCGCGCTCTGAGCATTAGAGAGCGGGCATCCGGAGAGGACGACCCGGAAACTGCGACAACCATGGATCTGCTTGCCAGAGTCCTGATTCAGCTGGGCAAAAGGCAGGAAGCAGAGCCGCTGCTAAAGCGATTGATCGCCCGGGCCGAGAAAACCCGCGGTCCAGAGGACGCCTACACAATCGCCTGCCTCCAGACCCTGGCTTCTGCATACAAAAGGCAGGGCAAGCTTGCTGAAGCGGAGCCGCTCTATGCCAGAATCCTGGCTGTGCTGGAAAGAACCTGCGGTGCGCAGGAGGAGGAGACTCTCAATTGCCTCAAGATCCTGGGCTCAATCTACGAGCAGGAAGGAAAGTACGCCCAGGCCGAATCGCTTTATAAGCATGCCCTGCCCGCAAGCGATCAGGAGCAGGTCCAGCAGGCTGCCACGGCCCTGGCCATGCTCACAAACCTAGCCGCACTCTACCACCGGCAGGGAAAGTACCCTGAATCTGAACAAGCTTATGAGCGCTCGCTGGCTGTTGTAGAAGAGTCACTTGGCTCTCAGCACCCTTCAACGGCAACGATTGTCAACAATTTTGCCTGTCTCTTAAGCGATCGGGGCAGCTGTGAGCAGGCAGAAATCCTCTACAAAAGAGCGCTCACCATCGATGAGCACAAGCTTGGAGGCGAGCACTCCGTTACCGCTGATATCCTCAACAACCTGGCCAATAACTACCTCCGGGAAAGGAGATACGCTCAGGCAGAAGCGCTGTACAAGCGTGCTCTGGCCATCAAGGAAAGGTTATACGGCTCAGGACACCCGGATGCCGGTTATGTCCTGAACAATCTCGGTAAACTTTACCTGGAAAGAAAAAAGCTTGAGGAGGCAGAGCGCTTGTTGAAACGATCACTGGCGATCCTGGCCAGGACCGCTGGCTCTGACAGTCCGGAGACCGCCTGTGTGCTGAACAATCTGGGGCAGGTTTACACCGCCCAGGGCATGTCCTTGCCGGCCGCGGATTTTCTCAAGCAGGCTAAATCGATCTGGGAAAGAACGACGGCTCAAGGCGGTTTTGGAACGGTGAGGCGGTTAAGCGGCGCGGGTTTGATCGACATCATCGTCAAACATTCTGCGGATTCCTGAGTGAGTGTCTCAGTCACCGACAAAGGCGACCACCCTCGCTGGTGCAGCGCTGGCGCCCACCAGCTTGAGCGGGAAAAAGGCTACCTTGAAACCCTGTGGTGGCAAGCTTTCGAGGTTGGCCAACTGCTGCACGACATAGAACTCCACCTCCCTGAGGGCGAAGTGAGCATCCCAGATAAAGCGCCGGTCGCCTGTCCGCCGGTAATTGGCGATCATTACCGGGAAGGGACGATCCCAGCCGAGCGCGTCGGTGCCGCCCACCCTGGCGCCCTGCTCGGCAAGCCACAAGGATGACTCTCTAACCAGGCCGGGGTAGTTATAGCGCATTGGATCCTGGAGATCATACTTGTCGTGATCGGTGCGGATGAGAACGGCATCCCCTGGCTTGATGCGGTAGGAGATGCGGTCCAGGGCGCCTATCAAATCCTCGACTGTGATTGGTTGACCGGTGCCCCGCTTTTCTGTCAGGTCAAGGACTACTGAGTCGCAAAATAGTTGCTCGAGCGGTATCTCATCGACGGTCCTGGCTCTCGCGCCCGCGCAGATGCTGCCGTAATGCCAGGGAGCGTCGACATGAGTGCCCAGATGGCTGGACAGCGAAACATTCTCCTCAGCCCAGCCCTCGCCCTCCGGCAGCTCCATCGCTGTGCAACCGAATAGCCTGCACATGATCTCCGCTCCACCTTTGTGATCGATGAACTCCACCTCGGGAGCGATAATTCGGTAGAGCTCCATCAAGGCTGGAGGAAAGCTCTTTTTTTCCAGAGCCACAAGTGGTCGCGTGAGGTCGATCAGCTTCTGCATGCGTTCCTGCGCTCGTATACCGGCTGTCCTTGCCGAAGTCGGCCCTGTCCAGTATAACCGGCAAATTTCATCGGTCCGGCCGACGTTTTGTCGCTGCCCGTGGCTATACTGTTTTTAACGAGGCCGCCCTGGAAGAACTCCCTGCCCGCTCTAATCATCTCTCAGCTCCGGCAACAGCGAAGGTCATGACCGCGAGGCTTTTTACCCTGGATCAGGCTCGACGGCTGCTGCCGCAGATCAACGCCTTGCTTGTGGCGGCAAACGACGATCTGGAAGCTCATGCTTGTAGACTGCAGGCTTCAAATCGACGTTATGAGGAAGCTGAAGAGCGCCTGGCCAGCATTAATCCAGGGCCAGGCTCAGCCAAGAATCTTCGCCTCTTGAGGCGTTACCGGTCTCAGTTTCAGGAGGCGATCAACGAACTGTCAAAGGCGCAGAGAGACTTTGTCGAGCGCACCAATTTCTGGGTTGACAAGGTCAGCGAAACAGGGGTGATCTTGCGCGATCTTCGTGAGGGTCTGCTTGACTTTCCCTGCCGGCAAGGGCAGCTCAACTACTTCTTGTGCTGGCGTCTGGGCGAAGAAGATATTGCCTTCTGGCATCTGCGCGATGACGGTTTTGTAGGGCGCAAGCCGCTGGCAGCTCTTGTCGAGTACATTTAAGGCTCTCCGTCGTGTTAGCCTGATGTAAACGGACGGTTAATCTTCTGATTTTTGTAGGCCCTGGCGCCTGCGGGCCTGGCCGCTTGGGCGTGCCGCTCGCCCAAGCGGCCGAATGCTAACTTGACGTCGTTGCTTGCCTGATCGCCTTCCCTCGACCCGGGCAGCTGGCAGGCAATCGCTGCGGGTTGACAACAGCCGGAAATGGTTGCTCTAGGGTATAGTGTGTGTAACCATGGAATGCCTGTCACTGTCCTGGCTTACATCCCGAGTAAGTTGGTAACACTTACCTTCGGTTTAAAGGCGTGTGTGGTGGCAGTCTATGTGCTCACTTGCGGGCAGCTGTGGAATCTGTCTCGGGTACCGTGTGAAACTAGAGGATTGGGTGAAGAAGATGAAATCGAGGATTATGACGAGTGCATTTGCGGCCCTGGTGGTTGCCATGGTCGGCAGTGTGGGATCGGCCAGTGCAGAGAAGACCGCATCACCAACTTCGGTGAAGATTGGTTACTTCAACCTGGCCCTGGTGAAGGCCTCCTATCCGGAAGCCGCCGGCTCCGAGTCGCTTAGAGTTCAAGCGGAAAACCAGCTTCGCAGAGATGTAGAAGAGGGCAATAAGCGCTTGCAGAAGGCTCAGGAAGACAAGAAACCCAAGGAAGAAATTGAGAAGATGGCTCGTGATATGCAAGCCGAGATCAATGCCAAGCAGCAGGCTCTCATCCAGCTGGTCCAGACCCAGAATGCTGTAGCTACCCAGAACATCGCCCAGGCTGTCAACTCGGTGGCACGCGACAAGGGGCTTGACATGGTTGTTGACGGAGCCGGGGTCTTCGCCGGTGGGGACAAGATTGTCAACAACGGTGTCGATATTACCGAGGACGTGGTCAAGAGACTGCAACCGCAAGCGCTTAAGTCCGGCGGCGGCGCTGCCCCTGCCCCTGCTGGTGGTGCTGCCCCCGCTGGCGGTGCGGCCCCGGCCCCCGCATCCCATGGTGGCAAATAGGCCCAGAGTTAGAAGCTATATCTTGCCAGGAGACGATTTGAGCAGTAATCTTCTTATGTAAATCGTCTCCTGCTTTACTACTCG
>Ga0066388_100001136_pt1 | contig 14482 bp, 10 predicted proteins | sample PanSoiMetaGPlot6_FD_64539 | JGI IMG/M metagenome (GOLD analysis project Ga0066388, IMG submission 64539) | Tropical forest soil microbial communities from Panama analyzed to predict greenhouse gas emissions - Panama Soil - Plot 6 (Hybrid Assembly) | ecosystem: Environmental > Terrestrial >... | reverse complement strand
CTGCGGGACCAGACCTTGCTCTCAGGGGTCGGCGTCCATTCCGGTCTCCCGGTCACAGTAACCCTTCATCCAGCCGACGCTGGAACCGGCATCAGGTTCGTGCGCACCGGCCTTGATGACTGCCGCGAGCGCGAGATTTGCGCGGACATCCGCGCCGTCACGGCAACCGAGTTCGCCACCGTGTTGGGGGATGCGTCCGGTCCGCTCGTATCCACCGCCGAACATGTGCTGGCAGCCTTGCGCGGGCTCGGCGTGGACAACACGGTGATCGAGATCGACGGTCCTGAAGTTCCCATCATGGACGGCAGCGCCGCGGCGTTTGTGGCGGCCATCGATCGGGCGGGGATCAGGACGCTCGACGCGCCGCGCCGTTTCATCCGCGTGCTCAAGACGGTGCGGGTTGCAGCCGGCGCCGGCTATGGCGAGTTGCGGCCCTATGCCCGGGGCCTGCGGATCGAGACCGAGATTGCGTTTGACCACCCTCTGATAGGGAGCCAGGAACTGGCGTTCGACTGCACGCCGGACACCTTCCGCCGCGACATCGCGCGCGCGCGCACGTTCGGCTTCATGCGTGACGTGGCTAGACTGTGGAGCGCCGGCTATGCGCTCGGCGCTTCGCTCGAGAACACCCTGGTTGTCACCGACACGCGCGTCCTCAACCCGGAGGGCGCGCGTTTTGCCAACGAATTCGTCCGCCACAAGGCGCTCGACGCCATTGGCGATCTTGCGCTTGCTGGTGCGCCGCTGCTCGGCGCCTATCGTTCAGTGCGTGGCGGCCACAAGCTCAACTACGCGGTGCTCTCCGCGTTGATGGCCGACAAAAGCGCCTGGACCGTGGTTGAGGCCGACGTGCGGCGGACCCGCGGCCACGCCGATGTCGCGGCCGGCCTGGTGGCGCCGGCCTACGCTCCGGACGTGTCCTAGCCGGAAAACAGAAGCCAAGCGCCGGTTATTCGGTGCCCCGGACCGCCACATTCCGGGCGGATTGTCTGCCTATTTCATCGGTCTCATCAGGGGTTACGGGATAAACGGCGGCACGGACGTAATCGCCGGGTTTGTCAGGGACGGGGGATCGTCTTCATCGATGCGTCGGGGCTCACGACTATCGCGCTGGTCTGAATGCGCCGCCGAAAGGCGAGCGCGATTGCTGACCCAACTTTTTGCGCTCGCCCTGATCGCGCCCGCCCTTGGCGGGTGCGAGAGCATCACAAACCTGTGGGGCCCAAAGGACGACCCGGTGCTCGATGAGCCGGCGGACCGCATCTACAACGAGGGCCTTTATCTCCTCAACATCAAGCGCGACGTGAAGGGCGCGGCAAAGCGGTTCGAAGAGGTCGACCGGCAGCATCCGTATTCGGAATGGGCGCGCAAGTCGCTGATCATGTCCGCCTACGCCTATTACGAGGCCGGCGCCTACGAGGATTCAGTCAATGCGTCGCGGCGCTACATCCAGCTCCATCCCGGCAGCCCGGACGCGGCCTATGCCCAGTTCCTGATCGGCTCGAGCTATTTCGACCAGATCCGCGACGTATCGCGCGACCAGGAGCGGACCGACAAGGCCATCAGCGCGCTCGACGAGGTCGTGCGCAAATATCCGAGTAGCGAATATGCGGTGTCCGCCAAGCGCAAGATCGAGATGGCGCGCGATCAACTTGCCGGCCAGGTAATGCTGGTCGGGCGGTACTACATGGACCGGCGCGACTACACCGGTGCGATCAACCGCTTCAAGATCGTGGTGACGCGCTATCAGACCACGCGGCACGTCGAGGAGGCGCTGTTGCGTTTGACCGAAGCCTACATGGCACTTGGCGTGGTCGGCGAGGCGCAGACCTCGGCCGCGGTGCTCGGTCACAATTTCCCGGAGAGCCGCTGGTACAAGGACGCCTACGCGCTCCTGAACGCACGCGGACTCGAGCCGTCCGAGAACACGGCCTCCTGGATCAGCCGAGCATTCAAGCTCGGCTAGCCGAAGCGACGAGGCGCGACAGGGGAGAGAATCGCCGTTATCTTCGCGCTCTCTGTCGCCTATCTTCCGTCGTCCATTGCCATGCTGACCCGGCTGTCTATCCGCGACATCGTTCTCATCGAACGGCTCGACATCGACTTTGCGTCCGGGCTCGCCGTGCTGACCGGGGAGACCGGAGCCGGCAAGTCGATCCTGCTTGATGCGTTTGCGCTGGCGCTCGGCGCCCGCGGCGATGTCGCGCTCGTCCGCCACGGCGCCGACCAGGGCCAGGTGACGGCGGCCTTCGACGTGGCACCTGACCATCCGGCCCGCGCGCTGATCGAGGTCAACGGCATCGCGGCCGAGGACGAACTTATTCTACGCCGCGTTCAGCTTTCCGACGGCCGCACGCGCGCCTTTGTCAACGACCAGCCCGTGAGCGTCCAGGTCCTGAAGGCCGTTGGCGGTGCGCTGGTAGAAATCCACGGCCAGCATGACGAACGTGCGCTGGTCGATGCCGCGACCCACCGGCGGCTGCTCGACGCGTTTGGCGGCCTTGATGCGCAAGCGGTCGCAACGCTCTGGGAGGAGCGGCGGGCGCGCGAATCTGAGGTAGCAACGCACCGTACCGAGGTCGAACGCGCGCAGCGCGAGGCCGACTGGCTGCGCCACGCGGTCGAGGAACTCACCAGGCTGGCGCCGGAACCAGCGGAGGAAACCGCGCTCGCTGACAAGCGCGCGGCCATGATGCAGGCCGAGAAAGTCGCCGGCGACCTGCGCGATGCGCAGGAGGCGGTCGCCGGCGCGCAGTCACCGGCACCGGCCCTGTCGGCCGCGGTGCGGCGCCTCGAACGCCGCAGCGCGCAGGCGCCCGCGCTGATCGAGCCGGCCGTGAAGGCCCTCGATGCCGCGCTGACCGCGCTCGAGGAGGCGCGCGCACATCTGGATCAGGCGCTGCGCGCGGCCGACCACGATCCGCGCGAGCTCGAACGGATCGAGGAGCGGCTGTTCGCGCTTCGCGCCGCCTCGCGGAAATACGGCGTGCCGGTCGACGAACTCAGCGCGCTGGCCGCCCGCCACGCCGCCGATCTCGCCCTGATCGACGCCGGTGCCGAGCGCCTTGCGGCGCTGGAAGCCGCCGCGAGGGAGGCCGACGAGCGCTATCGGACGTTGGCGACGGCGCTGTCCGAGGCCCGTCGCCGCACGGCCGACGCGCTCGACAAGGCCGTCAACGCCGAACTCAAGCCGCTCAGGCTCGAGCGCGCCACGTTCTCGACTGAAATTGCAACCGAGCCGGAGACCGGCGGGCCGCACGGCATCGACCGGATCGAGTTCTGGGTGCGCACCAATCCCGGCACGCGGCCGGGGCCCATGATGAAGGTCGCCTCCGGCGGCGAACTCGCGCGCTTCCTGCTCGGGCTCAAGGTCGTGCTCGCCGATCGCGGCTCGGCGCCGACGCTCGTTTTCGATGAGATCGATACCGGCGTCGGCGGCGCGGTCGCTGACGCGATCGGGGTGCGGCTCGCGCGTCTTGCCCGGCAGGTGCAGGTGGTTGCCGTGACGCATGCGCCGCAGGTCGCGGCCCGCGCCGACCGGCACTACTTGATCACCAAGGACACGCTCGACAGAGGCAAGCGCGTGGCGACGCGCGTCGCCGAGCTTGCCGCCGAGCGCCGGCGCGAGGAGATCGCCCGTATGCTTGCCGGCGCCGAAATCACCGCCGAGGCGCGTGCCGCTGCCGAGCGCCTGATCAAGGCGGCGGGGTGAAGGCGGCAAAGCCGCCTCCTATTCGAACTTCCTGCCGCCGAGGTACACGGCTTCGATCGTTCGCATGTTGTGGATGTTGTCGAGCGGGTTCCCCGCCAGCACCAGGAGGTCAGCCGCCTTGCCCTTGGCCAGCGTGCCCAAATCCTTGGCGATTCCGAGCATCTCCGCATTGTTCTTCGAGAACGACTGGATGATCTGCATCGGCGTCAGTCCGGCTTCCCGCAGCAGTTCCATCTGGCGATGCTCGAAATAGCCCTGGACGAAGAAGCGCTCTGAGGCGCCGCCAGAATCGGTACCGAAGCCGAGGCGGACTCCGGCGTCGGAAAGCTTCTTGACGTTGACCTTGTCCTGCTCAAACGCCCGGATCAGGGCGGGGCGTTCCGGATCGCGAGCGAGCGCCTCGAGTTTCTTATTGAGGTCGGCGACCTGCTGTAGGCTCAGGCCACGGGTAAAGAACGGATCATCGGTCGTTCCGCCGCCGGCGCGGAACATCCCTTCCTCGCGGGCGAGCGTGGAAGTCACCCACACGTTGCGGGCCTTGAGCGTCGCGAGAAAATCGGCCGGGATGTCCTGATCGCGCACGTCGTGCACGAGCATGTTGACGCCTTCCTCGACCGCCATGCGCGCATCGGCGAGCTCCACGATGTGCGCCATGGTGAGCAAGCCGTGCTTGCGCGCCTGATCGAACACTGCCGAGACGTATTCGCGCGACAGCTTGGGCACGCGGCCGCCCTGCGCGTCGAGCCAGACCTTGATAAAGTCGGCACCCTTGCCGGCAATCTCGTCGACCTGGCCGCGTGCGGCCTCGGGGGTCTTGTAGTCGTCGCCGTTCCCGCGCAGCGTGGTGAAGCGATACTTGACCGTAAGGATGCGCGCGCCGCGCAGGTCGCCCGCACGCTGCCGCGCCTTGTAATCGACGATGTCGTCCGGATCGGACCCCATGCTGGTTGTGGTGGTGACGCCGTAGAGCGCGTATTGGCGCAGCTGTCCGTCGCGCGGGGCGGGACCGACGTGGCCGTGGCCGTTGATGATCCCCGGCACCACGAATTTGCCGGTGAGGTCGATCACGGCTGCGCCGGCGGGCGCCGCAATGTCGGGCCCGAGGTCGCGGATGCGCCCGTTCTCCATCACGATCGTGACATTGGCCTGCGGCAGCGCGCCGCTGCCGTCGATCAGGGTTGCATGGGTCAGCGCCGTGATCTGCGCGGCGGCGCGGCCGGACCACAGCGCCGCCGCCGCCAGGGCCAGCAACAAACGGCCGCGCATGATTCCTCCCATGATTAGGCACATGCCCCGCGGCGCGGGGCATGTTCGCCGCCTTATCGATGATCAGACGTGCTTCACCATCGCCGGCACCAAGTGCTTGATCGAGGGCGCGCCGGCCTGCTGCATGGCGGCGCGCAGCTCAGTGCGCAGCAGTTCGAGCACGCGGGTGACGCCAGCCTCGCCGAACGCCCCAAGGCCCCACAGATAGGGCCGGCCGATCGCCACGCCCCTGGCGCCCATGCACAGCGCCTTGACGATGTCGGTGCCGCGGCGGAATCCGGAATCGATGAACACCGGCATCGAGCCCGACACCTCGATGATCTCCTGCAGCGATTCGATCGTGGAGCGCCCTGCCTCGTCGGAGCGGCCGCCGTGGTTCGACACGATGATGCCGTCGAAGCCGTTCTCGGCAGCGATCTTGGCGTCCTCCCAGGCCAGGATGCCCTTGAGCACGACCTTCATCTTGGTCGCGTCGCGGATGCGCTTGGCATAGTCCCAGGTCATCGCCGAGGATTGGGTGTTGGTGAGGCCTGTAAGATCGGCGCCCTCGTACATTGGCTTGTTCCGCTGTGTGGCCGCGAGACTCGAATTGTCATGGCAGCTTTTGCAGTCGCGCGTGTCGGTCTTCACGAGACGGAACAGCGTCTCCTGATTGCGGCCGCCGCTGCGGTCGACCGTGATGGCGACGACCGTGGCGCCTTGCTTCTCCGCGCTCTCAACATGGTGCTTGGCAACCTCGAACTTGTTGGTGGCGTAGAGCTGGTACCAGATCGGCTTGCCGCGCGCTGCGATCACGTCCTTGATCGAGGTGGTGGCCTGGGTGGACAGGATCTGCAGGTGGTCGCCGGTCTTGCCGGCCCGGGCCACGCCCTCCTCACCGTCCGGATGATAGCCTTTGTGGCCGCCGGTCGGCGCGATGATGATCGGGCTGTCGAACTTCATGCCGAGCAGGTCGACGCTCATGTCGACTTTGCTGACGTCGACCAGCCGCCGCGGCCGCAGCTGGTACTTCAGGAAACCTTCGCGGTTGGCCCGTAGCGTGACTTCATCGTCGATTCCCGAGGCCATGTAGCCGAAATGCGCCGGCGGCACGTTCTTGTGCATCACCGGCTCGAAGTCGAACACGTTGATCGCCTCCTTCGGGGTCGTGATCAGCTTGTCGAGGGTGCGCGGCGCCCACACCATGGGGTCGGGCAGCCGGCCGGGTTGCTCGCTCGCGAAGGCGGCGAGGTCGGAGGCTGCGAACAGCGGGCTCGCGGCCAGGAATTGCAGGAATTTTCGACGCGCGACTTCGACCGACATGGCGGATCCTCCCCATTGAAACGTGCAACCGCCCGCCACACCTTGGGCGTAGTCGGGCGCGCACTTGGGATGATCCTAGCCGGCAGGAAGGCCAAGTCCATCACCATTCTGATGGCGTTGGCGTCGCACCGACGATGACGTAAGAACAACAGGCCATGCCGTCACGCGACACCCGAAAGCTCGACGTCGATGCGCTGACTGCCGCGCAGGCCAAGGCCGAGCACGCGCGGCTTGAAGCGGAGATCAGAAAGCACGACGAGAGCTACTATCAGAAGGACGCTCCGACGGTATCGGACGCGGAGTACGACGCGCTGCGCCGTCGCTACGACGCGATCGAAGCCCGGTTCCCGGACCTGCGCACGCTCGAGAGCCTGTCGCGCAAGGTCGGCGCCGCGCCGGCGCGCGGCTTTGCCAAGGTCCGGCACGCAGTCCCAATGTTGTCGCTGGCGAATGCCTTCAGCGCCGAGGACGTGGTGGACTTCGTCGGCCGCATCCGGCGCTTCCTCAAACTCAAGGAGGGCGAGGCGCTCGCGTTCACCGCCGAGCCCAAGATCGACGGCTTGTCGATGTCACTACGCTACGAGGGTGGCACGCTGGTGCGCGCCGCGACGCGCGGCGACGGCAGCGAAGGCGAGGATGTCACCGCCAATATAAAGACGCTCAAGGAAGTCCCGCACCAGCTCAAGGGCCGCAACGTGCCGGCGGTGTGCGAGGTGCGCGGCGAGGTCTACATGACCAAGCCCGAGTTCCTCGCGCTCAACCAGCGGCAGGCGGCGGCCGGGGAGCAGATCTTCGCCAATCCGCGCAATTCGGCGGCCGGGTCGCTGCGCCAGAAGGACGCCGCAATCACGGCCTCGCGCGCATTGCATTTCTTCGCCTATTCCTGGGGCGAGATGAGCGCGATGCCGGCCGACACGCAGTCGGGCATGCTCAAGTGGCTTGCCGCCACCGGCTTCCAGACGAATCCGCTCTGGAAACTCTGCGGATCGCTCGACGACCTGCTCGCGTTCCACCATGACATCGAACTGCGGCGGGCGAAGCTCGACTACGATATCGATGGCGTCGTCTACAAAGTCGATCGGCTCGACTGGCAGCAACGGCTCGGCTTCGTGTCGCGGAATCCGCGCTGGGCGACCGCGCACAAGTTCCCGGCCGAGAAAGCCGCAACCGTCGTTCGCGACATCGAGGTTCAGGTCGGGCGCACCGGCGCGCTGACGCCGGTCGCCAAGCTTGAGCCCGTCACGGTCGGCGGCGTGGTGGTGCAGAACGCGACGCTGCACAATGCCGACGAGATCGCGCGGCTCGATGTGCGGATCGGCGACACGGTGACGATCCAGCGCGCGGGCGATGTCATTCCGCAGGTGCTCGGCGTGGTCATGGAGAAGCGTCCCAAGGACGCCAAGCCTTACAAATTCCCCGCCCGATGCCCGTGCCCGCTGCATACCGAAGTCGTGCGCGAGCTCAACACGGCCGGCGAGGAGGGAGTACGGTTCCGCTGCTCGGGCGAGTTTGCCTGCCCGTTCCAGCGAACCGAGCACCTCAAGCATTTCGTATCCCGCCGCGCCTTCGACATCGAAGGGCTCGGCGAGAAGCAGATCGTCTTCTTCTTCGAGCAGGGCTGGATCAAGGAGCCAGCCGACATTTTCACGCTTGAAGCCCGCAACGCCAGGATCAAGCTGCAGGAGATCGAAGGCTACGGCGAAGTGTCGGTGCGTAACCTGTTCGACTCCATCCGGGCACGACGGGAGATTTCGCTCGAGCGGTTCATCTATGCGCTAGGGATGCGCCATGTCGGCGACACCACGGCGCGCGCACTGGCGCGTGCCTACGGCTCATGGCAAGCGTTTCACGAGGCGGCCCTGCGGGTCGCCAAGGACGACGCCGAGACGCGCGAGGAGATGGACAACCTCGATCAGATCGGCACGACCGTGATCGACAGCATCGCCAGCTATTTCGGCGAGGACCACAACCGCCGGCTGGTCGAGCGCTTGACCAAGGAAGTCGACATCATCGATGCCGAGAAGCCGCGTTCGGATTCGAGCGTCGCCGGCAAGACTGTGGTCTTCACCGGCTCGCTTGAGAAGATGACGCGCGACGAAGCGAAGGCCATGGCCGAGCGGCTCGGCGCCAAGACTGCTGGCTCGGTGTCGAAGAAGACCGACTATGTGGTGGCCGGTCCAGGCGCCGGCTCGAAGCTCACCAAGGCCAAGGACTTCGGTGTCACCGTTCTCACCGAGGATGAGTGGTTCGACCTTATCGGTGAAAAACGTTGACAGCGTGCGGTGGCGCGCAGATTCCGGGGCCGACCTTTCGGCCGGTCCCGGAATGAGTATCGAAGGCTTTCAGCGGGCGGCTGACGGTTACACGCGGCCGGCCAGCATCAGCACGATCAAGATGAGCAGCACGAGGCCGATGCCGCCGCCGGGGCCATAGCCCCAGTTCCGGCTGTAGCCCCATGTCGGAAGCGCGCCAACGAGCGCGAGAATAAGCACGATAATCAGAATCGTCGTCAGCATGTCGTTGCCTCACAGAGGTGAACATTCGATCACCAACGCATGCTTGTAATAAAAGTTCCGCTGCGGTGTGCACGCCGCTCGGCGTCGGCTTGGCTCCGCCGCATTCAACTCCACCGCATCAGATATCGTTCGAGCCAGCCGGCGAGCGCGAAGATCAACAGCACCACGACCATGATCAGGAGCACCAGGGCGAGCATCAGCGCGGAGTTGTAGGTGCTCTGCGCGAACGACAGCAGATAGCCGAGCCCGCTCGTCGCCGCCACGAACTCGCCAACCACGGCGCCGGTGAAAGCGAAGCCGACCGCGACCTTCATGTTGCCGAGGACCCAGACCGCCACCGAGGGCAGATAGACGTGGCGCACCAGCGCAAGGCGCGAGCCGCCGAGCGTGACAATGCGCTCGACCAGACGGCGGTCGACCTGGCGGATGCCGGTGAACACCGTGAAGAAGATCAGCACCGCCACCAGGATGAAGGACAGCGCCACCTTCGAGGCAAGCCCGATGCCGAGCCAGATCACGAACAGCGGCGCCAGGATCACGCGCGGGATGGCGTTGAGCAAGGTCATCACCGGCTCGAGCAGCTCCGCGATCGGCGGCACCAGAGCGCCGAGCACGCCGAGCGCGATCCCGACCACGATGCCGAGCACGAGGCCGGCGAGGGCGGCCGTGAAGGTGGCCTCGAGATGTGGCCAGATGCGGCCGTCCGCGAACAGTTCGTAGAGCGCGCTGCCTATGGCCGTCGGGCTCGGCACAAAAAGCGGATTGAGCATGCCGGCGCGGGCGGCCGCCTCCCACAGCAGGAGGAAGATGCCGAAGGCGATGAGCTGACGCAGCCAGGCATAGCGCGGGTTCATCGTGGCAGCCCCATCATTCTGCCGCCTGCGCGCGCTGCGGGAGCCCCACTTCGTGTGACAGGTCGTTCCACAGCCGCTCGTAGAGCGGCGTGAAGGCCGGGTGCATGCGCGCACGCACCGGATCGCGCGGCCGCGGCAGCGGCACCGCATAGTCATGCGTGAGCCGGGCGCGCGGTCCCTGCGACAGCAGGTAGATGTGGTCCGATAGCCCGATCGCCTCTTCGAGATCGTGGGTGACGAGCAGCACGCTGATGCATTCCTCCTCGACCAGGGTCGCCACGTCCTGCACAATGCGGGCGCGCACGATGGCGTCGAGCGACGCGAATGGCTCGTCCATGAGGAGGAGCTTCGGGGTCAGCGCCAGCACCTGGGCCAAGGCGACGCGCTTGCGCTGGCCGCCGCTCAGGTGGCGCGGAAAACGCTGCTCGAAGCCCGCGAGGCCGACCCGGTCAAGCCAATAGTCGGCCTGCACCAGCGCGCTCTTGCGCGGGATGCCGCGAAAGCCAAGCCCGAGCGCGACATTGTCGCGCGCGCTGCGCCACGGGAGCAGCGCATCGTCCTGAAACAGGATTCCAATGTCGGAAGGCGGCACTTCCGGGTCGACGCTGCCGGCGATCGGCCGCTGCAGGCCGATCACTGCGCGCAACAGGCTCGATTTGCCGGAGCCCGACGGCCCGACCAGGCTGACGAACTGGCCTTTCTCGACCGCGAGGCTCGCCCCTTCCAGGACCGGCTCGCCACCATAGGAAATCGTCAGATTGTGGACGCGCAGCGTTCAGCTCCCAACGATCGATGTGTCGTGTAGCCCGGCGATGCTGGCATCGGACTTGATCAAGCCGCCCACGATCAGGGACTGCACGACACGATTGGCAGCGGCAGGATCAATGGTCAGGGTTTCGGGATAGAGCGAGTCGCGGCGGCGCGCCAGAATGTCGGCGAACTCCTTGGTGTCGAGGCCGGTGGTCATCTCTTTCGGCAAGGCGGCGATCAGATCGTCCCCGCTCATGGTGCGCAACGCCTTGAGCGCGTCGGCAAGCGCCTTGGCGAGCGTGACCATCTCCGGCCTACGCTGCTCGAATTCCTTGCCACGCACCGCGACGCCCATGAATTCGTAGGTGCCGCCGAGATAGCGGCGCGCATCCTCGAGATCCATTGCGTTGACCAGCACGCGCCCGCCCGATTTCTGCAGCAACGTGAGCGCCGGCTCCTGCACCAGGCCGGCGTCGATCTGGCCCTGCCGCAATGCCTCCAGCAGGTTCACGCCCATGATCGCGAATTTCACTTTGCTGGCATCGGCATTCGCTAGCTTCAGCAGATAGAGCGTCAGTGCGTGGTCGGCATTGCCGAGGCCCGACACCCCGACGGTCCTGCCCTCGAGGTCCTTGATCGCGCTGATCTGGCTTGCTGTCCGCGGCGCGGTGACGACCGCGAACAGCGGCAGTTGCCCGGTCACGGCGAAACGGCGGATGTCGGCATGGACATTGGCGAAAGCAGTTATCGCGACGTCGAGCGAGGTTGCCCCATAGTCGACCGCACCTCCGATCAGCGCCTGCATCGCCGCGCTGCCGCCACGGGTATAGACCAGCTCGACATTGAGCCCATGGTTCTTGAAATGCCCGCCCGAGCGCGCGACCTCATAGGGAACACCGCACAGGAGCTGGCTGCAGTAGGCGAGCTTGATGGTCGGGCCCTGCGCCTGCCCCCGGCTCGCCCCAGGCAATACGGCTGCGACCACAGTCGCTCCCTTGAGGATCGAGCGGCGCGACATGTCGGTCGAGGGAACGCGGGCGGTGGTTTCGTCGCAGCAGCTCATGAGGCTCTCCTGGCCTGAAAGTAAGCCCGCACCGGCTATCGTCAACTCGGACTATCGTTCTAGCTGGGTTTGCGCGTCCGGCGAATGTTGTTCCTGATTCTAACGCCGTATCGAGCCGACCGTTCTTTCCGTGCGACGCTTTGCAGAAAATTCACCCTAGCGGGCGCGTCGCGTTCACGAGCCAGTCGCGCGTCGGCGGGTCCACCAGCGGGCCGAGCGCCGCCGCGACACGGGCGTGGTAGGCGTCGAGCCAGGCGGTCTCCGCCGGCGTGAGCATGGCGCGGTCAACGAGCCGCTGGTCGATCGGGGCGAGGGTCAGGGTCTCAAACACGTTGAGCGGCTTCTCGCCACCGGCGACAGCAGGGCCCTCGGTCACGACGACCAGGTTCTCGATGCGGATGCCGTAGGCGCCGGTCTTATAGTAGCCGGGCTCGTTCGAGAGGATCATGCCGCGCTTGAGTGCGACGGTGCCAAGCTTTGACAGCCGGGCGGGGCCTTCGTGCACCGAGAGATAGCTGCCGACGCCGTGGCCGGCGCCATGATCGAAGTCCACGCCGGCCTGCCACAGCGCGAGCCGTGCCAGCGGATCGAGCTGGGCGCCGGTGGTGCCCTCGGGGAACACAGCGCTGGCGATCGCGATGTGGCCCTTGAGAACGCGGGTGAAGCGTTCGCGCATTTCGGGGCTCGGCTTGCCGATCGTGACGGTGCGGGTGATGTCTGTGGTGCCGTCCTGGTACTGGCCGCCGGAATCAATCAGGAACAGCTCGCCGGGCTTGATCGGACGGTTGGTTTTGCGGGTGACGCGATAGTGCACGATCGCCCCGTCAGGACCGGCGCCGGAGATGGTGGGGAACGAGATGTCCTTGAGCAGGCCGCCCTCGCGGCGGAAGCTCTCGAGTGCTTCGACCGCGTCGATCTCGGTGAGGTTTCCGCGCAGCGCCTCGCGGTCGAACCAGGCGAGGAAGCGCGTGACCGCGACGCCGTCGCGTTTGTGAGCGTTGCGGGCGCCTTCGATTTCCACCGAATTCTTCACCGCCTTCATCAGCGTGATCGGGTCCGCGCCGCGCGGCGATTTGCCGCCGCCGGCGGTAACCAGTCGCGCCAGCGCGTCGGCGGCCGTCGCCTGATCGAGTCGTACGGTCTTGTTCGCTCCACCCAGCGCGGACAGGTCGTGCGCGAAATCGCCAGGCTCGCGCACGTCGGCGAGCGCCTCAAGGTGGCTGCGCACCTCGTTCGAGAGCTTGCGACCATCAATGTAAAGGCTCGGCCGGCCCTCGCATGGAACGACCGCGAAGGAGAGCGGCAGCGGCGTGTGGGCGACGTCGCAGCCGCGGATGTTGAAGGTCCAGGCGACGTTGTGCGGATCGGAAACGACGAGTGCGTCGGCGCGCAGCTTGGCGATCTCGGGGCGGATGCGCGCGAGCTTGGTCGTCGCCTCCTCGCCAGCGAAGCGGAGATCGTGGAGCACGACCGGGCCGAGCGGCGGCGAGGGCCGGTCGCTCCACAGCGCATCAATCAGGTTGGGCTCGATCGGTACCAGCGTCGCACCCGCCGCCGCGCAGGCCTTGGCGAGCTTCTCGGCGCCTTCCCCGGTATGCAGCCAGGGGTCGTAGCCGAGCCGGTCAGCGGCGGTGAGCGTCTGCTCCAGCCACTGATCGAGCGGCGTCTCGACCGCGTGAGTGATCTCGAACAACGCGGTATCGACCTGCTCGCGCGCTTGCAGCGTGTAGCGGCCGTCGACGAACAGCGCCGCCCGTTCCGCGAGCACCACCGCGACGCCGGCCGATCCGGAGAAGCCGGTGAGCCACGCGAGCCGCTCCTCCGAGGCCGGCACGTACTCGTTCTGATGGCGATCCGCACGCGGCACCACGAAGCCGGTAAGGCCGCGCCGCGCGAGCTCGGTACGCAGCGCCGCCACCCGCGGCGCGCTTGCCGTTGGTGTGGCCGGATCGTCGAACGACTGGAATTTGGCCTCGAACATCAGCGCAATCTATGGGGCGCAGCGGCGGGCGGCAACGCCTCGGCGCAACACCAGCGTCATCCAGCCGTCGAGCGGGATGCGCCGCTCCAGCAGCATTCCATGCGGCCTGAAGCTGGCGGCTGCGGCGGTCGCCTGCTCGCGCAATAGTCCGGAGAGCACGACCCGCGCCCCCGGCGCGATCACGCGCGAGATCGGCGCGGCGAGGCGCTGCAGCGGGCCGAGCAGGATATTGGCGAACACGAGGTCGTAGGGCGCGCGCCGGAGTAAATTCCGCGCCCCAAGCCCGTCTGCCTGAGCGATGTCGACCAGCGATGCAGCACGATTGAGCCGCACGTTGGCGCGGGCTACTGCAACAGCGATCGGATCGATGTCGCCTGCCACCACGGGCCGGCGCAGCGCGCGCGCCGCCGCGATGGCGAGAACGCCAGTCCCGGTGCCGATGTCGAGCACGCTGCGCGGCCGCTCGGTCCTTATCTTCCCACGAAAGGAGAGGGGTCTTTTTTCGTCGTGACGCACCGCGCGCATCGACTCCCTCCTCGCAGGGAAGGGCGAACGAAGTGGTCGCGCACGCTGCTTCACAATCCGGTCGAGCGCGAGAAGGCAGCCACGGGTGGTGGCGTGATGCCCGGTCCCGAACGCGAGCGATGCCTCGATCTCGATCCCGATACGATTCGCCGGGACTCGCGCGCGGTGATGCGCGGTGTGCACCACAAAGCGGCCGGCCGTGATCGGCGTCAGGCCCTCAAGGCTCGCCTTGACCCAGTCCTGAGGCGCGGTGGTCTCGAACGTCAGCGCACCGGCGGCGCCTGCGCCGGCAGCGAGCGCCACCAGCGCGCGCACCGCGGTCTCATCCGGCGCCGTGCGGAAATGGATGGCGACGATCCAGCGACCGGCGCCATCCTCACTCGCGCCCGCGACCGCCTCGACCGGGTCGAAGCTTTCGGCGATCAGGTCGACGATGCGCCGGGCAGTGGCCGCATCGGTCGACAGCCGCGCGGCGGTGGTCGGTTGGGCTTGAGCAGGCATCGGCGGACACCG
>Ga0066388_100001135_pt1 | contig 14488 bp, 6 predicted proteins | sample PanSoiMetaGPlot6_FD_64539 | JGI IMG/M metagenome (GOLD analysis project Ga0066388, IMG submission 64539) | Tropical forest soil microbial communities from Panama analyzed to predict greenhouse gas emissions - Panama Soil - Plot 6 (Hybrid Assembly) | ecosystem: Environmental > Terrestrial > Soil... | reverse complement strand
GCGGCCTCGTGCTCGTGCTCGACCTCGTCCATGAAATGCTGGTGGTCGGCTCGGCGCAGGATGACCATCTGCGGCGATCCCGGCGTCCGGTCGAACAGCTCGTACATGCCGGACAGCGGCGTCGGAACGTCCTGCTCGGCGACGAGATAAAGCGTCGGTAGGTCCCGGCCCCAGTCGAAAGCCAGCCTCGCCGGAACGATCCCCGGCTTGGGTTGCGAACTGCCACCCGGCGCGTGCGCCACCACCGTCCGGATACGACGCTCGACATCGGGCGCGGCCAGCGCCGTCCATCCTCCGAAGCTGTGCCCGACGATCCCGATCCGGGTGGGGTCGAGAGCGGCCGCCGCAGACTTCGGCACGATGTTCGAGGCGAACGTCACGCCGCGAACCTTCTCGGCGATGTGCCGGTCGATGTCCCACGCATCGCCCGTGAGCAGCCGGTCGAGGAGCAGGCGGATGTCCGGCACCCGGTTCGCGATCCAGGCGGCTAGTCGCGGAGCCCGCTGCTCGGCGCTCTGGCCGGGCTGCGGCGCCAGATCCTCGGCCACCACCTCCGAATGGTCCAACGCCGCGACCACGTACCCGTGACTGGCCAGGTGGGTGCACAGGAACGTGGCCGCCCGCCGGTGCCCGAGACTGTGGTGGGAGTAGACGACCAGCGAGTACGTCCCGGGCTGGGCCGCGGCGTCGCGCACGGCGGCCTGACTTCGCACCGTGTCGCGGCCCGGAACAGGAAAGACGTCCTGGGTCTGCGGCGCCAGGTCCTGGCCCGCATACTGCGGCGCCGCCGGGTACCAGACCTCACAGGGGTATACCCGCCCCCGGACCGCGTCGGGCGCATCGACGGTCACCACACCGACCGGGAACCGCCCCCGGCCGAACGGATCGTACTGGTCGGTCCCCTCGACATCGTCGGTATCGGCCGACCGCTCATCCAGACCCCGCTTCATTACTGCAGCGTGGCAGCCGCCGCCCCGGCCGGGACACAGATTTCGCTCACGGCGTGAGACGACGAAATACCGCTTCCCGCCTCCGTCTCCCCTTCGGAGGTGTCGGCCTGTCCCGCGAATCAACGGCAGGGTGAATGTATCTCGCCCGGCTGTAGCCGCTCCTGTTTCCTGCCGGCCCTGTCCTCGCCGGTCCTGTCCCGAGCGACCGGATGCACATCGGCCGTGGCACCGCTCCCCGCCGCCCACACCGCCGCCGACGCCACCGTCGGCCGACGGCCGAACGCCTCAGCCGGCGCCGCGGCGGCGCAGCTCGAACTTCTGTATCTTGCCGGTGGAGGTCTTCGGCAGCTCGGTTACGAACTCGACCGTCTTGGGCGCCTTGAACCGGGCGATCCTGGCGCGGACGTGCTCGACCAGCTCGGCCTCGGTGACGGTGGCGCCAGGCGCGGCGATGACGAACGCCTTGGGCCGCTCGCCCCACTGCTCGTCCGGGACGCCGACGACCGCGACCTCCAGCACCTCCGGGTGGGCGGCGATGGCCTGCTCCACCTCGATCGTGGAGATGTTCTCGCCGCCGGAAATGATGATGTCCTTCGCCCGGTCGCGCAGCTCGACGTACCCGTCGGGGTGGCGCACGCCGAGGTCGCCGGAGTGGAACCAGCCACCGGCGAACGCCGTCTCGGTCGCCGCCGGGTCGCGGTAGTAGCCCTTCATCACGTTGTTGCCGCGCATCAGGACCTCGCCGAGCGTCTCCCCGTCGGCTGGCACGTCGGTCATGTCGCTGCCGACCACCCGGACCGGCTCCGCGTGGATCATCGCCACGCCCTGCCGGGCCTGCAGCCGGGCGCGGTCCGCCGCGGACGCACCGTCCCAGCTCCGCTGCCACTCGCAGACGGTGTGCGGGCCGTAGGTCTCGGTCAGGCCGTAGAGATGGATCACCTGAACGCCCAGCTGCTCCATCCGCGCGATGATCGTCGGACTCGGTGGGGCGCCCGCCGTGGTGGCCACGAGCGGCCGGTCCAGCCGGTGCGCCTGCGCGGCGCTGCTGAGCATGACCAGCACGGTCGGTGCGCAGTTGAGGTGGGTGACGCCTTCGTCGACGAGCAGCTTCCAGATCAGGGCCGGGTCCACCGCCCGCAGGCAGACATGGGTGCCGCCGATCCCGGTGACTCCCCAAACCGTGCACCAGCCGTTGCAGTGGAACATCGGCAGCGTCCACAGGTAGACGCTGTCCGGGGTGTGCCGAGAGTGGATCACCTCGGCGAGCGCGTTGAGGTAGGCGCCGCGGTGGGTGTACATGACGCCCTTGGGCCGCCCGGTCGTGCCGGAGGTGTAGTTGATCGCGATCGTGGCGAACTCGTCGTCGACCCGCCAGGGCAGCGGCTCGTCGCAACCGCGGGCGAGGAGTTCCTCGTACGTTGGCCCACCGACCTGCGCGTCGGCGCCCGCGCCGGCGCCGCTGCCGAGCCGGTCCCGCACCGAGACGACCTCCCGGACCGTACGGAGCGCCCCGGCCACGGGCGCCACCGTGGCGTGCAGGCCGGTGTCGGCCACGAGCAGGCTCGCCTCCGAATGGTCGCAGATGTAGCCGACCTCCTCCGGCGCGAGCCGGGTGTTGATCGCCACCAGCACCGCGCCGGCGAGCGGCACACCGAAGTGCGCCACCACCATCTCCGGAACGTTTGGCACCAGATAGGCCACCCGGTCGCCCGGCCGCACCCCGGTGGCCCGCAGCGCCTGCGCCAGCCGGGTCGCCTCCGCCGCCAGCTCCCGGTACGTCAGCGAGCGCTCGCCGTACCGGACGGCCGCCTTCTCCGGGTACACCTCGGCCGACCTGCCCAGGAAGGCCAGCGGCGTCAACGGGGTCACGAACGGCTGCGTCACGGAGTCCTCCCCGCCGAGTGCGGTCGTCGAGGACAACTGTCTCAGACCGGCCCGTGAGGGACCGCGGGGACACGGCGGCTATTGCTCGTCCACGCACCGTTGCCACCCGGTGCGTCGAGACCGGGCGGCGGCCCCACCTGGGCTGGCAGGGTCGCCGCCGCGGTTCTGCTCGGGCGGGCGGGTGACTATCCGAGCGGTTGGTGGACGACCCGGATCGCGTTCACGATCGGCGGGGCGTAGCCCCTCCGCTCCACGAACCGAATGTTGAGCTGCCCGTCGGTGACCGGTAGGCGGAACGTGTGGTCGTCGGCGGCGAAGCTGCCGACCTCGCCGGCCACGTCGAGGGCCGGCAGCACCAGTTGGTTCTCCGCGATCACGTCGAACAGCCGGGTGCCTGGCAGGCGCGTCATGACCTCCGCGAACTTCAGGTCGATCTGGTAGACGCCCGAGGGCAGGCCGTCGAAGCGGTACTCCGTCGGGCTGACCCGCTGCGACTGGTACAGGGTGTCGTCGAGCGTCCCGGACATGGGCCTGGTGGTCCGGGCGGTCCGCGAGGAGCCGTTGGTGTACCCGAAGCTGCCAGCTGTGTACTGCCGGTCCGCCGACCAGGTGTCGCCGGAGAGGTCGGTGTAGGCGCCGTCGCCGGCGTTCACCGCCTGGAAGTACGCCGGCACGGTCAGCCTGACCGGCACCCTGACCTGCGGTTGCCGCGGGTCGTTGCTGAGGACGAACAGGTTCGCGGCGTACACCCCCGGGGCGAGCCCGGTGGTGTCGACCGTGACGTTGACGACCTGCGACCCGCCGGGGGCGAGCGTCCCGCTGGCCGGGCTCTCCGCCAGCCACGGGACGTCGTTGAAGAACCCGTTCTCCAAGCCGGAGGCCAGGTCGACCCACAGCTCGGCGCCGTCACGGATGCCGTCGGAGTCGAGGTCGGCGTCGTTCTGCCCGTCCGTGAACCCCTTGAACACGGTCCGGCCACCGTGCCCGAGCACCATCGCCGCCTGGTTCGGGTCCGGTCCCGGGGTGGTGTAGCCGGCCAGCGCGTCGAACCCGGCCAGCGCGTTGCCGGCCTGCCCATAGGTCCCGTACCGGCTGCCGGTCAGCTGGGTCAGCTCCGGCACCCGCTCCGGGAAGGTGAACGCGGGATGCTGCGGCTGCCAGTAGTGGACCGGGTCCGGCGGGTCGGTGTCGTCGCTGACCCAGGAGAAGCCGAGCGTCTGGTACAGCGGGCTCGGGTTGAAGCCGACCGTCCACGTGGAGAAGGCCAGCTTGCCGCCCCCGTTCACGTAGTCGTTCAGCGCGGTCAAGGTCGAGGTCGGCGGGAAGAAGTCCTCGTCGCCGAACAGCACGACGTCCCACGACCGGCTGCGCAAGTCGGACTCGAACCCGGCGAAGTCGGCGTTGTAGTGCGCCGTGTAGCCCAGGCCCAGCCGCCGCAGGGCCTGGTCGAGGTAGGTGTCGGGAGCGCCGTGGTAGAAGTCGTCGGCGTAGACCAGCACGCTGGCCTGTGCCGGCGCCGCGGTCGGCTGCCACCGGTACGCGGACGGGTAGGCCCTCCGCTGGCCGCCGTTGGCCTGCACGAGCACGCCGTCGGTGGATCGGTACAGCCAGTTGCCGCTGCCCGCCGGGGCGGCCGTGCTGACCGGCTGGCCTCCGCTCTCGCGGATCTCCCAGGCCAGGCCGAGCGTTCCGGTGTTCGACAAGGTGAGCCTCTTCGTCCGGGTCTGCCCGGCCGGCACGGTGAAGTCGAGCGTGGCCGGGCTCACCTGGACGCGCGCCGCCCGCAGCGCGAAGTTCTGCGTGACGACCTCGTTCTCCTGGTCGAGGACGACCTGGGCGGTGCCGGTCTCGTAGTTGTTCGCGGACGCCTCGATCGTGTAAGTGCCGAGTGGGAGCAGGAGGCGGTAGTGGCCGCCGGAGTCGGTGCTCGCCTGCCGGACCACGGCTCCGCCTTGCAGCGCGCGGACCAGCGCCCCGCTGACCGGCGCGCCATCGTTGGCGTTCGTGACGGTGCCCTGGACGAACCCCGACGGCGGGAGGGCGAACAGTATCGCGGTGTGGTCGCCGACCTGCGGTTGGTTGAAGGAGTACTGCAGGGCGTCGTCGCCGGCCGCGTTCTCGATGCCGACGGTCGCCGAGTTGCCCTCCTCCATGCCGTCGTTGTCGATGTCCCGGTACTGGAAGGTCAGCTGTCCGGTCTCGGCGAGCACCACCTCGAAGCTGATCCGCCTGGAGAAGTCGCCGAAGAAGGTGACGTTTCTCCATTCGATCACGAACCGGCGCTGCGGTGCCGAGCCGAGCAGTTGGGTGCGGACGCTGGCGGCGCTGTCGACGAACAGGTCGTCCCAGAACGGGTAGACGGCCCCGTTGGGCAAAGTCGCGCTCGGGATCGAGCCGTTGAAGAACGTCGTGTTTGGCGCCAGGAAGTTGAGCATTCCGTTCGTCTGCACGTGAGCGGTGTTGTAGTCCTGACCGTAGAACGTGAACGGGAACGGCAGGTCGACCGGCATCGAGTTGTCATCGCCGCTCAGCGGCAGCACGGTGCCGGCGTCGACGTAGTCGAACGTCGTGGCCCGGCATCGGTAGCCGAAGGCGTCGTGCCGCTGGGGTAGTGCGAAGTCGAGGGTCTCGTCGCCGTTCACGACGAGGTGCTGGGTCTGCGGGTCGTAGCAGCCGTTGACCCGCGCGGACACGTCGTACTCGCCCTCGGGGACGTCGGCGAAGCTGTAGGCGCCGCTCGCGTCGGTGGTGGCCGGCGGGATCGGAGTGCCCCCGATGGTCACGGTGGCACCGGCGAGCGGGTTGCCGCTGTCGTCGCGGACGTGCCCGGAAACCGTGTGCGAGGGCGCCGGCGTGAGCGCGAAGTCCTGGGTCGTCGTCTGGCCCTCGAGCACCTGCACGCCGGAGGCGGTCTGGCTCAGCAGGCCGAAGTGGCTCGCGGTGACGTCGTAGGTGCCGACCGGCAGGACGATGGTGTAGCGGCCGTCGGCGCCGGTGACCGTCGTGCGGTCGGTCGGCCCGACCGCGCGCACCGACGCGCCCTGGACCGGGCTACCGGTGGCCTGGTTGGTCACGGTGCCGGTGAGCGTGCCGGTCGGGCCGCGCGGGGCGGCGTCGACGGCGGCGAAGGCGTCCAGCCGACCCTCGCCCCAGACGTTGTTGTCGGCGGCGGTGCCGCCGCACGACAGGTCCTCGGTGTCGATGGCGGTGCTGTCCAGCAGCTGGCGCGTCTGGTCGATCTGGCCGAGCAGGCTGGGCGCGGCCGCCCAGATCAGCGCGACCGTGCCGGCCACGTGCGGGGAGGCCATCGAGGTGCCGCTGAACACGGAGTAGCCGCCGGGAACGCTGGAACGGACGTCGACGCCGGGCGCGGCGACGTTCGGCTTGGTCTCGCCGGCGAAGGCGGACGGTCCGCGGCTGGAGAAGAAGGCGATTTGGTTGTTGATGTCGAACGCACCGGCGGCGTAGGTGTTCAGGTAGTCGCCGGGCGAGCCGGCAGAGCCGCAGCCGGGGCCGCTGTTGCCGGCGGAAAACGCCGGGAAGATGCCGGCGGCGTTCCAGCCGTTCACGACGTCCTGGTAGAACGGGTCGCCCGGGCCGCCGCCCCAGGAGTTGTTCACGATGTTCGGGGCGAGGTCGGGACGGGGGTTCTGGCCGGCGAGGTCGGTCGGGGCGATGATCCACTGGCCGGAGGCGAGCAGGGCCGAGAACGAGCAGGAGGAACTCTCACACCCCTTGGCGGCTATCCAGCGGGCGTGCGGGGCCACGCCGATCTGGTTGGCGCCGGGGTCGCCGTCGTCGCCGACCATCGTGCCCATCGTGTGGCTGCCGTGGCCGACGTTGTCGCAGGGCACCAGCGACGGGCTGCCGCAGACCTGGGACGGGTCGAACCAGTTGTAGTTGTGGTCGAACACGCCGCCGCCCAGGTTGCCGCGGTACTGGCGGACGAGGGCCGGATGGTCGAACTGCACGCCGGTGTCGACGTTGGCCACGACGATGCCATCGCCTCGGTCACCGAACGTCGACCAGACCTCGGGCGCACGGATGCGGTCGATGTTCCACTCGATCGTCTGGATGCGGGCCTGCTCCTGGCCCGGGGTCGGCTTGGGGATCACGATGCTGCCGTCGGCGACGATCCGCTCCACCTCGGGGAGCGTGCTGATCCTGTCCACCACGTCCCGACCGGCCGTCACCCGTACCGTGTTCGCGATCCAGAACGGCTTGTAGTCGACTTTGCTCGCGCTCAGCAGCTGCACCAGCCGCGCCTGGCTGCGGCCGGCGTACTCACGCAGCGTCCGGTCGACGAACGCGGCCCGCTGCGCATGGGTGGGAATCCGGCTCGCCGGGCTGAGGTCGGCCCGGCCGTTCAGGACCACGAAGAAGGTCGCCGCTCCCTTCGCGGCGAGCTGGTCGAGGACGGCTTTCTCGGCCTTCGACGCGGCGGCCGTCGGACCAGCCGGTCCCCCCGCGGGCACAGACAGCGGGGCTGCCCCCGCCGGACCCGCCGGGAGCAGGACCACCAGCGCGATGACGAGCTGTAGTGCGAGCGCGAAGCGAAGGCGACCGTGAGTCCCCCTGCGACCACGCGACGACTGGTGCAGCGACATTGCCCCTCCTAGCCGACAGCCCTCCCCGAGCGACGCCAACGAGCAAGCCTTACGACCGCCTGTGAGAGGGACATGAAGACCGAATGAGAGGTACTTCATGAACGAATCTTCACGATCGGGCCGAACTCGACCGGATGGCTGTAACCTCTGCCAAGCAACCCAAGTCAGCTTGGAGTGTCCTTCGGTAGGAACGGCAAGGGGGCCACGACCGGATCCGAAGGGATCTGGCATGGACCTTCCTGGGGGAGGTCTCGTAATGTGCCAGGCGAATCTGATTGTCGACAGCCCTGCCGTTGTCGACTGCGCTGCCATTGTCGACGGCGTTGCCGACGGTGCCGCCGTCGAAGCTCGCTGCTGCCGGGTGGAGCGGGGCGAGCACCGGTGAGCCGCGTTCTGCTCGCCGGGCAGGAGGCGAGCACGGTGTCCTTCCTGACCAAGGGCCTGCAAGCCAGCGGGTTCACCATGACCGTCGCAGACGGCGTGGACGCCGCTCTGCCGGCTGCCCGCTCCAGCCAGTTCGACCTGCTGGTCCTCGACCTCGCCCCACCCGGCCAGGACGGCACCGCCGCGCTCACCGCGTTGCGCCAGGCTTCACTGAGCATCCCGGTCATCGTCATCACGACCCAGCAGGGCATCGCGAAGGCCGTGGCCACCCTCCACGGGGGCACCGACGACTTCATGACCAAGCCGTTGTGCTTCGAGGAGCTGCTCGCCCGGGTACGGCTGCGGCTGCGCGGCGACCAGGTGCCGGAGACCACCGTGCTGCGGCACGGCCCGCTCGAACTCGACCTGCGGACCCGCCAGGTCCGCGTCGACGGGCGGCCGGTCGACCTGACCGCGCGTGAGTTCTTGCTGACGGAAGCTTTCGTCCACAACCACGACCTCGTGCTGTCCCGCCAGCAGCTGCTCGCTCACGTGTGGGGCTACCGGCACGACACCGGCTCGAACGTGGTCGACGTCTACGTCTGCAGCCTGCGCCGCAAGCTCGGGCGAGGCCTGATCACCACCGTCCGGGGCATGGGTTACCGGCTGGTGGCGGCGACGCCAGAGCAGTTCGGCGAGTTCGGCTCTGCCGACCGGCTGACTTCGGTATCCGGATGAACACCCGGCAAACTCTTTCGAACGTCACGAACGCCGCTGGTCGGCCTGGCCCTTCGCGCTGGGATGCAGCATTGGGCGGTAGCCGGCGGCGATCGCGGCGACAGTTGCCGGCGGGGTGAGCAATTCCACCACTGTGGCCGGCCCTGCCTTCACGGAGGCGCCGTACCCGGCGAACGACCACTCGAGCACGCGCCCGCCGGCCAGCAGTCCGGCACCGGCGCCGTGCCTGACCATGACCCCGTCGGGCAGCTCGCCGATGAGCGCCGAGCGAGTCAGCTGGCGGCGGGTCCGGGGGTCGACCCGCTCGGTATGCAGCCGAGCATCCATCTCGCCCGCGCGTGGTCGCTCCGCCAGGCCATGCGCGCGGCGCCAGGCCTCGGCGAAGGAGAGATAGTCCCGGCGGCGGCAGTACGCGCACGGGCGGTGCCCGGCGGCCAGGGCGGTCGCCTCGTCGAGGAAGAACAGCGCCGTCCACCGCCCCGGTGGCATCGGGTCGCGCCGAACGTTCTTCCAGTCGAGGACGCAGCAGATCCACAGCTTCGACCGCCACCGGGCAACACCGAGCCGCCGGTCCGGACCATGCAGGCAGCCACGGTTGCCCATCAGCAGGCCGTGGCCCGGATCGGACACGATCTCCCCGCATGGCGTCACACGGTTTTGCAGCGGGGACATCGGTGGCCTTCGGCTGGCTGGCAGGCTTGTAGCCTATCCCGCCCCGCGCAGAGCCGGGTGGCGGGCAGGGTCGGTCGTCCCGGACGCGGCCCCACTGCAGCGGTCCTTACGACGCCCCGGCGACCGGTACGTGACGACCGGCTGAACGCCCGTGGAGCCTCGCGAGGAGATCGTTCAGTCGCGGCATGGTGAAGATTACTTTTCACCCAGAACGCGGCTAGCACCGCACTGACGGACCTACTGGTGAGTAACATGTCAGTACTCCGGCTCGCCACGTGCGACTGGACACCCGACGACACCAACCCGAGACCGACAGGAGCTGGCATGCGGGTGCTTTTGATCGGCGCACCCGGCGCCGGCAAGGGAACTCAGGCGGTGCGGGTCGCCAAGCACTTCGGTGTCACCCACATTTCCAGCGGCGACATACTGCGCAAGCACATCGCGGAGGGCACGTCGATCGGCAGGGCCGTGCGCGACTACGTCGAGCGCGGTGACCTGGTGCCCGACGGAGTCATCCTCGACATGCTGCGCAAGCCGGTCGTGGCCGCCAGCTCGGCCCGTGGCTACGTGCTCGACGGGTTCCCGCGCACCGTCCAGCAGGCCGAGACGGGCTACTCGACCGCCCGCCACCTCGGCGTGGCCGTCCAAGTCGCCGTGCACGTCGACGTTCCCACCGAGGAACTGGTCCCCCGCCTGCTGGCCCGCGGTCGAGGCGCCGAGGACACCGCGGAGGTCATCGCGCACCGTCTCGAGGTCTACGGGCAGATGACCATGCCGATGCTCGACTACTACGCCGCCCGGGAGAGACTGGTCACCGTCAACGGCTCGCGGCCGGTCGCCGAAGTCACCTGGTCCATCCTGGTCCAGCTCGAAGGCGTCTTCGCCGAGCTGTCTAGGTAGTACCCGAGCGCCGCCGCGAGCCCCGCGAGCTGGATTCGTCTTCGTCCTGCTCTGTCTACGTCGCCGCGTCAGGTCCGTCCGGGTCAACGCGGCATACGGGTCGACACGGCATATGGGCGACCGACCAGGAAACCACCGCGGGATCAGGGCAGAAGACCCATGTGGACAGCGGCGTCCTGGTACTCTCCCTGACGTTTCGCTGCGGAGCAGCCGGTGAAGACGGTGGGCCGCCGGCGCTGGTCGAAGTGCTGGTCTAAGGGGGGCGAGCCGTGAACGAGCTGAAGCGTCGGCCGGTGTGGCATGGGCGAGGCCGGGCCGTGTCGATCTTCGCGGTCGTGGTGGCAGTGGTGGTGACGGCTGCCGTGCTCACGGCCGGCGGGCAGCCGGCGGGGGCTCATGGGGCCGAGCAGGCCGCTCCGGCGCCGTTCACCCGGCTCGACGTGGCCTCGGCGGGACTCGCGGGCACGTTCCGGCCCGCGTCGCTCACGGGCGGCGACCGGCGGGTGGCGGTCATCCTGAAGCTCGAGGGTGCCTCCGTCGGGCAGCAGGCGGCGCGGGCGCGCAAGCAGGGCACGGTGCTGTCGAAGGCCCAGAAGGCGTCGATCCGCGCCGAGCTCTCCGACCGACAGCAAGCCCTGGGGCGCCGCGTCCAGGAGCTCGGCGGCCGAGTCCTGTTCGACTACAAGGATGTGTACAACGGTGTCGCGGCGAAGGTCGCGCTGAAGGATCTCGCGGCGGTCAGCCGCCTACCCGGCGTCGCCGCCGTCTACCCGAGCCGGAGCTTCCAGCGTGACAACACCGCCGGCGTCCAGTACATCGGCGCGAACGCGGCGTGGGCCGACACCGGGTTCACCGGCGCGGGTGTCAAGATCGGCGTGCTCGACACCGGAATCGACTACTACCACACCAACTTCGGTGGGACGGACGGCGCGGCGAAGTTCGCAGCCGACGACAGCACGGTCATCGAGCCCGGGTCGTTCCCGACCGCCAAGGTCGCCGGCGGCACCGACTTCGTCGGCAACGGTTACGACGCCAACTCGAACGACCCGGCCGTCAACACGCCGAGGCCGGACCCCGACCCGCTGGACTGCAACGGTCACGGCTCACACGTCGCCGGAACGGCCGCCGGCTTCGGCATCCTCGACGACGGCACCGGCTACACCGGCCCCTACGACGGCAGCACCTACACCCACACGTTCCGGGTCGGCCCGGGGGTCGCTCCCGAGGCGACGCTCTACGCCTACCGAGTGTTCGGCTGCGAAGGCTCCACGAGCGAGGCCGTGCTCGTGGCGGCGCTAGACCGTGCCCTGGCCGACGGCGTCGACGTGGTCAACATGTCGCTCGGCTCGCCGTTCGGGCGCACCGACGAGCCGAGCAGCATCGCCTCGGACATCCTCGCCGAGAACGGCGTCGTGGTCGTCGCCTCAGCCGGAAACTCCGGCTCCGGCGCCTACATCGCCGGCGCACCGGCAGCCGCAGCGCGTGCCCTGTCGGTGGCCGCGCTCGACGCCTCCAGCCCGACGTTCCCCGGGGCCGACGTCGCGCTGAGCACGGGCCAGACGATCGCCGCACAGCTGTCGAACGGGCCGTTCCAGAACGACGCCGGCGCCTCGCTGCCGGGCGGTCCGCTCCAGGTCGCCGTCCTGCGCGACAGCTACCCGAACGGGCCGGTCTCGCTCGGCTGCAACGCTGCCGACTTCGCCGGCTACCCGGGCGGCGTCGCGGGCAAGCTCGCCGTGGTGGTCCGCGGCACCTGCGCACGGGTGCACAAGGCCATCGTCGGCCAGAAGGCGGGCGCAGCCGCGGTCGCGATGATCGACACAAGCCCGGGGTTCCCGCCTTTCGAGGGCCAGGTGACCTCCGATCCCGACACCGGCGAGCAGTTCACCCTCACGACCCCGTTCTTCGGGGTCCGGGGAGTGCTCGGGCCGAACCCGACCGACGACCCGGAGAAGCTGACCGCGGCGGACGGTGGGACGTCGACCTTCACCGCATCGGCGGTGGCGAACCCCACCTACCAGCGCGCGGCGTCTTTCACCTCCGGCGGCCCGCGCAACCCCGACAGCGCGCTCAAGCCAGAGGTCATCGCGCCCGGGGTGAGCATCAAGTCGACCGCGTCCGGGACGGGCAACGGCGGCACGCGGATCTCCGGCACCTCGATGGCGGCGCCGCACACCGCCGGCCTGGCCGCGCTGGTCACCCAGGCACACCCGAGCTGGTCGACCGAGGCCATCAAGGCCGCGATCATCGGGACGACGGAGGCAGGGCCGAGCAAGATCCAGGGCTACAACCTCCGGACAGCCGGCACGGGCGTGATCGCCGCCCGGCGCGCGGTCGACACGGTCGCCTACGCCACTACGACCGGCGGGAGCGACACGCTGTCCTTCGGGTACCAGGCGCTCGACGCGGCGTCCACGCAGACGCTGCCCGTGACGCTGCACAACACGAGCGGCTCCGACATCACCTACGACCTGTCGGTGGCGGCCAACCTGGGCCAGCTCGGTACGAACGTCACCGTGCCCGGCCAGGTGACGGTAGCGGCCGGCGGGACGGCGACGTTCGAGGTGACGGCGTCGCTGACAGCGGCAGCGGCGGCGGCGCTGCCGCCTGCGGTCGCGTCGAACTTCGGCGGCCTCAACACGGTCAAGGGAGCGATCGTCGCGACGCCGACATCCAGCGGCTCCGGCATCTACCCGCTCCGAGTGCCGTACCTGCTCGTGCCGCGTGGACTGTCCAACGTGGTCGCAGGGCCGAAGGGTCCGTACACCGACTCTGACGGAAACCTGACCGCGACCGTGCCGCTGTCCAACGGCGGCATCCACGCCGGGACGGCCGACGTCTACGCGTGGGGGATCACCGACGCCAACGACACGACCGGCGGCGAGGACTCCCTCGACATCCGGGACGTGGGCGTCCAGGCGCAACCGCGGGAGTTCCTCTGCGGCAGCGCGCCTGCCGGCACCTGCGGGACCGCCAACGACCGCTCACTCGTGCTCGCCGTGAACATGTACGGCCGCTGGTCCAACCCGTCGGTGAACGAGGTCGACGTGGCGGTCGACACGCACGGCGACAGGAGGCCGGACTTCTTCGTCGTCGGCGTCGACCTGGGCGCCGTGCAGACCGGGACCTTCAACGGCCAGTTCGCCTCGCTCATCTTCAGTGCCGCTGGCGACCTGCTCGACGCGTGGGTCGCGTCAGCGCCGATGAACGGGTCCACGATGCTGCTGCCGACCCTCGCCAGCACGATCGGGCTCGACCCCGCGGTGAACTCGACGAAGTTCAGCTACTCCGTCGCGAGCTTCTCGACGATCCCGGGCGGGCTCGTCGACGTCACCGCCACCGGGACCTTCCGCTCGCACCAGCCGCCGGTCTCCACCGGCCAGCGGGTCACGCTGAGCCCCGGCCAGACCGGCTCGGTGACCGTCTCCGTCGACAAAGGCAAGTTCGCCGGCGCGCCCCAACTCGGCTGGCTGGTGGCAACGCTCGACGACCCGAACGGAGCGCCACAGGCCGACGAGATCCCCATCGGCTCACTGTCCCCCTAGGAATTCACCGCCGCCCGCCGACCTCGGTCCACGGGTGACGAGTTTGGTCCACCAGTGATGAGTTGCGTCCGCGGGTGACGAGAAGCAGGTCGTCACCGGCGACCCGAAGTCATCACCGGCCGGCCGAACCCGTCACCCGCGGGCCGATTCGGTTACCCGCGGGGCCCGGCTGCTCCTCGGCACCGCGCTGCTCTGTACCGACGCGCCGGGTCGACGCACCGCGGTGACGACTTCGTGCCGCCGGTGACGAGTTGTGCCGGCCGGTGACGAGAAACATGTCGTCACCGGTGACCCGAAGTCATCACTGGTGAACCGAAGTCGTCACCCGCGGGCCGGAACCCGGTCGCCCACGGGCCGGCGGCTCCCGACACGCGACGCACGGCGCCAGTGCGCCGACCAACGCACCACGGTGACGACTTCGGCCCACCGGTGACGAGTTGCGTCCGCCGGTGATGAGAAGTAGGTCGTCACCGGTGACCCGAAGTCGTCACCCGCCGGCCGAACTCGTCACCCGCTGGCCGACAACTCCTGGCACGCGATGCGTTCTGCGCCGATGCCCCGAGTCGACCCTGCGGTGACGAGTTCGGCCGGCCGGTGACGAGTTGTGCCGGCCGGTGACGAGAAGCAGGTCGTCACCGACAACCCCAAGTCGTCACCCGCCGGCCGAACTCGTCACCCGCTGGCCGGCGACTCCTGGCACCGCTACCCAGCCCCTGAACCACTCGTCGCAGTCCTGCCATTGATGACCTGACCCGGGTGGGGCCTCCGCCTGCTCGCATGGTCGCCGACGGACACGGCGTGCCGTTATGTCATGCCTGGGGTGCCCGCC
>Ga0066388_100001134_pt1 | contig 14489 bp, 19 predicted proteins | sample PanSoiMetaGPlot6_FD_64539 | JGI IMG/M metagenome (GOLD analysis project Ga0066388, IMG submission 64539) | Tropical forest soil microbial communities from Panama analyzed to predict greenhouse gas emissions - Panama Soil - Plot 6 (Hybrid Assembly) | ecosystem: Environmental > Terrestrial >... | reverse complement strand
CTGCACAATGCAACTCTTGACGCGGTCAGTTTTGATTTGTTCCGGGCGTGATTTTCGGTCCCGGTCGCGCACCGCTCTCGCCTCTCCGCCCAGCCCCCCGAGCAGTCCTCAATAGAAAGCAGCTCGTCGTTTCGACAGCCGCTCAATTTGCTTGGTTTAACCGCCTGGCCTTGCTATGATTCGGAAAAGATTTGGCGTTCAGTAGCGGCTATCATTAGGCTAACTATAAGGTGCACATATGAGCGTAGATATAACAGTTGGTTCAACTAGCGAAGAGGTAGGCGCATCCAGCTTTTTGCATGCTTTCTTCTCGACTATTAGTGTATATTGCGAACCACAAGGATGGGGCAGCCGCTTCCCCCACTTGATGAACGAACTTTATCAGGGCCATCTTCCTGCACACAGTGCAGCACCAGCGCTCGCTGAACTCAGAGAAGCAAAAGCGGTTCTCTCTCAGCTTCCTCCTTCAGCGGTGGTTTGGGACATTGATAATCGTTCAGCACGCCCACCATGGGGTAACAACATTGCAGAAACAATTACAAACCTGGGAGGTTATTTTGTATCAAGTTCCGGTCGCGATTTATTTGGTGTGTTAGATGAGATTCTCTCCCTGGCAGTAGCCAAAAATCTAGATGCGACTGTTGAGTGAACCCACAAGGACAAAGTCTAGAAGCGGGAGCGTCGACATCCTTGGACACGAGCTAAGAAAGGCAGTAGAACAACGGCTCGCGCGACTTTGCTCACCAATGGGATCGGTGATAGCAAAGCTGCACCAGGGAAGAGTCTCAATAGTCCAGAAAGGTAACGCCAGGCCTTGCGGGACTCTCGCATTGGGTCGATTGCGATAGTATGTAAATACAACCATCCCATGGAGGAGTCTCTATTAGTGGAATCAATCATGACTGCATAAGCGGCTGGCTGTGGCTGGGGCGGTTAGATTGAGGTGGCCATTCAGATTTCCCCAACGCCGGAGGATGTATGAGCGCGCTCCCAAAGAACACACTACTCGTCTTCAGCCTGGTCCTGATGCAAGCCGTAGCAATGTCCGCGACTAGCACTCCGGCTGCAGCCGATAACCCCTTCCAGCACATGCTGGCCCCCTTTAAAGAAGTGAAGCAGGGCACATCCCATGTTGTAAGCGGAGTGGAATCCGTGTCTGGTTTGAAATCCCTCCAAGAAAAACTGACAACCCTACAAGGCACACTGAACAGCCTGGACTCAAAGTTGGCCAGCACGGCGAACCAATTGACCAAAATGGAAACCTCCATGGCTCAAGTACAACAAGAATTACACGTTATGCGGGACCAGCTGCAAGGGTTGCACGACCCAATGCAAAGATTGGGCGGTCCTCTCCTCAGAGTAGCAACGCCACTGGCTGAGCTTTCAATTGAGCTGAAGGAGTTGAGGGCATTATTGGTAGCCGTCCTGTTGGCAAGCATTGTCATCGCCATCGCTGTAGTAGCAGCCATCGGCCTGCTCTTCTGTTACATCATATTTGGCTCAAAACAATGGCCCATCCGGTTCAAGAAGAGTGCCGCGGTTGATACCCAGAGTACTGGACAAGCTAAAGGAGACTAAGCTGGTGCGCATGCGAACCGATGGGACAACTCTTCTGTACAGCTTGAATGTAGAGCCTTTTAGAACCCTGTCAAAACCGGTCTTAGAGCTCAATACTCCGGCTAACGGGACAAGGGTACTTATTGGCCAGTCACCGCGTCCGAATCCTGGAGACGCAACGAGGACTTTTGCGATCTGATTCATCGAACCGCTCATTGATTACTTTCCGCAATGCTCATCCACCACACTACGTGAGGGATCCATATCTTGCAGTGGATAGATGCACCAATTGATAACAGGCTACTATCAGTACGCAGGAGTTGGTTGCTTTTGGGCATGTTAATGTTGATGCTACCGCCGGTGATTGCACAATCAAGAGTCGAAACGAAGAGCGACGACGATGCTGCAAATCGTGTATTGGCTGTCGCCAAACAATCAGTCGGGAAGCGAATGTGGCTCGGATACGGATTGCCATCGGGCAAACTGGGTTGCGCAGCCGCTCTGTGCAATGTATTGAGCCAAGCCGGACTTCCATACGCCAAATCGGCGGCGGTGGTAACGGTTCGCAATCAGCTCTTGGCCGGGCCGGCCAAAGTAGAGGAGATCGCTATAAAGAACTCTAGCGAGTATGGGGTCGATCAGTCCAAGCTGGCTCATGTAGCAAGACCAGGTGATTTAATTATGGGTTATATGAATTCTCCAAGCAAATCCAACCTTGGAGCCGATGCACATTGTGGTGTGTTAGCAGGCAACGGAGAGGTCTATGCCAATGATTGGCTCGATGGCATCTGGAAGCGAGACGTGGTCGATCGCTTCTTTGCCTGGTACCCCCACGTCTTCGTGATGAAGATCAGGTCCCCGGTAAAAAGCCACCTCCATTAGTGTTTAGCAAGCGGCGGTTGAGTATTACTTCTGGAACCGTTTCGGTATGAGCTCCAACATTGAGTTCTTAACAGGAAAAACAAACGGATTGATCCTCGTACCCTTCAAGCTAACCCGTCTAGTATTCAGGATGTCAGGATCTGCCCAAGATCGGATATTTTCGCCGGTCCCCGACCGGCTTGGATTCCGTGGTCTTTGTGAACGTACAGTTGGTTGGCGATTGAGATGTCGTTGATAGCCTGATACACGCCAGATGGCATCCTGGCACCCAACTTCCTTAACTTCTCGAGATCAATCTGCAAGCTGCCTATTTTGGTCAATTCCATTCTCCTGAGATGCACTACGCTACATGTTCCAGGACTGCGTAAGTGCCATTCCTCGGAACGTATGGCTAGCATCCCAGGTTTATCGCTTAGCGCACGCGCCATGGTAATGGGTCGATACCAGGCAAGATAATCAAAGGCGCGCCCGCGATCGCAGATTATCATGGTGCCCCAGCCGTCATGCTGCCATCCTGGAATCTTTTCCTTGGACGGGAAATATGGATTTATGCATTTTCCTTTTGAAGCCGGGTAGACATAAACGTCTCCCACTTCCATCACGAAGGTCTGTGGCTTCTTCAAAACACCTTTTTGCGCACGAGCTTCAGTATGCGCCAAAAGACGCGAACGTAATTCGTCCAATACCTGCTGCCGCTTTCGCAAATCAGGCGCGTTCATTCCAAGTTCGGTGAGCCTCGCTATGTCATGTCCCTGATCGATGATTTCGAGCGCTCTCTTTCGGACGTGCTCACAAACTATCCCGCGCTTGGCAAATTGATCTGCGACGACCAGCCAGAACGTTGTGTAGTCTTCGTCCTTTGTATTCGCGGACGCGATGGGCTCACAGTCCGCAAGAATCTCAACCATCCTATCTCCGTCGTATGGCAGACGACAGACTGCTCCGACAGTAGAGCGCAAGTCCATCGCAAAGTCGCCTGAATAGAGCCCAGTTCCAAACACGCCCATTGTCCCGATTCCCCTTTAGAGCACCAACATATTAACTGGCGATCGCAGGCCCGGTCCCAGGTAACACCCCAGAATTAATCATTTACGGAGACTTCTGAATCTTTCTAACCCCTTGCATGAGTTGCATTCATGGGTGTCATGGACCTGACACGTCATGCCGAGATCCTTTTCCGGAATTGCTCAACTTTGACGTTAGCATAGCCCCCGCAACCGGCTGATGCATGACCATCAAGCCCACCGGATGGTTCGAACCGCGACCATGTGGTCCTAAGCATGCACCTGGCCGCTGGAGGCGCTGTCCGCGATAGATAAAATTCACCCAACTCCGCTGTCAAGCATCTGTGCCCTACGGGTATATTGAGCAAAATCGATTATCCTCAAGCAGGGGATCTTAACAAACTTCTTGATTTCGTTCGGGGCTGCAGCCAACATATAGCTTCCTTCTCATTCGTAGCGCGGACCATGACATTGCAGCGAAGACAATTTTGGATTTTGCTCGTCAGTACCTTCTGTTGCGTTGGCATGGTCACCGCATCTGCTCTTCTGGTGTCTCGCCTTTACCAGCAAAACTGGTTGGTAGAGCACACTCTTCACGTGATAGAGGAAGGACAGCAGGCGCTAACCTGCTTGCTTGACTGTGAAACAGCGGCGCGCGGCTACATGCTCACTCGCGACAAGCGCTATTTAGAGCCGTACGAAATTTGCTACCAGCATGTCGCCGGACATCTTGGCACGCTTCGCGCGCTGACGGCCGACAATCCGGCTCAGCAAGCGGTAATGCCGCAGCTCTTCGCGCTCGCCGATGAGAAGATAAAACGATCGCAGCAGTTGATTGAGATGCGAGACACGTCGCCGGTCAGCAGCCAACATCTTGCTTCCATGGAGCCGGATAAATTGATAATGGACAAATTCCGCGGCGCGATCGCAACAGTCTTGGATCGCGAGCAGCGACTGCTGCAGCAGCGGGCCGGCGAAGCCAACCGGTTGCAAACATACGTGTACATCTCCGTAGGCATTCTCGGCGCCATGCTGCTGGTAATTTTAGTGGGAGCAGCGATAGCTGCCAGGCGCGAAAAATTGGCGCGAGACGAAGCAGCCTCATCACAATCAGAGTTGCGCCAAACACGAGCGCTTTTTGACAGCACTGTCTCTAACGTAAAGGATTATGCGATCTTTCTCCTTGATCCAGCAGGCATCGTGCGCACATGGAATAGCGGCGCCGAACGCATAAAGGGCTATTTAGCCAGCGAGATTATCGGCAAGCATTTCTCGATCTTTTACTCGGAAGAATCCCGCCTGGATCATCATCCCGGGGCGGAGTTGAACGAAGCGCTCGAGAAGGGCCGCTCCGAAGAGGAAAACTGGCGGATACGCAAAGACGGGTCCTTGTTTTGGGCCAGCGTCACCATAACCCCTGTCATGGACGAGGGTGGTAAACTCTCTGGATTCATCAAGGTGACCCGTGACCTGACGGCGCGAAAGCAAGCCGAGGAGAAGCTGGCACAGTATGCAAAAGAGCTTGAGACCGCCCGCGATGAGGCAATACGCGCGAGCGCACTGAAAGGGCAATTTGTCGCCAACGTCAGCCATGAGGTGCGAACCCCGCTCACGGGCATTGTCGGCCTGGCAGAACTGCTAAGCATCGACCAGACTTTGCCGAGCCGGGCGCATGATGCCGCGGTTCGCGTCTTCAATGCCTCGCAACGATTACTGACGGTTCTCAACGACATCTTGAATTTCTCGAAGCTTGAAGCCGGGCGCGTGGGGACTGAAAACGTACCTTTCTCGGTAAAGACTGTCATCGATGAGCTGAAATCGCTCTATCTTCCTCAGGCACAGCAGAAAGGGCTGGCATTTGAGGTGCATGTCGATAAAGCGGTTCCCGCTGAGGTACTAGGAGATCCGACGAAAATAAGCCAGTCGCTGATGAATCTTGTCAGCAACGCTCTCAAGTTCACCGCACGTGGTGGCATAGAGGCGGCAGCGGAAGTTGCGGAGAACAAGCTACGATTTTCCATCACCGACACAGGCATCGGGATCCCCCCAGAAGCACAATCCGGTTTGTTCACGGCGTTTACGCAGGCAGACGCGGGCACGACACGCAAATATGGTGGCACAGGCCTCGGGCTTGCAATTGTGAAACAATACATCGTGCTCATGGGTGGGGAGGTCGGTTTCATCACCGAAGACGGCCGCGGCTCGACATTCTGGTTTTCCGTACCCTTGCAGACGCGTGAGGAATCAAATGCACAGGCCTGACGCAAGTATACTGGTTGTAGAAGATGAGCCGATGATCCAGGATCTGCTGCAGAGGCAACTCGTCATTCTTGGCTATACGTCAGTCGACTTTGCGGAAAACGGCAAGCGGGCAGTCCAAATGGCCCGACAAAAGCGCTACCACATTATTCTCATGGACGTGATGATGCCGGAGGTAGACGGACTGGAGGCAACCAGGCTGATTCGCGATGGCGAGAAAGAAGGCGAAACGCGCACTCCCATAGTCGCCATGACAGGTATTGGAGATAGATCGCAATGCCTGGGCGCAGGCATGGATGATTTCTTACAAAAGCCGGTTATGCTAGCGCCATTGCAGGAGCGTCTCCGGAAGTGGCTGAAGGAACTAGCAGCCGACGCCGCTGCATTCGGCCCCGAGGCCGGCACGAGAGAAACGACGTCTGTCGAGGCCGACAAGAAAGTTGACGCTTTTCAAAATAGAATCGACGAGCTGAGAAGACGCTTTGGACTCGAAAGCTGAGTTTGAGACCATAGCACAACTACTTCTTTTCGAGCACCGCTTGCCGGAACCACTCGTCAAAGCTAGTTGGGCTCAGCCTTCCGTTGGCTCCGGGGACGAGCGACTGGTCGTTCAATTTTACGCCGAAATAAAGGGCGTCTTCCTCTGCCACTACGTGACGCTCATCGTTAGTGGACTTCAGATATCTCTCGACCATCTCACTCAAGCGCACGCGTTCCGGACCGGCAATTTCAACAGTTCCATTAATTGGAGCATTGAGGCATACGGCCGCCATCTCATCGGCAACATCGTTTGCTGCAATTGGTTGCATATAGGCAGGCGACAAGTGAACAGATTGTCCAACTGTTCCGGCTTCTGCTATTCCTCCCAGAAATTCAAAGAACTGAGTTGCTCGCACAATTGTGTAAGGGGTTTTGCCTGACTGAATCAGTCTTTCTTGCGCGCTTTTCGCGCGGAAATATCCGCAGTCCTGAAGACGCTCTGTTCCAACAACCGACAGGGCAATGTGATGTTTGACGCCGGCGGCAGCTTCGGTGGCGAGCATGTTGCGTGTAGATGTTTCAAAGAATTCCATCGCGGCCTTCTCTTCAAACGAAGGTGAATTGGACACATCGACCACGACATCGGCACCCTGCATCGCGCCGGCCAGTCCTTCGCCAGTAATGGCGTTCACTCCTGAGCTTCGTGACGCAGGGACGACCTCGTGCCCCTTCTTGCGAAGTCTTTCCACTAGTTTTGCGCCTATCAAGCCGGTAGCGCCAACTACTACGATTTTCATCTTTCCGTCACCTGAGTCGTTATTTTCTGCATGTGCCACATTATCGTTAATTGCTGCGTAAGTAAAGTCGTCCTTGGACGACTGACCTGCCACCTTTTGTTGTACCACGTCAAGCAGAGGCTGCCTGATGATTTATGCTGCCTGCGTACTCCTTTGGGGTGAGGTAGCCGAGCGCACTGTGCGGCCGGCAGGTGTCGTGATCCTCGCGCCAGGTCTCGATCTTAGACTGGGCATCGTGGCAATTGCCTCTTCTCCCCGCGGCGCCTGTTTTGAGCCAGCGGCTCATGGATGACGGATCGATTGGAACACTCTGGGCGCAGTAGACCACATTGCCAGCTCTGATTGGGGATATTCCCACTGACAAATTTCTTATCGTGGCTTACCCTGTAGTAGGGCATTAGGAAGGGCTCAGATCAGCTCATCGCGCCCGCAGTTTGCAGTCGAGTTGAGCTTGACTCAGTCATCGTCCATCTGCGTGTGCAGCGATGAAGCGGCTTTGGAGGACCTTCCTTATGGCATCGACCCACAGACTATCGTTGTTTGTGTTCGGGTGTGCGGCCAGCCTAGCCGCTACCATGTTGCCCGCACTGAGTTCCGCAGACGCGGACTATTACGAACTTTGTCATAAACGCGACTGGCTCTGCGGCAAGGAAGATGGGTTGATCAAGGATGTTGACGAGGCGCGGGCGGAAATAGACAGCCTATCGAGGAAGTTGAAAGAGCAGTATTGTAAGCTTGATAAGGCCTACGCCGATCTTAAGCAGGTCCGCTGGGACATACACGATGTTGAGCAGGAGCTTGTTGAGGAGAAGGCTAGGAATTTGTCATTTCGCTGAATAAGTGTTGAACCTCCTGACTGATGAGGCCAGGATAAAGACTTGATAGGGACTGGTACGGCACTTCTAGAGGATTTTGTAGGATGTCTCTTCGATCGAACATTTGTCTCGTAATCGCTTTGTGGACTAGCATTACTCCATCAGCTCTGTGGGCAACTCCACAAGAGATGGCAGAGCTGAAATCTCAAATTTCGTCCGTTGAACAAGCCTACCCGTGGACCAGAAGAACGATCGAATCATTGTTTTCCATTAGGCTACAGGAGTCCGATATCAGAAACCAACCCGATAAGACAATAATCATCGATCTACAAGGTCCGATTAAACATGGAATACTCGGTGACTCTGAGGCAATCTGGCATTCCGGTAAGACGACTGCCGACACGTGTGACATACTCTCGCTTAGACTAGGCACGAACGCCATAACCAGAAGCGACGTTGTCAGAGTGTTTGGACATAGCGGTCATGAATTCCAACAGCCGGACAAGTCGCTATCCATAGTTTTCCGCCGCACAATGGCGGGCAACCACAAGGGTGGTTTGCAAGTCAACTTCGGCGCTGGCAAAGGCGGACCCATGACCGTCAAGTCCGTCGATTTCTTGGACCATTCAGACGTCATCGAATCGCTGTAGCGGGCTCATACTAGCTGGTTCACACTCACAATTGGGGCCTAGGCGGAGTATGGACCAGGCTCATCCAGATGGCGGCTGTACGCCATGGGACGTACATTCGGCTTCTTTATATCGCTACTAACAGAGAAGTCAACGCTCGGTCGGAGTATATATGTGTGTTGTCAGCTCGCGGCACATTATGCGGAGGAGGAGGAATTATGGCTAACGATTTTGCTGCAGCGAAGGAGGCAGACAAAATAAACCAGATCGCCGAGCAACGCCTGTCCGGAGACGGGGGGAAGTTAGCAGCTATGAAATTGGTTGATGAATGGGCCTCCATGAATCAACAACAACGAAATGCGGTGGCTGCCGAGCTCCAGAAGCGAGATACTTCCAACGTCACCAATGACCTCCCGCATATTTCGGCCATTACAGATCGATCTGGAAACGTCACTGGCCTGGTGTTTACCGGTGATTCCTCCGACCTCACGCGTGGAGTGGAGAGCGTGGCAGTCCGAAGCGACAAGGATAACGTTTGGGAAGAGGCACAGAGCAAAGCTTCCCTCGACCAACGTTCTTGGGGAGGAGCCTACAGTACAGACGATAATACGACTGTAGACTACCGCAACAAGGATCCCGAACGGCTTAATGACCGAACGTTCCTCCGTACCCGCGACGGCGATTTACACCACACCTGGCAGGACAGATATGGTAATTCCTGGGACGCAAATCTAGATAAGGGTTACATCGCCTGGCGAGACCAGAACGGAAAATGGCATAAAAACACAGAATAGCCCGGCTATCAACGGGTTCATAACATCTAACTTCTACAGTCACAACAAACAACTCACCTGGCGGCAATGGCGCTGGATATCCTCAGGACGCTTGGTCGTAAGCGGTCCCGAGCATCTATTCCGAAATGATCCCGATCGTTACCAGCCACTTCTCCATCAACTGAGGCCATTGCGTTATGGGAAACTTCGTTCGCCGCAGCCCAAATGCATGCCCGCCGTGTGCGTACAAATGCATCTCCACGGGAACTCCAGCTTTCCTCAGCGCAGCATAGTAAACTAGTGAGTGATTTACATCGTCCACTGGGTCATCTTCCGCCTGCAGCAAAAACGTAGGCGGCGTCTGGCTTGTGACATGAATATCTGGATTCAACTCAAATTTGTTTTCATCAGTCCATAGATGCCCCGGATAAAGAGCCGCCGCAAAATCAGGGCGGCAGCTTTCTCGGTCAGCCGCATCTAAAGCCGGATAGAAACGTTTGTCACAGTGCGTGCTGATCGCTGCCGCCAGGTGCCCGCCTGCCGAGAATCCTAGCACGCCGATCTTATGCGGATCGATATGGTACTCCGCGGCGTGGAAGCGAAGCAGTCCCAGTGTCCTCTGCGCATCTTCAAGTGCCATCGGGGTTTTCGGGTTCAAATGACATTTGCTTTGTTCATCCCAATACGGCCCCGAGTACGGAACGCGGTACTTCAAGAGCACACCCGTGATCCCCCTTGACGTCAGCCATTCACAGATCTCGGTGCCTTCGAGATCGATCGCCAGGACGTGATAGCCACCACCAGGAAACACCACTACCGCTGCGCCCGTATTCTTTCCCAGTGGCGAATAGATTGTCATCGTGGGGCATGAGACGTTGTCGACCTCTCCTGGTTTCGTTGTCTCGCTGTCGGCTGGCGGGCCAAACTGCGCGTCCGGTGCAGTGCCCGGCCATATCGGCACTTGCGTATGTCCTGGCGATGGTTGCCACACGGACGCCTCTGCTCTCGGACCGCCAAAAGCAAATGCAGACGTAACACAGACAACGAGAATCAAAGACTTCATCACGCAAGCACCTCCTTCCAAACATCTCTCGAGCTGGGAATCTCTGTGTACCTCAATTTATTCGCATTCCATCACTTCTATGCTCGTCCTGAAACAGCAGCAGGAATCCACCGCACCTACACCGAATTTATCTCATGGTTAATTATAGAAAACTGTGATATCCGGTGCCATTAGCGATCTACTACGTGATTTCCGCCTTGGCAAGCGTAGCGAGGTGGTTAAACTGAGTTGGACTGCTCGACAGAGAGGAACAAGCCGTGGCCAAGGTTGAGCCAACCGTTCTGCTGCAGAGAGCGGAGGAAGCCCGGTCGTCTGGCAAGCTTAAGACTGCCATCAGAGCATACAGGGATTATGTGAAGGCTATTCCGCAGCCTGACAGTGCTTTGCTGGAGAAGATTGGCGACTTATGCCTCTCCGTCGATGATCGGTTTCGTGCAATCGACTATTACCAAGATGCACTGAAGCTGACTCCAAGTGCTTCGGTATTCCTCAAGCTCGCGAAGATTCATAACTTCAAGCTAAACCATCGAGATGCCATCGAAGTTGTCGATGAAGCGCTGCAGGTGTTTCCGAACGATCAGCAGCTGCTTGAGGAAAAGCTCTTCGCATTGCGTGAAATTTCGCCTTGGCTGTTATTGGACACTGCCAATCAGCTCTTGGCAATCAACGCCCAGAACCAAGCTGCGTACTGCTATCGCGCTCACGCGAAGCTGGTGTCCATCAATCGCGATCTCGATGGGGCTCAAAAAGACATTGATAAGGCACTGCCGCTAGGTCCCGGCGATCCTTTCGCTGTCTATTGCCAGGGACGACTAGACATTGAGCAGGCGAAATTCGACCGTGCGCTGAGCCACTTCAACGAGGCGCGCAAGGGATTTGCAGCACGCAATGAAAAGAGAATGTCCGATGAAGCGCCGCGCTGGTATTGGCAATACAAAGACAGGGCCGCCGAAGCTGCCCGAAAAGCTCGCTTCGCCAATCTGCCAATCGAGGCCCAGATTGCAACACTGAAGGAATGCGGGTTAGTACTGCATCCTACGAAGAGCTAGCCTGTTCTTCATACAGCACTCGCACAGCAGGAAGGAGCGGCAGCGTATGTGGATCTTTGGAGGTTCGCCGGAAAAGGAATGGACTGCCCTGATGAAGCAAGTTGAGGACGCTTTTTACCAGCGCCGATATGGTGAGTTGGAAGCTAGTCTCTCGAAGGCAGCCCTAATACCGGCTAAGTTCGGCGACGCAGATGAACGGCATGCAGCAACCCTATTCAAACTGGCCGAGCACGTTCAGTTGATGGGCGACTTCGACCGCGCCGACCAGTATTACCAAAGCGCGCTTGGGGTCTATGAGAACGCAAATGGTTCGTCCAGCGAAAGTGTTGCAAGGACGCTCTGACGAATGGGACTGAATCATTCCAATCAGCCCGTTAAGCGGACAGCAGCCGAACAACTCCTCCAACGCTCGGTCGCTATGTTTGAAAAAATATTTGGAGAACGTCACCCGTCTGTCGCGCGTGTGCTCGTCGACCAGGCGCGCAATTTCTACGATCAGGGAAAGTACACGGAAGCAGTCCCTTTGTATCAACGGGCAATTTCAATTATGGAGACGAACGGGGACCAATCAGGCACACAAAACGTCCAGAGGTTACTCGCAGATACCGTTGCAAGAATGCCGAAGGATGCATATCCCTATGAGGTTCTGGAGAACTTGCACCGCCAATCGTTTGGGCTAAAGCCCAGACCCGCCAAAGACTACGAAACAGTGCCGCTCAAGAAAGCCATCATGCTCCTGCAGGCAAACGGACTTGGTCTCGAGCTCAAAGATAAGGTCCTGAAGTCACTCTACGAAGAATTCGGTTACGAGGACGGTTCAGAAGAACTTACGGCCGATGAATTTCTTGGAATACTCCAGGCATACTATGCCGACCCTGATTACGGTGAGCGGCGAGCGCGCGCCGAGGGGGCGCTGATCTATGAGCTAGCATACGGATCGAACACCGATGACGTAGTGGCAGATTTATCGAACGCCCTGGGACAATCGGCCTTATTTGTCGATCTCGAACCTGCGAACACTGCCTCTGGCGATCCCGAAATCGTCCGGCTACGGCGTGACGACGGGAATGAGGTTGCTATCACCATCAATTGTGATTGCCTGGATGAGCTGGTCCAGCTTTTCAACGCCACCCTTGCAGAGCGCGGAGACAGTAGGAGATTCTACTCTATCGATTTTGACGAATATATGTACGTTTGCTTGACCGAGGAGCAGCAAAAGGCCCTCTCGAAAGGCAAGGTATTACCGTTCACGGCGTTGCACGGAGACGAGGTGTCGGATAGATAGGTTGGCAGGGCCGACCCAAGGTTTGATGGGCAGATGGGCATAAGTTGGGTAGAAGTTAAGCATGCATAAGTCAGGTTTCAGTGCCGTTAGATAGGAAGAATTGATTATGAGGGACAATGAGGCTCGCGAGATAGCAGATCTAGTAAAAAATGGACAGACCGACGAGGTTGGGCGAAAGCTGGGTGAAGAATTTGAAAAGCACATGAAAGCAGGAGACTTTCAAGCTTTCCTGAAGCAGGTGCAAGCAGAAAACGCTAAAGATGTTGCTGCTAACAAAGATCTACCTGTTCTCAAAATCACAAGTGGTGATTCAGGTGTAGAGGTAGATATTTCTACTCCAGGCAAATATATGGGTAATTTGTGGCGCGACACTACAATGGTCTTCGCTGATGTTAAGAATGGCCAGTTCCAGGCCAAAGACCGGGCAAACATTATTGCAGAAAGGGATTCAGAAGTTATTGCCCATGATCATTCACGGGTCACTGCTAAAGCCGGCTCACGAGTCGAAGCCCATGACAACTCACAGGTTACTGCTAAGCCATGCTCATCAACGGTAGATGCCTACGATAATTCGCAGGTCATTGCTGAAGAAGGTTCAACCGTTTTTGCCGAAGATACTGCGCGGGTCACTAAAGTAAAGAAAAAATGACCCGTGCCTATCGTCTCAGCTAGTACTGATGCTACAGTTAGCGTTGTGAACAAGCCCAGTGTATAAGGCTCAGCCAACGTGTTTACTCATTGACAGTAAAACACAAGCGCCGTTCTCACGCACCCGAGCCTCGCTCCATCCGTCCGGCAGATGAAAGATAATCTTCCTTACGGGACACTCTGATCGCTTTCCATAGAGTCACATGCCAATCAGTCCCTATAACATTCGACGGGCGGCTGAGTTCGACCTACCAGAAATTGCTTCTCTAGAAGCAGAGGCATTTGGCCCGTATGGAACGGCCGAGTGCCCTGACACACTCAGAGCGCGGCTCGCGGTATTTCCAGAAGGTTTTGCTGTTCTTGAACTCGACGATCTCATTGCTGGATATGGTACTTCTGAGAAATGGACTGAGCCCCGCGAGCCTGAATTGGACCAGGATCCGAATAAGACACACGATCCAAGTGGTGAGATTTTCTCCATTACTGGACTTGCAGTCCGGCCCGCTTATCGAGGGCGCGGCTTTGGTCTTGCACTTCTTGACCATTTAATTGCGCTGGCTCGTCGGCACGATTGCACTCAGATCATCTTACAAACAACACACGCCCAGGGCCTTTATCTGAAACGCGGATTCAAGATAGTAGGGAACCGACTGCAATTTGGTGTCACTTTGTCAATCATGACACTCGATTTGCCTTCATGATGGTCTTGAAAGCAAACAATCGCGCTGAAGTTCACAGGATTGCTGAACGGAGAAATGAAAGATATTGGCCACGATCAGAGGTAGACTTCATCATGGAACTCCCAAGATGGTCTCGACCGCATCAAGCACTTGACCGGAGAAAGCCTGGAACTTAAGTCGGTCCCCGTCGCTTTCACAAACTCGCTTAGCATTCCATTCGAGGACCAGCGGAATATACCAGAGCAATGCCACCATTCTGCGGTTCAGATCCTCACCCGAACAGGGACACTCGAACCACGAAACCCTGCGGGGTGAGAATCTCGATTGGCGCTTTGCGCCTCGGAGCCGGTTCGGCTGCCTTGGCTTCAGTGACGCGCACAAGCACAAACAGGCTCTCCGCCGAAGTCGGCCGCGGCTTTGACTCCAGAGGTTTGCGCCCATTCGTCAGCTTGCCCTGTCGGTATCGACGACACCAGTAATAGAACACCTTCTCTGACACGTGCTCCTGCTCGCAGAATCTCCTCTGGCTCAGCCCGCTCGCGGCGTAGCGCTCAAAGGCGCTCAGCCA
>Ga0066388_100001133_pt1 | contig 14501 bp, 11 predicted proteins | sample PanSoiMetaGPlot6_FD_64539 | JGI IMG/M metagenome (GOLD analysis project Ga0066388, IMG submission 64539) | Tropical forest soil microbial communities from Panama analyzed to predict greenhouse gas emissions - Panama Soil - Plot 6 (Hybrid Assembly) | ecosystem: Environmental > Terrestrial >... | reverse complement strand
TCGGCGTAGAAGGGCCGCAGCTCGATCGCCTTTGCGTAGGCCTCGACCGCCTGATCGAAGAGGCGCCGGGGCTGCAAGAGGTAGAGGTCGCCGAGGGCCTTGTACGGCTCGGGATAGCTCGGGTCGAGCTGGGTCGCGGCGCGGAACTGCGCGGCGGCTTTCCAGCGGTTGCCTAGCGACGAGTGGACGACGCCGAGCGTGTAGGCGGCGACCACGAAGCTCGGGTCGACCTCGACCGAGCGCGAGAGGAGGTCGACTGCCGCTTCGTTGCCCTCCTGGTCGCCGCGCAGCGCCGAGATCTGGCCGCGCGAGAAGAGCTCGAAGGCGCGGGGCACGCCCGTCGGGCGGGCGGCCTTCTCGATCCGGCCGGCCTCGGCGTCGGTCGTGGCCACGCGCAGGGTGCGCGCGTACGTGAGGGGCAGCCCGGCGAGCCGGCCGAACACCTCGCCCGAGGGCGCCACGACCGGCTCGAGGCTCGTGACCTCCGGGCCGCTCGCCTTGATCTCCATCAGCTGGGGCACGACGGCCACGTCGGTGCCGCGGCGCTCGAGGCGGCCGAAGAGAGCGGCGTCGGCGCGAACGCTCTTCGCGGCCTGAGCGAGCGCCGGCTCGGTCCACGCATCCGTGCGGCTCCCAATTCGTAGCCGCGCGCGGTCGATCTGCATGATCGAGGCGTTCTGGGCCAGACCGAGGGCGAGGATCTGGGCGACCCCCTCTCCCATCCACTGCTCCTCGCGCTCGAGCGCCGTGGCGTCGAACGGCGCGATCACGATGACGCGGATCTTCGAGTCGGCGGCGCTTGCCCAGCCCGCCGTAGCCAGCACGAGCAGACTGACGACGGCGGCGACCATCCACGACCGCGACTCGGGTCGACGCATCACGGAACCTCCTTCTTTTTTCGGAGACCCCGACGGACCAGCCCGACCACTCGCTCGAATGCCCCGGGCCCAATGCGCCGAAGCGCGATGTCCGGGACGAGCAGCAGCGCGACCAGCCCCACGAGCCACGGCCAGATCTCGACGCCGATACGAGACTGCCGCCGCGCCGTCAGGAACGCGTCCTGGGGCTTGGCGAGGGCTCCCCCGCCCGTCAGCTCGGCGAGCTCGCGCAGAAGGCTCTCGTCAACACCGAGGTCGCGCAGCTCCTGAGCATACGGTACCACTAGACCCGCCAGCTGCGAGCCGATCACGCGATCGTTCCGGCGCTGCGCCATTCCGACAAGATAAACGCCCTCTTGCGCGGCGGGGAACTGTCCGCGATAGCGCCCGGGGCCGACCTGCTCGAGGTCGATCACCGACCGCTCGCGGTTGGGCGCCACGACGGCCACCTGCGAGTCGAGGAAGTTGATGAACTCTCCCTTGGGGTCGACGGCGTCGACGAAGATCTCGCCGGTGTTCTCCTTCCGCTCCACGATGGCCACCGTGTCGCTGCGCGTGCCGCTCCGGAGGGTCCAGCGGATCAGCTGCGACCAGAACTTGTTGAACTCGCGCCACCTGAGCCAGAGCACGGCCCACTTCGCCTTGGCGTCCGAGGTGAAGGCGACCGAGCGGCCAAGGCCGTAGCGCCAGGTGGCGAGCACGGGGTCTTCCTGGTGGCTCATCAAGACCAGATCGGCGGTGGACTTCAAAGTGCTCGCGACGTAGCCGCCGAGGGGCGGCACGCTCTTCCAGTCGATCTCCTGGATCGCCTCGTGACCCGGCGAGGTCAGTTGCGGCTTGAACGGCTGCTCCACGAGCGAGGCCTTGGAGGCCAGCTGTGTCTCGAGCGTGAAGATCCGCGGGATCGTCTGCGAGTCCTCAGTGTAGTAGAAGCGCCCCTTGCCCCACTTGGCGACGTCGACCATTAGCTGGACGTCCGCGTCCTTGCCGATCGCGACCGTCGACACCGTGATCTTGTCCTTCGACATGCGCCGCAGCAGGCCCTGGAAGTCGCCCCGGGTCATCTGGCCGTCGGACAGGAAGATCACGTGCTTGAGCAGCGCGGGCCGCTCGAACAGAACCTGGTACGACTCCTTCAGCGCCGGATAGCCGTCGGTGCCGCCTCCCGCCTTGATCGTCGCGATCGCGTGGTGGATCGCCGCCTTGTCCTTGGCCGGGCGCACCGGCGCGTCCCAGATGAACTCGGTGTCCCAGCTCATGACGCCGACCTCGTTGCGCTCGTCGAGCAGGTCGACCACGAGGTGGGACGCTTCCTTGGCGAGGTCGAGCTTGGTCACCTTCTCGTCGGTCGACATCGCCATCGAGCCCGAGCGATCGATCGAGAGCACGACCGCGAGGCTCGGGATCTCGACCTTCTGCTTGACCTCCATCGTGACCGGCAGCGCTTCCTCGATCGGCGTGCGGTAGTAGCCGCCAAGGCCGAAGCTCTCCTCGCCGCCGATCATGACCAGGCCGCCGCCGTAGTCGCGGACGTAGTCGCGGATATAACCCATCTGCGGCCGCGTCAGCTTGAGCGACGAGACGTTCGAGAGCACGATGCCGTCGTACTTCTGCAGCCCGACCAGATCGGTCGGGATCCCCGGCGGCTCGACGACGGTCACGTCGATGTTCTGCGAGCGGAGCGCGCCGGCGAGCGATTGCGCGTGGCCGCGGTCGCGATCGGCGAGCAGCACCTGCGGCCGGCCGCGCACCACGACGGCGCCCACGGCCCGGTTGTTCTCCTCGATCGTGTCGCCGTCGACGTCGATCGCCGCCTGATACACGTGGATACCGCTGGTGTCGAGCGATTGCCGGTAGCTGAACACGTTCTTGCCGGCGCTCAGGCGGACGACTTGCGAGCCGAGGAACTCGCTGTTGCGGAAGAGCGAGAGCCGGCCCTCGGTGTCCTTATGGCTCCACACCACGACCTTCGTCTGGAACGGCTCGCCGAACTTCACCTCGTGTGGCAGCACGAGGCCCTCGGCGACGACTTCCTGGGTGAACGTCAGCGGCGCGGCGACATAGTAGATGTCGGCGGCGGCATCCTTGGCGGCCTGCGCGCCTGCGAGCGCGTTGCCGGCGTTCTGGCGCCCGTCCGTCAGCATGACGATGCGGTTGGCCTGCCCCGGCGGCAGCATCGCCAGCGCCAGCTGGATCGCCTGGAAGATGTTCGTGCCGTGCCCGTCGACCTGGGCCTTCGGGCGCTCCACGCTCGGGCGCGTAGCGAGCGGCTGATCGACGACCGCCTGCTCGCCGAACGCGATCACGCTGTTGCGATCGCCGCTCTTCATCGACTTGGCGGCCTCGGCGACGAACCGGTAGGCACGCTCGCGAGCGGCGAGGCTCACGCTGTCCGACAAGTCCATGAGGAACACCACGTTCATGCGATCGACCCAGCGAGGCAACGTCGGCCGCAGCAGGGTGAGACAGAGCACGATGACGAGAGCGCTCCGGAGCGCCAGCGCCCACCGGTCGCCCGGGCTCGAGGGCAGCCGCAGCCGGCCCGCGCTCTGCCGCCGCCAGTAGAGGAGCCCCTCGCCCGCGAGGAGGATCACTGCGAGGAGTACGAAGAGCGGCCAGAGCTCGCGCTGGACCGGCACGGGTGGCGCCGACGGGCCGTGGACCGTGGGCGTCGGCAAGGGATGCGGCGCCAGGTTCGACTCCTCGGCGTTCATCAAGTTGACGGCCACGCGGGTCTCGCCGCGCGCAGTCGCCAGGGTGTAGATGCCGGCCTCGTCGGTTTCGGTGAAGCTGATCGCGCCGCGCGTGACACGGCCCTGGACGGTCCGGCCGCTCGGTGTGGTCACCGTGACGGTGCTGACCCCATGCGGCGCCGGCAAGAGAATGGGCTGCCCGGTCGCGAACTGGAAGCTCGACTGGTCGAGCCCGGCCGGATGCAGCCAGCGGAGCGTGTTCGAGAGGACCAGCGGGAACGCGATCCGCAGCGGGAAGTCCGTCTTGAATAGGTCGAACCCCACGAACAACGCCTTACGGTCGGGCTCCTCGAGGGCGTAGACGAGCGGGCCGCCGACCGCTTCGACGACCGGCCGCCCGGCCGCCAGCGGTCGGATGCGCATCGCGTCCTCGATCGTCACCTTCGCGAACTCGACATGACGCATGACCGGGTGCGTGCGGTCCCAGTCCATGATCGTCGGACGCTCGATCCGGCCGAGCACCTCGAGAGGCACGTCCGGCGGCACGGCGTTGACGAACACGAACCGTCCCGGACCCGCTTTCGGCGGCGTCACGGAGTCGAGCACGACGACGTCCGCCTCGGCCATCCCGCCCTGGTACTGATCGGGGGTGCGGACCTCGAGGGAGACCTGAGGATCGGTGCGCAGGACCTTCTCGAGGAAGAGGTTGCCGGGGCTCACCAGCAGGACAGCGATCTTTCGCGGCGGCGGCAACACCGCGTAGGCGACGTTGTCGACCTCGAGGTCGTCGTTGACGCGGATCCGCGCGGTCACCGTGCCGCTGCCGCCGTGGCTGAACGGCAGCACTACCGAGCGGCGGACGTTCGGCTCGAGCGCCACTTCCTTCTCGGCGATCGACTTGCCGTCGAGCTCGAGCCGGAACGTGAACGTCTGCGGCTCGCTGGAGTAGTTCACGAGCGAGACGAACGCCTGGTAGTCGAAGGCGCCGTAGTAGTTCTTGCGGATCGAGAGGCTCGTAATCGCGACGTTGTTACCCTGGCGCCCGACGCCGACCCACCGCACGCGCGCGTCGGTGGTGTCTTCGCTCTGGGGCAGGGTGAAGGCCCCGTCGGTGAACACGTGGATCTCGGCCCGCGGGTCGGCGGCGACGAGGGCCCGCGCTGTTCGCACCGCCTCGACGAGTCGGGTGGGCAGATCGCGGGGCTCCGCCGCGCGGATGGCGGCCAGCGCCCGCTCGCGGTCGCGGGCCAGCGCCGCCGTCACCTTGGGCTGCACGCCGGCCTCGATCACCATCACTTCCGCGCCCTCGCCGAGCCCGCGCACGAGCGAGGCCGCGCCGGCGCGGGCCACCTCGAAGCGCGAGGGCGATACGTCCTGCGCCTTCATCGAGGCGGAGGTGTCGAGCACGACGACCACTTTGCGAGCGCCCTGCCCCATCACGGTCGCGATCGGACGCGCCAGCGCCAGAGCCAGGGCAAGCAGTGCCAGCAGCTGGAGCAGGAGCAGCGGGTCGCGGTGCAGGCGCTGGAAGAACGTCGAGGCCTCGCGGTCGCGCAGCGATGCGCTCCAGAGCAAGAGGCTCGACACCGTCCGCTCGCGGCGGCGGACCTTCAGGAAGTAGAGCAGTACCAGCGGGACGGACAGCGCGAACAGCGACAGCGCGAACGGAGCGAGGAAGCTCATGCGACCATCCGCCCGCGCAGCTGGGCCAGGACGAACGACTCGACCGGGGAGTCGGAGCTCATCCGGTGATAGCCGATCTCCTTGGTGCGGCAGAACGTCTCGACCCGGTCGAGGTACTGGCGCAGCCTCTCGCGGTACCCGCGCACGGCGTCACCGTCCATCGAGAGCTCACGCCTCTCGCCGGTCTCGCTGTCGATCAGACGCAGGTCGCCGGCCAGCTCCGGGTTCATCTCCTCGGGCGCCAGCACGTGGACCAAGTGCACGTCGAAGCGCCGCTCGAGGAGCGCGCGCACGCCGGCTTCGTAGCCGGCCGGATCGAGGAGGTCGGAGATCACGACCGCCAGGCCCGTCTGCCGCGAGCGCGCGGCGTAGTTCGCCAGCGCCTCGTTGAGGCTCGTGCCCCCGGCGGGGCGGACCGCGGCCAGGAAATCGACCATACCGGTAACCTGGTTGCGTCCCCGCGTGGGCGGCCAGCCCTCGGCGATCCGCTCGCGCAGCACGCCCACGCCGACCCGCTCCAGGTTGACGAGGCCGACGAAGCCGAGCGCCGCGGCGATTCGCACCGCGCACTCGAGCTTGCTCGGCGTACCGAAGCTCATCGACGCCGAGGCGTCGACGATCAGGTGCAGGCAGAGGTCCTCCTCGTCGACGAAGAGCTTGACGTGCAAGCGGTCGAGCCGGCCGTAGATGTTCCAGTCGACGTAGCGGAGATCGTCGCCCACGCCGTAGGCGCGATAGTCACAGAACTCGACGCTGTGGCCCCGGCGGAGGCTGCGGCGCTCGCCCTTTACCCGCCCGCGGAAGATCCGCCGCGAGAGCAGGGACAGGCGCTCGAGCTGCGCCAGGAACTCGGACGTGAAGAAGGCTTGGCGCGTGACCGGCATGGCGCGGCGTCGATCAGCGCTCGTCGAGCGACTGGAAGTAATTGCGGATCTGGTCGTGGAAGTCGCGCGGGACCTGCTCCCGCGTGATCGCGTCCTCCATCTGCTTGCGATATTGCCCGATGACGCCGAGATACTGCAGGCGCGAGGCCATGCTGCCGCCGCGCCCGGTCAAGTTGGTGTCGTACCCTTCCTTGCGACCCTGCCGCGACTCGCCCTCGACGCCGACGTCGAACGGGTTGGCGCGCAGGCGCTGGGTCGCTTCACCCTTGGGGTTGCCGCTCCGGCCCTTGCCCGGCATCAGCCCCTCGCCCTCGCCGAAGTCCTGGTCTTCCGGTCCCATCCCGTCGCCGCGGGCGCGGTCCTTGCCGCGGCCGCCGCGCTCGGATTCGCGCCCGCCGCGCAGGCCTTTCCCGGAGCGCTGGCTCTCGTCCATCGCCCGCATCTTGTCCAGCGCCTTCTGCATCGCCTCGAGGGCGCGATCGCTCTGCCCGCCCTCGAGCGCCTCCATGCCTTCCATCGCGTCGCCGCTCCAGTTGCCACCGCCCTTGCGGCCGAGGCGCTCCATCTCCTCGAGCAGCTCGCGCAGCTTCTGGGGCGAGATCTGATCGGGCCTGAGACCGCCCGTCAGCGCCTTCGACTTGCGGTAGACCATCTTGTACTGGCTGTTCGTGAAGTCCGACTGAAGGTCCGGCATGCGGTCGGTCTGCTCGAGCATCCGCAGGCGCTCGTCGCCCTTCTTCATGAAGCTGTTGAAGTCGGGGCGCGCGTTGGCGAGCGAGGTGTCCTTGAAGATCGCCGACAGATCGCCGGTGGTGGTGGCGCCGCTGCCGCCGGCGCGCTGCGCGAAGTCGCGCTCCTCGAAGGCCGGGCGCTTGAGCGGGTCCTTGGCGAGCTGCCGCGTCGTCTCCTCGAGCATGGAGGAGGTCGCGCGCTCCTCGCGCTCCTCCTCGGTCGACGACAGGAAATCGGGCAGGCGGCCGGAGGGCATCGGGATGGGCGGCGCCAGCATGAGCACCAGACACGCGACCACCGGCAGGATTAGCAGCGGCCCCTCGCGCGGGATCACGCGCTTCACGACGCGCTTGAGCTCGAGGCGCTCCACGCGGGCGATGGTGTCGGAGACCAGCGCGTCGACGAGCCGTGTGCGGTCGCGCCGACCGGCCCATTCGAGGGTCGTCGCGACGCGATCGTCGAGGCCAAAGGCGCGATCGGCCACGCGCGCGACGTCGCCGCGCCGGACGCTCCGCGCCGCGCCGAAGATCAGGCCGACCGCGGCGCCGAGCACGATGAGCCCGACCGCGATCCACGACGCCTTGCCGCCGAGCGCGTGTTTGGCGAGCAGCACGAGGACGGCGGCGACGGCGCCCCAGAAGGCGCCGCGCAAGCCGTAGTACTCAGCGCGGCGGCGACGGATCTCGCGCCGGACGCGTCGCAGGAGGCCTTCGATCCGTGGCGACTCGGTCATGAGCTCCTCCCGCGGCTAGCGGAGAAAGGGTTCGCGGCTCTGGGCGACGCCCGCCTCGGTATCGGCGACGACGCGAGAGATGAGCGTGTCGGTATCGACTCCCTCGGCCTCGCCTTCGAAGTTCAGGATCACGCGGTGGCGCAGCGCCGGCACGGCCATCGCCTTGATGTCCTCGGCGCTGACGTTGTAGCGCCCTTCGGCGAGGGCTCGCACCTTGGCGCCGAGCACGAGCGCCTGCGCGCCGCGCGGGCTCGCGCCGTAGCGTACGAAACGGCGCGCGACGTCGGGTGCGCCCTCCCACTGCGGGTGCGTCGCCATGACGATCGCGGAGGCGAAGTCGCGGACGTGCGAGGCGATCGGGACCTCGCGGATCAGCTCGCGGAACGCGAGCACGTCCGGTCCGCCGAGGACCCGGTTCACCGTGGCCGTACGCGACTGCGTGGTCCGGTCAATGATGGAGTTCAGCTCCTCGATCTGCGGATAGCGCACGCGCAACTTGAAAAGGAAGCGATCGAGCTGGGCCTCGGGCAGCGGGTACGTGCCTTCCATCTCGATCGGGTTCTGCGTCGCGAGCACGAAGAACGGCGCCGGCAGCGGGCGCGTGGCGCCGCCGACGGTGACGGCGCTCTCCTGCATGCCCTCGAGCAGCGCCGACTGCGTCTTCGGCGTGGCGCGGTTGATCTCGTCGGCCAGCAGGATGTGCGCGAAGATCGGGCCCTGCTGGAACTGGAAGTGCTTCCGGCCGTCCGCGTCCTCGATGATGATGTTGGTTCCGATGATGTCGGCCGGCATCAGGTCGGGCGTGAACTGAATGCGCGAGAAGGAGAGATCGAGTCCCTCCGAGAGCGTCTTGATCAAGAGCGTCTTCCCGAGACCGGGCACACCTTCGAGCAGCACGTGACCGCCGGCGAACATCCCGGTGAGCACGTGTGTGATGACCTCGCGATGTCCGACGATCACCTTCTCGACCTCTGCGCGGAGACCTTCGAAGGCGGTGACGAACGCCGCAACGCGGGAATCCTGACTCATCGAGCTCTCCTCTCGCGAATCCTTGCTGTCATTCTATAGAGAGCCGTCAAGCGATGGCGCTGCCGCCCTCTCCACGACGCTTAGGTCTCATACTACTCGATGAATGCAGCAAGTTGCCTGCCAATTGCGGGATCGATCGACGCCGCCGAATCAGGGCGAAATCGAGGGCGCTGGCGCGTCTCTGGCGCGCGATGCAGCGATCGAGGCGTCGCTGCTCAATCGCCGAGCGCTCGGCGCGTGACGGCGGCGTCACGAAACAGACGACCGGGCGGGAGCACGTCCTCGTAGGCGGCGCAATAACCGTCGAGCTCGCGGGCCGGCGAGAAGCGCTCGGCGACGAGCGCGGCGCCCGCCCGGCCCAGCCGCTCGCGGAGCGCCGGGTCGCGCGCGAGCAGCTCGGCGCGGCGCTCGAGCTCGTCCTCGTCGCGAAACAGGAGCCCCGTCGCGCCGTCGGTCACGAGCGAGCGGTTGCCGTCGATGTCGGAAGCCAGGACGGCGCGCCCGAGCGAGAGCGCTTCCAGCACGGAGTTGGCCATGCCCCCTTCGGAGACCGAGCAGTTCAGCACGACGTCGGCCCGCGACAGGAGCGACGCCATCTGGGTGTGCGGCACCTCGCCGATGTGGCGGGCCCAGGGGCGAGTCGAGAGCTGTCGCGCCAGCGCGTCGCCCACGGAGGGCTCCAGCACCGGCCCGACGTAGAGGAGGCGGATTTCGGGAATCGTTCTCACGAGCCGTCCGAGCGGCGCCAAGGGAAAGGCGGGGTTCTTCACCGCCCTCAGCCCCGCGGGAAAGACGAAGAGGACGGTATGCGGCGGCAGCGGCCAGCGTTGCGCCAGGACGAAGACATCGGTGGCGGGCAGACGCACGGCTTGGGGAACGACGGCGATCTTCGTCTCGATGCCCGGAAGTGCCCCGCCGACCCGCGCGGCGACCGACTCGTGGAAGACGGTGACACGCTGCGCCTGTTCGAGCACCCGGCGAACCATCGGCAAGCGCTCGGGGTCGAACAGATCGCGGTTCGCGTCGGTCCCGGTGAGCGTGAGCACGAGCGGTGCTTCGACGCGGTGCGCCAGACGCGCGGCGAGCGGGCCCGTGTGGTATGCGTGGAAGGCGTGGATCAGCTCCGGCCGATCGGCAGCCACCGCCGACTCGATCTCCGTCTCGCCCGCCGCCGAGAGGTCCCAGAGGGTGACCTCGAAGCCGCGCTCGACCAAGCCCTGCGCGACTCTCGACGTGGTCACGGCGTTGCCCCGAGTGGCCGGCGGACCGTACGGGGTCAGCATCGCAAGGCGGAAGGCCATCGCCCCCGAGCATACCGGGTGACGCCGCACTGCGTAAATAGTACCCGGCCAATCGAGGCGCGAATCCCTCGCACGAGGCCTGGCGTCTACATATAATGTACGGCGATGCCTGATTGTGGAGTCCCGAGCCCGTCGTCGATCGAATGTCGGCAGATCGCCGACCTCCTCGGTGATTATCTCGACGGGACCCTTCCCAAAGCGACGCGAGAGCTCCTCGAGTGGCACATCGAAGGCTGTGCGCCCTGTGTCGCCTTCGTCAACACGTACCGCGGCACCGTGAGCGCGGCGACGAAGCTCCGAGAGGTCGAGATCCCCAGCGAGCTGAAGAAGCGACTGCTGTCCGTCCTGCGAAACCAGCGCGCCTCCCACCGCCCCGGCGCGTAGTCCGTCCGGTCGGCCGTAGCGCTCCTAGTGCAAGAGACGCTTTGCCATCTCCACCGCGGGCTGGCTCGCCCAGTCGATCTCGCCGATCACGCTGTAGCGCACGCGCCCATCGGGGCCGATCAGGAAGCTCGAAGGCAGCACGCGGACCCGCCACGCGCCGGGTGTCTTCTGATTCGGATCGAGCAGGGTCGGAAACGCGATCGCCTCACGCTTGACGAAGTCGGCGACCCGCGCCCGCGTCTCGCCGTAGTTCACCAGCAGGACGAGGAAGGGCCGGCCCGTCATCTTCTCCGAGAGCTTCCGCATCGACGCCAGCTCGTCGCGGCACGGCTCGCACCAGGTTGCCCAGAAATTGAGGAGCACGACGCGGCCCCGGTAGTCGTCGAGCGTGCGCAGGGTGCCGGCGAGGTCGTCCAGCGCGAGCGGCGGCGCGGACGCGTCCGCCCACGGGATGAATCGCGCGGGCTCCGCGCCGGCGTACGCGGCGAGCACGAGCGCCACGCCGAGGATCGCGGATGCCGCGAGCACGCGCATCACGCTCTGATTTCGCGCGCGGTGATCGTGTACTTGAAGGTGTCGGGGTCGAGGCTGTCGCGGCGGCCCTGCGCCGTCTCGGACTGCGGGTACATGAAGAACGCGAGCTTGCCGCCCTGGGTCGCGCTCGGGAGCGCCACGTCGTGCGCCGAGTTGAAGGCGACCCAGTTGCCTTCCCAGCCGCCGAAGAGCCTGGGCCGCACCGCCGCGACTAGCGGGTGGTCCATCTTCAGCCATTCGCTCGTCTCCTCGCGCGCCGCCTTCGCGACGTCCGCGGGGTCCATCGCGACCCAGCCGTAGTGCTTCAAGAAGACTTCCGCGCGGCAGTGCTGCGCTTTGCTGACGTTGGCGCTGCCCGCGCCGAGCGACTTGTAGCCGAAGGCCGACGGCGCGACCCGGAGGCCGTAGACGTCGCGCGCCGGCACGCCCACGGCGCGCACGAGGCCGACGAACAGCCCGTTGAGGTCGGCGCACTTGCCGCCGAAGCTCTTCGTCTCGAGCATGGTCTTGATGTCGCCGATGCCGCAGCCGCGCACCTTGACCTCGCGGTACGTGTTGGCGAGGATCCAGTCGTAGACCGCGCGGACCTTCTCGAGATCGGTCGCCTTGCCGCGGGTGACCTCGAGCGCTGTCTCGCGGACGATCCCGTCCGTCGGCATGAGCTCGGTCGGCTTCGTCCACATCGAGAGGAGCGCCTGGTCCTCGTCAGCCGCGACCTTCTTCGACCAGTCGAGCGCGCAGTCCTGCGTCTCGAATCGGCTCGTCATCTCGACCACCGGCGCGGTTTCACCGGGCGCGAACTCCGCGTAGAGCATCTTGGCGCCGTAGGTCCCGTCGCTCACGACCTTCATCACCTTCGCGCTGCCCGTCCACTGATCACCGAGGGGCTTCTGGTAATCGGACTTGACCGACGGAATCGGAAGCCAGGCGCGGTTCACGCCCGCCGGCTCCAGGATCTCGACGCGAGTCGTGATCTCGAACGTCCGCCAGGTGCCGGGCCGCGGCGCGAATTCCGTTTGCTGGCCGTGGGCCGGCGCGGCGAAGCCTGCGACCCGTGAGGTGGCGGCCGCCGCCGAGAGCGAGGCGGCAGTCTGCAAGAAACTGCGTCGATTCATCGGGCGATCTCCTTGAGCTCGGCGCTGATCATTCGATGACGTTCGACAATATCGGGATTCGCCGAGAAGGCAAATTGGTAGCGCCGATTGCTTCGGGACGGGTCATGGACGAAGCCCGATAGGGGCGCGCTACGGGTTGACGCGGAGCAGTGGCTCGGGGAGCACCCGGCCGATCTCCCAGCACTCCTCCCCACGCCCCTTGAAGCCGTCGATGACGGACCCGGCTCGGTCAGGGGCGACCGAGAAGAGAAGCCCGCCCGAGGTCTCCGCCTCGGTGAGTAGGGAGCCCAGGTAGCCCGGCACCCCGGGCGCGATCGTCAGCGCAGCGCCGAACGCCGCGTCGACGTAGCGGCGGTTGCGCTTCATGCCGCCGCTGAACTGCCCCGCCTCGGCGAGCTCGCGCGTGCCAGGCAGCACGGGCAGCCTCGACGCCTCGATCTCGAGGCCCGCGCCCGAGGCCTTCACCATCTCGCCGGCGTGGCCGAGAAAGCCGAAGCCGGTGATATCGGTCGCGCCTCTGGCGCCGCTCTCTCGCGCCACCGTGGCCGCAACGCGATTGAGGCGGAGCATGCTGGCGACGGCGGCCGAGAGCCGCTCGGCGCCCGCAACGCCGTTCTTCGCCGCCGTCGTGACGACGCCGGTGCCGAGGGGCTTGGAGAGGAACACGCGATCACTCGGCCGCAAGCCCCCCTTGATGAGGATGCGGTCGGGATGGACGCGGCCGGTGACGCAGAGCCCGTACTTCGGCTCGGCGTCGACGACGGTGTGTCCGCCCGCGATCACGCCGCCCGCCTCGGCCACCTTGTCGCGGCCGCCCCGGAAGACGTCGGCGATGATCTGCTTGGCCATCTCGCGCGGGAAGCCCGCCACCGCGAGCGCGAACATGACCTCGCCGCCCATCGCGTAGACGTCCGACATCGCGTTCACCGCTGCGACGGCGCCCCACGTCCACGGGTCGTCGACGACCGGCGGGAAGAAGTCGACGGTCTCGACGAGCGCCAGCTCGGGCGACAACCGATAGACCGCCGCGTCGTCTGCAGCGCCGAGCCCGACGAGCAGGTCAGCGGGCGGCGGCGTGCCGCCGGGCCTCAGGACCGCCAGCACCTCCTGGAGATCTCCAGGAGCCATTTTGGACGCTCAGCCGGCGCAGGAGGCGTACGAAGTGAGGCGGACCTCGGTATGCGTGTGCTCCACCATGACTCGTTAGGACGCGCGCGCAGGGAGCTGGGATTCCACGAAGTCGACGAACGCCTGCGCCAGCGGCGAGCGGCTCCGATCGCGATGGGTCACCAGGTAGAAGTATCGGGAGACCCTGAGATCTTTGAGCTTCACGCACGAGAGCAGGGCGGCCTTGCACTCGTCGTCGACGGCTCGCTTCGAGATGATCGAGATGCCCACCCCGGAACGGACGGCCTGCTTGATCGCCTGCGTCGAGCCCATCTCGCCGACGACGCGCAGCGCGGTCAGATCGACGTTCGCCTCGCCCAGCGCGTGCTCGAGCGCCTCGCGCGATCCCGATCCCTGCTCGCGTACGATCAGGGGCTCGCGCTTCAAGTCGGCGAGCGTGACGCTCTTGCGTGACGCCCAGGGGTGCTCGGCCGGCAGGACGACGACCAGCTCGTCGGGCATCAGCTCACGAGACACGAGGGTTCGCAGGCTGGGACGCGCGCCGACCACGCCGACCTCGGCGCGCCCTTCGTCGACCCACGCGCTCACCTGGCGGCTGTCGCCGATCAGGAGCGAGGTCGAGATGTCGGGATACTTGGCCTTGAACTGGCCGAGCAGTGACGGCAGGAGATACTCGCCGGGGATCGTCGAGCCGCCGACGACGAGCTGGCCGCTCAGCCGTCCCTGGAATTGATCGAGCGCCTGTCGCGCCTCGCGCGAGAGGGCGAGCATGCGGCGGGCGTAGCCGAGCATCAGGTCGCCGGCGCGCGTGGGCGTGGCGCCGCGCCCCAGACGATCGAGCAGCTGGACGCCGAGCTCGTCTTCCAGGGCGCGGATGTGCTCGGAGATCGTGGGCTGGGTGAGGAACAGCGCTTCGGCGGCGCGCGAGAAGCTCCCGAGCTCGGCCACCTTCGCGAAGATCTCGAGGCGGCGCAGGTCCATCAGGAGGAGACGGGGACCGCGGGGCTTGTCAGTGGCAGGCGCAACCGCCGCCGCAGCACCCACCGCCGCCGGACATGCCCGACGGCGTGCCGGACGAGAGCGCGCCGACGGTCTTGAGGCCGAACACCGACAGCTTCCGCATCACTTGCTCGCTGGAGCAGGTCGGGCACGCGACAGCGGTCGTCGCGCCCGGGACGTATCTCTCGAACTCGGCCTCACACTGCTTGCAGCGATACTCGTAGATCGGCATGCGCTACTCGCCGCCTCGTTGCACGTAGCTCTTCACGAACTCCTCGGCGTTCTCTTCCAGGATGTCGTCGATCTCGTCGAGGAGCTTGTCGATGTCTTCCTTGATCTTCTTGCCCTTCTTGGCCAGCTCAGGGCTCGGAGCCGCTCCGTCTCCACCTTCCGCGGGCTTGGTCGGCC
>Ga0066388_100001132_pt1 | contig 14515 bp, 15 predicted proteins | sample PanSoiMetaGPlot6_FD_64539 | JGI IMG/M metagenome (GOLD analysis project Ga0066388, IMG submission 64539) | Tropical forest soil microbial communities from Panama analyzed to predict greenhouse gas emissions - Panama Soil - Plot 6 (Hybrid Assembly) | ecosystem: Environmental > Terrestrial >... | reverse complement strand
GGGCCACGCCCGACACCAATGCGCGGCGCCACGACATCCGAACCAAGCCAGCTTCTGCCATCAGGTTTACTCCGAACGTGCTTGCCAAGGTCACTTCTCCTTAAGGGCCTTTGTACTGTTTCGTTCCCATCCGATGAAATTACACTAGCGTATAGGGTAAGCGTTTCGCTGCGGTAAAGTCGCGGGACAATAACCAAAAAATCGCGGCTGTTACCGCCGCGCAACGCTTTCTGATTCGCGAGCTTTTGAAGATACGCCGGCATCTTGGGGGCGGATCGTCCCCAAGCATGTGTAAGCAAGCTATTTGGTCGAGTTACGGCGCGTGGAGCCGTCCGGATGCCGGATTTCTTCAGGGTTTGAGCCCACGGGTGGTCGCGTCGAACAGCTCCTCCACGTCGAGGGCGCGCGGAACGAGCTTCTGCTGCACCGTGAACTTGATCATGATCTCCAGCGCCGGCCGGCACGCCTCGAATCCGAACGGCAGGAAGTCGATGCCGCCTGGCTTGGGCAGGCCGGCGGCCCGCTTGCTCTCCACCAGCAGCCGAAACACCTCCCGCACCGCCTGCGGATCGGACCGCGCCAGCGACTCGGTCGCCACCACCATGTGATTGATCGGCACCGCCTTGTATTGCGCGTACCATTTGGCCGCCGCCGCCTCTGGATCCGGAATCACGCTCTTGAGGTTGGGATCGTTGGGCAGGTTGGCCCCGTAGATCGCCGCATCGATTTCGCCGTCGCGTAGCATCTGCAGCAGGTCTTTCTGTGGCGCGGCGCGCTCCACCCCGGGCGGCTCTTTGTACTCGGCCACATGGCCATCCTCCTGCGACACCCAATGGATGCGATCGGTGTCGATGCCATAGTCGTTGGCCAGAATGCCACGCACCCAGGTGATCGTGGTCTGGCTGTACGATCGTACCCCTACGCGCTTGCCCGGCAGATCGGCCGGCGTGAGCGTGCCGCGGGAGGCGCTGTACACAATCGTGTTGTGCTGGAAGCGGCCCATGATGGTGGCGGGCAGCAGCGTCAGCGGCTTGCCGTAGGCCTTCGCCTGCAGATAGGTCGCGATCGCCATTTCGCTGATGTCGAATTTGAGCTCGCGCACCATCGGCTTGAAGAAGCGATTGGCCGGCTTGATGTCGGAAAAGTTGAGCGCGACGCGATCCGATTTGACCTCGCCGCGCTTGAGCGCGCGCGTCTGCGGATAATCGTCGAACGCGACATTGAGCGTCGTGACCCGATCTGCACTCATTGTGGCACTCATCGTGTGGCACTCATGACGACTTGCTTCCTTCCCTGCGGTCTGCCATCAGCTTGATGACATCAAGTGGACGGCAACAACCATGACTTTGATCTTATCCAACGCAGATGTCGAGAAGCTCCTGACCATGCCCGAGTGCATCGAGGCGCTCGAGCAGTCCTACGTTGAGCTCATCGAAGGGCGCGGCGTCAATCGCACGCGCTCGGATTGCATCACGCCGACCTCCAATCCCGACGCGATCTACGGCCTCAAGTCGATGGACGGCGTCATTCCGAAATTCGGCATCGGGGCGATCCGCATCAATTCCGATATCGTCACCTTCCCGAAAAAGGGCAACAATGTCGTGCGCGAGAAGGTGCCCGCCGCCAACGGCCGCTATGTGGGGCTGGTGCTGCTGTTCTCGTCCGAAAACGGCGAGCCGCTCGCGATCCTGCCCGACGGCGTGATGCAGCGCATGCGGGTGGGCGCCGCCAATGGACTGGGGGTCAAATATCTCGCCCGCAGCAATGCGTCGATTGTCGGCATCCTAGGCTGCGGCTGGCAGGCTGGCGCGCAGCTGATGGCGGCCTGTGCGGTGCGCAAGATCATCTCGGTGCGCTGCTTCAGCCCGACCAAGGAGAGACGCGAAGCCTTCGCCAAGGAGATGACCACGCTCCTGGGCGTCGAGGTCACGGCGGTCGATCAGCCGGAGACCGCAATCGCGGGCGCTGACATCGCGATGTGCGCGAGCAACAGCCTCGATCCGATCTTTTTCGAGCGCTGGATCGAGCCGGGCATGCACCTGAGCTCCATCAAGCTGCCGGAGATCGAGGTGAGCGCAATCAAGCGCGCCGATCGGCTGGTGCTGCACGTGCATGAGCAGAAGCCGATCCATGTGACGACGCGCGATCTCGCGCTCGCCAAGGTGGCGAACGAGCATGGCTGGTCGGCTCGCGGCATCGACTTCGATCGGCTGCCCACGGTGCCGGACCTGATCACCGGCCGCGCGCAGGGCCGCCAGTCTGACCGCGAGGTCACCTGCTTTCTCAACAATATCGGGCTTGGCTACCAGTTCGCCGCCGCCGGCGCGGTGGTCTACCGCAAGGCCAAGGAAAGCGGGCTCGGCCACGAGCTGCCGACCGAGTGGTTCACCGAGGACGTGCATCCTTAGAGCTCTAGCAGCGCGGAACAGCCTCTCTCCGTCATCCTGAGAGGCTGTGAGTCTTTGCACCCTCCGACCTCATCCTGAGGAGCCCAAGCCTTAAGCGCGTTCACGCGCGTCCATAGCGCGTCGAAGACGCGCGTATACGCGCTTATGGACGCGCTATGGCGAGGGCGTCTCGAAGGATGGCCGCGAATACGAACTTGCCGCCATGGTTCGAGACGGCGCGCATCGCAGCCAAGTGTACGCAGGCTGCGCCTGCTATGGCGCGCCTCCTCACCATGAGGCCGAGCGTGTTGGAAGTCTCATCCTGAGGAGCCCGCGCCTCAGGCTGACAGAGACATGATGTGCTCGCGGATCAGTGATGGTGGCTGGCGCTCAGAACGGCTTGCGTGGGCTGGTCCGGCCCGAAGTCAGCGTCGTCGAGCGCCAACAGCTCAGTGAGACGGGTGCGCGCGCGATTGACGCGACTCTTGATCGTGCCCACCGCGCATTCACAGATCGCAGCCGCCTCCTCGTAGGAAAAGCCCGATGCGCCGACGAGCAGCAGCGCCTCGCGCTGATCGTGCGGCAGCTTGGCGAGCGCAGCACGGAACTCGCCGAATTCGATGTGCCCGAGCTGCTCCGGATGCAGCTTCAGCGAGTCGGCGTAGCGGCCGTCGGTATCCTCGACCTCGCGCCGGCGCTTGCGATATTCGGACCGGAACAGATTGCGCAGAATCGTGAACAGCCAAGCCGGCATGTTGGTGTCCGGCTGAAACGAATCCACGTGGGCGATGGCTCGCATCAGCGTTTCCTGGACCAGGTCATCGGCCCTTTCGACGTTTCCGCTCAGCGAGATCGCGAAGGCTCGCAGGCTCGGTATAGCTCCGAGCATGGCGTCCTTCATCGTTGGTGCCAACGTCATAGGCTGTGTCCTTTGTCGGTCGCCCCATTGCGGGGCAGCTGCAGCGCCTGGTGCATGTCGTAGCCATCCAGGAGACGCTTGAACCGGTCCGGTACGCCTTCCTTCCGGACGACCTCGAAATAGGCATCGAGCGCCTTGCCGAGCCGGCTCAAGGTTGCACGGTTGAGCCGTCCGCGTGCTTTCCGCGGACCACCGCCAGTCGCGGGCAGTCTCGCCTCGCGCGCGGTTGCCTCGTCCTGCTCGCGCCTCTCCGTCGAATCTGAACCAGCCGCTGCTGGGTCGGTCTGCTTGTTCGCTTTCATGCTTCGACCCCGTCGCATCGCGCGGCGATAACTGGGCCCTCCACCGGCCCTCCACGCTCCATGCTCAGGCAACGCAACCAGAGAAGTTTCGTTCCGGGAACCAGGGAACTGAATCCGCGTTGCTGACGGCGGCCCGGTATCTACCGATATCGGAGGACTACAGGGTCGTGTTCACCCGCACGAACGCATGGCCGACCTGCAATGCGCTCTGGGCTGCGGCCCTCAGATCTGGGCCGGAGGGTGCCTAAATGCCGGCAGACACGGCGAAAATTGCCGAAATGACAAAAAGTCGCGATCTACCACCCAGGCAAATTTGTGGCGGCGCAGCCGTCTCGGTTGAACCAAATAACCCCTCAGCAAGACAAATGGTGTCCGGCAACCCAGACGCCCGACGTCGGGAGCCGGCAGAACAGGGATCGTGGCCATGCGTATGCGTTGGAGTTATTGCCTGGGCGGGATCGGCGTGGCGGCACTGTCGCTCCTCGCCGGCCTTGAGGTCGAGATGGCGACCGCCCGGCCCGGAAGCGTGTCGACGACCATAGACCGGACCTTGAAAGGCGACCGCTTCGACCCCGCCACGCGCCCCGATATGCGCCCAAGCATGCGCCCTGGCGTCGCACCTGCCGGGCGGCTCCCGGAGGGCTGCGAGTCAAGCGTCAGCACGATCCGCAACTCGCCAGTCATCGGGCGCTGCCTCGCCGCAACGCCGGCGGACAGGCCCGCGCTCGGCTGAGCAAACTTGGCTGAGCAAACGGCGCTCTATGCCACCGCCTCGTGATTGAAGGCGAAGTCTTCCGGCGGCGTCGGCCCCCAGACATAGAACGAATCCTCGGGCGGATGATCTCCGCTCCTCCAGTCGTGATCGACGGGAATGTAGTCGACGTCTGAAGAATACTCCGCGTAGCTGCCCCAAGGGTCGCGCACGTAGTGGAAATAATTCGAGCCGAGGACGTGGCGGCCGAGTCCCCAGCCTCGGGTGAAGCCCTTGTCGGCCATCTGCATGGCGCCAAGCCCGATATGATTGATCGAGGGCACGTCCCAGCTCAGGTGATGCAGCCCCGGCCCCTCTGCCTTTACGAACGCGATCACGTGATGATCGCTGCCGTGGATCGCGTGCATGAAGGCGATCATGTCGCCGGAGCGGTCGGAGAGTCGCAGCCCCAGCACCTCGCCGTAGAACTTGATGGTCTTCGGGACATCGCGTGTGAACACGAGGATGTGCGCGAGCCGCCGTGGCTGCACGACCGGCTTGGTGCTGCAGCTCGGCGCGCCGGCAACGCCGGGAGCGCTCGAGATACTCTCGTGCGATGACTTCTCGTTGGGCGATGATTTCTCGGCCACACGGATCTCGATCGGGGTGCCGTCGGGATCGCGGAACCAAAGCCCGTTCGATTGCGCGCCGGGCGGCGGATCCATGCGCTCGACTCGGAGCGCGTCGAGCCGCTCGCGGAAGCGCGGCAAATCATCCTCGAACGCGCCGAACGAGATGAATTGCAGCTTCTTGCGCGGACCCTCGACGATCGAGCCCCAGCGATGCGGGTGGCCGTGAGTGTAGAGACTGAGCCTGCCACCCTCCTCGCGCAGGTCGAGGCCGAAGTTCGAGTAGAACTTGCGCGCCGGCTCCATGTCCGGAACCGAGAAGTTGAACTGATCGAGCGAGTGCACGCCAAGCTCGCCAGGACGGCGGTGAAGCCGCTGCGCCAGCGGTCGGATCTGCGTCATTGGACGCCTCCATGGTGTTCGGGCGGGATAATAGCGTCAGGCGCATTGCGGGAAAAGCAGCAGTGCATTGCCGCGGTCGATGGCTTCGCGCCGGTCCTGCGACATCGCGACCGCCTCATGGGTCTTGACCGCCTCGGCGATGACGCGGGCGTTGGCGAACGGCCAGTCGCTGCCGAAGACCAGGTGGTCCGCCGGTGCGATCCGCTCGACGCAGGCGAGCGTTTCGGCGGTGGGCGAGAGCGCATTGTCGTACCAGAAGCGGCCGAGCCGCGCATGGATATCGGCCGGCGAGAGCTGCTCCAGCCGCGCGTCGATCATCGGCGAGATCGAGAGCCGCCAGGCGAAATAGGGCATCAGCCCACCGGCGTGGGCAAGCACGAAGCGGATGCGTGGGAACCGCTCGGTCGCGCCGCCGAACACGAGATTGACCGCCGCGCGCGTGGTGTCGAACACGTATTCCATCATGAAGCCCGGCCAGGGCAGATCGAGCTTGCGGCTCGATGGGTGCAGCGCCGGATGCACGAACACGACCGCATCGCGCGCGTTAAGAGCGTCCATCGCCGGATCGAAATAAGCATCGCCCAGGAACTTTTCGCCGTAGCTCGCAAACAGGCAGACGCCCTGGTGCTTGAGGATGCCGAGCGCATAGTCGATCTCGGCAATCGCCTCGCGCAGGTCCCACATCGGCACCACCGCCAAGGCGCCGAAGCGCGTGGGCCAGCGCGCAGCAAGCTCGCTCGCATAGTCGTTGCAGCGCCGCGCCAGCGCCGCCGCTTGGCCAGGATCGCCGAACTGCACGCCCGGCTGCGCCAGCGAGGTGAGCGCAAGCGCGATGCCGCTCTGGTCCATCAGCGCGAGCGCGCGCTCGGGTGACCAATCCGGATAGCGCCCGATCGCAGGCCCGGCGCCAGCCGCGTAAACGGCCTCCCGATAGAACGGCGGGATGAGATGGAAGTGGACGTCGATGCGGCGGGGAGAAGGCATCAGTTACTCGTAGGGCTTGTAGCCCGCATTGAGCGCAGCGAAATGCGGGAGCGATCGAGCTCATTTGCATCATCGTTCCCGGGTTTCGCCATAGCGCGTCGAAAGACGCGCGTAAACGCGCTTATGGCTCAATCCGGGCTACGAGCGGCTCACGTCAGCCCAAACAGTTTCTCCGCATTGCGGTAGCAGATCTTCTCCTTATCGCCCTCCGACAGCCCAATCGAGTCGAGCACCTTGATGGTGTCGCGGATGTAGCCCGGCCCCTTCTCCTTGTCGAACGGGCAATCGGACGCAAACAGCGTGTGGTCGGCGGTGAAGAAGTCGATGCCGCAAACGGTGGCGGCGCGGGCGCCTTCGACGGCGGTGTCGCCATAGAAGCCCTTGAAATAATCGTAGGGCCGTTTCTTGAGGCTCTTGAGCAACGCGCCGTAGTCCTCATCCGAGGTGCGCGCGCCGAGCTGGTCGAAGCTGTGCCCCACGCGCCCCTCGAGATAGGGAATGACCCCCCCGAGGTGATGCGCAATGATCTTGAGCTCGGGATAGCGGTCCATGATGCCGGAGAACACGAAGCGCGCGAGCGTCACCCCGGTCTCGTAGGGCCAGCCGAGCACGCTGCAGATCTCATACTTGGAGTACGTCTCGGTCGGATAGTCCGGCATCTGGCGCGTGCGCGAGGGATGCAGCAGGATCGGCCGGCCGGATTGCTCGATCACCTCGTAGATCGGCCAGAAATGCTTCTCGTCGATCGGGGCGCCGTTGGCGTTGGTGGCGAGCTGGATCGCATTGGCGCCATCTTTAAGCACACGCTCGGCTTCCTTCGCGGCCGCCTCGGGTGCGTTCATCGGCAGGAGCGCGGAATAGCCGGCGAAGTGCTTCCGATTCTTGGCGACGATCTCGGCAAGACCGTCATTGGCGATGCGCGCCATCTCGGGCGACGTCTCGGGCGGAAACAGCCGCTCGACCGGTGGCAGCCCGTGCGACAGCACCTGCCGGTAGTTCTCGAACTGGTCGACCACGCGCAGCCGCTGATCGAGATCGAACAGCGCCGGAATGCCGCGCACGCGCTTGCCGATGTCCTTGGCACCAGCAGGGCTCTCCAGCAGCGCATCAAAATAGCGCTTGGGGAAGAAATGATTGAAAGCGTCGATATAGCGCACTCTAGCGTTCTCCCTATTAATTCGAAACGAGCCGCAATCTCTGCGCCGTAGGGTGGGCAAAGGCGATGGCAATGCTTCTCAAAGCGACCAAACCTATCGTACGCCGTGCCCACGCGGAATGGTCTAACCGCGTGGGCACGGCGTACGATAGGTTTGTGCACATGGCGAGACATTGCCAGCGCCCATAGCCCGTCGAAGACGGGCGTAAACGCCCTGGTGGCCCACCCTACGGCGCATGTGCAAGCCGTCAATCCATTGTCCGCAACAGGCCGACCTTGGTCATTAGCGGCTCGTCGGAGACCCGCAGCACCACCGTGTCTTCCGGCGCTTCGATCGCATGTGCGTGCCAGCACGGCATTGCCGCTACGTCGCCGGTTGCGAGCACTTCAGAGAATCCTTCCGCCGTGATGCGCGCCTTGCCGCTCACCACGGCATAGATGTTGTTGACCGTGCACTTGGGGCTAGCATGCCGGCCATCCTTGGGCAGGCGAATGAGATGTAGCGCGATCGTCGGCATTGCGTCCTTGGCGATCTCGACCACCTTGGCATCGTTTCCCGGCCCGAGCGCCTCGGCGGAGGGAATGCGCATCGGCGTCGGTCCGCGCGAGATCACCGGCTCGACGTCGCCGCACGGGTGCGGCTCGAAGAACATCGCCTCGCTGAGCTGGACGAACGGGATGTCGAGGAAGTCGATCCAGTAGCCGGTCTCGTCGGTCTCGTTGACGTGGCCGTGCCAGCAGCCGCCCGGTGTGAGCAGCACGTCACCCGGAAACATGTCGATATGCGTGCCGTCCACGATGGTGGCGATGCCCGCCTTGCCCTTGAGCACGAGCCGCAGCGCATTGGCGGAGTGGCGATGCGTGCGCGCGCGATCGCCAGCCATGACGCACTGATAAGCGGCGACCAGATGGCGCGTGGAGGCGTAGGTGTTCCCCTCGATCGGGTTGACCATGATGAGGTTGCGCCGCTCGGTCATATCGGCCGGCACCATGTTGTGCGACGCGTCGAGCGCCTGCTTCGCCTGCGCGAACCGCCACACCGCCGGCTTGAACTTCGGCTTCGGCTCCGCCCACATCGAAGGCTCCGGCCGCGCCCAGCCGGGGGAGAAATGCTGCGCGTGCAAGGTCATGTAATAGGGGGACTTCGGGTCTTCCTTCATGGTCAGCAGCATGACCCTCTCCTTTCCACCCCAGCTATGACGCCATCGCCTGCGCGCCCGCAGACGGTAGCACGCCGCGCACGCGGTCGATGATAGCGCCGGCATCGGCCGGTTCCGCACCGGCCCGCCAGGCCACGTGCCCGTCGGGACGCACGAGCACCAACGCTCGCTCATAGGCCTTCAACACGTCAGGCGCTTCAATTGTCACGACCTCAAGCGGCACACCGCGCTCGCGCGCCGCGCGCGCAAGGCTCTCGCCTGCCGGCGCGCCGGCTCCGAGCCGCAACAGCACAAAGCCGCGCCCATAGAGATCGAGAGTCGAGCGGCCGTCCGCAAGCCACACATGCGGGGCGCGCGCCCCCGGCCGCGCCATCTGGGTGTAGGTCTTGCCTTCGAGCGGCGGCGCCGGCGTACCATCCGGCACCACGATCGGAGAGTCATCGTAGCGATAGCCGAGATGATAGCCGTTCATGAACCATTCGTGGCTCATCAGCTCGGTGTACCAGTCACCATAGGCTTTGCGCGCGGCGTCGCCCTTGGGCCCCGGCTCGAACACGTCCGGCGCTGGCTTATGGGTCGTGCGCGGGGCGAGCATTCGTTCGAGGTTCTCGGTCGAGGCCTTGATGTTGCGCACCGCGACCGGCTTGCGCTCGCGTTCGTAGGTGGCAAGGAGATCGGGCCCGGCCCAGCCTTTGAGCACGGCGTCGAGCTTCCAGCCCAGATCGACCGCATCCTGCATGCCGGTGTTCATGCCCATGGCGCCGGTCGGCGAGGTGAGATGCACGGCATCGCCGGCGAGATAGACGCGCCCGCGCCCGTAGCTGTCGGCAACGAGCTCACGCCGCACCCAGCGCAGCACCGAGAGGATCTCGTAATCGAAATCCTTGCCCATGGCGCGCTTGAGCAGGGCATGGATGTCGGCTTCGCTATGGCTCACCTTGTCGGCGGAGCCGACGATCGACATGCGGAAGCGATCGGCGCCGTTGATCGCCACGATGGTGAGCCAAGTGCCTTCCGGCCCGATGAAGATGAAGCGATAGCCAAGCCCCTTGTCGTGCAGCGAGGTGAAGTCGGGGCAGCGGAAGATCACATTGGTGGTGTAGGTGAGCGCCGGATGGCCGCTCATGCCGATGCCGAGCTGCTCGCGCACCATGGAGGCGCCACCATCGGTGCCGACCATGTACTGCGCTTCGAGCGTGCGCGTTGCGCCGCTGAGATTGTCGCGCATGGTCGCGATCACGCGATCGGGCTTCTCCTCGAACGCGATCAGCTCGGTTTGGTGCAGGAGCGTGACGCTGGAGAACGAGGTCGCGAACCGCTTGATGATCGGATCAAACATGTCCTGCGGCACGCGCTCGCGCTTCTGCGGGCTCTCCGGCGGACAGGCCTCCAACGCCCGGCCCGGAAAGGGCTCGCGCCCGAGCTCATAGCCGGTGAGCGAGGTGAGCCAGATGTAATCCTGCGGATAGTCGCCAGGATAGGGCGCGTCGCGCACGTCATCCGCAACGCCCCAGCGGCGGCAGAACTCCATCGTGCGCACCCCGATGAGGTCCATCTTGGGATGCTCGATGTGGCCGTCAGTCTTTTCAATGATGGTGCAGGCGTTGCCGCGCCAGCCAAGATCGCCCGCAAGCGCAAGCCCGACGGGGCCCGCGCCGACAATGAGGACGGGGATGCTCATAAACGGGCGTTCCGGCTTATTGGTATCATTTGTAACTAATTCTAATCCGGTTCGCCCTGACAGTCGAGTCCCGCGGGTTCCCCTGGTCCTTATCCCTCGCTGCAAATGCCCTAATGCAACATCAGCACCGGCATTTCCGCCTGGCCGATGAACGCCTGCGTGCAGCCGCCGAAGATCACCTCGCGCATGTGCGAATGGCCGTAGGCACCCATCACCATCAGGTCGGCCGCGCAGTCGGCGGCGGCCGACGCCAGCACATCGGCGATCTGGCGGCCAGCGGACGGGATCGCGCGGACGAACGTCGGCACGCCGCACGTGTGGAACTGCGCGGCGACGTCCTCGATCGCCTTCGCGATATGATTGGTCTTCTCTTGCACGCCCACGAAAACCACACGTTTCGCCCTTGTCAGGAGCGGCATGGCGGCGCTGAGCGCACGCGCGGCCTCCGGCGTCTCGCGCCAGCACACCATGATCGTGCCGACGAGATTGCGCGGCGCCTGCGGGGCCGCAAGCAGGATCGGACGCCCGGATTTCAAGAGCAGCGTCTCGACGAAATCAGGCGGCAGCCCGTTGGGACGCTTGGCCCGTCCCATGACGACGAGATCGTGCTGGCGGGCATGGCCGACGAGCCGGCGCGCCGCATCGTCGGATTCTTCGAGGAGGCTCGCGGTCACGCCGTTGGCTGGTCCCGGTGCGTCCTGCATTGCAATGTTGAAGCGCGCGCAAAATGCCCGCACATGTTCGCCGAACGCCGCCGAGCGGCGCTCCGCATCGGTCTCGAGCCGCGTCAGGGCATCCACCAAGGCCGGGCCACGTGCGAACTCCACATGTGGCGAATGCATCGCCGCCTGTCCGGAGCTGATCCGGATGTGGACGAACCGCAGATGCGCGGCAAACGGTTGCGCCGCCGCGAGCGCCGTCTCAAGCACCGGCGCGTCAGACTCGCTGCCGCCGGTTAGAACGAGGATGGTCTTCATGACAGGGTCCGGCCTGGAGGGGACAAGAAATCCTCCGCCGGAGCTGGAAGTGGCGCTTTGATCTCGATCAAAGCGCCACAAGTCACGATTTAGTCTTGCTAATGGCCGAGCCGATCAAGCTGCGCCTCGGCCTTCATTCTCTGGCCGTAGAGATCATCGGCGGTGGTCGGCAGACCGAGGCTGCGGCCAAGCTCATCGATGTAATCCAGGAACTTGTCGATCAGGGCACCAAGCCAGGCACCGGCGCCCTGCTCATGCTCTTGCGCTGTTGACTGATTCAGCGCTGTCGGCTGATTGATCATTCGAGTCCCTCCCACTCGGATGTCACGCTGCCATTGAGCCACGCAACGTCGCGCTTGGGAAGAATAAAGTAAATCATTGGTAAACGCGTTCGAAGAAACGTCGCAGCACGGTCATACCTTGTACTTCTGCTCCAGCGCGTCGAACGCGTCCTTGCCGACGAGGCGCTGGCGCTCGGAGAAGTCGACCGCGAGCGTGCTGGCGTCGCCGACCTGACCATTCTTGCGCAGCGCGCCGAGCGCAAGCTGCATGCCGCGCAGCGACGCCTGCAAGGCAAGATTGGCGTAGAGCACGCCGGCGAAGCCAAGCTCTTGCAGCTTCGCGTTCGGCAGCTCCGGCGTGCGGCCGCCGAGCACGATGTTGACGATCTGCGGCCACGGCAGCTTGCCGATCGCGGCGATCTGCTCGGGCGTCTTCGGCGCCTCGATAAAGGTCATGTCGGCGCCCGCCTCGCGATAGCGATGCGCGCGCGCGATCGCAGGCTCGAAGCCCTCGACCGCGATCGCATCGGTGCGCGCCACGATGATGAGGTCGCGGTCGCTGCGGGCGTCGGCGGCAGCCTTCACCTTCGCCACCATCTCGGCGGCCGGGATCACCTCCTTGCCGTCGAAATGGCCGCAGCGCTTGGGAAACACCTGGTCCTCGATCTGGATCGCATCGGCGCCGGCGCGCTCCAGCAACTTGACCGTGCGCACCATGTTCATGGCGTTGCCGAAGCCGGTGTCGGCGTCGACCATCAGCGGCCGCGGAAAGACCTCGCGGATGGTGGCAACGTGATCGGCGAGCTCGGTGAGCGTGACCAGGCCATTGTCGGGAATGCCGAGATAGGTGTTGGCGATGCCGGCACCGGTGATATAGGCGGCCGGGAAGCCGAGATCGGCAACGACGCGGGCGGCAAGGGCGTTGCTCACGCCGGGCAGGATGACGGCGGCGCCGGGCTTGAGCAGGGTTCGGAAGTGCTGGCGGGTGGAGAGGCTCGTCATGGGCGACTTATAGCCGCTGTTGCGTGCACGCGGCTAGCGCGTAGGATGGGTTGAGCGCAGCGAAACCCATCTTTCTCTCACGCTTATGAGATGGGTTTCGCTGCGCTCAACCCATCCTACAAAGGGGCAGGAGCACGCAGGATGTCCGGAATTCCAATCACGTTCGCCTGCGGCCTCTACGACCGCATGCTCGCGCTCCACACCGGCGAGGTGAAGCCGGACGGGATCGACCTCAATTTCCTCGCCAACGACCATCCGCGCGAAATCTTCGACCGCATGCTGACCAATCTCGAGTTCGACGCCTGCGAGATGTCGAGCTCGGAATTCATCCGTCACGCCGTGCGGCCCAACTGTCCGATGGTGGCGATCCCGGTGTTTCCCTCGCGCGTGTTCCGGCACGGCTATATCGCCGTCGACAAGCGCCAGGTCAGGGAACCCAAGGACCTCGCCGGCAAACGCATCGGCGTGCCGCTCTACGCCATGACGGCGGCGATCTTCATGCGCGGCCTGCTGCAGCACGACCACGGCGTCGACCTTTCCGGCGTGACCTGGGTCGAGGGCGGCACCAACGACACCAAGCCGCATGGCGCGCCCTCCAGCGTGCCGCTGACCCGCAAAGTCGCGATCGAGCCACACAGCACAACGCGCTCGCTCAACGCGATGTTGGAGAAGGGCGACATCGCCGCGCTGATCAGCTCGGGGCTGCCGAAGGCGCTCAAGACTAATCCGAACGTCGCACGGCTGTTTCCCGACTACCCGGCGCGCGAGATAGACTACGTCAAGCGCACCAAAATCTTCCCGATCATGCATCTCGTCGTGATCCGCCGCGACATCTACGAGAAGAACCCATTCGTGGCGACGAGCCTGTTCAACGCCTGCTGCGAGGCCAAGGCGATTGCCGCCCGCAAGATGCGCGAGCTTGGCACGCTGCGCTACATGCTCCCGTGGATGGCCTCCGAGATCGAGGAAATCGACAACGTCTTCGGTGGGGCTGACCCCTGGCCCTATGGCATCGAGCCGAACCGGCCGACGCTCGAGGCGCTGGTGCAGTACCTTGCGGACCAGGCACTGATCGAGAAGCCGGTGCCGATCGAGCAGCTGTTCGCACCGATCTACGGCCAGGAAGCGAAATCGTGAGCGTATCGGCCATCTCTCCCACTCGCTCGCGCGCCATCCGCTGGCGCACGCTGATCGATCGGGTGCTGGTGTTCATCGTGATCGTCGCCCTTTGGCAAGCCGGGAGCCTGTGGTTCGGCGCTTACTGGTTGTCCTCGCCGTGGGCGACGACCACGCGCTTTATCGAGCTGATCCTGAACGGCGAATTGATCCGGCATTCGGGCTATACGCTCGCCGAGGCAGGCGCCGGCACGTTGGTCGGCGGGCTCCCTGCAGTGCTGCTGCCATTCCTGTTGCGGCGGCATCCGATCATCGTCGCGATCCTCGATCCCTTCATGGTCGGCGGCTACGGCGCGCCCAAGCTCGCCTTTGCGCCGCTGTTCCTCCTGTGGTTCGGCATCGGCATGGAATCGAAGATCGCGCTCACCGCCAGCGTCGTCTTCTTCATCGTCTATTTCGCCACGCTCTCGGGCGTGCGCGCGCTCGATCCGCGCCTCGTGCAGATGGCGCAGGTCGCGGGCGCAAGCGAGCACCAGATCGCGCGCCACATCGTGATGCCAGCCGCTGTGCCCAACATCTTCGCGGGCTTCCGCATCGCGGTGCCTTATGCGATCGGAGCCGCCGTGATCGCCGAGCTGATCTCGTCCAACCGCGGGCTCGGCTATCTGGTGCAGACCGGCGCCATGAATTTCGACACTACCAGCGTCTTCGCCGCAATCGTGGCCGCGACGCTGCTGGTGCATGCCGCCAACGCGCTGATGAACGCGCTCGAAGCGCTGCTGATGCGCTGGCGGCCGCCGCTCCAGTCGATGATGGAGACCTGACCGC
>Ga0066388_100001131_pt1 | contig 14516 bp, 12 predicted proteins | sample PanSoiMetaGPlot6_FD_64539 | JGI IMG/M metagenome (GOLD analysis project Ga0066388, IMG submission 64539) | Tropical forest soil microbial communities from Panama analyzed to predict greenhouse gas emissions - Panama Soil - Plot 6 (Hybrid Assembly) | ecosystem: Environmental > Terrestrial >... | reverse complement strand
TGCCAGCATTTCCTGCTGGGTCTTTCTGAAAAGATCTGCTGCTTTGCTAGACGGGTGCATCTGCAATTGCTTGCAGGGCAGCAGCATATTATGTGCCAGCACCTGATGGAGCGAGAATTCAGAAAGACGAGCGCTCTCGAACTTACGGATACCGCCTGAAATTTCGCTCTGGTCAATGCCATCAACAGCAATCAATTCCTCAGCAGACGACTCATCGGCAGCGATGGTGATCGCCCGCCCAGCAGGGAGATCAGCCGTCACTCTGGCTTTGGCGGCGCCATCAGCGAACGATACGATTGGTGCGGTGCTGCCGCTCAGGGAGAGCACAGTAGCGGCCCCAGTGGTACTGACGTCCACTATTACCGCCGAGCTGGGTGGCAACGACACTTCCCCCCTGCCGGCCAAGAGCTTGACCGGGTGGTTGTCACTGATCACCAGCATTCTGCCGCGCGCAAGCTGAATCCCGGAATTTTCAGTTTGCCTATAAATTGCGCCGCGGACCGGAAAGGCCACAAAACTATTGTTGTCGCCAGCGATGCCGCTGCAGCTGCCGGTGAACAAGCGGAAAGTATCTGCTGGAGTAGCCGGCTCCAACTTCGGCACCCCGAGGTCGACCGAACGTAGTGCGCGAGTAGAGTCGGTAGCCACCGCAGGCTGAGTCGAGCCAGGAGAAACCGCCGGAGGATTTCCGCTGCTAGCCGGCGGAGCTGGGTCATTAGCCACCGGGGGCCGAGGCGCCACAGGAACTGGAGATGGCTTTGTTGGCAGCTGCGGCGTAGTCGGTAGTTGAGGAGTGGCAATCGGCCCGTCCCCCTGTCCTCCCGGTAATGCAGGGGGTATTTCCGGCTGACCGGCAGCAGGCGGTTCAGTGACGACCGGTGGATCTTTAACGACGACCGGCGGATCCTCGACGGCTACCGGCGGCAGCGTACCGGCAACCGGTGGATTCGCGTCGGTAGGCGGGTCTTTTGTGACGGGCGGCTGTTTGACGACGATGGGCGGAACTGTGACCGTTGCCGGAGGATCTTTGACGACAACCGGTGCATTGTTCGCTGGTGGCTGGTTTGTTCCGGCCGGCAATGGCGGAGGTTGATATGTCATCATCGGCGGCTGACCGGAAGTATTCCCCGAACCTGCACCAGGAGTCGCCCCCGGCGTACCGAACGCAGGCGTCGTTATGATGGTCGTCACCGGTGATTGAACGCCAGGTGTCGAGATAACGGTAGTCACTGGTGTTTGCGCCGGTACTATCGGTAGGACCGTAGTAACGGGGGTGCGAACCGGCACTGTCGGAGCCACGGTCGTAACCGGCGTCTGAACTGGCACGGTGACGGTAGTGACAGGCGTTCGGACCGGGAGGGTAGGGAGGGCCGTCTGAACCGGGAGGGTTGGCACGACGGTGGTGACGGGCGTTCGGACGGGCATCGTGGGGATGACGGTGACGGGTGTTTGGATTGGGATTGTCGGGGCGGTAGTAACGGGGGTGCGGACTGGTAAGGTGGGGATGACGGTCGTCAGGGGTGGAGCCGCCGGTTGCACCCTGGTAACCGGCACCGCCAAACCGGTGCCCGGTGCCTGCACCGGAGTTACAACCACAGGCTGGACTGCTCTCGATCCCTGCGGAGATATGGAAATCGCCGGCAGTTGCCGCGGTGTTACAGCCGGGACAAAAGCACGCGTCCCGCCCGTAGGCACAATGAACTCAGCTCGGGCAGATGGGACGAAAACGGCTTCCAGAGGGAGGCAACCAATCAGTAAGCTGGCCAAAACATTGTATGTACCGCGCATTTTCCACTTCCTCATTGCCGGGGGGCTTGCACTAAAGGCGGAGTGGCGCGACGGCACGCTCCATGGCGACCACTCTAGCGATGGGATGTGACAGGGACGTTGCGGGTTTGTTTCAAATTTGTAGAACGGCGAAATGCTGCGCCGGTTCATGCCGCTCCGCTGCTGCTAACATTGCTGAGCCGGCAGGCAGGCGCCGGGAGCCGAGCGGCTCGAGGACCACGGTGGCGGACTACGAGGTGATAAACTTAGCGAACTCATTCAGGAATAGCTCAGGAGAAGCCGGTTTTGCTCGACGTTTCGAAAAAAATCAAGACACTGCGCACGGCTAAGGCGGAGTCCACTGTTAAAGTGAGCCCATCGACAATGGCACTGCTGAGAGGGGGCAAGATACCCAAGGGCGATCCGCTGCCTGTCGCGAAGGTGGCGGCAATCCAGGCTGCCAAAGCCACTAGCCAGATTATTCCGTACTGCCACCCGTTGCCGGTGGATTTTGTCGGCATCGATTTTCAGCTGGACGATGCGGCAGTTCGCACGACTGTCACAGTAAAGGCCATCTATAAGACGGGGGTGGAGATGGAAGCATTGACTGCTGCCTCTGTAGCCGCCTTGACACTCTACGACATGATGAAAATGCTTGACGACGACATGGAGATTGTCGGAGTTCGATTGCTGTCTAAAAAGGGGGGCAAATCCGATTTCCGCGAGTCATTCACAAATCCGCTTCGCGCGGCGGTTCTTGTAATGTCGGATACCATTGCGGCCGGCAAGAAAGATGATCTGTCAGGCAAGATGATCAAAGACCGCCTGATCAGCGAAGGCATCGAAGTCGTCGAGTATACGATAATTCCCGACGAGGTTGACCAGATTGAGCATATGCTCAAAGACTATGCCGCAGAGTCGAAGCTCGACCTGGTCGTCACCACCGGTGGTACCGGTTTCAGTCCTCGCGACTGTACTCCGGAAGCGATGTCACGAGTAATCGAGCGGGAAATCCCTGGCATCTCGGAAGCAGTGCGAGCTTATGGACAGGAGCGCACGCCCTACTCGATGCTATCGAGAGGGCAAGCGGGAATCATTGGCAAGACGATCATCATCAATCTTCCCGGATCGAAAAACGGTGTATCCGAGTCACTCGACGCTCTGTTCCCAGCAGTGTTGCACGCCTTCAAAATGCTGTGGGGCGGCAAACATCCCGGCGGCGAATGCCCGCAATAGCTCGCGCCCGTGCGTTTAACGCCGGATGGAGGTAGGGGCGCATCGCATGCGCCCGGTGTTTTACTTACTTGCCTGATCCTGCTGGGAGAGCGTGCCGAGGCGCCGCCGCCGAAATGTTGCCGATAATCCGAAGCATCCGATTGCTCCGACTACAGACGCAATGGCAACGGTCGCCACAAAGCCGGCATTCTTGCGTAGCCGTCCCTGCCAAATGAGACCGGGCGGGGCGCTGTTGGGATCGTTGGCAAGCGTGCCGTGGGCCATTTCGATGCCATCGGAGACACCGTCGCCATCGAGATCGTATGCGTTCATGGCCTCGGCAATCTCTGCCGGATCGTTCATGCCCTGCACGATTTTGTCAGTACCCAAATGAGCAATCAAACTCTTGCCGAACTCGTTCATGATTGGGCTTTCGCCAGTGTGCAACTGCGAGCGAGATAGATCGCTGAGACTGCCGGTCTGTCCTGGTCCTGATCCAATCGGCCCCTGACTGTTCAAGTGACAGTAGGCGCAGTTTGCCTGAAATCCGGCTTTCTTGCTGATCCACTCCGCGTACGGCGGATAGGCGCTGGCACTACAGGTAGTGACAAGCCAGAGCGAGGTCGAAATTGAAAAGGTAACGGGTAATCTCATACCGGCGTCATCGGATTTTGAGCAGGGCCGATTTTTATCGGACTCGTCGGTTTGACCAGGTACACGGTATCGCCATCAATTACGATTGGCTCTTCGGCCAGCGGATAAACGGCAGGACCGGCCAGCGGCTGCCCTGTTTTCAGATCGAAGTAGCTTACATGGCACGGGCAATATATCTTCCCATCGACGAGATCAGTCTGTACAGTGCAGCCAAGATGCGTACAGACAGCGGAGCGCGCGATGCAGGCATTTTCGCTGGTTCGGTAGAGAATCGCCGGTTGAAGAAAATAGTCTGTGAAAAGTCGACCCTGTTCTTCCGCCAGGTCGTCGAGCTTCGCTAAAGCGATTCTCTGATTGTTGATCCTCTCGAGCCTGATTTTTTCAAGGCGTTCTTGGGCGGCAAGCAACTCCTGCTCTCGAGCCAGAAGAGCGGTCTTTTGCGCAGCATCAAGCTTTGGTCCGAGCAAGTATAAAAGCACTTGCATCGCGATCGAACCAACGAGACTTACAGCACCGGAAACAGCCGCGATTCCCCAGAACAAGACAGATCGCCTGTCGGTCGCCTTTGCCGGTGCATCTGTTGAAGGTTGGGTGTTCAGATGCGTTTCCTCACGTGTCCGTCACTTTCCTGCTGTATTGTACTGACCAAAAATTGGGATCCCAGTTCCTGTGGTTTAGGCACGGCACGCAAGTCAAGAGTTTGTCACAGATGCCGGTGCAATGCTGAAAGTTCTTTCCATGTTGGAAACCCAGACTGTGACTTCATGACAATAAGACAATGCGCAAGACTGCGGCAAAATGTGTGACGGATAATCTTGACAAACAACCTTTGTCTGGTGATACCATGTCAAGCCTTGGTGTGCGGGCGGATATTTTTCGAGCAATCTCTAGTTTATGTGCCTTGAAGGCACTACAGCGCCGTGCTATCATCCGCTCAGCCTGTCAGGAGGAACGATGAGTTACCCAGGTCTGAAAGGCAACCTCATTTTTTCGACACTAGCAGCGGTGCTCCTTGTGACACCGCCAGCAGCACTATGCATTGACGACGATATTGTTCCTCCGATTGGGAATTATCAGCAGGTTACTGCCGGATTATGCAGAGGCGCAATGCCCTCGCCGAAAGCCATTGAAGTTCTGCACAAAGAGGGAATCAAGACAATCATCGACTTGCGCAAGCACGATATCAGAAGCATCAAGGCTGAAGCCGAACACGCAAAAAGCTTGGGCATGAACTACTTCCATATTCCAATGGGCCATTGCGCCCCGAAATCCGCAGACATCATCGAATTCCTGGATATAGTGCTCAATCCGCAGTACCAACCAGTCTTCGTGCATTGCCGGCAAGGTGCTGACAGAACCGGCACGCTCGTTGCACTTTATCGGATGCTGCTTCAAGATTGGTCATTCGGCGACGTGTATAGGGAGATGCGCGAGCACGGGTTCAAGCCGTGGTTGCTCGGTATGAAGCGTTTCCTCAATACCATCGCCATGAAAAAGGAAGTTTTCGGTGTCGATCGCAGCTCTGTTTTGCTGAGCATACAGCACCACCATCAAGATGCAGCCGCACAGTCCGAGCAGTCGGATAAAAAGGAGCTCGTCGCAGGGCTCAAGCCTCCGGGCTCCTAATTCAGGTTGGCGTATCTGTCGAGCGTGGCGGTTGGGACTTGCTTTTAACTTCTGCCCACAGTGCATTTTCGTCGAAGTCGTCCGTCTCGCTGCTGGCTAGTTGCTCTTCGGTTTGGGCCGGCGGTCGATGTTTCGTCGCTTCCTTCATGCCCGGATCGAGGTCATAGAGCCTGTACAGTGGCTCCAATGAAACTTTGAGGATCGAGAGAATGTTGTTTATTTCCGAGCCGATCAGATTTAGCGCCGACCGTGCCTGCGGCGTAGTCGCGTACTGATCTATGTCATCAGCCAGACGAATTATGCGATCCGTCTCCTGAACCATTCTTGTCAGGAGCTGAAGCACTGAAATGTCTTTCGTCTGGCCGGAAATCTCTGGCGCCATGGGTGTTCTCCCTTAGACTATTTAATCATCTGCAGCACTGAATAACACCTATTTGACCGTGACTTTCATATCTGGCATCATGGCCGCTGAATGCGGGACGTCCGGGATGGACGCTTTGTAAGGGCGCATGTGCCCTCCCGCGCCTCCCGACGCAAATGTGCGCACCTGAACAGCCATGAGCCTGCTTGAGATTGAGCACTTGTCTACCGTTTTCAACACTGAGTCAGGGTTGGTCAAAGCGGTAGAAGATGTCAGCCTGACTGTCGACAAAGGCTCTGTCCTCGGTCTGGTCGGTGAATCAGGCTGCGGCAAGTCCATCAGTGCCTTGTCGATTCTTCGGCTGATTCCGCCGCCCGGAGAGATCGTGCGCGGCAAGATCGTCTTCGACGGAACCGACCTTGTCCCCCTGCCCCAATCAAAGATGCAACATGTGCGTGGCAATCAAATCGCGCTCATTCCACAGGATCCGATGACTTCCCTGAATCCCGTCTACACCGTAGGCGAGCAAATCATTGAAGCGATTGAGCTGCACCAGAAGGTTACACGCAAGGAAGCCAGACAAAAAGCGATTGAGGTTCTCAATCACGTTCGCATTCCGCAAGCTGCCGCGCGTGTTGACGATTATCCACATCAGTTTTCCGGCGGTATGCGTCAACGCGTGATGATCGCCATGGCACTGTCCTGCGAGCCTGAATTGCTGATTGCCGATGAGCCTACGACTGCGCTGGACGTCACGGTGCAGGCCCAGATTCTCGATCTGCTCCGCACCATCCAGACAGAGCGACGCATGTCCATTCTGCTCATTACCCACGATCTCGGGGTGGTGGCTGAAATGTGCGATTACGTAGCCGTCATGTATGCCGGCTCCATCGTCGAATATGCAACTGTGCACGCGCTCTTTCAAACACCAAAACACCCCTACACGGTCGGACTGCTCAACTCGATTCCCAGACCTGAGACGGAACGGCTGGTGCCGATCGAAGGACAACCCCCGGGGCTGATTGACTTGCCTCCTGGATGCCGTTTTGCCGATCGCTGCCCGCTGGTTGAGCCGCGCTGCCGAGCGGCCGTGCCCCCGCTCGAGGAGAAGACCCGCGGTCATTTTGCGCGTTGTGTGGTGGTGCCCAGCGAGCTGGCGTCAACGGTGCAATCCAAAGATACTAAATGAACCGCGACTTCGATCAGGGGAAGGAGGGGGACAAATGAGAGTTCCGGCACGCATTCCGACCACGGCACAGCAAAGGTCGCAAGAGTCCGGATGGATTCAGTCCTGCCATCCGCAGTGGGGCCTGGTCCTGATGGAGTTGGCGGGGCGGCAAGCGGCCGAGCTTGCGCTCGCCCTGTTCGAGGAGAATCCCGGTCCGGTCGTAATCTTCTGCGGACGTGGAAACAACGGAGGCGACGGGCTCGTGGTGGCTCGTTACCTGCGTCTGCATGGCATTCCTGTCACTGTTTACATGATTCAAGGCAGCGGCGGGTTGCGGGAAGAGAGCGCGACAAACAAGGCCATTCTCGAGAAGCTCGGCGTTCAAGTTCTCTATGTTGATCCAATCAACCTGGTGGCCGTACGCGAAGCGCTTTCCACGGCAGGCGTGGTTGTCGATGCGCTCTTAGGCACGGGTCTGGACCGCCCGGTCGATGGCGTATATCTGGCCGTGATCGATGCCATCAATGACAGTGGCAGGCCGGTGCTGGCCATCGATCTGCCCTCCGGTATCAATTCAGACAGCGGCGCCGTCATGGGCAAAGCCGTCAGGGCTATCGCTACCGTCACCTTCGGCTACTTGAAAGCGGGCTTGCTGTGCTATCCCGGCGCGGCGCACGCCGGCATGCTTAACCTGGTGGATATCGGCTTGCCGCCGCTCGAGCCGGATTTTGTCCCAATCGACAATCATGCGCAGTGGTGGCTCTCGACCGCCAATCTCGTCCGTTCCGGTTTGCCTGCACGGCCGGCCGATTCGCACAAAGGGACCTTCGGAAATCTTCTCACGGTAGCCGGTAGTTTGGGCATGGTCGGCGCGGCAGTCCTGGCAGCAAAGGCTGCGTTGCGAACTGGTGTTGGGTTGTCGGTTCTGGCCACGCCACGCAGCCTGGTTGCGCATCTGCCACCGCAGGAGCTTATCTGTCGCCCGTTGCCGGAATCCGATGCAGGGTCCATCAGCCATGAAGCCCTGCCTTTAATCGAGTCCGAAATGGAGAAAGCAGACGCGGTAGTGCTAGGACCCGGCATTTCACAGGACAAACAGACGGTCCGCTTTGTGCAGGATATCGTCACAAAGATCACCCGGCCTTGCATTGTGGATGCCGACGCTCTCAACGCAATTGCCCAGAATGTAGAGTGCTGGCCGGCTGAAGCGGGACGCTTCGTGTTGACACCGCATCCCAAAGAATTGAGCCGGCTGATGGGCGTGAGCACGCAAGAGATACAGTCCAATCGGATTGCTGCGGCTAACAAGGCAGCCGCTAAGTTTGGCTGCGTTGTCGTCTTGAAGGGGGCGCGCTCGGTCGTGGCCAGCCCGGAAGACGAAATATTCATCAACTCCACCGGCAATGCCGGTATGGCGACAGCCGGTTCCGGTGACGTACTGTCAGGCGTCATCGGCGGGCTGCTTGCCCAGGGACTTGGACCGCTGAGCGCTGCCGTCGCCGGTGCCTATATTCATGGTGCCGCCGGCGACCTGGCCGCCGAAGAACTCGGCGAAGATGGCACCATAGCCGGTGACATCCTCACCTTTGTACCGTCTGTCCTGGCCAAGCTGCGCACTGGCGCATTCCGCAGCCGCCTGGAGACACAACTGTTCGGCTCACGCCGGTAACAGTGCCATCGAAATTGCTCACGTGTTCAGATAGTTACGTGCCCGATTGCTCAAACCGTCTGCCCTATGGGAGCTTCTGGTCGCCTTCCGCCACAAAGCCGATCGCTCCGCGCATCTGATTAATTACAGCAGCCATCTTGGACATGTCGCCTAGCACGCGCTGTTCTTTGGCAGCGGTATCTTTTTGCTTCAAGGAAGCGATCAGCTCTGACATCTGGAGAGCGCTTTCCAGCGAAAACTCACTAACGGCAAGGTTGTCGCGTCCAAGAAAGCTCGAGTGACGGCGGGCAATCTTGTCGGCCGGTCGCAACTGGGCATGACCGAGTTTGCTTGTGCCGGCCACAACTTCGTAACCGGGAGTTACGCCCAGGTCAAAATGCTTGTCGCCTGCAAATGGTCCCCGATCAAGACTGATCTTCACACGCTTGCCGGTTCCGGTCAGGTTCATTACCCGAAGGACGCCAGCGTTGTAGCCGACGATTATTGCCGAGTCCGGTGCCAGTGCGATTACGCCCAGCGGGCTGTCCACGTACCCGAGATTGGTAGGCTTGCGCACGGAGACGAAAATCGTTCCACTCTTAAGGTCGACAACGGTGCTGCGCGGGCGACCGTAGTCTGAGTGCTCCTGCGACAACACATAAATTCCCTCGCCCTTCCCATCGGCTCGGCCTCTAGGTGGCATTTCGTTCGGCTTAAGGGCGAACAGCCCGGCCCGGGCTGCCTCGCTACCGGCCTCTGCAAGCGGCATCTCGCCCAGCTCCGCTGACGTAACGTCTGTGGGCACCAGCGGCGTCACTGTCGATTCGGTGCTCTCCGCTGGAACGAAAACCGGAGTCGGTGGCGGCGGCGGTGGCGGGGCCCTGAAAATTTGCGGTGGCGGCGGTGTCGGCCGTTCGCCGCCACCGCCCGGTGGGCGTGGCGGCGGACCACTTCGTTGAGCAAGCGCAGCCACACCTGAGCAGGCGACAAGGGAAAGACCGGCAAGCACTGCCAGTGCGGCCCGGCGTCTAGAAGTCCGTGTCCGCCAAAAAAATCGTGGTACCGTCGCATGTACCGTGATTTGATCCGCCATAGTTCTATCTCCTTGCGCGCGGCACCTGGTCATGGTGCTGTGCACGCTCCAGCCTGCGCGTTGCTTTCACAACAGACGCAAAAGGTGCCCTGCAGCACCTGTCGACCGTAAGATTCAAAATGTGATTCGGTTTTCGGGATTGCCGGATATAGTAATGCTATCAAAAGCTTTGGCGCCCGGTTAGCCTCGGCCCTTGCTCACTGGGCGCCTACCCCTATAACCTGCCGCAGGGAAAAATTAGGGGACTGGAAATATTAAATTGCCCCTGACGCGAGCGCAAATCCCCGAACCCCCCGGCCAGAAACGATTCGCCGTTTCAATAAAGTTTTTCCGCCGTGGCTCGCCCCGGTTCTTACCGCACTCGCCCTTACCGTTGCACCTGATTCCTGCGTGTACGCCCTCAACCTGATGACGGCCTGCTCGGAATCTGGCTATAAAGCCTACAGCCGCGGCGACTGGCACCTGGCGGCCAGGTATTTCCGGTAGGCCGCCGGTGAAATCCTCCGGGGCCGGGCGAAAAATACCGCTATCCGTCTTGCCTGGTTTACCTGGGCAAAACAAGCCTTAAGGAAGGTAAGACCACTGATGCTGAGACCTACCTGCGGCAAGACCTGGCCATCGATCCCTTCTACAAGAAGGGCATTTCCGTCAATGGCATCCAGATCATGTCCAGTGCTTTGGTCTCTCCTGACGCCCTGGCCGAAGCCGCGCAGATCATCGTCAATGCCAATCAACGCCCGAACTCTGGCGTTCACAACGGCGTGAGAACAAGGGAGCAACTAAAGAAGTACGATCCCGAGATTTGCAAAGTTCTGGTCGAGATCTTTCCTGTCAAATGAGCGCGGGCGGCTGATCGGTCTACCGGCAAAACACAAATCAGGCCAGAGCGCTTTCAGTAAATTCCAATCGGCCTTTATCCGCATCGAATACGGTATTGATCCCGATCGGAATCGTGGCTGCCCGATCCGATTGTCCGAGCGGCAGCCCGAAGCAAGTGGGCTTGGAGAGCATCTTCACCCTGGCACCGAACAAATCTTCGAGCGAAAGCGTGGTGTACGAACTCTTCGTCCCACAGCCGGCGAAGTCACCGAAGGCGACTCCGGAAGTGCGCGCCAGGTGACCTGATATGTAGAGAGTCGTGAGCCAGCGGTCCAGAATATCGTGGCGCTCGTTTACGTCTTCCAGAAAGAGTATGCGTTGATCAAAATCGGGTTGAAACGGGGTCCCCATTAGCGAGACAACGGCGGTCAGGTTGCCGCCGAGCGCAAGCCCTTCAACCCGTCCCCCGATCGGTGCGTACGCAACTGCAGGCACGAATCGCTCGTCACCACAGTCTTCTACCGAGATAGCCGGTAGCGGGTCGCGACTTGTCACCGCCGTCTTCAGTCTGTCGAAGGTATATCGGCTGCGAACTTGATCAAGTGTAGGTCCGTGCAGAGTGATCAGCCCGGAACTCCCGTGAACAGCGAGCAAAAGTGACGTGATGTCGTCGCAACCAACGATGATTTTCGGATGCTCTGCGATCGATGTGTAATCGAGTTGATCGAGAAGATGAATAGTGCCAAAGCCGCCCGTGATACAAAAAATGGCAGCGATCGAGTCATCCGCCAGAAAGGAATTCAAGTCGGCGAGCCGCTCATCATCAGTGCCAGCCATATAGCCGTGCACATTGAGAACGTGCTTGCCCACTACTGCATTCAACCCAATTTCTTCTACGACCTTCACGCTCTGCCGAACAACAGCGGGGCTGGCAGGACGACTGGCCGGACAGGCAAGACCAACTCTGTCGCCAGGTTTCAATGCTGGTGGTTTGATGGCAGGGAGATTACGAAAGACCACTTTCAATTATCCTGAACACTACATTGTCTTTTGCTGCTTCTAATGATGCCATCACCCCCAGTGGCAAGGTCATCTTATCGGTCGAATGTCCGAAACGCAGCCCGTACACAACTGGAACGCCCAGGGTGCCAAGCCTGGCTCTCAGCACGTCCTCCAGGCTGTCGCTCGGGGTGATCACTTTCCGCCCGCTGCCCCCCGGTCTGCAGCGCACACAATCGGCAACAATAATTCCGGCTGCCTTCTGCAACTTGTCGGCCAGCAGCAGCTGACTCAGCATTCGATCAATGCTAAAGGGCTCCTCGCCTACGTCTTCCAGAAAGACGATCTTTCCCTCGCACTCGATTTCAAAGGGCGTGCCCATGAGCTGGCGGATCAACGTCAGGCAGCCTCCGGTGAGCCGTCCTTCGGCCTGCCCCTCGGCGATCACCAGGCGACAAGGCGGATAGTCCGGATTCCAGGCTTCTCGCGGAATCGGATCGGTGACTGTTCCGATCGGAAGTTTGCGCATGAGCGCCTTCTTGAAATACTTGTGCGTGTAACTGCTGTCGAAGAGGGTACCGGCAGTCGGCCCGTGAAACGTGACCAATTCTGTGCGCTGGTGAATGGGAATCAGCAATCCGGTAATATCGCTGAAGCCGACCAGAACTTTCGGATTTTCTCTTATCAGATCGAAATCCATGTCCGCAAGGAGCCTGACTGCACCATTACCACCTCGCGCTGGAAAGATGGCCTGCACTTCCCGGTCTGCCCACATCTTGTGGAAGTCATCGAGCCGCGCAGCGTCTGAGCCGCCCAGATCGCTGCTCGAGTCAAAAATGTGGTCGCCAAGCCTCCAGCGCAGGCCCAGAGATGTCAGCCACTTATAAGTAAATTCGAGATGACCGGGCTCGAAAGGTGGCGAAGCCGGTGCCACGATACCGACAACGTCACCCTTTCGCAGCGCGCGCGGTTTGATCATCACCCTCCGCAGCCCTTCTGTGGGAGCGCTGTAATGCTGCGCTCTGCCACCGACTTACCGCCCCCAATTCTAAGCGCCTGATAACCGTGCGGTTCCTCAGGTCAAGAGAGGATAATCGTAGAAGAGCAGTCTGGCAATACGAGGTGCAGGCACATGGTGGCAAAATGTCGGCTGGTAATTTTCGCCTTTGCTATGGCTGGTCTTGTGGTCTCTGGTTCTTTCCCGGTGGGAGCAGAAACAAAGAAGCCGGCTGCTGCAAAGCCTGTGGCCGCGGAACTCGACCAGGGCGATCAATTTCTTGCTGAGTCGAAGTTTTACCAGGCTATCAAGTGTTACGAGCACGCTTACAAAGTCCTGCCCGAGAAGGACCCGCTCAAGGTACGGGCGCTTGTTAACCTGGCTGTTGCCCAGCTCTCACTCGGTCGCGACGAAGATGCAGCCGAATCCATGAAGACGCTGTCAGCAAAGTACCCTGCCTATCGTTCGCTGCAGCGAACGCACCTGGATGCCGTGTTCGACGCCTTCAGGCATGCCGCTACCCATACTGACGAGGCCACTTCGTTGTTATCCGAGGGTAAGACTCGCGCCGCCATCACCGAATATGAAGAAGCCATCGAGCACATGCCCTACAACGCTGAGTTCTATTCGTTACTGGCCCTGGCATACCGGACCCGATACTCGCACACGAAGGACGAAGTCGACTGGAAGAAAGCACTGCGAGCCTTCGACACCGTCAAAAGACTCGATCCCCTCGAATACAACGCGGTCAAAGACCAAGCTGTTAAGCCATGACCACGGAGCAACGGCGGCCGCAAGCGATCACGACGCGCCGAAGTATTGGTCGCGATTGCTGCCGTGCTGCGCCCCTGTCTTTTGCGGTATATTTATGTGATCTGATCCGGGGAGCCTCGGACAACGATGCCCCACCTTATGCGAGACGCACGGTAGTTGATCATGGCAAATGCGGAGGCGACTCTGGCTAGAGACGCGAGCGAACCTTCACTTTTCAGTGAAGGGCAACTGCAATGGCTGTACAAGGCACGGGCCTTTGCAGATTCGATACCGCTGGCCGATGTCATCAGGGCCGACTCGGACAATACTTTCCGCCGAGACCTCTTCGAGGCCGCCTGTCAACAGGGGTTTGGCGGCTTACCATTCCCTCGCGACTATGGTGGCACCGGCGGCGACTACGTCAGTTTCTGCCTTGTGAATGAAGAATTCGGCCGCCGCTGCGTGCCGATCATGAGCTCCCTTGGCGTGCACATCCTGTGCCAGGAACCGGTTTATCGGTTCGGCACCGATGAACAGAAGAAGAAGTACCTGGAGCCCTCCTCGTCCGGCAAGTATCTGGCCGCCTTTGCACTGACCGAGCCAGGAGCAGGCTCGGATACGGCTGCTTTGAAAACTACAGCACGACTGGTCGGCGACCAGTACATTCTCAATGGAACCAAGACGTTTATCACCAGCGGTGGTGCGGCTGACTATTACATCGTCATGGCCAAACTGGTACCGCCGCTGGCCGCTCCCGATGCGGATCCCGCCGGTGGCAAGTCGATTACGGCATTTATAGTCGAGCGCGGGTTTCCTGGTTTTCAGGTCGGTCAAAAATTTGACATGCTGGGCATGCGCGGTTACGCCACATCGGAGATTGTTTTCAACGATTGCCGCGTGCCGGTGGCCAACATACTCGCTCAGCCAGGAGCCGGCCGTAAAGTAGCGCTGTCCAGTCTGGCCAAGGGACGCGTTACGATTGCCGCTCAGGCAACAGGATGGGCACAGGGTGCGCTGGACGGCATCGTCAGGCACTTGAGCGCCGCCCGCGCCAGCGGTGAAACGGACGAAGGACTGGACGGTCTCGCCTACCTGGTCGGCGATCTGGCCGTGATGGTCGAATCGGCCCGCGCGCTTACTTACGAGGCTGCCAGAAAGATCGACCAGGGCGACCCCGACGTCAAGATTGCCTCCATGGCAAAGGTACAGGCAACTGACGCCGCGATGCGGGCTGCCACTGAGGCGATATCGGTAGTCGGCTGGGCAGGCACCAACCCGGATCTGCTGCTGGAGCGCATTTTCAGGGACGCCAAAGCTGGTCCCATTTACGAGGGGACCAATCAAGTTCAGCGGCTGCTCATTGCCCGCCATCTGCTCAAGTGACCAGACAGGAGATACTGCAGGGGCGGCCGGCAG
>Ga0066388_100001130_pt1 | contig 14518 bp, 12 predicted proteins | sample PanSoiMetaGPlot6_FD_64539 | JGI IMG/M metagenome (GOLD analysis project Ga0066388, IMG submission 64539) | Tropical forest soil microbial communities from Panama analyzed to predict greenhouse gas emissions - Panama Soil - Plot 6 (Hybrid Assembly) | ecosystem: Environmental > Terrestrial >... | reverse complement strand
CGTGGCCAGCTTGTGCCTCCCGCGGAAGGTGAGGGAAGCAGCAACATTTGCGCTCTTGCCGTCGTTGACGTACACGGTGACAAGATATTCGCTCGCTTCCCGCCCCTTACCCAACTTGCGATCAAATTCGACCACTCTCCTGATAAGGGCGTAGCCGGGCATGTCCGGGGCAAGAAGATCACGTAAGTCCCCGCCATACAGACCCATCATTCTTCTCCACGGCACGAAGTTGCTGAAGTAGAGAGTATCAAAGTAGTGATAGTAGCCCCTGTTGCCCTCCCTGAAAGAGACTGGCACATCACTGACGCTGCCATCGGCGTCACGGCGCGCCATCACATACCAGCACCTTCCGGTCGCTAGATCCAACCGGTTAAAGACGTCCGGCACGTCCAAACCAAGGTAGTAGAGCGGAGGGCCCAGATACTTGACCGCCTTTCTCAACAGCTTTACGGAGTGGTTGTGATGTCCGATTGCTACAACAATCACCAACGCAAACGCCATTACTGTAACCGTACTCACGGAAGCGCAGAATGTGCCTGACTGCAACGGTGAACGCCAGGTCATCAAAGGCCCGCGAACCTGTGGGCGGCGGACCAATCCAGTGAAAATACTAGCCGGGCAAAAGACGAGTGCCCATAAGACTGCTTCCGTTTGCGGTATGTAGGAGATCTGGAGCAAGACCAACGAGATCAGGGCAAAGGCAGCACCCCAGAGACTGACAAACCAGACCCCCCAGCGCGTATAGACCAGAGGAATCATGAACAATTGAAAAAACGCCTGTCCTGCGCAAGCGAACACGGAAAAGGCAGAAATCAGCATTGGCCACTGTTGTGCAACAAAGCGGCCAGCTTGCCAGAAGTGGCACAAAAAAGAGTTCTGAAGCATCAAAGCGACAGTCTGTCCTCTTTGCCAGAACTCGTCGCCTAGGTGCAAGGAAACCGCTCCCAGACTGGTTACTCCATAGGCCATAAACAATAGCCAGCAATAGCCCCGAATCTGATCTCTCGACGGAAAACCCATCAGTCTATACAGGAATGACGTTATCGAATGGAGACGCGATTTCGGGTTGTTGAGAATCCGCTCGTCAACTGACAACCGGCTGCCGGCGTTTGTGAAAAGCAGAAAAAAGAGGCACAGCGTCAAGATATTGGTACCGAGGGTCATCGTTGAAAGAGCTGCATCCATTTGGTTGTAGAGGACAAGCATGGCCAACGTCACTAGTGGCGTAAAGGTCCCCAGCACCAGACAGATCGCCAGGGCGAGGCAAAGCAAAGAAAACCAGAACTCAGCCGGACAACCCAGAAAGCCGTGGCCTGGAAAGTAGTAGTACGCTGAATAGGTGATCAGAGAGGTCCGCCAGCAGAGGACAGCTCCTAGAACAATACGCAATACATTGATCTTGAGCTGCTCGCTTTCTACATCGGCAGGCATCGGCAAACGACATGGCGTCACCATTTTGTCGTAAATAAAATGCCACAGCGACTGCAGCCAGTGCTCCAGTTTTTTCATAGACATCGCTCCCACCTTCTAGCCTCAATGCGTCGGCACTGTAGCACGCGTACTCATACCCGCTCGTCAGTCCTTAGACTGATTGGCGTGACGCCTTTATCATCCTTATGGCTAATGCCGCTCGAACCTGCGAGCGATGCCGGCGCCAGAGCCAAGCCCGAGAATTGGGTTTGTGGATGGGTGCCGCACGCACAACAGAGGAGACATGATCATGATCACTACGAACGCAACCGTCGAGCCCGGCAAGACAGCGCAAACCAGTGAGCTTAGCCTTCTTATGACGGCCAATATGTTGATAGGCGCATTGATCGGTAGCGCTTGCGCCTACACAGGATTCCATACCGCCCCTGGCTTTTCACTGTCCTTTACAGTCACGCTGGCGGCAATCGCCGGAGCGGCGATCGGGGCAACCGGTGGGATGCTGATCGGGGGTCTCATAGATATCGTTGCTGGTGGACGACTAGATCGGTAGATTGCTTGTTAAACTGGTTGCAAACCCGGCTGTTTTCATCAGCGCCCAAGTTAAACGATTCGTCGCTGCTGGAAAGAAGGAAAAGCCTATGATTGCCACCAGTGACATTCCTGGATCCTGGGTTCATCTGTATCGCGAGCGACTAACGACTGCCCAGGCAGCAGTTCGATCTGTCAGATCCGGCGATAAGATCTACGTCCACTCCAATGCCGCAGTACCTCAAGTGCTGGTCGACGCCCTCACCGAACGGTCCGATGATCTAAAGGACGTTGAGATCTATCATTTATTGACCCTTGGCAGAGCCTCCTACGCGGCGCCGGAACTTGCCGGTTCTTTCCGCGTGCATGCGCTATTTATCGGCTCAAACGTTCGTCGGGCGGTCAACGATGGGCGAGCCGATTACACCCCTGTTTTCTTGAGCGAAATCCCATCACTGTTTGCCTCGAAAGCCTTGAGCGTAGACGTGTGCTTGCTGCAGGTGTCGCCACCAGACGCTCATGGATACTGCAGTTACGGAGTTTCTGTTGACTGCACAATTGCAGCCAGAAAACAAGCTCGCGTAGTGATTGCCGAAGTCAATCGACAGATGCCGAGAACGCTCGGTCGCTCGAGCATCCATGTAAGTCGCATTCATCATATTGTCGAGACTGACCGACCGTTACCCGAGCTCGTCCCCGAGGAGCCCTCGACCGTCGAAGCAGCCATCGGAGAAAAGATTGCATCGCTCGTCGAGGATGGGGCAACGCTGCAGATGGGAATCGGTTCGATTCCCGATGCCGTATTGAAAAATCTGCACGGTAAGCGTGACTTGGGCATACATACGGAAATGTTTTCGGACGGCGTCATCGACCTGGTCGAAGCCGGGGTAATCACCAACGACGCAAAGACGGTGTTACCTGGACAGCTTGCTGTCAGCTTCGTAATGGGCACCAGACGCCTGTACAACTTTGTCGACAGCAATCCCATTGTTGAGTTTCAGCCGAGCGACTTCATAAATGACCCCATTGTAATTGCGCAGAATCATCGGATGACAGCAATCAATTCGGCACTGCAGGTGGACTTGACAGGACAGGTCTGCGCAGATTCCATCGGGTCCGAGTTGTATAGCGGCGTGGGCGGCCAGGTCGACTTCATTCGTGGGGCAGCGCGCTCGCTCGGCGGCAAACCCATTATCGCTCTGCCCTCAACCGCGAAGAAGGGCGAGATATCACGAATTGTTCCTTTGCTCAGCCAGGGAGCTGGCGTAGTCACATCGAGAGCTGATGTCCATTACGTAGTTACTGAGCACGGCATTGCCCAATTGCACGGAAAGAACCTCAAAGATAGATCCCGCGCACTCATAGAAATTGCGCACCCTAAATTCCGAGCATGGCTTGAGGAAGAGCGTGCCAAAATACCCTGGCTGCGTTGAATCGCCCTCGATCGATGTGTCAGTTCCAGAAGTGCACGTAATGTAAACTGTTCCATGCAGCACGGATCCTGGTTGGCGGTTTACCAGACATCATTGCCCACGGCTGCTTTGCTTAGAACCCACCGGGCATGATATGCGCGGAAATATCTCTACGTTCCTTTTCAACTCGAACGCTCGGGCCGGGGCTTGTGAAGACGGGCTCCACCTTTTTGAAAGCACCGGTGCGGTGCCAAGTCTGGTCTGCTGCAGCCAGCCCGCGCACGATCGCTACCGCACAGGGTGCAGCCTGTGAGACGGCATGAGATACACTTCCCAAGATCATCTTCTTAAATCCGGAGTGTCCGTGTGAGCCGATCAGAATCAGGTCCGCATAGTGCTTTTCAGCCAGATTGACGATCGCCTGCTCGGGTTGCCCTTTTACCATTTCGACCGTGACGTTGTTAGTGTGGAGCAGTCTCGATATTTCCCGGGCTCGTCGTTCCAGGCTTTGCCTGACGTCCGCGAGGTCAGTGTTTTCACCGACAGCGGCTGCGACAATGATTCTCGTCTCCGGCGCCCAATGAAAGTTGACCAACCAACGCACAGCAACATCTGTGTAGACTGAGTTATCCACCGGCACAAGGATGTTTCGGAATCCCGGAGATGCTTCCTGAGCAAGGCAGCATGGCGTCTTAGCAACGATGACGGGACATTTTGCAGCGTTCAGAATGGACTGAGATACACTCCCCAACAAAAGCCGCTCCAGGGTACTCTTGCAGTTGGAGCCAACGACAATCAAATCGGCGTGATTCTGTTCGGCTAAATCGAGAATGACCGTCTTCGGATCGCCTTTTCCTGCAATGAACGTCACTTCACAGTGCCGGAGAGCATTGCGCAGCTCCGCGGCCAGCTTTTCCATTTCGGCGATGCTGGTAGTGATCTGCCCATCGATGACTACGGTCTCGGCGCCGTGAGGAAACACAGTTACAAGGTCAATCTCGGTACCTTCTGACCAATGCATCTTGATGAGGGCATCGATGGTAGCCTGTGAGCTAGGCTGGTTGTCGATCGCGACGAGTACTTTCATACAATTCCTCTAACGGTAGCCAAACGGGCCAGCTCGTGATTGCCTGACGCACAGCGTCCAAGCATGGCTCGTTCAACAAGCAAGCAGGAGGGCAGTATACTACCATTCCACTTGGCGTCCTCAAGATACACAGGAAACCTTTACATGTCACTCGTATAAACACTAAGTAAATGGGCGGGGGAGTTCGAGTTCATAATGGAAATCATCAGAGATAACAGCACCCCGTCAGTCAACGACCCAGCTTACTGAGCACGGTTCGGCAGATGCACCGTCCTACCTTCATAGTAGATATCAACGTCGGCAAACTAGCTAGATGGTTGCGTGCGCTGGGCTACGACACCGTGTTTATCAATCCCATTGATGACGACGAGCTCATCGAGATCGCATTGAGGGAAAACAGGATAATTCTTACGAAGGACTCGGGGATCATGCGGCGCAGAGTAGTGACATCAGGCCGAGTAACGGCGGTACATATCAAGCACACAGATTGGCGCGAACAACTATCGCAGGTGATTCACACCTTCAAGTTGCGGAACCACGCGCCCTTCACGCGCTGCGTCAAATGCAATTCGCTCCTGGAGTGTTGCCCTCATGACAAGGCGGCAGCGGAAGTACCTGCATTTGTATTACGCACTCAAGAAGAGTTCTTCTCCTGTCCTGGCTGCCGGCGCATTTACTGGCGGGGATCGCACTGGCAACGGATGAAACGCGCACTGAACTACATCTCCACTCCCATGAGTTGAGCCAGCAGCTATTACGCACAACCGAAGCATTGGCTCCGCCGGTGATCAGCGTCAATGTTGCTGTCGCAGGCCGATACTCGCCTTCGGTCAAAACCAGCAGCCAAAACCACCCCAGCCGCTGAATGAGGAAAGTCTAAAAGTCTAATTGTAGCCCGCACCGCCATACCGGAACAACGCCCGTAGTAACATGTAGTCAATAGTTTCACCCAGGACTGCCTGTTTGCAACCCCTGATATCCATATGCTTGCCAGTGTTCAATGGCGGTGCGTTCCTGCCATCGGCAATCGAAAGCGCTCTGAATCAAACTCACGAGAACTTCGAGTTCTTGATTGCTGACGACTGTTCCGCGGACGACTCCTTCGACATCATCCAAAATTACGCGAAGCAGGATTCGCGCATCAAGCACTGGCGTAACGACCAGCGGCTCGGACTGTTCGCCAACTATAATGCCTGCCTGTCACGGGCTCAGGGCGAGTTTATCAAACTGCACGCTCAAGATGATCTTTGGGAACCTACCATGGTTTCTCGCTGTCTTTCCGTGCTTCAGGCTCACGCGAATGTAGCGCTAGTGAGTACTCGTCGCAGGCTCATTGACAAGAATGGCTCGCTGATTCCCCATGATGGCAGCATCATTACTGCCATAGACCTATTGGGCGCACAACCTTTCTACCCCGCGTTCGAGATCATAAGCCTCAGCCTCGAGCCCCTGCAAAACTTCATTGGCGAACCATGCACCGTCATGTTTCGAAAAGAGTCAATTGCCAGTGGCTTTGCAACAGAGTTTCGCCATATCGGCGATCTCGAATACTGGCTGCGCATTTTGCAACATGGTGACTACGCATTTCTCAATGAGGATCTCGCATACTTCAGGAAGCACTCTCGCAGTACAACGGCGGCTAACAATGCCCAAATGTGGCTGGCATCGGACATTGTCCATATGTCATACATGTGCGAAGCTGATCTGCGCAAGATGGGCAAATCGCGTCAGAGGTTTGTCCGTGATAGTTTGCATTGGCTCTCCTGCCAGCTCAATCGTCTCATCGACTGCGGTGAGCTAAACGAAAAAAACCTGCATAAGGATCCTTTACTTCGAAGAGAAGATCTGAACGGGCTCAAAGAAGCGCTTTTCCACACTATGCTGGTGCTGTCTGACCATTCTGAGATGCCACGAACTGAGCAAAGCGACACCTACAAGGTATTGCGCAACGAGCTGACAATCCGAAAACTCGAAGCCGATGTTCGCCGGGCCATATCCAGCCCCTCTTGGACCTGGACTCGCGGCTTGCGTGAGATCAATAGCCTGATAAGCGGCAAAAATAGCAAGCCTCAAATTGCACAGAGCATCGCTGGTCTCGATCCACAGCAGCAGTACATTGATTATCTGCGCCGGACGTTACGGAGAGTTTTTAAGAGCAGATCCTGGAAGCTGACCCAGTCCTTACGTCAGCAATTCAAGCGGGTGGCGCCCCGCCCTGACAATTGTCGATTGCTGACTCAATATGGACGATCGCGTCAAGATCTATTATCATCGGCTGCAAGTGCGGCGCCATCACAGGCAGTGGCAACTGTTACAACAGCATCGAATAAATTGGTGGCTAATGCGGCCGAGTTCAGGACAGGTAGCGCTCCTCAGGCGGCGTCAACTGCGGACCTTGCCCCTCCCCCGAAGCATCATCTCGGTCCGCGTTATCAACACCAGCTTGCTATTGGCGCCATAATTCAAAATGAAGCATCATTTCTGAGGGAATGGCTCGAATTTCATACACTCGTGGGAGTGGATAAGTTTTACCTGTTCGACAACCTGAGCACAGATGCCTTTCAGAGCATCCTCCAGCCATACATAAATGACGGGCTTGTGGAGCTGTTCAATTGGCCGGTGGAAGTTAAGTCCCAAGAAGACTTCAACACCATGCAGTGCGGTGCCTACCGCCGAATTGTCGATCTAGCCGCGGAATCTGTGAAGTGGCTGGCATTGATAGATATTGATGAGTTTCTTGTACCGGTTCAGGAGCAGACCCTAACAGAAGTGCTTCAGGATTACGAAGAATACGGGGGTTTGTCAGTCAATTGGCAGATGTTCGGGACCTCCGGCTGCGACGTAATACCGGACGACAAACTGGCTATCGAAGTGTTGACGCGCTGCGCCGAACGTTCTCACGATGCCAATCTGCACGTTAAGACTATCTCCCGCCCCGAACTGATCCTACGCATCACTAACCCTCATTACGTAAAATACGTGCCGGGAAGACTGCAGGTAAACGAAGACAAAGTTCCTTTGAAAGGAAGCCGCAGCTCGCACGTAAGCGCGGATCGCATCCGCATCAATCATTACTGGACTCGTGACCGACGGACATTTATGCAAAGCAAAATGCCGGCCATGAAGGGCTATGGCGCCAAGATCTCAGACCAGGAGATCCAGCAGCGGCTCGAGGAGTTTAATGCAGTGGAAGATATGACGATACAAAGATTCGTCCCCAAACTTCGCGAAAGGCTTTTCGCTACGGCAGCATCAAGCCTGCGAATCTGAAGTTAAAGCACACTCCGCTATTTAGCGGACTTGCTTTGGGCGGTACGGGCCGCTCGCATGCCCTTAGCCATGTTGTCTAAGGCTTCACGCATAGTTGAAGTGTCATCCAAACGCAGACATTCGCTCTCGATCTTCTGCGCTTCCGCCTCTCGCCCCGCGCCGATGTAAGCGCCGTAAAGCAAAAGGACCATACTGGGGAAGGGATCGAAATCTGCGGCGACCTCAGTGTCCGCTCGGGGTTTTTTCATGTCCTGAGCGCGCTTGTAATAGTCATTGATTTTCGCCAACGGGTCAGGATACAAAAACTTCGCAGCATCACTCCATCTCGAGTTGGAGGACAAAATTGGCTCCAGAAGCGCCGCATGCCTTTCAATATCAATGCGTTGATTCGGGTCAATTTTCGCCTTGTCGAACCATGTCAATGTCCGCGCATTGTCATCTAGAATTCCATTCAAAATGATCCAGTCCTGGCGATTGCGCGCTTGCTCAGCGGCATCTCTCATTGCTGAAAAACGTTGCCTGGCCGTCGAATGCGCTTTGCAAAGCTGCTTCATTTCAACCGGTAACAGCGAAACTCGCAGATCTGCGAGACTCGAATGCCCTTTTCCGATGTTGCTCCAGAGCCAAATGTACTCCTCGAGCGCCTCCGCGTTTTGGTGGGCGAAGAACAGCTGTCGCGCCTTACTCAGGCGCTCCCAGATTGCGCTTTCTCCGAATTCAGTCTGTTCCTTTTCAATCTCACCTGCGGACTTTCCACTCTTTGCTCCCTCAAGCCATCGCAGTAACTCAGAAGGCGTCACGAAGCCAACTTGCCGCGCGAGCTCTTGAGTGCCGCTTTGCGGTGTGAACAAAACCAGCGTCGGCATTGAATCGATTTTCAGCGCCGACGAAGTCTTTTCGTCCTTGTCTACGTCAATTTGAACTGCGATGGCGTTTTCTTCGATCCAGTGTTGTACCGCCTCGTCGGTCCATGTCTCTGACTCCATCTTCTTGCATGGCGGGCACCAGGTCGCCGTGAACTCAACCAGCAAAAGTTTGCCTTCTTGTTGCGCCTGCTTCTTTGCCTGATTAAATGAGGAATCGACAAAGAACTGCGCACGCGACCACGCTCCCGCGGCATACGACCACGCAAGCAGAATCGTAAGAGCTAACCGACGCCAAACCCGAAAAGAGGTTACTTGATCAGCAGTTTTTCTAATTGAGATATGCCTTCCCTCTTGAGCAAGCCCGCTGCACCACCCTGTCCTCCCGTCAGAGTATTCAAAAGTCCGCCCGCGCCGGGTACGGCTGCGGCCGCCCCCGGGGCCGTGGCGGCGGCGGCCGGGACACCGGCACGCGTGGCTGGACCTGAGACTGTGACTGTTGTTCCGGCAGGAGCAGCGCCGAGAATCATCACACCGGTATCCGTAACTGTAAGGGAGAAGGATTTACCAGAGGTTTGCTCGGTAATTAGATACTGACCGGCTGGCATTGCCGTATTACCGACTTCCTTTGGAGCGACAGGAGCCGCGGGGTCGTCGGCCAGGCACGGAACTGCGATTGTCACCAATAAGGCAAGTGCACTGATCATCGTCTTCATGTTTGTTCCTCCCATGTCATCATCGTCTTTCCCAGGCTGATCCCTCGATAACCGGACGCTCAAAATGTGCAACGGAATGTTACTGCGGATGCTCTACCTCAATTGCCGGCGAGCAGGAACAAGAGTGAGGGGTGGACGTCTTCCGAGGAGGTTGGGCAACTGGAGGCACGGGGATGAAGAAAATCGCCTTACTACTGGCGTTGGTAGGATTGACCACGCTAGCACTGCCCTCATTGTCCCAATCGCAGGATTCGCCTGGAGTCACAGGCCAGATTGAAATCTGCGCGTCACCGGAGGTGGTCTGGCAGGCCGTCCATCAACAGAGGAGCACCGACCCCGATCTGGCGTACAGCAAAGTCTTACAACAGAAGGGAAACCGCGTTCTCCTCGAGCAAAAATACAACGCACTGCCTGTAATCGGTGAAGCAACGTGCTTGCTGGTGCAGGAGGAGACTCCCTTCAAACGCATAGACTATAAACTGCTTCGGTCAGACAAATTCAAGGACATGTCCGGCAGCTGGATTCTCCAGCCGGCCGGTAATGGCAAGACTACCCTGGAGCTCAAGTCATTGCTCGATACTGGTCTACCCTATTCGCAAGTCGTAATCAATGCGCTGCTGCATGACAAAATCACAAAGCGGTTAGCCAGAGTCAAAGCTATGGCGGAATCCTCTGCGATAGCACAGTCCAGTCAGCTCTAATCATTCGTAACTCCGTGATCACCAAGATGGGGGTGGATATGCACAAAAGGCTGGCGGCTTCGGTCCTGATAGTAGCGTCATTGTTTCCGCTTGCTCCGAGCGCTTTTTCCCAATCTATTCTCGAGCAGGACCGTGACGAGCTATTGAAAGGATTTGACGTCGATCCCTCGTCCTTGAGTCAATATCAACCCAAACCGACTGCCTTCGGGCCTGCCGGACAATTACTCAAATTGCTCGGCTCGGCATTGCCGTCGGTGAGTATGCAGACTTCTGGTGGCGAACCCAACATTCAAGTAAAGGCTCCTTTCGTCAACGTCAAAGTAGGCAGCGGTCAAACCGGTATTAAGGTGAGCGCGCCTTTTGTCAACATCTATACTGGCTCGGCGGAGCAACCCAACCCGCCTAAGGCGCCTCAGTCTGCCGATAACTCACCGGACACGTCCGCGCCGGACTCTTTCGGCGCTCAGCCTTCCGAGTCGCCGTCACATTGACCACACTTGCGGCTCGTGAAGCCTTATATTCACGAACTTGCGGTGTTCAAGGCCGCTGGAATCAGTCGGTGAGAAGAGTCCTCGGGTGCTCTTGGAATCCCTACCGTTATCGCAGTTCCAACTCCATTTGCGCCTGAATTGATTTCGATCAGCGCACCATGAAAGTCGGCTATCTCTCGAACGATCGCCAATCCCAAGCCGGTACCGGCAACACCAGTTCCCAGAACTCGATAAAAGCGCTCGAAGACTCGCTCCCTGTGTTCAGATGGAATGCCAGGTCCCTGATCTTCAACGAGAATGAGAACCGCCGCATCATTGTGCGCAAGCGTTACCGTTACCTTCCCGCCGGAAGGCGAATACAAAACGGCATTCTCGACGAGATTTGACACCAGTTCCTGCAAGCTCTCCGGATCACCCATAAAGGTGCAATTGTCAAGCTCGGATTGCAGACCCAAATCGAGCGACTTCTCCACGGCCTGAGCAATGACTTCTTCTATTGCTAGTCGCACAATCCTCTCTAGATCTTTCCCCGTAAGCGGAACAGGTTGAACGACTGCTGGGTCTACCCGAGCAAGCGTAAGTAACTGGCGGACCAGCTTGATCGGTCGCTCCACACTGTGTGAGATCTGCTCGATTGAGTTGCGCAATGCCGGGGGTAGATCGTCGCGCAGCAGCAATTGTATTTGCACTTTCAATCCGGCCAGGGGCGTTCGCAAATGATGAGTCGCGTTAGCTGTGAAGCGTTTCCGGGCTTCTCTATCCTGGCTGATTCTGTTTAAGAGGCTGTTAATCGAGCTGACAATCGGCTTCAGTTCTTTTGGTGCGGTTGACTCATTCAACCGGCTGAGATCAGTGGGATTGCGCCGCGAAATTTCAGCCTGCAGATCGGCGAGCGGAATGAGCCCTCTCTGAATTGCAAACCAGATTGCAAGGATTGTAAGCAAGACCAGTGTCAATTGAGGCGCAATTACGCTAGCCAGAATTCGATTGACCATGGTCTGCCTGGTCTGCAAGGTTTCTGCAACCTGAATGATGAAGTCGCCGAGGGCAGTTGGTTTTGAGATAGCAGCCACGCGCACTCTGTCTTTACCAACCATGGCAGAGCGGATTTGCGGTACGTTCGCTGTCACTTTAGGAGGAAGCGGAATTTCCGGGTCTCCAAACACGAGAGAGCGCTTTGAGTCGAGAACCTGAAAATAGCACTGATCCTGTCCGGAGTACTTGAAGATCGCTCGCGCCGCAGTAGGCATGTCCACGACCAGGCGCCCGTCGGCAATGCGAAACCGGCTTGCGACTGCCTCGGCTGATTCAACCAGAGTGTCATCATAGGCATCGTTGGCCATATCTAAAGCAAAGAGCTGTGCAATCACCGCGTCGACAACCAGCAATGTTGCTATCGGTATGATGAGCCAACACAGTAGCTGCCTGCGAATCGATGATACAACGCGTATCATTTCCTGAGTTCCAAAAGGTATCCAAGACCACGCATCGCTCTGATTGTGACACCCCACGGCTCGAGCCGCTTGCGCAAACGGTGCACGTACACCTCAATAGCGTTGAAACTGACATCGGATTGCCAGCCGCACATTTGCTCCAGCAACTCTTCCTTACCAACGAGTCTGCCGCTCCGCTGAATAAGACTTTCAAACACGCACAATTCACGTGCAGACAGCTCAACTAACTCGCCGTTGACGCTCAGGCTGCGCTGCATGACGTCAAACCGCAACGGTCCGAAGGCGATTTCGTTTTCTGCTGAAAATTTGCTTCGCCTGATTAATGCCTTTACGCGAGCCTCGAGCTCGGGCAAGTCAAAGGGCTTAGTAAGATAGTCGTCAGCGCCGAGATGCAGGCCCTGCACCCGATCCTCCAGGCCGGTTCTGGCGGTTAGTATCAACACAGGCAATCTGCTTCCTTGCGAACGCAAATTGCGAAGCACATCCAGTCCGTCCAGCAACGGCAGCCCCAAATCAAGAATGGCCAGATCGAAACTGTGGGCCTTCAACGCGAGGTCTGCATCATATCCAGTACTAACACCATCGACGGTGAAGCCCGACTGCGATAGCGCCTTGGAGATACCCTGCAAAAGCACCTCGTCATCTTCCGCTATAAGAATGCGCATGAGGCGCCTCCCGCCCTTCTATTTGACAACACCGTGATCGTAGCAAATTTACTGCATGTCATCTGTAAGGTTCCAGTCAGGTTGGCAAGTAAAATCGGTTTGGTCTGGGTTTCAGAGGGATATGTCTGGTGAGTATCGATGTTAGCGTGATGCCGGTCGTCGGCGCCACTTCAGAACAGACTCTGGCAGTGCATGACCAGGAATCGGTCACCGATGAGCTGGTTGCTGCCGAGGAAGCAGAACTTCTGGCGCTTGAGTCGGAAGTTTGTTCCCATGGAGACACGGTACATTATGCGGATCGACCGCAGTTCTTTGAAACATGCGAAGGCAGCTACCTTTACGACACGGTCGGGAAACCCTATCTTGACCTGCAGATGTGGTATTCGGCTGTTAACCTTGGCTACGCCAACAGACGAGTCAATGATGCTCTCAAGAAGCAGATCGACAAGCTCCCGCAACTTGCATGCCAGTACTTGCACAAAGAGAAGGTCAAGCTGGCGGACAAACTTGTCAAGTCTATTAAAAGAAACTTCGGAGAGACAGGCCGCATTCATTTTAATGTAGGCGGCGCGCAGGCGATCGAAGACGCGCTCAAATTGACGCGCAAGCATACTGGTAAGAGCAAAATGCTGGCTTTCGAGGGAGGCTATCACGGTCGGACGCTCGGGGCTTCGGCTATTACCTCTTCGTATAGATATCGGGAGAACTACGGCGAGTTTGGAGACCGGGCCGAGTTCGTCCCATTTCCATACTGTTTTCGCTGTCCATTTGGTAAAGAGATAAATAGCTGCGAACTCTACTGCGTGCAGCAAATTGAACGCAAATTTGAGCACGAATACACCGGCTGGTGGAATCCAAAAACTAATAAGTCGGAATTCGGCGCCTTTTTCGTCGAAGTTATCCAGGGCACTGGTGGTTACATAAGTGCCCCGCCGGGTTACTTTGAGCGCCTGGCGAAGCTACTGAAAGAACGAAATATCTTGCTCATTGACGATGAGATTCAGATGGGATTCTTTCGAACTGGAAAACTGTGGGCATTTGAGCATATTGAGCAAACGTCCCCGGATGTCCTGGTATTCGGAAAGGCATTAACGAATGGAATGAATCCTCTGTCTGGAATCTGGGCCAAAGAAGAACTGATAGCGCCTGAAAAGTTCGGCCCTGGCTCCACACACTCGACATTCTCCTCAAACTCACTCGGTACAGCCACAGGCTTGGAAGTGATGAACATTTTCGAGGAAGGCGATTACGCCGTGTCCGTGCCGAAAAAGGGTGCGTACTTTCTCGAGCTATTGAAAGACTTGCAATCGCGGCATCCAGAAATCGGAGACGTCGGCGGCACCGGTCTCGCTTTGCGCATGGAGATGTGCGAAGCCGATGGCTTTGCTCCTAGTCGCAAACTAGCCGATCGCATGTTTCAGCGGGGACTGGAAGGGAATTTGAAAGTAAATGGGCAAAAGATGGGACTAGTGCTGGATATCGGCGGATACTTCAAGAACGTGGTTACGCTGGCACCTTCTCTGGAGATAACCGAGCAGGAAATGAATTTGGCCGCCGAGCTGCTCGACATGGTAATTACTGAGTGCAAACGAGAGTTGTAATGCTGCAACAGTCACTACAGTTATTTTGCGATTTTGATGGAACCATCACCGTAGGCGATACCGTGGATCAGTTGCTCGAAGCGCTCGCTTCTGACGAATGGCGAGACGTTGAAGCCTTGTGGGAAGAAGGGGAGATCAGCACACGCGACTGCATGACTCGACAAATCGCCCTCATCAAGGGCGGGTGGCCGGCGGTCGAGGACGTCCTTCGCACCGTGCGCGTGGACTCAGGCTTCACTTCGCTGGTCTCGTGGTGCAGGGAGAGCTGCATCCCATTCTCAATCGTGAGTGATGGGTTG
>Ga0066388_100001128_pt1 | contig 14526 bp, 10 predicted proteins | sample PanSoiMetaGPlot6_FD_64539 | JGI IMG/M metagenome (GOLD analysis project Ga0066388, IMG submission 64539) | Tropical forest soil microbial communities from Panama analyzed to predict greenhouse gas emissions - Panama Soil - Plot 6 (Hybrid Assembly) | ecosystem: Environmental > Terrestrial >... | reverse complement strand
GACAAAGGTGTGCTCAGCACCGAGTTGGAAGAGCTTAGGCTGGCTTGCCTCTCCTGACGAATCAACCTTGCCCTCAAGCGTGCCGTCTCGTGGTTGCCCATGCCCTTGAGCAGGCGTTTGATCTGCCACTGGTGTATCGGACTTTGGTGTCAGAGCCTTCAGTTCGCCTGCTCCTGTTGGCGAGGACTGAGACCTGTCTTTGAGTGCCCGCCCAGTCAGTTCATCTCCGACGACGGTGCCGTTTAGATCAACCTGCAGATCGCCTGAATCAAGGACACGATTGTGGTTGCTGTCGCTGACCAGCTTAGGAGACGACCTGTGGCCTTTGCCGTCGTCGTTCCACATCTCGGAAAAGCCGGAAAATCCCAGCCGTTGCAGATTGCCATCCCTTAAGGCATCCCCTTGAAGCTGCCCGAGGTATTCCTTCTCCCTTGTCAGTTTTTGCTTGGGCGTGCCGAGACCGTGCTCAATAGTCTGAAGGTCTTCCAGGAGGCGATGCGCCGCTTCATCTTTGTGACCTTCCTCGAGCGACTCGATTACCTTAGCGTCATCCGGAATGTCGGAGCGAGACATCGGGAACCCACCAATACGAATCCTTGACAATTATAGGGGGCGGCCAGCGTTCAGTCCATCGACGATCACCCCCCCCATGTCAAGGACCTCCCATCGTGTCTTCAGAAACAGTGACACTTAGCGGATGTTCGCTGGTTAGCGGGTATATTGGTCAATGATGATGGGCAGTGGTATTGAATTACCTGTCCGGCAACCGATGGCAAGTCACCTGCACTGGCTACTATGCCCGCCTGCCAGCCATGGATAATGGGCCTTGCAATTGAGAGGGGCCACCTGCGAGGGAGAGTCGGAGTGTTCGCTTATGGTGTCTGAGAAGGATGCAGAAAATACGGCCCTGCGGAAAGACGGTCCTGCTTCAGATGGTGCTGGCGCCGCCGAGAAGCTGAGCGCCGAAGCACTTGAGCCACCCCCATCTTCACGCCGCAAGATTGAGCAATCTGGACTTCCTGTTCAGTTTGGTGGAATGGAGCTGGTTAACAGCGCCGGCGACCAACGCCTTGCCAATAATTCACCTGCTGGTACTGGCGAACCGATCACTGCTGGGCTGAGCCGCGCTGCAGAAATCACTGATACGGTTGGAAAGGTCAGCGATCTCGTCTATTCAATCCTGGGCGTGGGAAGTGATAAGACCGCCAAAACCGAGGATATCGGAGTAGCGAAGAGACAGGCCGATGGGAGTCTAGTGACCAGATCCAGGGATGGAACCACGAGGACCGAGTGGCAAGACGGTACTGTAAAGACCCAATACAAAGACGGCCATTTTGTGCTGCATAAGCCCGACGCTGGTGGCGGCTATCGTGAAGAGCATGGTGGCAACCCGAGAGCCGAGGATAATTTTGTCCTGGTGAAAACAAAGGACGGTCACTACTATCGAACAGAGAGCATGAGTGAGCAGCCGCAGAAGTGGGATGTCACCCCTCTGGGCACTTACCTGGACATGTTAGGACATAAAGATTTGGACAAGCTAGCAGAGGAGAAAATCAGGGATCCAGAGCAGCTGGCAAAGTTTCGGGCTGATATGGCCCGCTTTGAGCAGCGAATGAGCACTCAGGATCTCGGCTCCATTAGCGTGTCCTTCACTTACGAGCAAATAGAGCGGTTGCTCCAGGCCCAGGGCAGTGAACCACTGACTGAGCAAGAGCGCCTCAAGCTGGCTGAGGACCTGATCAGCCAGGCAGCGACCCCTTCCTCTGTGGACCAGGGCACAACCGGTAGCGCTTCCGGATTGGCACTGGAGAGAAAGACCTATGCTGACTCTCCCAGTGAAGCGGCACGTCTTGTAGTGGACATAGCTCTTACTGGTGAGTATGAGACGAGGGACGGTAACGTGATCCGCCTGAGTCGAGATAAGCTGACTGCGGACGAAGAGGCTAAGGCAAGTCCACGCAAGCCTGGTATGCGCAGCTACGCCAGTCAGATTTTCCAGTCAGCACCAGCGGCTAAGGATTTGGAGTAGAGCCCCTGCTCAAACCGTGGCTGGTGAAGCAAAGGGCAAGCAGACATGCACTTCTGTGCATTTTGGGGCACCCGCAGGCAACATACCAATACTTGATACCAGGAACTAGCGCCCGAAACCTACGCCAGACCTGATCGAGAATACCGCACACGTACTTTCCCCAATGACATATGGGCGGGCCCTAAATACTATAGGCCTCGAGTCGTCCCGGGCTTGGCGGCTCGCTGGTACGAATCGAGAGCGGGAACCAGTGGCAGACGGTATTTGGCAACACCTGGAAAATGAAGCATCAGTCGTAGGGAGGTCTCTGGCTGCGGCACCGAGCGCGCTCTGGGATGAGGTCTCCAACGATTGGAATCACGATCGCCGCAACCTTCTGGCGAGATCGGGTGTGTCTCTGGCAATCGGCGCGGGACTTGGCGTTGTGCTCTCTCGCTCGCCTTTGATTGGCGGGGGAGTGGTGGCCGCTGGCACACTGTACTACGGGCTCAAGATGGCCTCCGGGATCACCTCGGTCTTGGGGCGAGCCTGGGACGCGGACACGGACAGCGCCCGTCAACTGCTGGTGAGCGAAGCCTCTCACAAGCTGGGAAGAGAAGCTGCGACCGTGCTCGAGACCGCCCCGACGGTGGCGCTCGGTGGCGGTGCCGGCGTCTGGGCAAGCCGGCGCGTGTCCGCGCTCGATCGATTGGCGTTCAAGGTTACGGAAGCAGCGGAATTCCCGGTGCGCGCAGGCGTTCCCGAGAAGCTCCACTGGATAGGTCCCGGTACTGAGAATCTGCCCAAGACACTCTTGAAGCCGGACGGAAATCTGGACATCCTGCAGTTGAGCGAGATGCTCGCCAAGCGCCATCCCTGGGGGCGCGTGGAAGTGAGTCGCTCCGTGCGCCTGGCCGACATGAAGGCGAGCCGACCCGCTCCCGGAACGCCTTTTGAGACGGAGCTCGGTTTTGTGGATCGACCCGGTCACGTGGTCTTCCACTCTCATCCGCCGGCCCTGAGGCGGGGCGAAACGGTCGTCTCCGGAGCGCGTCCCAGTATCGCGGACCTGGCAGCCACAATGGACGTGGGCATTATTCAGTCGGGCGATCTGACCACCATCTATCAGGGCGCAGCCCGAGAGTTCTCGGCGTCGACAGACGCGTTCACTCCGACGCTCAGATCGGTAATTCTCGACCGCAAGAATCAGTTGGCGGTCGAATTAGAGAGCCGCTGGATGCCCGAATTGAGGGACTACCAGCCGGCTGTTGCCAGACCGCTGAGCTACGAAGATACGCTAAAAGTGCTGTCCAACTGGGACCGCTGGTGGAAGAGCATCGAGGATATACCGACGGATGTAAGTACCCTGGCGAGCCCTGCCGCAACACGGTTGTTGAAGATCGGCGCGCATTAGCGCGTGAAATAATAGTGCGCTGACATGTTAACTCGGAGGAGCGGGTTGTGAAGGCTCACACTAAGTACCTTTGGTTCAACACGAAAAAACGTCGCGAGTACATCCGTATCACCGATGAAGTGGCGGCATTCGTTCAGGAATCAGGGATTCAAGAGGGCTTTGTGCTGATCTCCGCTATGCACATCACGGCAGGCGTTTATATAAACGACTGGGAGCAAGGGCTGATCAGGGATATCGACGAGTGGTTAGAGCGACTTGCACCGGTCAACCCCAACTACCATCACCATGACACCGGTGAGGACAATGGTGACGCGCATCTCAAGCGCATTTTGATTAACCACCAGGTGACTGTTCCGATCACCGACGGCAAGCTCGATCTCGGTACCTGGGAGCAGATCTTTTACGCTGAGTTTGATGGACAGCGGCGCAAACGCGTGATCCTCAAGGCGCTTGGCATTGGGTGAGTGATGTCGTGACTCGAAATCAGCGTGACGCAGGGGCTATGCCGTGTCTGCCGGCACCGGTAGAATGATGACGGCGCTGACGCACGATGTCCCGATGGGCTTCTCAAGCGGGAATTGTGTCAAGATGCCGTAAAGATGCGAATTCCTTTTGTGCCGTCCTGCTAATGTAATGGCACAATGAGAGGCATGGTTTCCGCGTGGGGCGAAGCCGCGACTCCATTGGTAAGAGGGGTAAAGATATGAGCAAAGCCAATCCGCGTTGGCAGGCGATTCAGACTGTTCAGAACCGCAGAGCCGTGAAGGGCTCGGCGGACTTTGCGCAGACGCCCATGGGCGATTTGTTTGGCGCCAATGTGTTCAACCGAACGGTTATGCGCACCTTGCTGCCGAAAAACGCGTATGTAGGCTTGATCCGCTGTCTCGATCACGGTGATCCGCTTGACCCTTCGCTTGCCGATGTCGTGGCAAATGCCATGAAGGACTGGGCGATCAGCAGAGGGGCAACGCACTTCACGCACTGGTTCCAGCCCATGACCGGGCTTACGGCTGAGAAGCATGATGCCTTCCTGGGCAGAACCGGCGAGGATGAATGGATCCTGGAGTTCTCCGGCAAGAACCTGATCCAGGGCGAGCCTGACGCGTCGAGCTTTCCGTCCGGCGGCATTCGCTCGACGTTTGAGGCGAGGGGCTACACGGGCTGGGATCCGACAAGCCCGGCATTTCTGATGGAAAGCACCAACGGCAAGACGCTTTGCATTCCCACAATTTTCTGTTCGTTCAGCGGGCACGCGCTGGATAAGAAGACACCGTTGCTGCGCTCTCTCGAAGCGCTGAGCAAGCAGGCGGTCAGGCTTTTGCGCACGCTCGGCGATAAAAACGTCAAGCGCGTCACCTGTACGGTTGGCCCTGAGCAAGAGTACTTCCTCATAGATGAAGCGTTCTACGCTTTGAGACCGGATCTCATCAATGCCGGTCGCTGCCTGTTCGGCGCCAGGCCGCCCAAGGGACAGGAGATGGAGGACCATTACTGGGGCTCTGTCAAAGATCGCGTGCTCGCCTTCATGATGGATGCCGAAGCAGAGCTCTACAAGCTCGGTGTGCCCGTAAAGACCAGACACAACGAAGTCGCTCCCGGACAGTTCGAAGTGGCGCCTGTGTTCGAGTACAGCAACGTGGCTACCGATCACAACATGCTGTTGATGGAAGTCTTCAAGAAGACTGCTCAGAAGCACGGGTTGCGCTGCCTGCTGCACGAGAAGCCTTTCAGTGGTATCAATGGCAGTGGCAAGCACAACAACTGGTCGATGTCCGACGACCAGGGCAACAACTTGCTGGAGCCCGGACACACGCCGCAGGCTGATGAAAAGTTCCTGGTCGTCTTGACGGCGATCATCCGCGCCATGAACAAATGGGCCAAGCTGCTGCGTGCCAGCATCGCTTTTGCCGGTAACGATCATCGCCTCGGTGCCAACGAAGCGCCACCGGCGATCATGAGCGTCTATCTTGGCGATACCCTGGCTGACGTCGTCAACGTGTTGATCTCCGGCAAGGCGGAAAAAGGCAACAAAGCGATCGGTGCAATCCAGCTCGGTATCTCGACTCTGCCTGAGCTTCCGCGCGATACGTCCGACCGCAACAGAACCTCGCCTTTCGCATTCACCGGCAACAAGTTCGAGTTCCGGGCGGTGGGATCGAGCCAATCGATCGCCTTCCCCAACACGGTCCTCAACACGATGGTCGCCGAGTCGCTCGACTATATGGCTACCAGACTCGAGGAGGCAACGAAGGCGGGCAAGAGCCTGAATGAGGCGGCGCAAGCGCTCGTACGCGAGACTCTTTCCGAGAATCAGCGTGTGATCTTCAATGGCGATAACTACGCCGAAGAATGGCACAAGGAAGCAGAACGGCGCGGACTGCCGAATCTGCACCATACCATTGAAGCGTTGCCGGCTCTGGTTGACCAGGAAGCTAAGCAGCTTTTCGTCAAGTATGGAGTGCTCACCGAAGAGGAGCTGGTCAGCCGCTACAACGTGATGCTGGAGAACTACTGCAAGACGATCAATATCGAGGCGCAGCTAACCATGAACATGGCCAGGACCATGATTCTTCCAGCGGCACTGCAGTACCAAACGGCCGTCGCCGAATCGATCATCTCTATGTGTCAGGCGATTCCGCAGGATCAGCGCCCGGATACTTCGATGCACAGCGCCATGGTGAAAGATCTTTTCGAGAAGACTTCGAAGCTCAAGTTCGCTATCGATCAACTCGAATCGATCAACAACGAATCAGAGCACGGCTCAGAAGACCTGCTGGCTCACGCCAGGTTCTATCGCGACAAGGTAATTCCGGCGATGGACAGGGTGCGCTCGATAGCCGACGAGTTAGAGCTGATGGTCGACGACGGGTTGTGGCCGCTGCCCAAGTTCCGGGAAATGCTCTACATCTTGTAAGGGCGACGGCTCAGCGCCGAGAGGGTTCCGCTGGAAGAATGCCCACATGACCTTGTTGGCGGGGTCGGTCTGGTGTGTCGACCCCAAAAACATACTCATCAGCCAGTTCTGCGGATGGGCCCCCGGCCAGGTGTGCCCACCGCGGTAAATTTTCAGCAGCGCCACCTCAGCGCCGGCAGTCCCGTTTGTGGTTTTCACGAATTCCGCGCGAGTGTGATTGTCACCGGGGAGTTTCGAGGTTGTGCTTGCCATCTCTGACCCGTCCGGTACCTGGGATCCGTTGTGATGAGCCCAGAATGCGAAGGTCTCGGGTACCGACATCCAGCGCTTGCCATCGCCATCCCAGCAGTTGAGCTGGTCATCGGTACCGTTGACCAGCAGCATGGCAATCGAATGCTTTGTTTGACATTGATCAGCCCAGGCGCGGTCAAGATTGGAGCAAACCGGCGCAAATGCTGCAATTTCCGAAGAGAGAACCGGATTGCAGGCCGCCAGTTGCAGGAAGTCGGCACCGGCGGAGTAGCCAGTGGCGTAAATTCGCAGCGGGTCGATCGGTTCCGTTTGCCGCAGGTGTTGAATCAACGCGCTGACAAAGCTGATATCCCGATTATGGAAGTCTCTTGGAAGATTCCAATTGCGAACATACTGCATGTCGGGATACGCCACCAGAAAGCTCTCTCGCTCGGCCAGGGCATTCATGCCGGTGTAGGACATGATTTTTCTGCCGCTGGCATAGCTGCCGTGAAAGACCAGTACCAATGGATACAGACGGCTGTGACTGCGGTCGCCCCACCCGCCAGGGGTTACGGACGCAAGCGACTTCGGTCGAAAAAGGACGAACGATCGTTGCTGGCCGTCGACTTCTATGACCTCGGTTGTGACCCCACTTTGGGCGGACTGCTCGATCTTGGCTTCTGTATCAGCGCCGGATTTGGTTGTGGAAGCAGGCGGCTTTGCTAACGCAGTGCATGCATGCGGTTGTCCATTGAAGGAGGTCGACCCCAGGGCCAGGACCAGGACTAGCAGCGTTTTTCTCAAGCCAAATCTGGATCTCATTCGATGTTCCAATGCCGTGTAAAGAGTATCTGAGCGCAGTTTCTACGCTCTCGTTTTCTCTTGCACCTTACGACCGAAGGCCTCTGACAGACTAAAGGGCATGAATGCCTCGATTAGATTGCAGACGAGATTTAGGGTCACGCCGCCGGGATAGAAACAGAAGTAGTTATTCTCCCACGTATTGGGCTGGAACTTGGCTTTGAAATACTCCAGGGTCTGGAAGTGATAAAGAAATGACAGTTTCCTGTAGCAAAAACGCAAAATTGAATTGAGAATTGGGTGAGTTTCGTCGGATCCGGGCAGTCCTGCCAGCGGGGCCAGGGCCAGGGTTGCCATGTCAAAGCCGTCGGCCGACAGCGAATCGAGCGCGGCAGTCACGAGTAGCTCCGTTCCACCGTTTGGCGCCTTCTGATCTCGAATCAGGTCCTCCAGATACCAGCCGTTGCGCGCGTAAATCGGCGAGCAGGCAAGAAAGGCTAATAGCTCTTCTGACTCGTTTGTCAAAAGAAAGTATTTCTTGTGCTCGAGTAGTTCCAATGGTCGTAACTGAAAAAGAAACTGCATCGCCGGGAGTTGTCGCGTGTCCTGCCACTGCCGACACATGGATTCGAACGCTTGACGGTACTTCTCATCGAAAGGCAACACCTTCAACCCTCGTCTTTGAGCTCGATTGACTGCCTGCCGGATGGACGACGTGAGTTTGGGCAATGCTTTGAGATCAAAGATCGGCTCTTTACCGATATAAACGACGTCGAAGCCCATGGACTCAAGCCGTTGTTTTGAAGCTTCTCCGACTGGAAGCATGCCAAGGACAAGATTGCGCGCAATCGCCTGCGCCCGCATGGCGTTGACCAGCGGTTGGAAGGCTGCCGGTGAGCAGACCGGCTCCCCGGAAACCAGTAGCAGTCGGTTGGTGGAGACGTAGGGAATGTATCCATCCACTCCCTCGAGGGCAAAGTGCTTGACGGCCGGGTAGAGGCTCAAGAATGAGTGCGTGTTGTATCCGAATGACCGCAAGTAACCAAACTTATTGGCTAAATCCATTTGGCCGGGGCTTGGTTTGACCATCCCAGCGGAAAGACTGGCTATCGCGCTCATAAAGGTTACCTTTCTGAAAAATGAAAGTGGACTGAAGGCAAGATTAAGGTTCAGCGCGGGAGGGACCGGCAGCTCGTCTGCGATACTGATTCGAACTCCGGTTGTGGGTCCCTACTGTGATGTTGCAGCGAAACCGCTTGACGGACCCAGGATCAATGCGCCGAAAGCAGTGCGGAAAGCCAGGCACTGCGTAATCCCCCCTCTTCATGAGGGATTACATACGTAGTCTAGCGAAAGTATGTGAGTTGCGCGTGAAGTGCCAGCGGCCAGCTCACATACGCGGATCGGCTAATATCCAAATCGGGGCGAATGCGCTAGAGTGGATGTCCCGTCGACAGGTGACACATGGCGATCAGCATTGTTGGCGCGCGCAGGTTGAAGCAGTTGTTGGATGCCAGTGATGTTCGATACACGATCATCGATGCGCGTGCTCAAGACGACTACCAGGCCGGGCATATTCCGGGCGCCATTCGCATGGGCTGGGAGGACTGGTGCGCTCGTCCACCGGCGGATGCGTCATCGGCATTGTTCGAGCCCGGGTACTGGGGGGTGTTGGACAGTCCGGGCTGCGCGTCCTTCAGGCGAAGGCTGGCGATGACTGGAATAACACTGACGACTGCCCTGCTGGTGTATGGTGACGGTAGAGGCTCAGCGGGCCGTGAGGGGCGAATTGCCTGGATGATGCTGTATCTGGGCGCCAGAGAGGTGGCGATTTTAGACGGTGGATGGCGCGGCTGGTTGGAAGCGGGAGGGAGCGGGGAAACATCAGAGCGTGTTTCTCAGGCTGGGATTCCACAGATAGATTTGCAGCCCCAGCGACGCATCGACCTGCAGGACCTTCGACGGCTTTATGCCGGCGGGACGGTGCCGTGCATGGTCGATACACGATCGGCGCCAGAATTCCGGGGCGACTGTTATCAGTACATTCCGCGCCCGGGGCGGTTACCGGCATCCGTATTGTTCGATTATGAAGATCTCTTCCAGCCCGACGGCACATTTGTATCTCGCCAGCAGTATCTTTCGCTGGCGCCGGATGAAATTGTGAGCGGGCGACGGTTTCTGGCTTATTGCGAAGTCGGCGTGCGGGCCGCCACGTTCGCGTTTGTTCACGAAGCGTACACCGGGCAGGTCGTGCCGGTGTTTGACGGCTCACTCATGGAGTGGTCGCTTGCACCAGAGTTGCCGGTTTTGTGCGGATAGTGCCCTTGGCCAACGGCCAGATCGGGCGGCTGTCCGTCTGGCGCCTCCGGCAGGCGTTACTTGCGGCTGAGGGTGCGTTTGCGCATGCGGATGGATTTCGGCGTCACCTCAACAAGCTCGTCGGCTTGAATGTATTCGAGGCAGCGCTCGAGACCCATTTCAATCGGGGCTTGCAGGGTGACGAGCACGTCGCTGTTTGAGCTGCGCATATTTGTCAGCTTCTTCATTTTGCAGACGTTGATGTCCAGGTCTTGCGGGCGACTGTGCTCGCCGACGACCATGCCGCCATATACCCGCACGCCGGGTGTGATGAAAAACACGCCGCGATCTTCGGCGCCCTGCAAGGCATAGGCGGTCGAGACGCCCTCTTCCCAGGCGACCAGCACGCCGTTGCGCTGGCGGGCGATTTCGCCGCACCACGGGCGGTATTCAACGAACGCATGGCTCATCACCCCGTTGCCTTTGGTCAAGCGCAGGAATTCGCTGCGGAAGCCGATCAGTCCTCGGGTGGGCACCGCGAACTCCAAAAGCGCCTGGTTGCGATCGATATGCATGTTTTGCAGCTCAGCCTTACGCGGTCCGAGCTCTTCCATGACCGACCCCAGATAGTCTTCGGGAACGTCAACGACCAGCCGCTCGAAGGGCTCGCACTCCTGCCCGTCTACTCGCTTGGTGATGACCTCCGGTCTGGAGACGGCAAATTCATAGCCCTCACGCCGCATCGTCTCGATGAGGATGCCCAGGTGCAACTCGCCGCGACCACTGACCATGAACGTGTCGGTATTTTCGGTTTCTTCTACGCGCAGGCTAACGTTCGTCTCCAATTCTCTAAAGAGGCGCTCTCGCAGTTGGCGAGAGGTGACGTACTTGCCCTCTTGCCCGGCAAAGGGGCTGTCGTTGACGATGAATGCCATCTTCATGGTGGGCTCGTCGACTTTGATGCGGGAGAGGGCGCGGGCATCGTCGGCTGAGGCGAGCGTATCGCCGACATTGGCGGTGGCGAATCCTGCCACGGCAACAATCTGGCCGGCCGATGCCTCGGCTACCTCCAGGCGCTTCAGCCCGTGGAATGAAAACAGCTTGGTCACCTTGCCTTTGACCTGGGTGCCATCTTCCTTGAGGAGCACGACCTGCTCGCCATCCCGGATCTTGCCGTTGTAGATGCGCCCGATCACGATGCGCCCCAGGTAGTCGCTGTAATCGAGGATGCTGACCTGCATTTGCAGAGACTGATCGGGATTGCCGCTCGGTGGCTGGCAGTGCTGAACAATCAGGTCCAGGAGGGGACGCAGGTCCTTGCCTTCGTCTTCGGTTTTCAATTTAGCGATGCCCTGCACGCCAGAGGCAAAGACATAAGGGAAATCGAGCTGATCGTCGTCGGCGCCTAGCTCGACGAAGAGATCGAAGACTTTGTCGACTGCCACGTGCGGGTCGATATTTGGGCGGTCGATCTTGTTGATGACCACGATCGGGCGCAGTCCGCGTTCCAGTGCCTTGCGCAGCACAAATCGGGTCTGCGGCATCGGTCCTTCGCCGGCATCGACGACAAGCAGGGCGCTGTCCACCATGCCCAAAATGCGTTCCACCTCGCCACCAAAGTCGGCGTGCCCAGGCGTGTCTACGATGTTGATCAAGCAATGGCGGTAGGTGATGGCCGTATTTTTGGCGAGGATGGTTATGCCCCGCTCGCGCTCAAGGGCGTTGGAGTCCATCACGCATTCGACGACTTCCTGATTCTCGCGGAATACGCCGGTCTGGTGCAGGAACCCGTCGACCAGGGTCGTCTTGCCGTGATCTACGTGGGCGATGATTGCCACGTTGCGGATGTGGTCAATGCAAGCCTGGGAAGACAGATCGTCCCCGTAGTCCGCTGTACTTGTGATGTCGTCAACTCGGTCCATGGTGGCCACACTCATTCGCTTGGTTTCCTCTCCCCATTTTACGCGCCCGCTCGAGCGCCCCGGCTTGCCGGATAAATCCGCCCGCATGCGGCGGAAGTGGTGTATTCTAAAGTGGTCCCCTCAGACCTTGGCTCCGGTTCCCGTCTAGTCTTCCTTCAACCTCGCAGGTCTTGAGCGCGCATGGCAGTCGGTACCGTACTGCGAAAAGAAACCGGCGGTTATGTGGTGCACTCGGACGAGTTGAGTGCGACGTTCTTGTGCCAGGCCAGAGGCAGAATCAAGAAAGAACGCAAATCCATCGTTACAGGCGACAGGGTAGAGCTGGAGGAGACCGACCTCAACCGGCGCTCTGCTGTCATCGTTGCCTGCCTGGAAAGGCTAAATCTTCTCTCGCGCCCGCGCATTGCGAACGTGGACCAGGTAGTCATTGTACAGTCACCGCACCAGCCCGAATGGAACGCCCTCTTGTGCGATCGTTACCTGGTGCACTCCCAGCTGGAGCTACCGTCGGCGCCGCCTCTGTTGTGCATCAACAAGCGCGATCTAGCTCAACCAGGCGAGATTGAGGTTTTACAAAAGATTTATGAACCTCTTGGATACAACGTAATAGTTGTGTCGGCTATGACCGGGGAGCGCATGGAGGAGTTCTGCAATGCGCTGGCCGGCAAGATCTCCGTCTTGGCCGGGCCGTCCGGTGTCGGCAAATCGTCTTTGATCAATTACCTGGATCCATCGCTGCACTTGCGGGTGGGAGTCGTCGACGAGGACTTCGGCAGCGGCAAGCACACAACCAGCTACAGTGAGCTTTTCCGCATTCCGATGTCTCTCGCTTCGTCGGCCCGCTCGAGCTGGATTGCCGATACGCCCGGTTTCAGCCTGTCAGAGCTCAAGCATCCGGATCCGGTCGAGGTCGCCTGGCAGTTTCCCGAGATTCTTGCCCTTGCCGAGCAGTGCAAGTTCTCCAATTGCCTGCACGTGGTGGAGCAGGGCTGCAATGTTCTGTCCCACCCGGACAAAGTGTGCGATTCGCGCTACAGCAGCTATTCGACGATTGTGCAGGAGGCTCAGGAAGAAGCGAAGATTCGCAAGTCTACCTCGCAAAAGGTGGAGGCTGCCGTCAAGGTCGTCGGTGGACACCGCGGGAAGGGCACCGTCGTGCCGCTTTTGCACGGACGCCATCGGGCAGCCTCACGCCGCACCGAGAAGCAGCAACTATCCGAAGAAGTCATGCTCGATGACGAAGACAACGATGACGTTGAGCGAGCCGGCGAGTATGGGGATGACTCCGGCTTCGAGGAGCAGGAAGACTCGGCACAGTAGTGCGGCCGGCCGTGTGAGCCTGAAGAGGAGGATTGCCACGATGACCAGCCGGCTAACGTTTCCCAAGGGGTTCGTCTGGGGGGCAGCGACGTCTGCATATCAGATTGAGGGGGCGGCGAAGGTCGACGGCAGAGGGGAGTCGATATGGGATCGCTTCAGCAAGACTCGCGGCAAGACTTTCAAGGGTGAAACCGGTGAGGTCGCCTGTGATCACTACCACCGGTTCGCCGAAGATGTAGCGCTCATGCGTGAGCTTGGTCTCCAGGCCTATCGCTTTTCTGTTGCCTGGCCGCGCGTGATTCCGGAAGGTGCCGGTCCTGTAAACTGGCTGGGCATCGACTTCTACGACAGGCTCGTCGACACGCTTTTGGTTGCTGGAATCGAGCCGCTCATTACTTTATTTCACTGGGATCTGCCGCAAGCCTTGCAAGACAGGGGAGGCTGGGAGAACCGCGACACTTGCGCTTATTTTGCCGACTATGCAGCGCTGATGATCAGCCGCCTGGGCGATCGCGTCAAGTACTGGACGACACTAAACGAGCCCTGGGTTTTCGCCTTTCTGGGATACAGAAGCGGTGAGCACGCGCCCGGAGTCAAGGCCGAATCGCGGGCGGTTCAGGTGGCCCATAACCTCTTAGTGGGGCACGGCCTGGCCATGAGGGCCATGCGCGAGCGCCGGCCGAACGCACAGTTGGGCATCACTCTCAGTCTCTGGCCGACTGAGCCTGCCACCGAAAAACCTGAGGACATAGCCGCTGCTGAATTCGAGTGGCAAAAGGACTGTGGCTGGTTATTGAGTCCCCTGCTGAATGGCTGCTATCCAGCAGACGTTTTGCGCCAGTACCAGCAGCTCGCGCCTAACGTTCAACCCGGTGACATGGCACTGATTGCCCAGCACATGGATTTGCTCGGGGTGAACTACTATTCCCGGACATTGACCACTGCCAGAGGGAATATCTCGCCGGTGCCTGGCTCCGAATACACGGACATGGATTGGGAAGTACAGGCGCCCGCTCTCAGGCGCCTTCTCGTCAGGATAAACAAGGACTACAAATGCCCGCCGCTCTGGATAACCGAAAACGGTTGTGCGTACCCGGACGTAGTCGCAGCTGATGGGCAGGTCCATGATGCGCGGCGCATAAAATTCTTCGAGGAGCACCTTGCCCAAGCGCACCACGCCATCGCAGATGGTGTCGATCTTCGCGGCTATTTCGCCTGGTCTTTGCTGGATAATTTCGAATGGGCGCATGGCTACAGCAAGCGCTTCGGGCTGTTGTACGTCGACTACCCGACGCTGAAAAGAACGATCAAGGACAGTGGTCGCTGGTACTCCCGCGTCATCCAGGCCAACGGCCTGGAAGTAAGCGAGCCGGCTGCTGTCGGCGGCCGATAGAAGTCGAAGCCTGTACAGGACTGAGAGACACGTGATCATGCGGCGCAAGCGATGCGCCCTGCCTTGCCCCAAATTTCGGTCCAGTAGCGGAAGCCTGAGCTCCTGGTACTTGCTACCTGCCGCCCAGGACTTTGATGCGGTCTTTGGCGGCGGCGGCGTTGGGGCCGGCCGGGTTGCACTGCGTGCACTTGCGGTATTCGCCGATGGCCAGAGCCGGCTGTT
>Ga0066388_100001127_pt1 | contig 14527 bp, 11 predicted proteins | sample PanSoiMetaGPlot6_FD_64539 | JGI IMG/M metagenome (GOLD analysis project Ga0066388, IMG submission 64539) | Tropical forest soil microbial communities from Panama analyzed to predict greenhouse gas emissions - Panama Soil - Plot 6 (Hybrid Assembly) | ecosystem: Environmental > Terrestrial >... | reverse complement strand
CCCGGACCATATCCGCTGGTCCCTCCATACGGATTAGCAAAGCTGGGATGATTCAGGATGTTAAAGAACTCTGCCCGGAACTGCGCGGAGAGACGTTCGCCAAATTTCCAAAGCTTCGTAACTGACATATCCAGATCACGGAAACCTGAGTCGCGGAACATATTGCGTCGCATCGTGCCCCAGGTGTTGAAGGCAGGAGGAATCATGACGGAGTTTCCCTGGGCATAGCAGCCAAACGTCTCGAGCGAGGGTGTTCCACCAATTGCTGCGGCATTCGACAAGCAGGCAGCTGGCATGGAACTGCCAGGAGCGAAGTATGGGATCGGGTTTGGTCCGGAAGTGAAGTCAGAAGGATTGCCGAAGAAATCCCAGCGCTCAGTAGCCTCGCTGGTTCCGCTGATGTTATTAACGGTATCATTCACCGTCCATGGTTGACCGCTCTCCAGAGTCACAATGCCATTGATCTCCCAGCCTTCCAGCACCTGCGCAAAGGACTTCTTGCCGGGAATCATATAAGTCGTAGAGAGAGTGAAACGATGCCGTATATCAAAGTCACTGCTGGCATACTCCCTTTGCGGATGCGTACTGTCTTGCGGAAGGAATTGGTTCTGATTAGTAGACGAATAGTCCAGAGCATGGGAGTAGGTATAGCCGGCCAGGAAGGATAGTCCGTGCGAAGTGCGCTGCGTCAGGGTCGCCTGCAGGCCGTTGTAATTGGAGCTATACAGGTTGGACATCATGTTAATGAAGCCGAGATAGGGAAACTGTGCAGTGAAGGGCCCGGGCGCTCCCCCCAGCGCGGGCTGGTTGATGTCGCGAATGCCAACCAAGTTCGATCCATGATTGCCGACGTAACCCACATCGAGCGCAAGATGGTTGGTGAACGCATGTTGCACACCCAGGTTCCATGTGCTGACGTAAGGAGTACGGAAATTTCGGTCAATGCCTAGCAGATTGCAGGGCGGCGGATCATTGCCGACGCCATCGCCGCACTGGACAGGAGCGATGGGAAAGACCGTCGCCCCGCCCACGGAGGAGCCATTCCAGTTGAGACCGCCCGGACCTGAACCGGGAAGCCTGACCGAACTTACGGCGATGGTGCCACTCCCAGGAGTGGTAACGCCGTTTACTACGATTGGGGCGCCCGTTGGGATAGTGGCCAGACCGATCGTCGTGGCGTTTTGAACATTTTCCTGCACCAGCAAGGTTTCCATCGAAATTGTGTCGTAAGTAATGCCACCTCCAGCTCGAATCACGGTGGCTCCCTTTCCGCTAACATCCCATGCGAAGCCTACCCGCGGAGCGAACTGTTTGTGGTCCGGGTTGTACGGGGAACTGATTTGCTTTCCAACCTGGACCAAACCTCCGAGCTTGGGGTCAAAATTACCCAACAAGTTGTGGTCCTCTCTGATCGGAGTAGCGTACTCGTAGCGCAGCCCGAGATTCAAAGTAAAATTCGGATTGACCCGCCAGTCATCCTGCAAAAAGCCTGCGTACAACCACTGAGTCTCGTGCCGCTGCGGATCCCCATAGCTGATTTTCCCAAACGTCGGGTCCCCGGCGAGGAAATCCTCGAATGACGTGGAGTTGGCAAATGCACCTCCACCGTTAAAGAAGATCTGCCCCTTACTTCCGCGGAAAGACCCTTCGTGCACGCTGCCCCGACGTATTTCGCCGCCAAATTTCAAGGCGTGTTTGCCGCGCAAGTAGGAGACGTAATCGTTGCCTTGCCACACGCTGTCCGGCCCCTGAAACTTGGGCCAATTCACCCCGCCGCCAAAAGAGTTGAAAGGGGCGACATTGATTTGGGGCATACCCAAGCGCAGCGGGTCGGTCACTCCGGTGTTGATGCCGTAGGCCGTCGCGGGAACGTTGTGGTCCACCGCCAGATTAGCTTTGTTGTCATATAAATAACCAAATCTGGCTTCATTTACCCAATGCGAATTTGGTGTATAGGTCCAATTCCCTCCTCCGCTAATGGGCTTTTGACTTTGGGTTGAGAGCCACTCTGGTTGGAGAAACGCTTGATCCTGAGCGGTTTCAAAGTCGCGCCCCCAAAAGACCATGCCATTGAACGTATGATGCTCATTGAGGTGGTAATCGATCTTCCCGAGGACGCTGTCAGAACTGTTGACGTTGGGAAAGCCGATGGTCGCGCTGGCGGACGACCCGCTATTGGCTGGGTAGTACTTCAATAAGCTGAGACTGAGTGGACTCAGGGTGGTAACACCATGGGCGGCCAGGTCAGCCTTCGCGTCCGGAATGCTGATGCTCGGATCCCCCACCGCGGCAGTGGTCGGGACCGTCACTACGAACGAATTTCCCACCGTATAGCGCTGCCCTTCGTAGGCCGCGAAGTAAAAGAGCTTATCCTTGACGATAGGACCGCCTGAGGTGGCCCCGAACTGCTGGAAGTCCAGCGGGACTTTGGGTTGGGGTGCGGGGTTGAAATAATTACGCGCGTCGAAACTCTCACTGCGTCCGAACGCATAAGCGGTACCGTGGATGCTGTTGGTACCCGACTTCAGACCCACCGAAATCGTGGCGCCCGGCTTCCAACCGTATTCCGCTTCCGGATTTATCTGAGTGTTGAACTCCTGGATTGCATCGATGGGAATCACCGTCACAGCGTCTCCCACCAACCCAGGGGCATTGATGACGCTGAGGGCAGAAAAGGGCTCGTCGTCGCTCAACCCATCCACAACGTAGGCGTTCGATTCGGGCCGCACCCCGTTGGCGCTCTGGGTCCAGCCGCCGCCACCCGGATAAATCATGACGCCCGGCCGCAGGGTGAGCAGCTTCTGGTAATCACGGCCATTCAACGGCAGGTCATTGACGGTTTGGTTGTCGAAAGTACCGCCCAAGGTCGCACCAGTGGTGTCGACCAGCGGAACCTCTTCCTGAACTTCGATGATTTCGGTCACGCCGCCCGGTGGGAGTACAAGATCGATGCGCACGTCGTTGCCCACTTCCAGCTGAATGTCGGTGCGCTCGAAAACCTTAAAACCTTTTGCTTCGCCTCTTACCTTGTACATTCCAGGAAGCAGGTTTGGGGCAAAATACTGTCCGGCCTGATCAGTGACCAGGCTCCGCGAGATGCCTCTTTCGAGATCGGTGACCGTAACCGCCGCGCCCACAATGGCGCTTCCCGTCTGATCGGTCACCGCTCCCTGAATGCGGCCTGCATTACCTTGGGCCAACAGGTGGAGAGGAAACAGGCAGAGTGCGCCGCAAATCGCCAGCTTTTGAATCGTGGTATTTCGACCAACTAAAACTGATGCTTTGAGCCCTGTAGCCGAGAAAATCATGGCCCCCCCTAAAGTGGCGAGTCGACTATGTGCGGCATCTGAACATGTTCACAATTGGCAAAGAGTTGAACTCTATCCCATATGCCGTGTCAAGAATTTTCTTGCAAAAATTGTTCAAGCAAGCGTCGACGGCTCCTTGTGGCCGTAAGACACACAACTATCGTGGCCTGCAGTCGCCTCTCGCCAGGCCGCGAGGAAGGTGGTACAACTTCGAGGGCAGATCGATGGAGTCCTGCGCGGAGAGTCTTGGGAAAAACCGCTCGATGATCAGCTTGATTATGCTTTTGACAATGGCGCCGGAGATCACGGCGCAATATTACTCCCGCCTTCGCACGAAATTTCCGCAACTGGACATCCACCTCATCGACCACCACAACAAAGGCGATTCACACATTTCGCGCGCCGACATTCTGATCACTTTTGCTCCCATGTTGACCGACGACATGGTACATAAGGCGACAAACCTAAAGTGGATTCAGGCCTTGGGCACCGGGGTAGATAACCTGGTTGACTTGCCCTCTCTGCGACGTGACATCATCGTCACCAACGTTCGGGGTATTCACGGGGCAGCGGTATCAGAAGCAGCGATCATTGCGATGCTTTCATTGAGCCGCGATTTTCCTCGTGTAATCCACAACCAGCAACGCCACCTTTGGGAACGCTGGCCTGCCCATCTTCTCGAAGGCAAGACCGTCGGTATTCTGGGGATCGGAGCGATTGCGCAAGAGCTGGCGCCAAGGTGCAAGGCGCTGGGTATGCGTGTCGTGGGCATCAGCTCCGACAAGCGGAAGGTTCCAAGTTTTGATCAAGTCTACGGCAGGGACGATCTTCTTTCCGCCGTTCGAGCACTCGATTACTTGATCGTCCTCACCCCTTATTCACCGGCCACGCGACACCTGGTGAACGCTGAAGTACTGTCAGCGATGAAATCGACTTGTTGTCTGATCAATCTCGCGCGGGGGGGAGTGATTGACGAACAGGCTCTGATCGCAGCTTTGCGAGACGGTCAGCTCGCCGGTGCGGCTCTGGATGTGTTTACCCAAGAGCCCCTTCCCGAGAATCACCCGTTTTGGTCGATGAGCAACGTTATTGTCATGCCTCACCTGGCCGGCTTTTTCGACGGATACCTTGAGCGAGCCTTGCCCATCGTTGAGGAAAACATCCGCCGTTTTCTTGCCGGAGACACGCAAAATATGATCAACGTCGTGGCACGATGAACCGTTACTGGGTCCGTAGGTTGCGGCGATTACCCTCGATGAACGTATATGGCGCCGAGCTCGACTCCAACAATAGAAATCCGCTGTCTCGTGCGGCGCGCGTTTCGCGGAGAGAATTTCTGGCTTCGGCAAGCAGGATGGCAGCGGGCACACTTGTGGCGGCAAACCAGTGGGACCGGCAAAACACAACGCTAGCGGGTAACATGCAGCGAAGCCGTATCGATGTACACCATCACGTTCTGCCCCCGCCGTACATGCTCCGTGCTCGTGACCGGGTTCTCGCGATTTCAGACCGGGACCATTCCCGCCTTCTGAACTGGACACCTGAGGGAGCCGTCGAAGTAATGGACCGGGCCGACATAGCCACGGCAATCACGTCCCTCGGACTTCCCGGAGTATGGTTTGGAGGCGCCAGAGCAGCGCGTACCCTGGCCCGCCTGTGCAACGAATATTGCGCGAAGATGGTCAGCGACCATCCCCGCCGCTTCGGCTTTTTCGCGGCGGTGCCGCTGCCCGATCAAGACGGCAGCTTGCGGGAAGCCGAGTATGCGCTCGATGTGCTCAAGGCGGACGGTATTGCCTTGGTGAGCAGCTATGACGGCAAGTGGCCCGGTGATGCGGCATTTATGCCGGTCTTCGCGGAACTCAACCGGCGCAAGGCCGTCGTATTCATCCACCCCACTGTGCCCGGCTGCTGTGCCCGACTTATGCCTGGCGTTCCAGCATCGACCATTGAATTCCTCTTTGATACCGCCCGCGCAATCACCAGTCTCTTGGTGAATGGAACCTTTTCGCGCTTCCCGGATATTCGTTTCATCTTCTGCCATGCCGGCGGCGCCATGCCAGTAACGGCCGCACGCACCACCGCGCTTGTGCAGCGTCACAAGGTTATCGCCGACAGGTTGCCCAATGGTCCCGATTTCGAACTGCGGAAACTCTATTACGATGTCGCCAATTCGACCAATCCATCTTCCATGGCCGCACTAATGAATCTGGTGCCCACGTCCCAGATTTTATTTGGGACCGATTTTCCGTACGTGCCAGCCGAGGTAACCGCTAAGGGTCTGGATCACTTCGGACTCTCCTCCAACGACCTACAGGCAATCGACCGTGGAAATGCGACGCAAGTATTTACACGCTTGAAGGGGTGAGCTGGAAGCTAACGGGGCTAACAGGCCCCTGCTTTTGGGTCCGCTCGTGCGAGTTTGCTACGGCGCTCCCAAGCGCAACCGGTTTGCTTGAACTGTGAATCTCCGCAGGGTAGACTTGCGAGACCCAGAAAACGTACTTGTTCATTTTTCATCTTTCTTCAATGTGGAGGGCTGAACCATGGAGCAGAAAACCGGGGCCGTCGTCGCCCTTCTAACTTTTGTTTTGGCTATGACGCTTGGGGTTGCGGGGCAGAATACATCTGGCCAATCCGGTTACCATCTTTTAAAAAGCATCCCGCTGGGCGGTACGGAAGGGTGGGACTACGTTACGGTGGACAGCGGTGCGAGGCGTCTTTACATAGGACGCGACGATCACATTGCCGTGGTTGACATTGATGCTGGCAGCGTCGTCGGAAACCTTACCGGCCTATCGCATGTTCACGGCATGGCACTAGCACCGGAACTCAGCCGTGGATTTACCGCCGAGGGCGACTCGAACACCTCCACGATTGTCGATCTTAAGACCCTGAAGAAGATTGGCAGCGTGAAGACTGGCAAGGAACCCGACTCTTTTGTCTACGACCAGGCCACAAAGCGTGTCTTTATCATGAATAGCGCGGGCAACGATGCCACGGCGATCAATGCGGTCGATGGGACCTTGGCCGGCACCATCCCGCTCGATGGCCAGCCGGAGTTCGCGGTGGCCGACGGCAAAGGCGCGATCTTTGTGAATATCACCGACAAGAATCAGATCGTCGAGTTCGATGGCAGGACACTCCAGGAGCGGCATCGCTGGTCGCTGGCGCCGGGTGAGGGACCCTCCGGCCTGGCAATCGATCGCGAGCGCCGGCGCCTGTTTTCCGTCTGCGACAATCTCATGATGGTGATTATGGATGCGGATACCGGCAAAGTGATCGCGACTCCGGCTGTGGGTGCGGGTACCGATGCCAGCCTCTTTGATCCGGATACCGGCAATGCCTTTGCCTCCGCCGGCGGGTCCGCCACATTGACCATCATTCACGAAGATTCGCCCGACCGATTCCGCGTTGTGGACAATGTCCCCACTCAATCAGGTGCACGCACCATGGCTCTCGACGCCAAGACCCACAATGTCCTTTTGGTTACCGCCAGGCATGGTCATGGCGCAACCCACGCGCAAGTCTTGCCCAATACCTTTGTCGTGCTTGTGGTCGGTAAAGAATGACTATGTCGTATGCTTGGCCGACAATCTCCTAGCGACATCGCCACCCCGCCTTGCCAGATTGTTGCGCAGCGAACCGACTGAGCCACGCTGGCGTCCGTTGCTCTCTGGAGCAGGTTGAAGGCCGCTCACTTCCAGGTCGAGGAGTCGCCTTAATTCTGCCAATCCATCGCGCGGGCTGGGGTTCAAGCGGGCAATCCACCAGCGAATCGCTCCCGAACAGATGAAGAAAATGTGGCGCGCGATGAAAGCAGCATCTTCTGTGGAAAGAATGCGTTGTTCCTGTTGAGCGGTACGAATGGTTTTCTCGATCCCCGAAATCAGACGCTCGCGGATTTGATGAAAAGTCGCCGCCTGCTTGCCTTCGGAATAGAACGTTAGCTCCCTAAGGAGTATGCGAGAAAGTGGCGGGTTTTGGCTGAAGTACTCATAGTGGGGTTTATAAATCTCGCTCAGTTGATCGACCACGGAAGTGTACGGCTCGACTGCGCTAAGCGCTTCCTCAGTGACGGCGGCCAATTCCTCATTGAAGATGAGAAAGACGAGGTCGCGTTTATCTTGCGCGTAGTTAAAGAGGGTTCCGAGACCTACATGGGCCCTCTTGGCGATCTGACGAAGCGTGGCGGAGTCATATCCGTGCTTGGAAAACAGCTCGCGCGCAGCCTCTCTGATGCGCTGGCGTTTGTCCAACTTGTTTTGTTCCCTGAGCCCAAGCTTTGACAGCATTTCCACCTACCTCGTTCCCTTTAGTATCATCGCCTTCCCCTAATTCCTTCTGACTTGGCCCGACAGCTTACGCATCCATGACCTTGACAATATTATTGAACGTGTTCACAGTGTACCTGTTTTATTTATTTCTGCTTATCGCGGCCCACTTGTTCACGCCGGATTGGCCGCCTCCGGCTGAATCGCCAGTTCCGCCGCTTGTCATACGCGGCCACAAGGAAGCCGTAACCGGCGACCAGCAGTTCGAGTGCAGGGAGAATAGATGAACCAGAACCGGCGCGTTGCTTTGATCACGGGTGCTGCCACCGGGATCGGACGCGCCACCGCGGTCGCACTCGCGGCTGACGGTTTCGATGTGGTTGTGAACTACCGCCGGAGTGAGCAAGCCGCCCGTGAGACCGCCAGCCTGGCCCAGAAAAAAGGCGCAAGGACGCTACTGTATTCATGCGATGTCAGCGACGATCGAATGGTGCGCAAGATGCTTGCGTCGGTCGAACAAGAGTTGGGCCGTCTCGATGCTCTGGTCAATAACGCTGGTACCACGACCCAAGTCGCACCCCAGGATCTCGAGGCCCTGACCGCAGAGGAATGGGACCGCGTGTTTGCCGTGAATGTCCGAGGTGTCTTCCAGGTTTCGCGCGCAGCCGCGCCATTGCTGAGAAAATCGGGCGGCAGCATCGTAAACACGGCGAGCATCGTCGGTTTGCGTCCCGGTCCGCAGCCGCTGCCTTATGCTGCCAGCAAGGCGGCCGTGGTGAATCTCACTAAATTGCTGGCACTCAATCTTGGACCGGAAATCCGTGTTAACGCGGTTGCACCCGGCTGGATACAGGGCGATTGGATGAAACGCATGCTGAAGGATAACTATGACGAACTACTGGCCCGCCGAGCTAAGCACACGCCCCTGCGACACTGCGTGACCGCCGAGGATGTTGCTGAAGTGATCGTGAACTTGATAACCAGCAATCGTTTGGTAAACGGTGAAATCGTGGTCATCGATGGTGGTTACGCCGCCACAACCTAGTAAGAGGTTAGCGAATGTTGCAAGGGGTCGTCCCGTTCCCGGCCGAGTTTGCCCAACGATATCGGGAGCGCGGCTATTGGTCGGACAAATCACTGGCTGACGAATTTCGCGCAGCCTTCCGAAGCTACGCCGATCGGATTGCTGTGATCGGCGGAGATCGCGCCTTTACCTATGGTGAACTTGATCGCCTTTCTGAGAACTTGGCGCTGAATCTTTTGGCCCTCGATTTCAAGGCTCTGGACCGGGTCGTCGTCCAGTTGCCGAATGTGGTTGAATTCGTCATCCTTTATCTTGGCCTGCAAAAAATTGGCTGTATTCCAATCGCCGCGCTGCCCAGCCAGCGTTATGCCGAAATCAGCCAATTCGTAAAACTGTCAGGCGCCAGCGCGTGTGTAATTCCTGACGATTATCATAGTTTTGACTATGCCCAGATGGTCAATCGCATCCGTGCAGAGAACACTGTTTTAGCACACCCGATTATTCTCGGACCTGCCCGTCCGGGCTTTGCCTCCCTTAGCGAATTGATTTCGAGGCCCGCTGTAACGCCGACTTCGCGCCTTCGCGAAATAACAATCGATCCTGATGATCCTGCCGTATTCCAGCTCTCCGGTGGAACCACTGGTATTCCGAAATTAATTCCCCGCACACACAATGACTATGCTTATAACTCCAAGGCCGCAGCACGGGTGTGCGCAGTTGAAGAGAACTCAGTGGCTTTAGTGGTATTGCCGATCGCGCACAACTTGCCTCTCGCCTGTCCCGGCATTCAGGGCTTCTTGTTCAACGGCGCCAAAGCGGTGATTGGCACCAGCACCAAGCCGGAGCACATCGCGGAATTGATTCAAGAGCATCGGGTCACGCACCTCAAGGTCGTTCCATCGCTTCTGATCCGCCTGTTGGACAGTCACGTGCTTACGCGTTACGACCTGTCTTCGCTGAAGATTATTCAGAGTGGTGGCCAGAGTCTGCTACCGCAGACACGGCTCTTAGTGAAAAAGCTTATTCCCAACGTGTTTGTTCAGGAAAACTTTGGCATGTCGGAAGGACTCTTGATGTTCGTCCGTGTCGATGATGCCCCGGAGGTCAGCCTGGAAACCGTAGGACGTCCAATCTCCCCGGATGACGAAGTGCGGCTGCTTGATGACGATGGCAATGATGTCCCGGGAGGAGAGGTGGGCGAGTTGTGCTGCCGCGGTCCGTATACTCTGCGGGGATACTTTGGTGTTCCTGAGTACAATGCACGGGTGTTCACGCGCGACGGCTTTTACCGCTCGGGAGATCTGATGCGGCGGCATCCATCGGGCAACTACATCGTGGAAGGCAGAAAAAAGGACTTGATCAACCGGGGGGGAGAGAAAATCAGCGCGGAAGAAATTGAAAATCTCATTCTGTCCCATCCCTCGGTGAAAAACGTTGCCTGCATCGCGGTGCCGGATCACACTCTCGGTGAGCGCATGTGCGCCTGTATCCTGCTGCGTCAAGGAGAGAAGTTGAGTTTTGATCAGCTAAATACCTTCCTCCTGGGCAAGGAGATTGCCAGGTATAAGCTTCCTGAGCGCCTGGAAGTGCTGCCGGAATTTCCGTTGTCCGCATTCGGTAAAGTGTCGAAGAACAAGCTGGTGGAAATGATTTCCCGGAAGATCGAAGCGGAACAAAACCCTGGAACGGCTCTTCGAAGCGAGTCGTAAATGAATGTTTTTAGAGCATCGACCTTCGCATGAGAATCATTGACGTTCACTGTTATCCCAACACCAAAGAATGGATCGCGTGCCAACAGCCTTACGTGGAGGCACTGGCCAAGTACTGGAATCGATCCTGGGCGGCAAAGAACGAAGAGGAGGTCATCAAAGATTTCAGCGATGCGGGAGTAGAGGCCATTTTGGTGGCGTTGGACCTTGAGACCACGGTCGGCACACCCCCTTGCTCAAACGACTTTGTAGCAGGAATGCGAGCCAGGCATTCGAATCGAATCATTCAAGCCTGGGCAGCAGTCGATCCTTTCAAAGGACCGCAGGCACTAGAAGAAGCAGAGCGCGCCATACGCGATCTGAAGATGTTGGGGTTACACTTTCATCCTATCATCGGACATTTCGCGGTAAATGATCGCCAGCTCTATCCTCTCTTTGAATTGCTCAACGCGTTACGCGTACCAGTGATGATTGACGTGGGTACAACCGGCATGGGAGCTGGCATGCCGGGCGGCATGGGCGCGAAGCTCCGGCACGCTCACCCATCAGCCATTGACGAGCTGGCAGCAGATTTTCCCCAGCTTACAATCATTGCCGCACATCCAGGGTGGCCGTGGGTTGATGAAATGACTGCGGTGGCACTGCACAAAGGCAATGTCTTCTGGGAGCTATCCGGCTGGGCCCCAAAGTACTTTCCAACGCAGCTGAAAACTGACATTGGCGGCCGTTTGAAAGATAAGATCATCTTCGGCAGCGACTATCCAAGTATTCCGCATGAGCGCTTGCTGCGCGAATGGTGCGAGCTCGGCTACGGGGATGGCATCATGGAGCGAGTCTTCCACCAAAATGCCGAACGTGCATTGGGGCTTTAGAAACCTCAACAGCGCTTGAATCGGGCAGGCGAGCGCCGGCATCGAAGAAAAGAGCCGAAGGAGTTGCGTGAAGAATTGTGGCAACGTTGAGCAGGAGATGTCTCGGTGGACAGCTGTGTCAGTTCATTCCCACCGCTTTGCTGGACTGAAATTCCGGCGGGGAGCAGAGATTGGACACATTCATCCAGACGGAATCGTCCCCACTCACTTTCCCCGTTCCACTGGTAACGCACTTCTGTTTGCCCGGCCTTGCCGAGGAACACCGCTCGCGACCCAACCCAGGTTGGACCACGTTTCGAATGCGCACCGCACAAAATTTCGGGCGTGCTTTGTCGTTCATAAAGCTCTCATACGTGCGCTACAGACTCAAAACCGTGACCGAGCCGCACACCTTCTTGGAACAGGAAAGTGAATCATCGCGGCCGGATCTTGCGTTTAAAGTCGCTGCTCAGGCAACTTCTTACCGCTGCGGCAGGCTCTCGTTGCGCACGCCGCCGTGGCTAGTGCCGCAATGATGTAGATCCTTAGTGCTGGGGAAAGTTGATGTACGCTCGGGCGAACGTAGAACTCGACACCGCTAATAATAACAAGACGGGGTCTTCGTCCTTTCGCCGAGTCTTTAAAGCTTTTCATTATCGAGACTTCCGTCTGATGTGGTTCGGTGCCTGCACATCCAGCATCGGCACGTGGATGCAGATCGTGGCGCAGGGCTGGCTAATCTACCGTTTGAGTCATTCGGCCTTCTTACTCGCGCTCGACCAGTTTCTGGGTGGGATTCCGATCTTTTTGTTCTCGCTGATTGGCGGGGTGGTGGCCGACCGCATTGAACGACGGAAGATTCTTCTTGTTTCCCAATACATACAGATGGGCAGCGCGACGCTGCTGACAATACTGGTAGCGACTGGATCTGTCCACGTATGGCATATCTTGTGCCTCTCGTTTGTTTCAGGGTTGGCGCAAGCTTTTGGCGGCCCAGCGTATCAAGCGCTAATACCTATCCTGGTCGATCGCGACGATATGCCCAATGCGATCGCTCTGAATTCGATTCAATTCAACATGGCCGTAACCATTGGACCGGCGCTCGCTGGACAGGCCTTGGCCAAATTGGGCGAGAGGTGGTGCTTTGGACTGAATGCACTTTCCTTTCTTGCGCCGATCATTTCCCTCTCCATCATCTCCGTCCGCTTCCTACCCGAGGCGACGGTCGAATCGATCTTCAGCAGCCTGAAACAAGGCATCAAATTCGTTCGCCAGCAGTCTTCCATGGAAGCGCTCACCGTGCTTGCGTTTTGCATGACTACCTTAAGCATGCCTCTGCGAACCTATATCCCAGTGTTCGTGGAAGATATTTTTCACCGCGGTCCAGAAACTTATGGCAACCTGCTATCGCTCATGGGGGTGGGCTCGATCTGCGGCTCCTTGCTTGTCGCCAGCAAGGGCAACATGCAAAGCAAGGGACGATTTGCTCTTGCGGCACTCATCTGTTTGGGCACCGGGATTTCAGTATTTTCCTTCTCCCGTTGGCTGCCCCTGAGCTATACGATGCTGGTGCTGGTGGGCGCCTCCATGATGGGAGTGTTTGCAACCGTAACTTCGCTGGTGCAGTTGATTACCACCAACGAGATGCGGGGAAGGGTAATGAGCGTTTATAACTGCGCGTTCCGCGGCGGCATGCCTATGGGAAATCTGCTTTCGGGATGGCTCGTCCCGATTTTTACTGCACCGATACTATTGGGCGTTAACGGATTAATCCTAATTTTGGTGGCTTTCTACTTCCTGCTGGTGCAACGCCGAGTGGCCGCGCTCTGAGTGATATTGGCTAGCACGCCGATCTTATCGGGTCTTGCCCATGAGTTCATCCAACGGAAACACACAGCGAGGTCTCGGCCCAGCCTGCGGTTGCGACGGATTTTCCGAACACTAGAGAAGGCATGCCTTGGTCAGCGCGGCAGGACGGGAAGAAATCCTCCGGGTACCTCATAAACAAGGTCGAGGCCACAGCAGGTCAGGCGTGTGATCGAGAGCGTACCAACGATGCCCCTGCCAAAGGCAAAAAGCCGCATGCCCAAGTCACGGCTTGCGGCTTTCGAAGGGTTGCCGCCGGCGAACCGACGCTGTCGAGGAAGTACCATTCAGACTCAGCTTCCTGAAGTAACTGCGCCGTCAAGTGCGCTTGCACGGTTGCTGCTGTCGGCGGTTCTAGCGTGCCCATAAAATAGGGCCAGCTTGACGCTGACCCTAATCAAGAATTCTAGGTTTTTTCTCCGGCTACTGCGGAGGCTGCTCTGACATGGCGCCACCCTTTTGCTTGCCGGATGACTTTTCGCCGGACATTTTCACCGACATCACATGAATCTCGTCTTTGTCGGGATACACATGCGCGCTGACGCTAACATCATGTCCTTCGTGCCCTTTGACGGCGTCGGGATTGCTGATAGTCCACGCCTTCTTGTCCTTAGCGCTGGTAAAGGTTTTGCCGTCATCGCTGATCTTGCCCTTAAGGTGGTGCAGCTTTCCGGCTCCACTTTCTGTCGAAGTTGTTGTTTTTGTGGTGGTCTGCGTGTCTGGGGATTGCGCGCTCGTACCCTGCTGACCGCTTGTGCTGGACTGCTGCCCGTATTGGGCAAAGGCTGAGAGCGACAACCACACTAGAACCGAAAATAGGGCCACTGCAAGTCGCTTCATAGTAACCTCCTGCTGTATCCTCAGACAGATGGCAAAAATGGGACGGAAGTTGCCTCTTTTGTTTGGTATGTAGATGAGAAGGGATGGCTAGGCACAACCGCTGACGCATCCAATCCAAGTGTGAAGCCGTTTGATGGTTAGATTCTTGCCGCCGATCCCCGACCGCTCCTGATCCGCTTGGGGGTCGTTCTAAGCACGTCCCGAGCGCTGGGCGTGCATTTCTATTATTTGCTTGTTCCCGTTACTGGCCGTCGAGCAAGCAGGCCCTCAACCTTTCCATTGTGCGCTCATGTTTGTTGGTAAGCCACGATCCCGCCGGTTTGTAGTCGCCTCCCCCGAGGATTGAATGGTGGCCGGGTTGTAGGTCTGGCCGGGCACCCGACGTCTTTCGACCGAAGCAATTTGCCTGCTGATCTCAAAAGGGACTAGCCAATGTCCGTCCGATGCTGCTTTCGTTGCCCTGCTATTTGTTCTTCGCGAAGGAGGTCGGTTTTTAGCATAATTTCGAGTAGTGGTTTACTGCAATGGTTTACCTTGGCCCAGAATGTGCCTCTCCTGGCCTGACCTATCCTTTCTCAAGTGTTGGTCTGCCTTCGAGGTTTACCGCTAGGCCGCGTCAGCGTTTGATCTCTTCTGAACAATCAGCGACTGCAGC
>Ga0066388_100001126_pt1 | contig 14530 bp, 8 predicted proteins | sample PanSoiMetaGPlot6_FD_64539 | JGI IMG/M metagenome (GOLD analysis project Ga0066388, IMG submission 64539) | Tropical forest soil microbial communities from Panama analyzed to predict greenhouse gas emissions - Panama Soil - Plot 6 (Hybrid Assembly) | ecosystem: Environmental > Terrestrial > Soil... | reverse complement strand
GGCGGCGCCGCCCAGTTCGTCGCGGCCTGGGAGGGCTCGGCCACCGGCCGCGGCATCCGCGCCCTGCGCCTCGATCTCGTGCGCCAGCAGGGCGACGACCTGCGCGTCGTGTGGTCCTCGAGTGACCTGTTTCCCGAGGCCTTGATGGTGCGCGCGTACTCGGTGCGCTCCGGCGAGATCCGCGTGCGTTACGAGCCCGAGTATCGGGGCCACACCCCCGGATGCGAGGGACAGACCGAGGCCGAGGACGTGTTTCGCGCAGCGCCGGAGAGCGGCACGCTCGTCCGCCGCGCCGGGCGCGAGGTGAACGCCTGGCACCGCGAGCTCAGAGCGACGGCCGCCCGGCTCTTCGATGCGCTGGCCGCGGGAGACGAGGCGAGCCTGGCGAAGCTGGTGGCCGACCCGCAGATCCGCGGCCGACTTCCGTCGACGCTGCGCCCCGACGCCGCCTGCGACGCCGCCGACAGCCTCACGAATCCAGTGACGGTCTCGGTCGCGGCGACGGCCGAGCACACGCCCTGGGCGCTGACCTTCCGTCGAGCCGGCGCTCGGTGGCGTCTGACCGCCGCCGGGCCGGTGCTGCCGTGAGCGCGCCGACACCGAGCACACCGAACGGCGACATCCCCGACCGGTACGAGCCCGCGGCTGTCGAGGGGCGCTGGTATCCGCTCTGGGAGGAGCGCGGCTACTTCCGCGCCGATCCCGCCGCCAAGGGCAAGCCGTACTCGATCTCGATGCCGCCGCCCAACGTCACGGGGTCGCTCCATTGGGGGCACGCCCTCACCATGACCCTGCAGGACACCATGACGCGCATGAAGCGCATGGACGGCTTCAACGCGCTCTGGCTGCCCGGCACGGACCACGCCTCGATCGCCGTGCACGTGATCCTCGAGCGCATCCTCGCCGCCGAGGGCAAGACGAAGGAAGACCTCGGCCGCGACAGATATCTCGAGCGCGCGTGGCAGTGGAAGGAGGAATCCGGCGGCCAGATCGTCCGCCAGCTCCGGCGTCTGGGCGCCTCGTGCGACTGGTCGCGCGAGCGCTTCACCTTGGACCCCGGCCTCTCGCGCGCGGTGCGCGAGGCGTTCGTGCGGCTCTGGGAAGAGGGGCTGATCTACCGCGACGACTACATCATCAACTGGTGCCCGAAGTGCCAGACCGTGCTCTCGGACATCGAGGTCGAGCGCGAGGAGCGCGACGACGAGTTCGTCTACATCAAGTACGGCCCAGTCACCCTCGGCACCGTGCGGCCGGAGACGAAGCTCGGCGACACCGGCCTGGCCGTGCATCCCAAGGACAAGCGCTACCAGCACCTCGTGGGCCAGACGCTCGAGGTGCCCTCGGTGGACGGCACGATTACGGTGAAGGTGGTCGCCGACGAGGCCGTCGATCCGAAGTTCGGCACGGGCGTGATCAAGGTCACGCCGGGCCACGATCCGGTCGACTTCGAAATCGGACGCCGCCACAACCTGCCGATCAGAACCGTCATCGGCTTCGACGGCAAGATGACGGAGGAGGCCGGGCGTTACGCCGGACTGGATCGCTTCGAGTGCCGCCGGCGGATCGTCGAGGACATGAAGGCGCTCGGGCTCATCGAGAAGATCGAGCCGTACCGCCACGCGGTCGGCATCTGCTATCGCAGCAAGACGATCGTCGAGCCGCTCGTGTCCAAGCAGTGGTACGTGAACGTGAAGCCGCTGGCCGAGGCCGCGATCACGGCGGTCCGCGAGCGGCGGATCACGATCTTTCCGCGCAACTGGACGAAGAGCTACTACCACTGGATGGAGAACATCAGGCCCTGGTGCATCTCGCGCCAGCTCTGGTGGGGTCACCGCATTCCGGCGTGGCACTGCGACGCCGACGGCTCTGTGCACGTGTCGAAGGAGGACCTGCACGCGTGCCCGAAGTGCGGTGGGCCGCTGCGCCAGGATCCGGACGTGCTCGACACATGGTTCTCGTCCGGTCTCTGGCCGTTCTCGACCCTCGGCTGGCCCGACGACACGGTCGACCTCCGGACGTACTATCCGACCTCCGTGCTCGTCACGGGGCCGGACATCCTGACCTTCTGGGTCGCGCGCATGGCGATGCTCGGGATCCACTTCATGAAGGACGTGCCGTTCCGCGACGTGTACCTGCACGCGATCGTGCGCGACGCCGAAGGCCAGAAGATGTCGAAGTCGAAGGGCAACGTGGCCGACCCGCTCGTCGTCATGCAGAAGTACGGCACCGACGCGTTCCGCTTCACCCTGGCCGCGCTCGCCCAGGGCCGCGACATCCGCATTTCCGAGGATCGCATCGAGGGCTACCGCAACTTCGCCAACAAGATCTGGAACGCCTCGCGCCTGGTCCTCTCCAACCTGGACGGCTTCGATCCGGCGCTGGCCAAGAAGACGCCGCCGGTGCTCGCCGACGTGTGGATCCAGAGCCGGCTCGCGGCGGCGGTCGCCGAGGCGCGCACCGCGCTGAAGAAGTACCGGTTCAGCGACGCGGCGTCCGCGCTCTACCAGTTCCTGTGGCACGAGTTCTGCGACTGGTACCTCGAGATAGCCAAGCTGTCGCTCTATCAACCGGAGAGCCCCGGCCGGCGGGCGCGCACGCAGGCCACGCTCGTGCACGTGCTCGAGGCCACCCTGCGGCTCCTGCACCCGTTCATGCCGTTCATCACCGAGGAGCTCTGGCAACGACTGCCGCACAAGGGCGACACGATCATGCAGGCTCCGTACCCGCGGCCGTCGCGGAAGGATCGCAACGCGGACGCCGAGCGGCAGATGACGGCGGTCATGGACCTGGTCACCGCCGTGCGCAATATCCGGGGCGAGATGCGGATCGCGCCTGGAGCCGCGCTCACGGCAACCGTGCGGCCGCGGCCCGACGCGGCGGATCTCTTCGCCGCCAACGTGGCGCTGATCGACGCGCTGGCGCGCGTGCGGCTGACCGTCGATCCGCGCGCCGCGCGGCCGCGGAGCTCGGCGCTCGCGGTCATCGGCGGCTCGGAGCTCTACGTCGAGCTGGCCGGTGTCGTCGACCCGGCGGCGGAGCGGCAGCGGATCGAGAAAGAGATCGTCCGGGTCGACGAGCGCATCGGGTTCGCCAAGGCGAAGCTCGCGAAGCCGGACTTCGCCGAGCGCGCCCCGGCCGAGATCGTCGCTAAGGAGCGTGAGCGGCTCGCCGAGCAAGAAACCGTGCGCGCCAAGCTCGTCGCGAGCCTCGGCTGGTTCGATGATGGCGGCCGGTAGCGCGTCCGGCGTCATCGTCCGGCTCGACACCGTCGACTCCACGCAGACTGTCGCCTTCGCCCTCGCCGAGCGCGGCGCCGCCGACCGCACGGTGGTCGTGGCCGATCAGCAGCTGGCGGGCCGCGGCCGACGGGGACGGACGTGGCGCGCCCCGGCCGGCACCAGCCTTCTGGCCTCGATCCTCGTCCGGCCGCGCCTTGCACATTCGCTGCTGCCCACTCTGTCGCTCACGACCGCGGTCGCCGCGGCCGAGGCGCTCAGGCGCGTGACCGGCGTCGACGCGCGACTCAAGTGGCCGAACGACGTCATCGTGGCGGGCCGCAAGATCGCCGGCATCCTGCTCGAATCGCGTCTGGGCGGAGCCGAGCCGGGCGGTGCGAATCAGGCCGGGGCGGCCGTCGTCACGGTCATCGGCGTCGGGATCAACCTCGGCCAGCGCGAGTTCCCGTCCGATCTGGCGGCGAGCGCCACATCGGTCGCGCTCGAGACCGGACGCGCGCCCGGCCGCGAGGTGGTGCTCGCGGGACTGCTGGACGAGTTCGACGTCTGGCGGGCGCGCCTCGAGGGTGAGGGGTTCAGTCCCGTGCGCGAAGCGTGGCGGCGTTTGAGCGACACCCTCGGGCGCCGGGTCACGGTCGACGCCATCACGGGCGTCGCGGCCGACATCGATGCCGACGGCGCGCTGCTGATCGACGTCGGCGGCTCCGTCACGCGTGTGTTCGCGGGCGCGGTGAGCGCGGACGCCGCCGTCGGCCCGCCCGTTCGGACAAGCTGATCCAAGGGAGGACCACCGATGCTCCTCGTCGCCGACGTCGGCAACACGAACACGAAGATCGGGGTGTTCGACGGGCCGCGCCTGCTCGCGTCGTGGCGGCTCACCAGCCGACGCGAGCAGACCGCCGACGAGTACGGGCTCATCATCGAGACGATGCTCCAGTCGCGAGGCGTTCGAGTGGCGGACATCGACGGCGTGTCCATCTCGAACGTGGTGCCTCCGGTCCAGCAGACGCTCGAATGGATGTGCGAGAAGTACTTCAACCAGCCGCCGTACTTCGTCGAGCCTGGCCTGAACACGCGGATGCCGCTCGCCGTCGACGCCCCGCGCGAGGTCGGGGCCGACCGCTACGTCGACGCCTTCGCGGCTGCGACGAAGTACGGCCCGCCGCTGATCGTGATCGACTTCGGCACGGCCACGACATTCAACTGCGTCAATCGCCGAGGCGAGTTCATCGGCGGCGCGATCGCCCCGGGCATCGTCACGTCAGTGGAAGCCCTGATCAACCGCGCCGCGCGTCTGGCCCGCGTGGAGCTCGTGCGGCCCAAAGAAGCCATCGGCCGCAACACGACGACCAATCTTCAGTCAGGGGCGATCTACGGTTACGCGGGTCTCGTGGAGGGCTTGGTCGAACGGATGCAGACCGAGCTGGGGGGAGGCGCCAAGGTCATCGCGACGGGGGGCAACGCGGCGCTCCTGACCGACGTGGCCCGGTGCATCGAGCAGGTCGACGATAACCTCAGGCTCGACGGCCTCCGGATGCTCTACGAAGAGGCCCATCCGGGCTCTCCCCGGCGTTGACACTGCCGGGTCTCGTGGTTATACTCTACGAAATCTAGTAGGTCGGGTCGGGGTGTATCCCTATATACGGGACCCGAGGCGAAACGGGCGGAATGCGCGGAAGGAGGCCAGCCGATGGGGATGTGGGTCGGGCGAGGGCGCAAGGCCAGGGTCGCATACGGGTTCGACGACATCGCGCTCGTGCCCGGGGCCGTCACGGTCAACCCGAACGAAGTCGACATCTCCTGGGAGCTCTGCGGCCACCGCTTCGACCTGCCGATCATCGCGGCGGCCATGGACGGGGTGGTCGGCCCCCGGCTGGCCATCGAGATGGGGCGCCACGGCGGCCTGGCCGTACTGAACCTCGAAGGCATCTTCTCGCGTTACGCGAACCCCTCCGAGGTACTCGAGCGCATCGTGTCGGCGAGCCAGGAGGAGGCCACCAAGATCATCCAGTCGATCTACGGTGAGCCGATCAAGGAAGAGCTGATCCACCAGCGGATCAGCGAAATCAAGAAGGGCGGCGGCCCCGCCGTCGTCTCCTCGATCCCGCAGCGCGCCGAGCGGTTCGCCCAGATCGCGCAGGAGGCCGGTGCCGACATCTTCGTGGTCCAGTCCACGGTCACCACCGCGCGCCACATCGCCACGGAGTACACGCCGGTCGACCTTCGCAAGCTGAAGAAGCAGCTGGCTATCCCGCTCGTGGTCGGCAACGTCGTCACCTACGAGGCCTGCCTCGAGCTGATGGACGTCGGGGCCGACGCGCTCTTGATCGGCGTGGGCCCCGGCGCCGCCTGCACGAGCCGTGAGGTGCTCGGTCTCGGCGTCCCGCAAGTGACCGCCACGGCCGACGCCGCCGCTGCGCGCGACTTCTACTGGAAGCGAAGCGGGCGCTACGTGCCGATCATCACCGACGGCGGCATGACGACGGGCGGCGATGTGTGCAAAGCCTTCGCCTCGGGCGCCGACGCGGTCATGATCGGATCGGCCTTCGCCCGCGCGATCGAAGCGCCGGGGCGAGGCTATCACTGGGGCATGGCCACGCCGCACGCCAACCTACCGCGCGGCACCCGGATCCGCGTGGGCAGCGCGGGCTCGCTCGAGCAGATCCTCTTCGGCCCGGCGTTCACGGAGGACGGCACGCTCAACCTGGTCGGGGCGATCCGGACGTGCATGGGCTCGGTCGGCGCGCGGACGATCCGCGACCTGCAGCAGACCGAGCTGATCATCGCGCCCACGATCAAGACCGAAGGGAAGGTCTTCCAGCAGGCTCAGAAGCTCGGGCGCCCGCGGTAGCGGGGCGCCATGTCGGGCGGCGCCGGCAAGGTCGCGGTCCTCGACTTCGGTGGGCAGTACACCCAGCTGATCGCGCGGCGGGTCCGTGAGATGTCCGTCTACTCCGAGATCTTCTCCTGCACCCATCCGCTCGCCGAGATCCTGGCCGGTGGCTTTCAGGGCATCATCCTCTCCGGCGGGCCCTCGAGTGTCTACGAGGACGGCGCGCCGCTGCCGCCGAAGGAGCTCTTCGACGCCGGTATCCCGGTACTCGGCATCTGCTACGGGATGCAGGCGATGGGCTATCTCCTGGGCGGCCACGTCATTCCCGCCGAGCGCCGGGAGTACGGCAAGGCCGAGATCACCTTGCAGGGATCGAGTCCGCTCTTCCGCGGTGTCGAGCCCGAAGCGAGCGGAAAGGTCACAGTCTGGATGAGCCACGGCGACACCGTTCTTCAGCCACCCCAGGGCTTCGTGCCCCTTGCCAGAACTCCGAACTGCCCGGTGGCGGCGATGGCGGACGAGGAGCGCCAGCTCTACGCCGTTCAGTTCCACCCGGAGGTTCTCCACACCCCCCAGGGGCGGACGATCCTCGATAACTTCCTCGCCGCGTGCGGCGTGAGCCGGACCTGGTCGATGGCGGGCTTCATCGACACGACTGTCGAGACGATCCGCGCGCAGGTGAAGGGGCAGCGCGTGCTGTGCGCGCTCTCGGGCGGCGTCGACTCGTCTGTCGTGGCCGTCCTGGTCCATCGCGCCATCCGCGACCAGCTCACGTGCGTCTTCGTCGACAACGGGCTCCTGCGAAAGGGCGAGGCCGAGGCGGTCGTCCACACCTTCCGCGACGCATTCAAGATGAACCTGATCCATGTGGACGCATCCGCGCGTTTCCTCGATGCGATCCGCGGAGTGACGGACCCCGAGATCAAGCGCAAGCGCATCGGGGCCGAGTTCATCGCGGTCTTCGAGGACGAGGCCAAAAAGCTCGGCGACATCCCGTGGCTCGCCCAGGGCACGCTCTATCCCGACGTGATTGAATCGGTATCCTTCCGGGGGCCTTCGGCCACGATCAAGACCCACCACAACGTCGGGGGCCTGCCGCTCCAGATGCAGTTCAAGCTGGTCGAGCCGCTCCGCGAGCTCTTCAAGGACGAGGTCAGAAAGCTCGGAGAGCTCCTGGGGCTTCCGCCCGAGATCGTCTGGCGTCAGCCGTTCCCGGGCCCGGGGCTCGCGATCCGCATCCTCGGCGAGGTGACGGCGGACCGGCTCGATCTGCTCCGCGAAGCCGACGCCGTCGTGCAAGAAGAGATTCGCGGTGCCGGGCTCGAGCGAAGCTTGTGGCAGGCGTTCGCGGTACTCCTCCCCATCAAAACCGTCGGCGTGATGGGCGACTACCGGACCTACGCGCACGTGATCGCGCTGCGGGCCGTCACGAGCCAGGACGCGATGACCGCGGACTGGGCGCGGCTGCCCTACGATCTGCTCGGCACGATCAGCAACCGGATCATCAACGAGGTCAAGGGCATCAACCGGGTCGTCTTCGATATTTCGTCCAAGCCGCCTTCCACGATCGAGTGGGAGTAGCCGGGAGCTCGATGCAGCACAGCGAATTCGTCCACCTGCATGTGCATTCCGAGTACAGCCTGCTCGACGGCGCCGCCCAGCTCGAGAAGCTGGTCGACAAGGCCAAGGAGCTCAAGTTCCCGGCGATCGCGCTGACCGATCACGGCAATCTTTTCGGCGCGATCGACTTCTACCAGGCGGCCCAGAAGGCCGGCGTCAAGCCGATCCTCGGCTGCGAGCTCTACGTCGCGCCCGGAGGCCGGAAGGAGCGGGGCTCGCAGGACGGCGGCTACGAGGGCGCGAACCACCTCACAGTCCTCGTGCGCAATCGCACGGGCTACAAGAACCTGGTCAAGCTGGTCTCGCGCGCCTTCCTCGAGGGCTTCTACTACAAGCCGCGCGTCGATCGCGAGCTTCTGGCCCAGCACGCCGACGGGCTCCTGGTCCTCTCGGGCTGCCTCAACTCCGAGGTCTCCCGGATGCTCAGCGCCGGCGATGCCGTGAAGGCGCGCGAGACCGCCGGGTGGTACCAGGAGGTCTTCGGCAAGGACCACTATTTCATGGAGGTCCAGGCCCACGGGCTCGAGGAGCAGGAGCGCGTGATGGCCGAAACCTTACGGATCGCCAGGTCGATCGGCGCCCCGGTCGTGGGCACGAACGACTCGCACTACCTCGAGGGGACCCACGCCCGGGCTCACGAGGCGCTGCTCTGCATCCAGACCGGCACGAATCTTCAGGACACCCAGCGTTTCCGGTTCTCGACGCAGGAGTTCTACATCAAGTCGGCCGAGGAGATGGGCCGCGTTTTCTCGGAGCTCCCTGAGGCGTGTCAGAACACCCTGGCGGTGGCCGAGCGCTGCAACCTCACGCTCGACTTCAACCAGTTCCACCTGCCGCGCTACGTGGTGCCGAGCGAGCACACGCTCGACAGCTACCTGCACGAGCTGGCGCACGACGGGCTTCGGCGGCGCTACGGGCCCACGCCGGGCGACGCCGTCGAGGCGCGGCTGGCCCACGAGCTCGCCGTCATCGAGAAGATGGGCTTCGCGGGCTACTTCCTGGTCGTGTGGGATTTCATCCGCTACGCGCGCGAGCAGGGGATCGCGGTCGGGCCGGGCCGCGGCTCGTCGGCCGGCTCGCTGACGGCCTACTGCCTGGGCATCACGAACATCGATCCGATACGATACGGGCTGCTCTTCGAGCGATTCTTGAACCCCGAGCGGATCTCGATGCCCGATATGGACATCGATTTCTCTGACGACCGCCGCGACGAGGTGATCCGCTACGTGGCGGAGCGCTACGGCCGCGACCGGGTCGCCCACATCATCACGTTCGGGACGCTCGGCGCCAAGGCGGCGATCCGCGACGTCGGGCGCGTGCTCGGCATGCCGTACGGCGACGTCGACCGCATCGCGAAGCTCGTGCCGAACTTCCCGCTCAACATCACGCTCGACGACGCCTACCAGAAATCGCTGCCACTGGCCGAGATGGTGCGCGGCCAGGCGAACGTGAAGGAGCTGTGGGAGATCGCCCGCACGCTCGAGGGCTGCACCCGCCACGCCTCGGTGCACGCCTCGGCCGTCGTGATCTCCGACGAGCCCCTCGAGGAGCACGTCCCGCTCTACAAGGATCCCAAGCGGCCGGAGCTGATCACCGGCTACGCGATGGGGCCGATCGAGAAGCTCGGCCTGCTGAAGATGGACTTCCTCGGTCTCCGGACGCTCACCGTGCTCGCCAACACGGTCGCGCTGATCAAGGAGTCGCGCGGGCTCGAGCTCGACCTCGATCGGCTGCCGCTCGACGACAAGAAGACGTACGAGATGCTCTCCGAGGCCAAGACGTTCGGCGTGTTCCAGCTCGAGTCGTCGGGCATGCGCGACGCGCTGCGTGGGCTCCGGCCCGAACAGCTCGAAGACCTGATCGCCATGGTCTCGCTCTACCGGCCGGGCCCGATGGAGCTCATCCCCGACTTCATCCAGCGCAAGCACGGGCGGTCCAAGATCACGTACGAGCACCCCGCGATGGAGAAGTTCACGCGGGAGACGTACGGGATCATGGTCTATCAAGAGCAGATCATGCAGATCGCCTCCGAGATGGCCGGCTTCACGATGGGTGAGGCCGACATCCTCCGTCGCGCCATGGGCAAGAAGGACCGCGAGCTCATGGCCAAGCAGCGCGAGAAGTTCCTCGCCGGCTGCCGCGAGCGCAGCACCTCCGCCGCCAAGGCCGAGCGCGTCTGGGAGCTGATGGAGAAGTTCGCCGGCTACGGGTTCAACAAATCCCACGCCGCGGCGTACGGGCTCGTCGCCTACCAGACCGCGTACTTCAAGGCGAATTATCCGGTCGAGTTCATGGCCGCCCTGCTGACCTCGGAAATGGGCGACACGGACAAGATCGTGAAGTACATCGAAGAGTGTCGGGCGATGGGGATCCAGGTGGTGCCGCCCGACGTGAACGTGTCGGCGGTGCAGTTCAGCGTTGCCGGCGACACCGTGCGCTTCGGCCTAGCCGCAATCAAGAACGTCGGCGAGGCCGCGATGCAATCGATCCTGAAATCACGGAGCGCCGAGGGCCCGTTCAAGACCCTGGAGGACTTCTGCACGCGCGTTGACCTCCGGCTCGTGAACCGGCGCGTGGTGGAGAGCCTCATTAAGGCCGGCGCGTTCGACTCGCTCGGCCTCACGCGGGCGCATCTCCTGGCCACGACCGACACGGCGCTCGAGAGCGGCCAGCGCCAGCAGCGAGACCGGGCCGAGGGTCAGGGATCGTTCTTCGAGATGATGCCGGCGGCCGCGCCTGCCCGGGCGAGCACCCCCGCCGAGATCACGCCGGAGTGGGAGGCCGATCAGCGCCTCGCGTTCGAGAAAGAGGTGCTCGGGTTCTACATCTCGGGCCATCCGCTGGCGCGGTATCGCGGCGTGGTCGAGCCGCTCGGCGTCACGACCTCCGCCGATCTGGCCGCCAAGGGCCACGGCTCGCGGGTGCTGCTCTTCGGCCACGCGACCGGGCTCAAGGAGACGTCGACGAAGGGCGGCAACCGGATGGCGTTCTTCACGCTCGAGGACATGGAAGGCACCGTCGAGATCACGGTGTTCCCCGAGCCGTTCAAGTCGGCGGCCGCCTGCCTGCGCTCGGGCGAGGCCGTGCTGGTCCGCGGCCGGGTGGACGACGGTGACAAGGGCCGCGTGGTGCTCGCCGAGGACGTGCGCCTCCTCGAGCAGGCGCTCGCCGACTACGGCGCTCGCCCGAAGACCGGCGGCGTGAGCGAGGCGAACGCCTGCCGAATCCGGGTCACGCCGGGCGAGGATCCCGGCGCCGCCCTCGCGGCCGTCAAGCAGCTCTGCGGCAACCATCCCGGGCGGGTCCCGGTGTTCCTACATCTCCTGGTCGGCGCGCAGGAAGTGGTGGTCCGCACCCGCGGGCTCTTGGTCGACGGCAGCAAAGAGCTCGTCGCCGACGGCGAGACCCTCCTCGGCCCCGGCGCCATCAGCGTGGACTATGCCGGACGCGCTTGACTTCGAGCAGCCGCTGCTCGACATCGAGAACCGGATCGCGGCACTCCAGGCCGACGACAACGCCTCGAAGGCGCGCGAGGAGATCGCCAAGCTCGAGGAGCGGCTCGCGCGCCTGCGTCAGCGGACCTACGCCGGCCTGACCGCCTGGCAGCGCACGCAGCTCGCGCGTCACCCCAAGCGACCCCACACCCGCGACTTCATCAAGCTCCTCTTCGAGGACTTCGTCGAGCTCCACGGCGACCGGCTCTACGGCGACGACGCCGCCGTCGTCGGCGGCCTGGCCCGCTTCGAGGATCAGGGCGTCGTGGTCATCGGGCATCAGAAGGGCCGCGACACCCGCGAGAAGATCGCGCGCAATTTCGGCATGCCGCACCCCGAGGGCTACCGCAAGGCCCTGCGCCTGATGCACCTGGCCCAGAAGTTCGCCAAGCCCGTGGTCACGTTCATCGACACGCCCGGCGCCTATCCGGGCCTCGGCGCCGAGGAGCGCGGCCAGGCCGAGGCGATCGCGCGCAACCTGCGCGAGATGGCGGCGCTGCGCACACCGATCCTCTCGATCGTGACCGGCGAGGGCGGCAGCGGCGGCGCGCTCGCGATCGGCATGGGCAACCGGGTGCTGATGCTCGAATACGCGATCTACTCGGTGATCTCGCCCGAAGGCTGTGCGGCCATCCTGTGGGGCGACGCCGCCAAGGCGCCCGAGGCGGCCGAGTCGATGCGGATCACCGCGCCCGATCTCCAGCGGCTCGGCGTGATCGACGCGATCGTGCCCGAGCCCGTGGGCGGCGCGCACCGCGACTGGGAGGGCACGGCCGGCCACCTGCGCGAGGCGCTGCGCGAGAACCTCCGCGAGCTCGGGCAGCAGTCGGGGGACGACCTCGTCGCAGGGCGCTACGAGAAGTTCAGACGGATTGGCGCGTTTGAAGAGGCGTCGATCCCGGTGCGAGGGGCCTAGCGCCGTCGCTCAGCCCGCGCGCCGCAAGAGCGCGCCGGCGACGTCCTCGTCGGTGACCAGGACGTTCATGAAGCGCCCGGCCACTGCCCCGCGTACCGCCTCGAGCTTCGCCTTGCCGCCGGCGATCGCTACGACGTAGCGGTCGTCGCGCCGCGAGAGCGCCTGCAGCCGGTCGGCCGGCACCGAGAGCACGCGCCGCATCAAAGCCCGGAGCTCCGGGCGATCCACGACGCGCCCCTCCCCGTCGAACGGCTGGTAGTTGATCTCGCCGACCACGCCGAGCTGGCGCAGCCGCTTGACGCTGACGCCGTAGGACTCCGCGAGCGAGCAGAAGCCCGGCGTGCTCTCGGCGATGAGCCCGATACCCACCAGAGCGATGTCCACGTCCTGGGCGGCCTCGTAGATGCGCCGGATCGCCGGGTCGCGGAGGAGCCGGCGCCGCTCGCGCTCGATCTCGGACAATGAGAGCAGATGCTGCACGGGGAGCGCCCAGGCGTGAACGTGCGGCCGGTACTTCGCGGCCATCATGCCGACCAGCGTGTTCGGGAACAGGTCGACGAGCTCGAGCGTGCTCTCGCCCGAGAGTGGGTAGAGGGCCAGGTCGCGGAACCGCCGCTCGTGGAGCTGGCGGATCGTCTGGTAGAGCGTGAACCCGCACGAGAGCCCCACGCGCCGCCCGTTGGCGGCGATCTTCTCGAAGTAGGCCGCCGCCGCGGTGCCGAGCTCCTCCTTCACGTCGCCGCGCCCTCCGGCCGGGACGACGACCGCGTCGCGCAGGCCGAAGCGCTCGACCAGCCCGGCCTCGAGCTGCTCGCGACGCGGCAGATCGAGCTCGACGCGGACGAGGCCGTCGTCGAACGCGCGCTTGAGCAGGCGCGACACCGTCGCCGCCGACACGCCGAGCGAGGTGGCGATGTCCTTCTGGCTCTTGCCCTGACGGTAGTAGAGCTCGAGGCAGTGGACCGTCTGCCGGAGCTCGCGCGAGGTGAGGGGAGCCGTTTTCACGCCGGAATCACCCGTGAGAAATAAATTTCACTTCCGTAAATTTGTTGCTTGACGCCACCAGTGTACCCCGATATCCTCGAATGCGAGCATCCAATCCCTTACCCCTGACGCAAGGAGGCGTGCATGTCTGCGCGGCGCTACGGCCCACAGGATGGCCAGGCCCCCCACAAGATGTCGGACTACCACCAGTCGAAGGACGAGCTCGCCGGGCTGCCAGTGACCGTCGCGGAAAAGATCCCGGTCACGAACACGCCGAACATCTTCTCGTACAAGTCGCACGTGTTCGCGAAGAACCCGGCCCTCGTACAGCGCTACATCAAAGCGACCAAGGCCGACGTCGGCGGCGTCGGCGGCCACGTCGTGGCGGCCGACGAGGTGAAGTCGATCATCGCGAAGTACGTCCTTGACAACAACAGCTACCGCGGCGAGCCAATCTTCACCTCGATGATCGTCACCCACACCGGCGACGACTGCGCCGTCACCGGGATCATGGCCGAGTCGGTCGACATGTCGGTGGTCGACCAGCTCATGTGGGACGCCCTGCAGGAAGGCGCCACCAAGGCGGCCGAGCTCGGCCTCTACGGCCCCGGCCAGGACCTGGTGGCCGACGCCTTCACCGGCAACCTGCGCGGCGCCGGCCCGGCGACCGTGGCGCTGCCGTTCCCGGTCCGCAAGGACAACGCCTCGCAGACCGTGCTGGTGTCGTTCGCCGACAAGACCGAGCCCATGGCGTTCAACCACTACGCCACCGGCGCCTACATGCTGCCGCGGTTCAACACCGGCCTGGTCATCGCGGCCTCCAAGATGAAGCGCGGCTACGTCTTCGAGATCGTCGATCTCGATACGAAGGCGCAGGCGGTCGAGGCGGGCGCCCACCCGCGCGACCAGCGCGCGCTCGACAACAAGATGGAAGATCTGGCCAAGGGACTCCAAGAAAAGGTCATCACCTTGCGGGCGCCCGAGGACCTCTACGACATCGAGGGCCTGACGCGCTCCTCACGCTTCGTTATCGCGCGCGTGTGGAGCCGCAATGAGAAGGGCGAGAAGGACCAGCTCGGCTACATCTGTTCCGCCGAGCGGCTGCACAACATCAAGACCAAGAAGGGCTTCACGTACGGCGGCAAGGACGATCCGGTGCTCCTGGCTTTCGCCCAGGGCGACTGGCCGGCGCCGGGCGAGATCACGTCGCCCTGGGCCACCGCGCCCATGGTCGCTGGCGACTGCCGCGGCAGCCACAACCTGCACATCCTGCCGATGCCGATCAACTCCCAGACCTCGTACTGGTCGGGGCCGATCCTGTCGGCGGTCACGCTCTCGTGCAACATCCACACGGGCCGCATCGGCGCCATCTCGGACCAGTTCGCGCTCGGCACGCCGTGGGACGAGGTGCGTCGCACCGCCTCGCAGCTGGCCATCCAGTTCCGCC
>Ga0066388_100001125_pt1 | contig 14535 bp, 15 predicted proteins | sample PanSoiMetaGPlot6_FD_64539 | JGI IMG/M metagenome (GOLD analysis project Ga0066388, IMG submission 64539) | Tropical forest soil microbial communities from Panama analyzed to predict greenhouse gas emissions - Panama Soil - Plot 6 (Hybrid Assembly) | ecosystem: Environmental > Terrestrial >... | reverse complement strand
CGCACCGACCATTTGTGCCGTACCGGCCCGAACGCCCCCTGGCAGGCGGATCCATTCCTCATGGACGAGCGTATGCTTGTGGTCCACATCCGCCATTTGGGATTGATTGTCTTCAGCGCCTGCTCACATGCAGGCATCGTCAATGTATGCATGCAGGTGACGAAACTGTTTCCGGACGTACCGATCTACTGCGTGATGGGGGGACTGCACCTCGGCGGGGTGATGGAAGCTATCATTCCGGACACCGTCGAAGGGCTGCGCCCGTTCGGGATCAAGCACATCATTGCCGGGCACTGCACGGGCTGGCGCGCCTTGCATGCATTGGCCAACGCCTTTGGCGATGCCGCCAGCCAATCGGCGGTCGGGACGTCCTACACGTTTGATGGAGCGCACCAACGTGATCTGTAGGGCGCGCCGCGAGGAATCGACATGGTAGTGCGACCACAAGCGGCGCCCCCCGAGCGCAGCGATCGTCTGCCGGTCACTGTCATCGCGGGATTCCTCGGGAGCGGGAAGACCACGCTGCTAAATCACATCCTGGCCAATCACCACGGCCTCAAGATTGGCGTCATCGTCAACGAGATTGGCGAAATCGGAATCGACGGCGACCTGATCATCGCCACTGACGATGATATGGTTGAGCTCAGCAATGGCTGCATCTGTTGCTCGCTCAACAGCGACCTCATAGACGCCGTTCGGCGCGTGCTGCAACGGAACCAGCAGATCGACTACCTGCTCGTCGAATGCACCGGCGTTGCCGATCCACTGCCGATCGTGTTGACGTTCCTGCGGCCCGACTTTCGAGCCTCGACCCGCGTCGATTCGATTATTGCAATCGCCGATGCCGAGAACTTCAGCCTCGACCTGCTCGCAAGCAAGGCCGCACACAATCAACTGCGCTATGCCGATACCATTTTGCTCAACAAATGCGACCTCGTCGGCGCCGACCGCCTCAATGATGTCGAGCACAAGATCCGCGAGATCCGCGACCGTGCGCGGATTGTCCAAACGACGCGCTGTCTGGTTTCGCTGCCCTTGATTCTCGGCGTCGGATTATTTGAGTCCGACCAATACGCAAGCAATCATAGCGGCCATTTTCATGCGTCGGATGATGGATTCGACAGCGTGGCGTTTGAAGTTCACCGCCCTTTTGATGCTGACAGGTTCCAATATTTTCTCGAGCACATTTCAAACAACGTGTTTCGTGCAAAGGGACTGCTGTGGATCGACGGAAGTGACCGCCAATACATCTTTCACCTTGTCGGTCAGAGGTTCACCCTTGATGAGGCCCCGGGGCTTGCGCCGGGCCGAAACAGGCTGGTCCTAATCGGTCGCAACCTCGACAGCCGACAACTGCGGACCGAGCTGGAGGATTGTCTCGCGGCCGAGCGAGCCGGACAATCCACCAGCGGACACGCCGATGCCGGTCCACGCAGGCTGAACGCGCGCGGGTGAGTCGTCTTGGATCGCCCGGATGCCTACTTTGTCTTCGACGCCGGCGGATCAATCCAACCGATATTACCGTCGGGGCGGCGGTAGACGACATTTACTCGGCCGCTGACTGCGTGACAGAAGATCAGAACCGGCGCACCGGTCATGTCGAGTTCCATGACGGCGTCGCTGACCGACAGCGTCTGCAGGGCAGTCGTCGTTTCGGCCACCACCGTCGCGTTGTAGTCAGCTACTTCTTCGTCATGGTCGGGGGCCGCAATCACGTAGCTCGCGGCATCGACCACGGGCGGCTGGCGCAATTCCTCGGCACGTGTCGGGTGCGACTTGAGACGGCCACGATAGCGGCGCAAGCGCTTCTCGATGCGAAGCGCGGCCTGATCTGCACTTGAGTAGGCGTCGGCCGCCAAGCCCTCGGCTTGCAGCACCATTCCACTGTCGAGATGAATCGCGCATTCGGTACGAAAGCCGAAGCCTTCCTTTCCGACCGTGGCGTGACCGGAATAGCCGCGATCAAAATAGCGCGTCATCAACTCGTCGATGCGCTCGCTGATGCGTGCTCGCAGCGCTTCGCCGACGTCGATGTTCTTGCCCGACACCCGAAAGGCCATTGCTCCTCCCGCCTGCGCCGCAGTTCTCGGCGCCGACCGCTGTGGATTGGGGCCGCGTCCGTCTTGGATCAATGCGCGTCGAGCAACGACTGTTTTTCCCGCCGGCGCTGAACGGACGATGGGATCCGCATTGCTTCGCGATATTTCGCCACAGTGCGGCGAGCAATGTCGATACCCGCCCCGCGCAACCTTTCCACGATCGTGTCGTCGGATAGAACGGCCGCCACGTTCTCGGCGTCGATCAGCTGTCGAATGTGGTGTCGGACAGCTTCGGCCGAATGCGCTTCGCCGCCATCAGCCGACGCGATCGCCGAGGTAAAGAAATATTTCAACTCGAAGATGCCGCGGCTCGTGGCCATGTACTTGTTGGCTGTTACACGCGACACTGTCGACTCGTGCATCCCAATGGCTTCAGCAACAGTCTTGAGATTAAGTGGCTTGAGGTGGGCGACACCGAGCTGCAGAAACCCATCCTGCTGGCGGACAATTTCCGTCGCGACTTTCAGAATGGTCTTGGCTCGCTGGTCGAGCGCGCGCACGAGCCAGCTCGCGGACTGTAGGCAATCCGCCAGATAGGCCTTCTCGGACTGGTTCTTCACGGTTTTCGAGACTTCAGCGTAGTAGATCTGGCTGACGAGCACCTTCGGCAGCGTGTCTGAATTAAGCTCCACCAGCCAGCTTCCGTCCGGCCCCTTGCGCACGAACACGTCAGGTATGACGGGCTGCACTGGCGCGGAACCGAAGGCGAGGCCGGGCTTCGGATCAAGCGCGCGGAGCTCGGAAACCATTTCCAGCAAATCCTCCTCGTCGACCCCGCACAATTTCTTCAGCGCGGCGAGATCCCGTTTTGCCAGAAGATCGAGGTGAGCAATCAGGGCCTGCATAGCCGGGTCGTAGCGGTCCCGCTCCTTCAGCTGTATCGCCAGGCACTCGGCGAGACTGCGCGCACCGACGCCACTAGGCTCCAGGCTCTGCAGTACCTTCAAGACTGCATCCACCTGATCGAGCGGGGCTCCGAGTTTTGCTGCGACCTCGCCGAGGTCGCCGGTGAAATAGCCGGTCTCGTCTATGAGATCGATGAGATATTGCCCAATGAGCCGGTCGCGCGGATCAGCAACGAGGAGCGCCATCTGCTCAGCGAGATGACCCGCCAGCGTGGCCTCGGAGGGCAGGAAAGCTTCCACATTGTAGTCGCCGTCTTCGCGCGCAGCGCCCCGCACGCTTGCCCATTCCGAGGGCATAGCCAGCTCCGCGGCCGGCGAGCGCCCCCCGGCATCATCCGGAAAGACATTTTCCAGGCTGGTATCGAGCCGTTCTTCGATGGTTGTGCGGCTGGTCTCGAGCTCCTGGCCCAGCCAGTCGCCGGTCTGAGCCACCCCCTCCGGCTCTGGCTGAGGCTCGTCACGGCTTTCGGGCTCACCCTCATTCGCCCGTTCGAGCAATGGGTTACGCTCAAGCTCAGCATCCACATGGGCAATCAGGTCGAGGTTCGACAGCTGCAGGAGTTTGATCGCCTGCATCAGCTGCGGCGTCATCACCAGCGCCTGCGCCTGGCGAAGCTGTAATTTTTGCGTGAGGGCCATGGGTTACAGCGATACTTGGTCCGGTTCTTGCTTATCCGGTTGCGTAGTCGCTGTACACCCAATTGTTTGGGCGGTCCCCCGCCAAATTACATGCGGAACTCCTCGCCGAGGTAGAGGCGGCGAACTTCGGGGTGGTTGACGATGTCGTCCGCGCGCCCCTCCATCAGGACCTCGCCGGAATAGATAATGTACCCACGGTCGGTCAGGCCGAGTGTTTCGCGCACATTGTGATCGGTGATCAGGACGCCGATCCCACGTTGCGTCAGATGCCGGACCAGGACCTGGATGTCACCCACGGCTATCGGATCGATGCCGGCGAACGGCTCGTCGAGCAGCATGTAACGGGGCCGCGTTGCAAGGGCGCGGGCAATTTCAACGCGCCGTCGCTCGCCGCCTGAAAGCGCGATTGATGGCGACTTGCGCAACCGGGTGATGTTGAATTCTTCCAACAGGGCATCAAGCTCGTCCTCGCGTTTCCGCCGGTTGGGCTCGACGATCTCGAGCACCGAACGGATGTTCTCTTCGACGTTGAGCCCGCGAAAGATCGAGGCCTCCTGCGGCAAATAGCCGATGCCCAGGCGCGCGCGCTGATACATGGGCAGCTTGGTGACGTCGTATCCGTCGAGCTCGATGCGTCCGCGATCGGCCTGGATCAGCCCGGTGATCATGTAGAAGACCGTGGTCTTGCCGGCGCCGTTGGGACCGAGCAGACCCACCGCCTCTCCACCCCGCACATAGAGACTGACGCTCTTCACGACTTTGCGGCCCACAAAGCTTTTTTCGACGCCGTGAACCGCAAGCAGCTCCTGCGTGCCCGGCCGCGGCACCATTGGCTTGCTCAGATCAAGCACCGTCTCGGTCGTGCGACTGTCCGCACGGATTTGGGGCGGAACCGGATCGGTTCGCTTTGGCTTGAGCCGGGCAAACGGCGAAGCGTCGCGCGGCTGCTGGGGACTGACCGACGGCTCGCGCCGGGTGTCGCGTTGTGGTGCGCTGCGCGCTACGGGTTCGGGTGCCGGCTGAGGCTTCGCGGGCGCGCGACGCGCCGCCCCGGGGAGCCGGATCGGCTCGGTTCGAACGCGGCCGATCTCACCGCCGAGATTGTGCAGATTGATCGCGAACCGCGTTGGCGCGCTTTGCGATCGACGCGGTGGTCCGGTGCGACGAAACACGCTGAAAATGTCGACCACCCGATGTCCCGATTGTTAGAGAACGCAGGGCTGTTTTTGAGCGGCCGCCTGCTGTTTTTGGGCCTGCTCGCCCCCCTTCTGCTTTTGGGCCTGTTCGGCGGCTTTCTTCTCGTCTTGAATGCTTGAAGGAAGCAGCAGCGCCGATACGCCGCCGCCGTTTCCGCCTTCGATTTTCGCCGCGCCGCTGCCGAGGTTCACGGTCAGCTTTTCCCCCTTCAGGACATTCATTCCTTTGGTCAGCACGACATTGCCCATTAGCGTTACAGTATTGGACTGCATATCGAAAATACCGGTGTCGCCGGTCGCAACCTGCTCGTCCTGGCAAACCTTGACGCCACCCCTCGCCTCCAGCCGCTTAATGCGCTGCTGTCCTCCCGGTCCCGGCTTCGCCGAGGTCAGCGCGTTCGCGGTGCTCCCCTCGCCGTCGTAAAAAACCGCGAGGGATTTTGCGCGCATCGTGGTGTCGCCCTGAACGACCTTCACGCCGCCGGAGAACGTCGCGACCTTGTCCTTGTCGCGCACCTCCAGTTGGGACGCATCGATCTTCACCGGTTGATCGCGATTTTGCGCAAATCCCTGCAGCGCGTTGGCGGGTCCGCTCGGCTGTTGCTGCGGGGCTGGCGGTTGCGCGTGTGCCAACGCCGCAAGGGTCACGGCGGTAGCCATCGCCAAACCGAAACTTGCGACAGGGTTTCGGTTCATGGCTTCTTCTCGCTGTCGGAGGGTGGGAGCACCAGATTCATCACCACGCCGCCGCCAAAGCGGATGACGTCACCGCGATCGTCGACCTCAAGGCGATTGGCGTTGAGCGTGCCGTTGAGCATTTTCAGCTCGACCGGGCTCTGCGAAACGATGCTGCCCTTCTTGACGTCGATGACTGCCTCTCGCAGGTGGCCCGAGTATCCAGACGTCGAGGTCAGGAGAATGTCGCGGTCGAGGGTCAGCCGATCCAACTTGGACTCATAGACGCCGCTTAAGGCAGTCATCTCCACCGTGACCTTGTCCTGCATCTCGACTTTCGCTCGGATCTCCTGGAGATCGACGATATCGGGTTTGGTGATGTCTTGCGATGCGGCCTTTGCGGTAACTTCGTAAGGGCGCGCGTCCTTGGTGTAGCCAGCGACCCTGGGGGACTCCATGGTGATACGCGTGCCCGACAGCACGATCTTGCCGGGATCGATTGGAAGCCGCGCCAGAACGCGGAACGGATTGAAGTAGGCTGCCATGATCAGCAGCGCGAACACGACGAGGATCACAATGGGAATTGCGGTGCGCAGCAGCCGGACGAAACGGCTGTGCCGCGCCGCCGCACGAAATTTGGCGGGATCCGCGCGCCCAAGGTCGCGCACACCGTCAATGGTCGATAGCGTTGTCAGACGCCCTACCCCGTCGCATTAGGGGCCGTCGACACCACACGGCCCCACCCCATCATACGATCACCCGACCCTAAAATCGTCCCGGAATGTGGCCGCGGCGCGGCGGCGGGGCCCCTCCTCGGGCTCAGGAATGAGCGAAAATGTCCTGATCGGCCCAGCCTGCGAGGTCAAGGCGGGCGCGATCGGGCAGAAACGCGAAACAGGCGGCTGCCAATTGCTCCCGGCCCTCCCGTACCAGTAGGGCATCCAATTTTTCCTTAAGCGCGTGCAGGTGCAGCACATCGGACGCCGCATACGCGACCTGCGGCTCGCTCAACTCGGTAGCGCCCCAGTCCGAGAGCTGCTGTTGCTTGGAGAGGTCGATCCCGAGCACTTCGCGCACCAGATCCTTCAAGCCGTGCTTGTCCGTATAGGTGCGGGTCAGTCGCGAGGCGATTTTGGTGCAATACACCGGCGTGGGCATGACACCGAACCGGTTGTAGAGGGTCGCGATATCGAAGCGCGCGAAGTGGAAAATCTTCAAGTGTGTTGGGTCGGCGATCAGGCGCTTGAGATTGGGAGCGTCCGTTGCATCGGCCGGAATCTGGACGACGTCGGCACTGCCGTCGCCCGGCGACAGCTGCACAACGCACAAACGGTCGCGATGGGGATTGAGCCCCATTGCCTCGGTGTCGATCGCAACCGCGCCGCTGTAGCGGCTCAGGTCTGGCAGGTCGCCGCGATGCAAGCGGATGGTCATGGCATGCCGGACGACGGGTTCAAGGCAAATTCAACGAAATGGCGGGGGTGGAAGCCGGGCGGCCTATCAGGCAATTGCTCGGGTCCTCTGTCACGGCGATTCCACCCAGCGGGTCGGTGACGCTCGATGCCATCGCGTTCGTCCATGGTGCCCAGGAGAGGACTCGAACCTCCACGGCTATTAACCACTGGTACCTGAAACCAGCGCGTCTACCAATTCCGCCACCTGGGCAAGCCGGGCACAGATAAGGGCTGCGGTTTTGGATTGTCAACGAGGCGCGACCTCGCGCGCATCCCCTATACACCCGGGCATTGATCCTGTATTGCGCTCGCTGCCGCCGTTTTCTCCTGCGCGCGAGCCGTCTCATGATCATTCAAAATCAGGTCGACACCCTCGTCACCGTGTTCGGCGGCTCGGGTTTTCTGGGCCGCCACGTGGTCCGGGCGCTCGCAAAAAAACACTATCGGATCCGGGTGGCGGTGCGCCGCCCCGACCTTGCCGGCCACCTGCAGCCGCTTGGGCGCGTTGGACAGATTCATGCGGTCCAGGCCAACCTGCGCGACCCGGCGTCGGTCGCCGCGGCGGCACGCGGGGCGAGCATTGTGGTCAACCTGGTCGGCATCCTGTTCGAACGGGGCCGTCAGCGCTTTGAGGCCGTTCAGGCGATTGGCGCGCAGGGCGTGGCCCGCGCCGCGGCCGAGCAGAATGCCAGGATGATCCACGTTTCCGCGATCGGCGCGGACGCGCATTCGACCTCGCTTTATGCACGCAGCAAGGCTGAGGGCGAACGGTTGGTGCTCGAGGCCGCCCCGCAGGCGACGATCTTCCGTCCTTCGGTACTGTTTGGACCGGACGATGACTTCTTCAACAAGTTTGCCTCGCTCGCACGTTTCCTGCCCGCACTGCCGCTCGTCGGCGGCGGTCACACGCGCTTTCAGCCCGTGTTCGCCGGCGACGTGGCAGCTGCGATCGCCAAGGCAGCGGAGGGCGAAACCAAGCCAGGCACGATCTATGAGCTCGGCGGGCCCGAAAGCTACACGTTCAAACAATTGATGGAATACGTTCTGACCACAACCGGGCGGCATCGCATGCTGCTGCCGCTGCCGTTCTGGGCCGCCCGTTTCCAGGCCACCTTGCTGCAGCTGCTACCCAAGCCGCTGCTCACCCCTGATCAGGTCGAACTCCTGCGCAGCGACAATGTCGTATCCGATCAGGCCATCCGCGAAGCGCGCACGCTGCAGGGCCTTGGTCTTCCTCAGGAAGCCGTGGAGGTGATCGTTCCGACCTACCTGTGGCGCTTTCGCAAGACCGGTCAATTCGGCGCCAGGATGGCGTGAGGAATGCCAACGCCGATCACGAACATCGAAGACTTGCGTGCGATGGCGCGTCGGCGCGTCCCCAAAGCGCTGTTCGAGTACGTCGACGGTGGTTCCTACGACGAACTTACTTTGCGCGCCAACCGCGCCGACCTCGATGCCATTCGGTTGCGCCAGCGCGTCATGGTTGACACTTCGAAACGAGATCTTACGACCATCCTGCTCGGCGAGAAGGTCGCGATGCCAGTCGCGATTGCACCGACCGGGCTGACCGGCCTCATTCACGGCGACGGCGAGATTCTCGCGGCGCGCGCCGCGGAAGCCGCAGGCTTGAAATTCTGCCTGTCCACGCTCTCGATATGTACCATCGAGGATGTAGCGTCGGCCGTGAAGCGGCCAATCTGGTTCCAGCTCTATGTCTTCAAGGATCGCGGCTTCGCCCGCGCGATGATCGATCGGGCGCGCGCGGTCGGATGCACGACGATGTTTCTCACCGTCGATCTTCCCTACCGCGGCCAGCGCCACGCCGACATCAAGAACGGCCTGACGGTGCCGCCGCGGCTAACATTGCGCAACTGCTGGGACATCGCGACCAAGCCGAACTGGGCGATGAGCGTCCTCATGGGCAAGCGCAAATCGTTCGGCAATCTCGACAGCTATCTCGGCAGCCAGCCAGGCTATGCGCCGAGTGTGCTCAAGACCGGTTCCTGGGCGACGAGCAATTCCGACCAAAGCCTGAACTGGAGCGACCTCGATTGGATCCGCGACCGCTGGAAGGGAAAGCTCGTGCTCAAGGGCCTTCTCGACGTGGAAGACGCCAAAAATGCCGCCGAGGAAGGCGTCGACGGCATCGTGGTGTCCAATCATGGCGGGCGCCAGCTCGACGGCGCGGCAGGGTCAATTTCGGCGCTGCTACCCATCGCGGACGCGGTCGGCGATCGGGTCGAAGTGCTGTTCGACGGCGGCGTACGTTCGGGTCATGACGTGTTCAAGGCACTCGCGAACGGCGCGCGCGGCTGTTTGATCGGTCGAGCTTATCTCTACGGCCTTGCCGCAATGGGGGAAGCCGGCGTCGCGGCGGCGCTGGAAGTGATCCGCGAGAGTTTCGACAACGCGATGATTCTAACCGGCACCACGGCCGTCAATCAGATCACGCGCGACAAGCTGTTTCGCGCACCGCCGAAGAATTAGCTACTTGCCGAGCGCGAGCCCGATCAGTCCGAGGCCGCCGACGATGACCCGCCACCACGCAAACAGCGCAAAACCGTGGCGCGACACGTAACCCAGAAACGTCTTCACCACGATCCAGCCAAAGATGAACGACGTTATGAAACCGACCGCAATGATCAACACATTGCTGCCGGACAAGTGCGCTCCGCTCTTGTAGAGATCGTAAGCGAACGCCCCGACCATCGTCGGCATCGCGAGCCAGAACGAGAACTCGGCCGCCGTCCGCCGGTCCGCGCCCATCAGCATCGCTCCCACGATGGTGGCGCCCGAGCGCGAGACGCCCGGCACCATGGCCGCGCATTGGGCGATGCCGATGCCGAGATAGGTCGGGAGCGAGAACGTTGTTACATCGTGATATTTCGGTTTGAGGTCGAGTGCATCGATCCACAACAGAACCGCGCCGCCGGCAATCAGCATGAAACAAACGATCCAAGGGTTGAACAGGACGTTTTTGATGAAGTCGTGTGCGATCGCGCCGATCACTGCCGCTGGCAAAAATGCAACCAGGACGCCAATGACGAACCGACGCGACGTCGCATCCGTGAAGAACCCGAGGGCAAGCTGCCACAGTCGGGTGAAGTAGATCGACAACAGGGCCAGGATCGCACCGAGCTGAATCAGCACCGCGAAGGTCTTGCCAAAATCCTCATCGGCGAAGCCGAAGAAATGCTCGACCAGCAACAGATGCCCGGTCGATGAAACCGGCAGATATTCGGTCAGGCCTTCGACAATGCCCAAAATAGCGGCCTTGATGACGTCGAATAACATGGATGGCTCCGGGAGAGGCGGGCGGTGCGGAAACTGGTTCCCGCTTTTGACCCAAGCCGCGTGCGAGGGCAATGGGGAACCTGGGAACTTCAATCCACCGCGCAGGCCGGTAAGTCTACACCCCCTATCCGGCGTTAACGATTTATGTACCGTATCGCCGCAATTGTGGTCCCACGGACGGAGCGTGATCTGTTCCGAAAACCGGTGTTCGCTCTTCGGGATCGTGCCCTAGGCTTCGACCTCTCCTACGACATTCATGATGCTGACGTTGTTTCACCATCCCCTGTGCCCGTTCTCGCGCTTCGCGCGCCTCGCGATTACCGAGTCCGGATTGACCGCCAGTCTTGTGGAGGAGCGCCCCTGGGACCGCCGGGTCGAGTTCCTGACCCTCAACCCGGCCGGCACCACGCCGGTCCTGGTCGAAGAGGGCGCCTCGCCCGTTCCGGACGCGCGCATCATTGCCGAATACCTGGACGAGACGCATGGGAACGAGCTCGGCGAACATCGCCTGTTGCCGCGCGACCCGAGCGCGCGGATCGAGGTGCGCCGCCTTTGTGCGTGGTTTCACGACAAGTTCGCATCCGAAGTGAGCGTTCCGCTCATCGTCGAGCGTGTCTTCAAGCGGCACATGCCGGCGAATCAAGGCGGCGGCGCGCCGGACATCTACGCCATCCGTGCCGCGCTCGCGAACATCCGCTATCATATGGCTTATGTCGGATGGCTTGCACGCACGCGCGACTGGCTGGCTGGCGATCGCATGAGTTATGCCGATCTGGCCGCCGCGGCGCATCTGTCGGTGGTCGATTACTTGGGTGACGTGCCGTGGGACGAAGACGAAGCGGCGAAGGCGTGGTACGCGCGGGTGAAATCGCGCCCGTCGTTCCGCCCGTTGCTCGCCGACATTCACGCCGGCATCCAACCGTCCAAGACCTACGCCGACCTCGACTTCTGACTGATCCACACCACATCACGGCAGCCCTCGCACGGGCAGCGCGTGATCACGGGTTCGATTCCGTCGGCGTTGCGGCGCCCGATGCGGCTCCGCTGGCGAAAGGGCGACTCGCGCAGTTCGTGGCCGAAGGTGCTCACGGCGACATGGACTGGCTCGCCGACAGCCGTCGCGGCGATCCGCACGCACTGTGGTCGGCCGCTCGCGCCGTTGTCATGCTCGGTCTCAACTATGGGCCGGATCGCGATCCGTTGGCAATCCTTGATCATCGCGATCGCGGCGCGATCTCGGTCTATGCGCAAGGCGACGACTATCACGACGTCGTCAAGAAGCGACTCAAGAGCCTCGCGCGATGGCTGATCGCGACTGCTGGCGGCGAGGTCAAGGTGTTCGTCGATACGGCCGCATTGATGGAGAAGCCGCTCGCCGCAGCCGCCGGCATTGGATGGCAAGGCAAGCACACCAACCTGCTGTCGGAGCAGTTCGGCTCCTGGCTGTTCGTCGGCGCAATCTTCACCACGCTCGAACTCACGCCGGATGCTCCGGCAACCGACCATTGCGGCAGCTGTCACGCCTGTCTCGACATCTGCCCGACGGCGGCCTTTCCTGCTCCATATCGGCTCGATGCGCGGCGCTGCATCTCCTACCTCACGATCGAGCACAAGGGTCCGATTGCACGTGAGTTGCGTCCCTTGATGGGGAATCGAATTTATGGCTGCGACGACTGCCTGGCGGTTTGTCCTTGGAACAAATTCGCGCACGCCGGCCGCGACGCCAAGCTCGCCGCACGCGACGCGCTGCGCGCGCCACGCCTCGACGTGCTCGCGCGTCTCGACGATGCCGGATTTAGGGCCCTGTTCGCCAAGACAGCGATCAAGCGCACCGGCCGCGATCGGTTCGTGCGCAACGTGCTCATCGCGATCGGCAACAGCGGCGATGCCGCTCTTGCGCCGGAAGCCGAACGGCTCCTCGATGACGCCTCGGCGCTGGTACGCGGAGCCGCCGTCTGGGCCCTCGGTCGGCTCGCCCCGCAGCGTCTGGCAGTGCGCGCATCGCAACGCCAAACCGACGTTCCCGAAGTCGAGGACGAGTGGCGCGCCGCGGTCGGCTGAACTCAGAGCTCCTGCACCGCATAGATCAGTCGTTCAATATCTTCAGGCCGCGACAGCCGATGGTCGCCGTCCTTCACCAGCGTCAGCACGACATCATCCTGCGCAAGCCGTGAAACGAGTTCGACCGCATGGGTCCACGGCACATCGGGGTCGAGGGCGCCCTGTAGGATGCGAACCGGGCATCCGGTTTCGATCATGCCGCCAAGCAGCAGATGCGAGCGACCCTCCTCGATCAACCGTTTCGTGATCGGATAGCCCTCGGGGTCGTATTGCGAAGGTCGAATCCAGACGCCTTTGGCTTCCACTTCGTGTTTCACCGCAGGCGGAAAGTTTTTCCACATCAAAGCTTCGGTAAAATCGACTGCGGGCGCGATCAGCACCATCCCCGCAAGGTGAGCTGGGGCGGGTCGGTGCTTGAGCTCTCGCGCCAGCAACAATGCGAGCCAGCCGCCCATAGAAGAGCCGACGAGAACCTGCGGTCCGCGACAAAACCGCTCGAAAACCGCGAAACTCTCCTCAAGCCACCGGCCGATCGTGCCATCGGTGAACAGGCCCTTGGATTCGCCGTGACCCGAATAGTCGAAACGCACGCAGGCGCGGCCGGCTTTCTTTGCCCAAGCGGCGAGCGCCTCGGCTTTGGTTCCCATCATGTCTGACTTGAATCCGCCAAGCCAGACAACGCCGGGGGCGCCACCCGAGCTTGCCTGTACCGCGATCGCCCGGCCGTCTGGCGGGGTTCCGACGTCAAGAAATTCGATGACACGATCCGACATGCCAGCAACTTCTCCCGGCGGACCCAAGGACCATATGACTGGGCGCGACGAGGCGGCGCGTTATACGCCGACACGTTATCGCCTGCCATCGTCATAGCCCGGGAAGCCGACTTGGTCGTTGACTTGGTCCGGGATTAAATCAATTGTTTCGGGCTGGGCTTTTTCGGCGAGCGCCGGATAGCCCCGCATTCGGTGCAACAACAGAGGAGCTTCCCCATTCGCCGCCCGATGAGAACCGCGCCGCCCGTCCAGAAAGACGGCCCGCGCATTAACGAGGAGATTCACGCCCGCGTAGTACACCTGATCGATAAAGACGGCTCGAACCGAGGCAATGTGCCGATCGCAGAGGCATTGGCCGTCGCCCAGGCCGCTGTTCTTGATCTGGTCGAAATCGCGCCCAACGCCAGTCCACCGGTCTGCAAGCTGCTCGATTACGGAAAGTACAAATACCAGGAGCAGAAGAAGGCCGCCGAGGCGCGCAAAAAGCAAAAAGTCGTCGAGGTCAAGGAAATCAAGTTTCGTCCGATGATCGACGATCACGACTACGACGTGAAGATGCGCTCAATGCAGCGGTTCTTCGAGGAAGGCGATAAGGTGAAGGTCACACTGCGGTTCCGCGGCCGCGAGATGGCCCACCAGGAGCTTGGCGCCAAGCTTTTGGACCGCGTGCGCGACGACACTGCCAAATTTGCCAAGGTCGAACAGGACGCCCGCTTTGAAGGTCGTCAGATGATCATGGTCCTGGCGCCGCGATGACGCGTCCCGGCTGAGGCCGCCGCCGATCGCGGCCACGTTGGTCGAATGACCGCCCCAAAGTGGGGCGGTTGTCTTTTGCGGCCGTCTCTGCCATAACGCCGCCCTTCCGTGGCCCGGCCGAAGGGCTGCCGTGGCGGCGGAAAAAGCTCAAAGCCAGCGCAAGCGCTTATCGAGCATAGCTCAATTGTGAGCACAGCCGGCGACGCGCCCACGTGACGCATCGGCAGGCGGACAAAGGAGAGCCAAATGCCCAAGTTGAAGACCAAATCGGGCGCGAAAAAGCGCTTCAAAGTCACCGGAACCGGCAAGGTCCTGTACCAGCAGTCCGGCAAACGCCACGGCATGATCAAGCGCAGCACCAAGCAGGTGCGTGAGCATCGCGGCACCAAGGTGCTGTTCAAGACCGACGGCGACAACATCAAGAAATACTGGTTGCCGAACCACTGAGCCGGCCCGCTCGGGCGCGCGCTTTGCATTAGCACTGTTTTTTCAGGTACAGGAGATCGACCATGGCCCGCGTCAAACGGGGTGTCACCACCCACGCGAAGCACAAGAAAATTCTGAAAGCCGCCAAGGGCTATTACGGCCGGCGCAAGAACACGATCCGCATCGCAAAACAAGCCGTCGAAAAGGCCAACCAATACGCTTATCGGGATCGCAAGCGGCGCAAACGCACCTTCCGC
>Ga0066388_100001124_pt1 | contig 14540 bp, 16 predicted proteins | sample PanSoiMetaGPlot6_FD_64539 | JGI IMG/M metagenome (GOLD analysis project Ga0066388, IMG submission 64539) | Tropical forest soil microbial communities from Panama analyzed to predict greenhouse gas emissions - Panama Soil - Plot 6 (Hybrid Assembly) | ecosystem: Environmental > Terrestrial >... | reverse complement strand
TTTTTCGAGTGCGCCCAACGTCTCGACATCGCGATCACCGAGGGCGCGACCGATGGCGATTGCTCGCTCCGCGTGTTGGAGAGCGGCCTCGCGATCGCCGAGGATCTCGGCTGCGACGATCCCCTGGATCCACGCCAACCACCCCTGTTCCGCACAGTCGGGTAGGTCTTCCAAGAGCGAGACAGCGTTCTCGAGCCATCCGCCGGCCACGGGCAACGACGCCCGCCCCGCGTAGTGGAAGGCGAGGTGAAGTGCCACCATGGCCGCCCCTCGCGCGTCGCCTTCGTCGACCAGTCCGCCGTATGCGCGCTCTCGCGCCGCTATGCACTCCTCGAGGTGGCCCGTCCAGAAAGCGGCTTCGCCGAGCAGCTCGACGTCGCTCGGCGCGAGGGGGGCAGCCGCGTCGGCCTCCCGGAGCAACGAGAGGGCGTGCGCCCAATCCCGGTCCGCGACGGCGGCACGCCCGCCCTCGACCAGCTCGTTCACGCCACGAGCTTACGGACGCAGCACGACGGCCGTTAGCCTGCGCTCGTCTGCAGGCAGACGGGGAGGTGGCCATGAGCGCTCCGACGACGATCGACGGTGACGCGCCGGTGCTCTCCCGTCACGAGGTCGACATCCGGGCGCCGCTCGACACGGTGTGGAAGCTGCACACCGACGTCGACGCGTGGACCTCGTGGCAGCCCGACATCACCGCTGCGCATCTCGAAGGCGCCTTCGAGCCCGGCGCCTCGTTCACTTGGACGAGCTCCGGCTTCAGCGTGACGTCCACGATCTACGACGTCACCGACCGGTCGCGGACCCTGTGGGGTGGAACCGCCGAGGGCATCACCGGCATCCACGAGTGGACCTTCCGGGACATGACGCAGGGTGTGATCGTCGGCACCGCGGAGTCGTTCGCCGGGGAGCCGGTCGACCGGGACCCGTCCCCGATGCAGTCGATGCTCGACCAGTCCCTGGTCTCCTGGCTCCTGCGCCTCAAGGCGAAGGCGGAGGCGAGCTTCTGACGCGGGGTGCGGCAGGATCGCGCGATGCCGTAATTTCGGCGTCGTGCCCATGCCGCAGGGGATCGGTGCCGTCGACCTGATGATCGGGTTCCCGCATCGCGATCGGAAGGCCGTCTACGACTACCTCCGGCAGGGAGCGAAGGACCCGGAGTCGAAGGACATGTCCTTCCTCGCCGAGTACATGTTCAAGGACGTTACCGAGAGCGTCGACGAGGACCAGGACCCGGTCGACGTGACCATCGCGGAGATGGACCGGCACGGCGTCGACATCGGGCTCGTCGGCCTCACCCGGCTCACGCTCGAAGCGCGCGACCGGTACCCTGGTCGGTTCCTCCTCTCCCTCGAGGTGAACCCGAACGACGTGATGGAGTCGGTGCGATCCATCCGCCGGGCGAAGGACGAGCAGGACCTGGCGGCGGTGACGTTCTTCCCGGCCGGGTGCCTGCCCCAGGTGCCGGTCGACGATCCGAAGGCGTACGCGGTGTACGCGACATGCGTCGAGCTCGACATCCCGATCATCGTCAACGCCGGGGTCGCGGGCCCCCGCTTCCCGTCGGCGTGTCAGCACGTCGAGCTCTTCGATCAGGTGTGCTTCGACTTCCCGGAGCTCCGGATCGTGATGCGCCACGGCGCCGAGCCGTGGGAGGAGCTCGCCGTCAAGCTCATGCTGAAGTGGCCCGGCCTCTACTACATGACGTCGGCGTTCGCGCCCAAGTACTACCCGAAGCCGATCGTCGAGTACGCGAACACGCGCGGCGCCGACAAGATCATGTACGCCGGTTACTTCCCGATGGGCCTCTCGCTCGAACGGATCTTCCGGGAGCTGCCCGACGTGCCGTTCCGCGACGACGTCTGGCCGAAGTTCCTGCGTGAGAACGCGATGCAGGTCCTCAAGATCGACGAGCACATGAGCACGAAGCAGGCGAAGGCGGGATGAGCACCGCGGCCACGCTGCCCGCCGGCGACCGGTACGTGATCGTGTCGGCCGACTGCCACGCCGGCGGGTCGATGGACCAGTACCGCGAGTATCTCGATCCTTCGTACCGCGACGAGTTCGACGAGTGGCGCGGCGCGTACAAGAACCCCTTCGGCGATCTGCAGCGCGAGGGCCGCACCAGGAACTGGGACCACGACCTGCGCCTGTCGGAGCTCGAGGCCGACGGCATCGTCGGCGAGGTCGTCTTCCCGAACACGGTGCCGCCGTTCTTCCCCTCGGCGTCGTTGGTCGCCCGGCCGCCGTCGGCGCGCGAGTTCGAGCGCCGCCTCGCCGGCGTCCGAGCCCACAACCGGTGGCTGGCGGACTGGTGCGCGCACGCGCCCGAGCGCCGCGCCGGTGTCGGCCAGATCTTCCTCAACGAAGTCGACGAGGCGGTGAAGGACGTGCGGTTCGCCAAGGAGGCGGGACTGCGCGGCGGTGTGCTCATGCCCGGCCGGCCCGACGACTCGGACCTCGCGCCGCTCGCCGATCCCGTCTACGAGCCGCTGTGGGCGGCGTGCGAAGAGCTCGAGGTCCCGCTGAACCACCACTCCGGAAGCGGTTCGCCGAAGTACGGGCGGTACGCGTCCTCGGACGTGCTGTGGCTGGTCGAGACGGCGTGGTTCTCGCACCGTGCCCTCTGGCACCTCATCCTCGCCGGCGTGTTCGAACGGCATCCGGATCTCACGTTCGTCGTGACCGAGCAGGGCGCGTCGTGGGTGCCGAGCACGCTGGCGATGCTCGACGGGTACCACGCGCAGATGGCGTCGGGTCGTGTCGGCGAGATCCAGTACTCCGACGATCAGCGCCTCCGCCTGAAGCCGAGCGAGTACTTCGCGCGCAACTGCTGGGTCGCGGCGAGCTTTCCGAGCCCACGCGAGGCCGAGAGCCGCCATCAGATCGGTCTCGACAAGTTCATGTGGGGCAGCGATTACCCGCACGACGAGGGGACGCACCCGTACACGACCGAGAGCCTGCGGCGGTCGTTCGCGGGCACGGATCCCGTCGAGCTCCAGCAGCTCCTCGCCGGCAACGCCGCCGCCGTCTACGACTTCGACCTCGAAGCGCTCGCCCCCATCGCCGCGCGCGTCGGGCCGAGGGTCGACGACGTCGCCCGCCCGCTGGACTCCGTCCCGGCCGACTCCAACAGCCCCGCCTTCACGCGCTCGTAGAAGTCGATGCCTGCGCACGAGCCGCTGACCGAGCCCCTGGTCGAGGACTCGTTCTACGCCGGCGACCCGTTCCCGCACTACGCCCGGCTGCGCGACGAGGCGCCGGTGGCATGGAACGACACGCTGGGGTTCTGGGCCGTCAGCCGCTGGGACGAGGTGATGGCGGTGTCGACCGACCCGGAGACGTTCTGCTCGGGCCGCGGCATCCTCGTGATGGAAATCGGCGCGCACTACGACACGCCGCCGACGATGATGCACACGGACCCGCCCGACCACACCGTGTACCGCAAGCTCGTCCAGCCCGGCTTCGCGCCCGGTCGGATGCGCGCCCTCGAGGAGGACGTCCGCCGGCGGGCGAAGCCGCTCGTCGACCGCATCGAGCCCGGCCGGACCGTCGAGTTCGTCGAGACGGTCTCGGTGCCGTTCCCGCTCTTCATCATCAGCGCGCTGCTCGGGATGCCGGACGACGACTGGGAGCGATTCTTCGAGTGGTCGGAGGCGGTCATCCCCGGCGCCACCGACTGGTCCGAGGAGAAGCGCGCCGAGCTCCAGGCCGACATGCACGAGACGCTCCTGGCGACGACCGTCGACCGCCGATCCGACCCGCGTGACGACCTCATCTCGGTGCTGGCGCAGGTCGAGATCGACGGGAGGCGACTCAGCGACGCCGAGCTCACGATGTTCCTCGTCCAGCTGCTCGTTGCCGGCAACGAGACGACGCGCAACATGATCTCGGGCGGGCTCGTGGCGCTCGCCGAGCGCCCGGCGGACTGGGAACGGCTCCGTCGCGACCGCTCGCTCGTGCCGACGGCCGTCGACGAGACGCTGCGCTGGACCAGCCCGGTGGTCAGCTTCATGCGGACGGCGACCCGCGACTCCGAGCTGGGCGGTCGGCCGATCCACGAGGGCGAGCCGGTGCTGATGCTCTACGCGTCGGCCAACCGCGACGAGCGCCAGTTCGGGTCGAGCGCCGACCGGTTCGACGTCGGCCGCGCGCCCAACCAGCACGTCGCCTTCGGGTTCGGCACGCACTTCTGCATCGGCGCCACCCTGGCCCGGATCGAGGGACGCGTCCTGTTGGAGGAGCTCCTCGACCGGTTCGAGACCGTCGAGCTCGCGGGCGCCGTCCAGCGGAGCAATTCAGCCGTGATCGCGGGCGTGAAGCACGCGCCCCTGGTCTTTCGATAAGGAGCCGCAATGCTGCTCGACCGGTTCAGCCTCACGGACAAGGTCGCCATCGTGACCGGCGCCGGCCGCGGCATCGGCGCCGGCTGCGCGCTCGCGTTCGCCGAAGCGGGCGCGGACGTGGTGATCGCGGCGCGCACCAAGGAGCAGCTCGAGGACGTCGCCAACCAGGTCGCCGACCGCGGCCGCCGAGCGCTGGGCGTCCCGTGCGACGTGAGCGACCTCGCCAACCTTGACCTGATCGTGGACCAGACGATGAGCGAGTTCGGCCGCATCGACGTCGTCGTCAACAACGCCGGCGGAGCGATGCCGCAGCCGTTCCTCGACACGAGCGAGAAGGCGCTCGAAGGGGCGTTCCACTTCAACGTCACGACGGCGTTCACGCTGAGCAAGCTCGCCGTCCCGCACATGCTGGCCCGAGACGGCGGCAGCATCGTCAACATCTCGAGCGCGATGGGCCGGCTGACGGATCGCGGCTACGTCGCCTACGGCACCGCCAAGGGCGCGCTCTCGCACATGACGCGGCTCATGGCATCCGACCTGGCGCCCCGTATCCGCGTCAACGGCATCGCCGTCGGTTCCGTGGCGACCTCGGCGTTGGAGATCGTGCTCACCAACGACGACCTCCACAACGAGATGGTCGCCAAGACGCCTCTGAAGCGCCTCGGTGAGACGGACGACATCGCGATCGCCGCGCTCTATCTCGCGTCGCCGGCGAGCAGCTTCGTCACCGGGAAGCTCCTCGAGGTCGACGGCGGGATCGAGTACCCGAACCTCGCCCTGAACCTGCCCGATCTGTAGTGCAGATCGGCGTCGTCTTCCCGCAGACCGAGCTCGGCGGCGACGTCGGCGCGGTGCGCGCCTACGGCGAGCATGTGCAGGAGCTCGGCTTCACTCACGTCCTCGCCTACGACCACGTCGTCGGCGCCGATCCCGACGTGCACCAGGGTTGGGCGGGCCCGTACAACGTCGAGACCACGTTCCACGAGCCCTTCGTGCTGTTCGGCTACCTCGCCGCCATCACGGCGATGGAGCTCGTGACCGGCATCATCATCCTTCCGCAACGTCAGACGGTCCTGGCGGCCAAGCAGGCGGCCGAGGTCGACCTGCTCACGGGCGGTCGATTCCGCCTCGGCGTCGGTCTCGGATGGAACCCGGTGGAGTACGAGGCGCTCGACAAGGAGTTCTCGAACCGCGGGCGGCGACTCGAGGAGCAGGTGACGCTCATGCGGCGGCTGTGGACCGAGCGCAGCTTCACGTTCGAGGGCAGGTACGAGCGCGTCACCGGCGCCGGGCTCGCGCCGATGCCGCTGCAGCAGCCGATTCCGGTGTGGTTCGGCGCGGTGGCGGATCGTGCGCTGCAGCGAGTCGGGCGGCTGGCCGACGGCTGGTTCCCGCAGGTGCCGCCGGGCGACCGCCTCAGGGAGGCGCGAGCGATCGTGCACGGTGCCGCCGTCGACGCAGGGCGCGACCCCGAGGGCATCGGCATGGAGGGCCGCGTCACCTGGACCGCGGGCGACCTCGACAAGCTCGCGCGCCAGACCGCGAAGTGGCGCGATGCCGGCGCCACGCATCTGTCGGTCAACACGATGGGCGCCGGCTTCGAGTCGGTCGACCGGCATCTGGCGGCGCTGGCGGCGGCCGCCGATGCCCTCGCCCCTCTCGACGCGTGAAGGAGCGCCGATGCTGAAGCGAGACGACCTGATCGGGACCTGGCGGCTGCGGTCGTGGAAGAACACCGGCAGCGACGGCTCGGTCGTCGATCCCGTCGGCGAGGACCCGGTCGGCTACATCTCGTACCACGACCACGGCTACATGTCGGTCGAGATCATGGCGGCGGGCCGGACGGCCTACCGGGACGACGATGCCCTCGGCGGCACGACCGACGAGCGGTCGGCGGCGATCAGCACCTACCTCGGCTACGCCGGGCCGTTCGAGGTGCGCGCAGACGAGGGCGCCGTCGTCCACCACATCGAGGTGTGCTCGTTCCCGAACTGGGTCGGCGACGCGCAGGTGCGCTTCGCCGAGCTCGACGGCGACACGCTCACGCTGAGCACGAAGCCGATGACGTTCCAGGGAGTGGAGCGCACCGCCAAGCTCGTCTGGGAGCGCGTCGGGTCGTCCTAGCCGGGTGCGGACGGCGCGGGCACCGGCGCCGGCTCCTTGTCGGCCAGGATGCCGAGGAAGCCGCCCTTGATCAGCCACGAGACGCCGAACGCGAGGACGCAGATTGTCTCGAGCCACAGGAACGCGTGCCACGAGTCGGGCAGCTTCTGTGACGGGAACATCAGCAGGATGGCGGCGGCCATGATCACGCCACACGTCCGGTACACGATGTTGCGCCGCCGCTTCTCGGCGGTCATCGCACCGGTCGACCTCGGGAACAGGAACAGGGCGAAGATCGCCAGGAGCGTGAACAACACGCCGGCGGAGACCATGTGGACGATGCCGATGTTCTTCTCGGCGCGCGTCGCGATCGACGCGTCACTGGTCGTCGGGAAGACGGCGACGCACACCGCGGCGATGCTGGCGAGCGTGCTCAGCTTGTTGTCGAGGTTGAAGCCGGGAAGCGGCCGGTAGTTGTACGACAGGAAGAACACCCCGAGCGCCCAGAGCACGCCGACGAACACCGCGCCCATCGGGGTGTGGTAGTACGCGCTGATCGAGCTCTCGAGCTCGTTTCCCGTCAGGGCCCAGTTGCCGAAGAACAGGACGAACGGCAACAGGATCGCCATGACGCCGACGATCCGCTGCAGGTGGGTGTACGCCACCGCCAGCGCGCTGTCGCCGGCGAGCTCCTGCGCCTCGGGGAGGTTCCCGGCGGCGAACTCCTGCGCGCTCTTCTGCGCCAGCCGCTTCGCTTCGGGGCTCTGGTCGCTTCCCGGAATGGCGGCGTCGACCACGTTGCCCTCCGGTCGGTCGCCTCGTCTGGCTCCGGACGGTACCGCCGGCCCCCGCCGAGGCCGCGGATGCCGGTCCAGTTGCCATCCGGCGACCGGCACCCCAAAATAGAACGCGTTTCACCAACCGGATCGGGGAGGTCCCGGTGCTCGACTACCTCATCCAGGGGGGCACGCTCGTCGACGGCACGGGGGCGCCCGGCCGCCGGGCTGACGTGGGCGTGCGCGACGGGCGCATCGTCGCCGTCGGCGAGCCCGGCACCATCGACGAGCCCGCGACCGAATCCGTCGACGCCGAGGGCCTCGTCGTGTGCCCGGGGTTCGTCGACCCGCACACGCACTACGACGCGCAGCTGTTCTGGGACCCGCTGGCGTCGCCGTCGACCGTGCACGGCGTCACCACGATCGCCAACGGCAACTGCGGCTTCACGCTGGCGCCCCTCGCCGAGCAGGACGCCGACTACCTGCGGCGGATGATGGCCAGGGTCGAGGGCATGCCGCTGCCCGCGCTCGAGAACGGCGTGCCGTGGAACTGGTCCTCGTTCGGCGACTACCTCGACCGGCTCGACGGCAACGTCGCGGTCAACGCGATGTTCAACGTCGGGCACTGCGCGCTGCGCCGAAACGTGATGGGCCCCGACGCCGTCGGCAACGAGGCCACGCCGGAGCAGATCGGCGAGATGGTGCAGCTGCTGCACGAGTCGATCGACGCCGGAGGGATCGGCTTCTCGACCACGCTCGCGTTCACGCACTCCGACGGGGACGGCCAGCCGGTCGCGTCGCGGTGGGCGTCGAAGGAGGAGGTGCTCGCGCTCTGCGCCGCCGTCCGGGATCACGAGGGCACCACACTCGAGTACGTGACCGACGGCTGCATGCGCGGCTTCCGCGACGACGAGGTCGAGCAGATGGCGGAGATGACGCTCGCCGCCCGCCGGCCCCTGAACTGGAACGTGCTCACGGTCGACGCCAAGGAGCCCGAGCGCTACCGGACACAGCTGGCGGCATGCGAGAACGCGGCGGCGCGCGGCGGCAAGGCGATCGCGCTGACGATGCCGATCCTCGTCGAGATGAACATGAGCTTCCGCAACTACTGCGCGTTGTTCATGCTGCCGGGCTGGAACGAGGTCATGAACCTGCCCGTGCCCGAGCGCATGGCGAAGCTGCGTGACCCGGCGACCCGCCAGTGGATGAACGAGCGGGCCCGTTCGAAGGAAGCGGGTGTGTTCCGCCGCCTCGCGTCCTGGGGCCGCTACCAGATCGGGGACACGTACTCGGCCGCCAACGAGGGACTCAAGGGCCGCTCCGTGTACGACCTGGCGCAGGAGCGCGGCCAGGACACTTTCGACGCGCTCGTCGACATCGTGCTGAACGACGACCTGCGCACCGTCCTGTGGCCCATCCCACCCGACGACGACGAGGACTCCTGGAAGCTGCGCGCCGAGGCGTGGCGCAACCCGAACGTGCTCATCGGAGGGTCGGACGCCGGCGCCCACCTCGACCGCATGTGCGGAGCGCCGTACACGACCGTCTTCCTCGGCGACATGCTCCGCGGCCGCAAGCTCGTCCCCCTCGAGGAGGCCGTCCGCCTCATCACGCAGGCGCCGGCCGAGCTCTTCGGGCTGCGGAACCGGGGCCTCGTGCAGGAGGGCTTCCATGCCGACCTCGTCGTCTTCGACCCGGCGACGGTCGGCGCCGATGAGGTGCGCCTGGTCGAGGACCTCCCCGGCGGCACGGCACGGCTGTTCGCGGGCTCGACCGGCGTGCACCGCGTCTTCGTCAACGGCCGGGCAATCGTCGTCGACGGCGCGACCACAGGTGAGCTCCCCGGCACGGTGCTGCGCTCGGGGCGCGACACCCGCACGGTGCCGGTTCCCGCGGGAGCCTGACCCGTGACGGTCGGCGCACGGCCGGCGCCGGTCCGCATCGACGACCTCGCCGACCCGAAGTTCCCGCCCGACACGGCCGAGATCCTGTCCGCCATGGCGGCGATGGCCGACGGCGTGCGCCTCGAGCCCGACGCGCTCATGGAGGACGCCGCGGCGAAGACGGGACGGTCCGACTTCGGCGACGACCGGTTCCGCGAGCCGCTCGACGTGCTCTGCACCGCGTTCCGCACCGAAGCGGGGTTGAGCGGGCCCGGCCTCGTGAGCAACCACGCCCTGTTCGTCCAGCTGCTCTCGAACCGGCTGCTGATCCAGGACCTGCTGCGCCGTCACCCCGAGATCCACGACGTGCGCATCGAGGCGCCGATCATCGTGTGCGGGCTCCCCCGCACGGGCACCACCCACCTGCACAATCTCATGGCGGCCGACCCCGCGCTGCGATCGCTGCCGTACTGGGAGAGCCTCGAACCGGTCCTCCCCGACGACCAGCGACCGCCGCCGGGCGAGCCCGACCCGCGCCTCGCCCGCACCGAGGTCGCGCTCGACTTCATCAACTCGGCGATGCCGTACTTCAAGCGCATGCACGAGATGACCGTCGATCACGTCCACGAGGAGATCCAGCTGCTAGCGATCGACTTCTCGACGATGCTGTTCGAGACGACCGCGGCCATGCCGAGCTGGCGCGACTACTACCTCGCCCACGACCAGACGCCCCACTACGAGTACCTCCGGACCGTCCTCAAGGTGCTCCAGTGGTTGCGCGGCGGCGAACGGTGGGTGCTCAAGTCGCCCCAGCACATCGAGCAGTTCCCGGCGCTGCGGGCCACGTTCCCCGACGCGACGTTCGTCGTCACGCACCGCGACCCGGTATCGGTGACGACGTCGGTGGCGACGATGATCACCTACACCGCCCGACTCAGCCACGAGCGCGTCGACCCGCACTTCATCGGCGGTTACTGGGCCGATCGCATCGTGCGCATGCTGCGGTCCTGTGCCGACGAGCGCGACATGCTGCCCGCCCACCAGTCGATCGACGTGCACTTCGACGAGTTCATGGCCGACGACGTCGCCATGGTCGAGCGGATCTACGACCTCGCCGGCCAGCCGACGACCGACGACGCCCGCGCCGCGATGCGGGCGTTCATGGACGACCACCCGCGCGGCAAGTTCGGCGGGATCGTCTACGACCTCGCCGACTTCGGCCTCGACCCGTCCGAACGCCGCGACGCCCTGCGGTTCTATACGGACCGCTTCGACGTGACGGCGGAGGCGTAGCCTCTCCCCCGATGCTCACGTGGCCGGAGCTCGGCGCGGCCCGCCCCGACCTCGTCGAGGCCGGACGTTCCCTCCTCTACCAGTTCGGCGGCGTCGGGCTCGCGTTCCTCGGGACGGTGCGCGCCGACGGCGGCCCCCGCGTCCATCCGATGTGCCCGGTGCTCACGGACGCCGGCCTCTTCGGCCTGATCATCCCGTCGCCGAAGCTCGACGACCTCGTGCGCGACGGTCAGTACGTCCTGCACTCGTTCCCGTGCCCCGACAACGAGGACGCGTTCTACCTCAGCGGTCGCGCCGAGGTGCGCGACGACGCCGACGTGCGCGAGCGGGTCATCCGTCAATTCGTGAGCGAGAGGAGTTTCGAGATCCCTCTGGCCAGCTTGCAGGAGCAGAGCGTCGTCGAGTTTCTCGTCGTGTCGTGCATGCTCACTCGGACGACGGGCCACGGCGACCCCGACCCGGAGCACACGATCTGGAAGGCGTCGGGCTAGGCGTACGCCGTCTCCGCGGCGCGGGCGTCGAGGAAGCTGTCGATCCGGTCCGTCCACGTCCCGACGTCACGCAGGTGGTGGGCCACGTGGATCTGCACGTTCGGCAGCAGCTCGAGCAGCCGCTCGCTCGTCGACATCGGATGGCCGTGATCGCCGACCCACGGCAGCAGGAGCGCGGGCGCGGTGATCGTGCGCACCAACTCCGGGGACGGGAGATCGCTGCCTGCGGCCCCTCGCAACACGGTCGGCAGGAGCTCGCCCGACACTCGAGGGATGGGGACGAACCGTTCGCCGAAGTCGGCGAGGATCTCGGGTGAGGGCAGGTTCCTCAGCGACTCGACGTACGCGTCGACACCGATGCGCTCGATGAGGATGGCGCCGGCCCGGTACAGATCCGCCTGCTCGTCGCGCGTCTCGTACGCCGTTGGAGCGAGCATGAGCACGAGGCCGATGACCCGGTGCGGCGCCTGGATCGCCGCGTGCAGCGCAGTCGCGGCGCCCATGGAGACGCCGCCGGCGACGAACTGGTCGACGCCGAGCTCGTCGGCCAGGGCGATGAGGTCGCGCCCGAGGTTGTCCCATCGGTAGTCGTCGGGGACCGGAGCGCCTCTCGACCGCCCGTGCCCCCTGGCGTCCCATCGGATGACACGGTGCCGGCGCGCCAGCCGGCCGAAGTCCATGACGATGAACCGGTCTTCTTCCTCCATGCTGCTGACGAGCCCGTGCCCCCAAAGGAACGGGAGCCCGTCGCCCTCGTCACGTACCTCGATCTCGACGCCTCGAAGAACGGGCACGGCCGTCAGTCTTGCCTGCTTCCCGGTCTCGCGCCGGGCGAGTCGGGGTGAAGCTCCTCGAGCGGCCGGCCGTCGAGCCGTCGGCGCACGCCCTCCTGGAAGTTGGGGCACGTGACGATGTCGTCATGGGGGCAGGCGGTGGCGTGCTCGACCGCGAGGCGGGCCATCTGAGCCTCGGCGATGCGCTCGTCGAGCTCGGCGAGCTTGCGCCGGGCGAGCTCACGCCACGACCGCGGGGAGGTCGATCTCGCCGCCATGAACTGCTTGACCTCGGCGAGGGTGAAGCCGACGTCGGAGAGAAGGAGGACGGCGCCGACGGCGCCCACGGCGTCGGGCCCGTACCGGCGGCGACCCGACACGCGGGCCACCGGCGCGAGGAGCCCGATCTCCTCGTAGTACCGCAGCGCCGACGGGGCGACGCCCGTCCGCCGCCCCAGCTCGCCGATGGTGAAGGTGTCGTCGACCATGCGCACTCCGACCGTTGACTTCAAGTGTACTTGAGGTTGTTGGATCGGAGCCATGGATGTGAAGCAGAAGGCGATGCGGGCGATGGTGGCGCAGTTCCACCGACCCCACGGGCTCGGTGGCCGGGCGGCGGGGTGGGTCATGGCCCACCGGGGGTCGAACCGGAAGCGCAACGTGTGGGCGGCCGGCCTGCTCGACGTGCAAGCGGACGATCGCGTCCTCGAGCTCGGCTTCGGGCCCGGGATCGCGATCGCGGCGATGGCCGGGCACGCGACGCGCGGCCTCGTCGTCGGCGTCGATCACTCCGAGGTGATGGTCCGGCAGGCGACGCGCCGCAACCGCGCCGCCGTACGCGCCGGGCGCGTCGACCTCCGGCTCGGCAACGCCGAGGAGCTCCCCGAGCTCGACGCGCCGTTCGACAAGATCCTCGCCGTCAACTCGCTGATGTTCTGGGACGACCCGGTCGCGCGCCTGAAGGAGCTGCGCGACCTGCTGCGCCCGGGCGGACGCATCGCGATCGCCTACCAGCCGCGCGGCCCGCACGCGACCGACGAGACCGCGGCCCGCGTCGGCCGGGAGGTCGCCGGGCACTTCACAACGGTCGGGTTGACCGACGTGCGCGTCGAGACGCTCCCGCTGAAGCCGACCGCCGTCGTGTGCGTGGTCGGTGTCAGCCCGGGACCTTGACGACCCGCGTCGACGGTCGGGCGGGCGTCTCGGCCGGATAGAACCAGCGGAACCAGATGCGTCCGCGCGGATGGCCGGCGGGCGACACCCAGTTCGGGTGGCCGGGGTCACGGTGGGCGACGACGATCGTCCACGAGCCGTCGTCCTCGTACTGCACCTGGCCGCCGTTGATGGTCACGCGCTCGTAGTCGTAGTTGTACGTGTGCAGGAATTGGTTCCACAGGCACATGTTCCAGAACGCGCACTCTGGTGAGCGCCCTTCGATGACGAGCGCCTCGTCGTCGGCGAGGTCGAAGCTGCCCATCGCGTAGGCGGCGTCGCCGGCGGCCCAGCCGAACGTCTGCTGCGGCACGGGGTAGGGCTGGTCGATGGTGTTGGGCTCCCCGAGCGCGAGCGGGACGATGTTGGCCTGGTCGCGCAGCCACGTGACGCCGGCGCGAAAGCGGCGGGCGAGATCGGCGTCGTCGAGCCGGTACGCCGACGGCGGGTCGATCGACTCGATGTGCCACTCGACGCGCCGGTCGTGCACCGGGTCGTCGAGGTAGTCGCGGGTGATCGCGCAGACGGCGTCGGGTTCGAGCTTCAGCCACGTACCGTCGTGCGGGTCCGGGCTGAGCACGAGCTCGAACGTGCCGTCGGGGGCGATGTCGAGCATGCGGTCGTTGATCGTGCCGACGATCCGCTCCGAGTACCGGCCGTCGTCGGGCCCTCCGTAGACGGTCAGGGAGAGATAGACGCTGTCGCCCTTCTTGCCCCGCACCCGGTACGTGCGGCGGGGGTCGATCGGGGCGTACTGGTAGAACGCGTCGGCGTTGTCACCGCCCCACTTCTTGTACGGCCCGACGATGTCGACGAAGCGGGGGTTGGCCGTGTCGGCCCAGACGTAGACGTCGAACGCGACCTGCAGGATCGAGAAGATCCACTTGTAGCCCTCGAGCACCGACTGCTCGTCCTGCGGCGGGTTGGGGCCTTCGTACAGCTTCGCCTCGAGGCCGCGCACCTCGTCGACCAGCTCGCGGAAGACGGCGCTGGTCTCGAACTGGCTCGGCTCCACGCGACACGTTCTACTCTGACCGCGAGGTGAAAGTCATCGCCGCGCTCCTCGGTGCGATACCCGACGACGCCGACGAGCTGTACCTGCCGGTGGGCGAAGGCGCCACCGGCCGGCCGGAACATGTCGGCGGCATCGCGACCTTCCGGCGCGCGGAACCACTCCCCGCCGGTGCCGAGGCCTACCGCGTCGACGAGAGGCCGCAGTGGGACCGGGGCGGTGAGACGGTCGCCCGCATCGCGTTCGTGCGCCGGGCCGCCGGGCTGTCCCGAGAGGAGTTCGCCGACCACTGGACGAACGTGCACGCGCCGCTCGCCCGCAAGCACCATCCGACTCTGGTGCGCTACGTGCAGAACGTCGTGATCGAGCCGGCCACGCCGGGCGCACCGGAGGTCGACGGGATCGCCGAGCTCGGGTTCCGATCGCTGAGGGACGTCCACCAGCGGATGTACGACTCCCCCGCCGGCGCCGAGATCATCCGGCGCGACATCCAGCGGTTCCTCGACGTCCCCGCCGGCTGGCGCGTGCTGGCGCAGCGCGCTCGACCGGTTCGTCCCTAGAGTGCCGCGGGGACGGCGGCTTTGCCGACCGTCCCCGCACAGCCGGAGCCTGCGACGGCGATAGGAGGAATGGATGCCCGACTCCGTGACCCCG